>Ga0210409_10007385_pt1 | contig 11323 bp, 12 predicted proteins | sample IncBWH17MmetaG_FD_161649 | JGI IMG/M metagenome (GOLD analysis project Ga0210409, IMG submission 161649) | Forest soil microbial communities from Barre Woods Harvard Forest LTER site, Petersham, Massachusetts, United States - Inc-BW-H-17-M | ecosystem: Environmental > Terrestrial > Soil >...
TGCCGTTGGTGGGCTATTGGGAAACGTGCTCGTACCGCGCGCCGGTACTGATGAGGTTTTCGATTGCTTCAACGCTCTGAATGCCGCCGCGCGCGCCAATCGCCTTGCAGTTCAGCGCCGCTGCGGCACAAGCAAAATCCAGTTGCCGCGCCAGTGGCCAGCCCTGTAGTAGTCCATAGATGAACCCGGCGTGAAAAATATCGCCCGCTCCAGTGGTGTCCACAGACTCCACGCGAAACGCCGCGGCGTAATGAAATTGCGAACCATCCCAGGCGATCACCCCTTCATGCCCCAGAGTAGCGGCAGTGAGCCGGCAGCCATAAGTGGCTTGTAGCGCTTGCAAGCCCGCGCGCAAATTCGTTTCCCCTGTCAGCCGCCCGGGTATATCTCTGCTGGCAATAAGATAATCGATGTTGCCCAGCAGGTTCTGCACACCTGGATAAACTTCATCGAGATCGGCGATAACCGGGACACCGGAAGCTTTAGCCCAAATGGCGGCTTGGATCGCCGCAGCCGTGTCATGACCGTCGACATGCAAAGCTCGCGCCTCGACGATCCACTCTTGTTTAAGTTCCTCGGGCCGCAGCGTTAAATTATTGTCGCGCTTCCACAGCACCGTGCGCTCGCCGGTGTCGTCGACCAAAATAAACGCTTGCTGGCTCGCGCACCCTTGTGCGGCGAGTAGATGCGCTACCACGCCGGCCTTCGCAAATTCCTCGCGATGAATATCTGCGAACCGGTCTTCTCCAACTTTTCCGACATAACTCGTTCGCAATCCCCATTGCTGGCAAGCAATAACCGCGCTCGCAACCTGGCCCCCCGGCAAAATATTTGCTGAGCGAAACTCTACTTTGGAACCCAACGCCGGGTAATGAGGCAGCGGAATTAATGTGTCGATCGCGTTTAGTCCGACTCCAACGAGGTCAATGCTGGGAGAGTTGGTCATGAATTAATTGAAGCGCGTCGTTCGCCACAGCGTGAACCCGCAAACAACCAGAAGGATCACAATTGCCCCGCTCAACAATGCCGCAATCGGCCCATTAAAAGACAAACTTGGTGCGTGTGCCAAAGTCGCAAAAAACACAAAGATGCTAGTAGCCACCGCAACCACAATCCAATCCAGCGGCCGCCGTCGACACCTCGTTTCTGCCGACATATCTTCACCTTGCATCCGGGCTGCTACAAATCGGCTGTCCATACCATAGCGCTGGCATTCCCGTTCGGTAGCTGCCGCCCACTGCATCTGCTCCGCGCCCGTCGCGGAAGAAAATGCAATCGCCGCGACACCCACCATCATCAGTAGCGAACCGCCAATGACCTGCATATACGTGGAAGCGCCACTTCCATGTAACTCCCCGAAAACAAAAATTCCCCACAACAACCCCCACAGCTGATTGGAGTTCGATAGCGGGATGCCGCGGCTGATGCCCAGGTATTTCGCTGCATATTGTTGAAAGAGGTCGCCAATCACCCAAATGAATCCACCGGCCATCAACCAAAACAGCACCCCACGCGCGCTAACCAACTCACGCCAAAGCACCGCGAAACCAAGGTAACTCACCGTGAGCGTGGCCATCATTCCCAGTTCGCCAAAAGTGAAAAAAGTAATAAAGGAGAGAGGATTCATTCCGGACAAATACGCCTTGCGATACGGAATGTACATCGTGCCCCAAAGTATTCCGGCACCCAGCGCGGCCCACACTCCGCGCATGGAATGACCCACCGGGGCTTGCGTTGAAGAAGCGATGGCCAGCAGCGTTGCTCCCGCACACATGATCAACGCACCGCCAAGGACTCCGGTCCAACGACGCCAGCCCGCTTGACGCAACTCGCGAAAAAAAACGAAACCCCAAAATATGCCCAACAAACTGTTCGAATTCCACAGAGGAAACGCGATGCTCAACCCGATGTCGCGTATCGCAAAAATCGTCAGCGTGTTTGCTACTGCCCACATGCATCCCGCAAGTAGCGCCCAAACGATCAGATGCGGTGAGCGCTGCACGTCCGCGCGAATGGAGGACGTCCCGATCATCAAAGCAGGCAAGCTCCAGCGAGCCAGAAAGACACCCACAACCATGATCAGCGAAATAACCAGTGGCGAAACTCCGATGGATACCAGTTTCGTTGGAGCTTCCGCAGTCCCCAGCCAAGCCCCGGCGGTAAAACCGCAAAGCACTCCCAAAGCGTGCAACTTCTTCGCTCGCCAATCGCTTTGGACTACACCTTCAGTGCGGGAGATTGCAGCAGGTTGCATATTTCCCCGAAATCAAAATTTCAACTGATCGCTTGCAGAATCAGCAGACCACCTATAAGCACCGCAAGCGGCACCCAAAAATGAATGTCCGTCAGTATGCTGCTTATTCGCTCTCGTGTGGGTGATGTACTCGCAACTCGCTGCACATTTTTCTCCTTGCGCTTAGCTCTCCGCGGAAAGACTTCTTCGCCTGCGGCTTACGCTGGCAGAGCCAATATGAGTCTGCCTTAGAATCGGGACACGATGAACAAGCCGCCGCTAATAGCCACAATATCTTCCAATGTGGCGATCACCAGGTCGGGAACTTTGAGGGCCTTCACTAATCCGGTACGAGCCTGGTAACCACCGAACGTGCCGATAAGTGCGCCCACAATACCCACGACGGCGCCGATTACAAGCGACTGCGTTCCCGCGGCCGCGATTCCCGCACCACATAAACCGCCGGTCACTATGCGCGCAATCAGGCCGGGCGGCGCTGTGCGGCTGGGGGTTGACGGAAGTTGGTCAGTAATCAATTCGGCGACGGCCAGTAAAATAAAAATGACCATCGCCGCGGCAGAAGCCATAAATGAGAGTGGTGTGCCATGCAAATTAAGCCAGCCTCGATGAGCGGCCCACGCCAACACCGCAGGCGCCGTCAACGCGCGCAAGCCCGCAACCACACCCAGAAGAAAAGCCAAAAGCCACACTTCAGCAGCATTCATCCGAAACCTCCTTCACTTATGCTGATTTCGCGAGCGCAATTTCCACAAAATCAACAAATCCAATGGTTAGACACCGGCTTACAGACGAATCCCTGATCGATAGGCAGCCGAAGGAGGATATAACCGGAACCGATTTTTAGGGTAGCAAGTTGTTTGGCTACGGCGCGCAAGCCAGGCGCGGCCTCGCCTTATGCACTGAGTTAACCGTCAGGTTGTTTCCTGATCTGCCTGAGTGGAACTGGGTTAAATGGAAATTGTTAATGGCAGGATAATATTGCTCGCACCGTGGTTCCGGTTGTGCCGGAAATTACTTCCAGTTTGCCTCCCAATTGCCGCATGCGTTCCGTCATTCCACGCAGGCCAACGCCAATGGTCCCGCACAGATCCTGCGCGGATTCCAGCACGGGAGTTGGAATTCCTGTTCCCTGATCGCGGATCTCTATAGTCACGTCACGCTCCGTTTTGATCAGCCGTACTTGAGCGGTCGGGCTTCCGGAGTGCCGATGAATGTTCGTCAAGCTTTCCTGCAGGATGCGGAAGATGGCCAGCTCTGCATCGCGATGTACCCGGTCCACCGGCTGCGGCATTTCGAAACTTGTTTGAACGCCGCTGCGTTTTGAAAATCCTTCGAGGTACCACCCAATGGCCATCTCCAGTCCCATCTCTTCCAGCATGGGCGGATACAATAAGTAAGACATGGTACGGACTTCGGTGATCGACTGATCCACTAAACGCAGACACTCCGAAAATTGCTGCTTTTCCGTGCCCCCTGCTGACCTCTTGTCCGCCCTTAAAACTTCCAATCCCATCTTCAATACGGCCAGATATTGCCCCACACTGTCGTGCAGTTCTCTACCCAGATACCGGCGCTCGTTATCCTGCATTTGTAAAAGACGCCCGGATAATTCCCGCAGCGAACGCTCCGAAGCCCGCAACTTCTGTTCGGCCGCTTTGCGTTCGGCAATCTCGTTTTCAAGCCGGGTCCTTGTTTCCCTCAGCGCGTCGTGGGCCTGCTCTTTTTGTTGCAGCAGCGCGATATTTCGACGCTGATCCACTTGGCTATCCAACGACGTGTAGCTGTCAGAAGGAATTACGTCGGAATGTTCTGAGCATATTTTAAGAAACGGTTCACTGTGATGGTCGTTGGAAAAGCCTTTAATGGGATATGCGCAGTGCAGAAAAAATGAGTGCTCCTTGCCCAACTCGTTCCACAATTGCTCCAGGCGGATAGCTGCGTCGTGCTTTCCGGTTTCCCATAACAACGCCACCATTTCGCCAAATGCCACCACCCGAGCGCCCTGCTCGACCGCACTTCTGGCGCGCACCAGGACACTGCTCAGGACTTCTGTGAATCTTGCCGCGTCCGGAAATCCTTCCACGATGAATTTCTGCAATGTTTCCGCAGCATCCAGAACGATGAAGCGCCCTTGTCTCATCGCTTTTGCGGTCGATAGTCCGCGAGCCTGCAGGCGCCGCTCCAGCGCTTCGCGATGCGCTTGCGTAGCTAAAACAATCGCGGCATCTCCGGCGCCCAACGCCGTTCCGATGAAGCGGCTTAGACCATCAAGCAGAAAGGCATCGTCGGCATAAAACTGCACGCTGTGACCGGTATGGTCATCTGGAGTTTGGCTGACGGGGGGCACAAACGCAGCTTCGAGACCGGGGATCTTGCTGGTACTCATGAACACTCTCCGTCGAACGCAAACGGTTACTTTTTTTGACTAAACACACCACAAACCATTAGCTAACCGCTTAGTTTGGAGAAGGTTAGATAAGCCGTCAATACCAGAGAACCGGTATGCTGCTTTGCGAGGTGTGGAAATCCGATCGCGCCCTTTGCTACCCCCAAGCCTTCTAACAGAAGCCCGGGCGAGTCTTCACGTGCAGTGTTATCATACCTCGCGCTCTCCGATTGGATAAGCACGCTCAACCACATAAAGGCTCCCATGTTGACCGAACCACAACCAACTCGACAATCGCCAGCTCAGCTACCAGCTCCCAAGTCGCCCCTGAAGAACCCGATCTTGTACTCTTCCTTGGCCCTTCTGGCCGTTTTGTTGTACGTGTTGTGGATCTTCTTCTCGCGCTGGCAGGAAAACCGCCAATTTCAGCGGCGCGCGTCAGAAGAGCGCTCGCAAAAACAGCTCGACGCGGACCGCCAGACCATCGATCAACTTGGCGGAAAGGAATTGGCCATCCAGGCTTTTTACGCCAGTCCAGGGATTATCCACCGCGGCGAGACAGTGCAGCTCTGTTATGGCGTGGCCAACGCCAAGACCGTGAAGCTGGAGCCGCAAGACAACCCGGTTTGGCCGTCTTACAACCGCTGCGTGGAGGTCGCGCCTAAAAAAGACACCACTTACACGTTGACGATTCAGGATGCTGCCGGTCACACCCAGACCCAGACTCTGGACATCAAGGTTAAGTAATCTATCGTCTGCCCGGGCCGGCTGGGGGCCTAAGCGCCGGTGGTTTGCGACGTGGTTTCCCTTGTGGCCGCAATTCCACCCCATCTATAATCATTTATAGCGGGGTTCGGCACTTCCGGACTCCGCCATCTTTTTTTAATTCGCTCTACGGAATAGGTCGCTGATAAAAACATGCAAGACCCGCTGGCCAAGATAAAACAGAAGTTGCTGGAGGAAATCGACCAACTCTCCCATGAGTTGAACGTCGATTTGCCTAAGGAAATTGCCGTCGCGCGCGCGCATGGCGACCTTTCCGAGAACGCCGAATATAAATACGCCAAAGAGCGCCAGGGCTTCGTTAACGCGCGCATCGGCCAACTGAAAGCACGCCTCGGCGATCTGGGTATGCTGAACCTGACCAACATTCCCAAGGATCGCGCTGGCTACGGATCACGTTTGACGGTTCTGGATGTACAGCGGGACATCAAGATCGAATACAAACTCGTCAGCACCGAAGAAGCAGACGCGGAACACGGGCTAATCTCTACCACCTCGCCCATTGGCAAAGCGCTTCTCAATCGAAAAGTCGGCGATGAAATTGAAGTGGCTACGCCAGCAGGTAAAAAAGAGTTTGAAGTCGTCCGGCTGACAACGATTCACGAAGAAGTGTAACCCTTGCGCGTGGTGTCCCGTCGTAATGGTGACGTCGCATGCCGGCGTATATTGACTACCTGATGAGGCCTTATGTACTGGGGAGCAGGTCCGGATCTCGGGCTCTTAACCGTTCTCGGCTATTTATTTTTTGTTGCCGGCGCCGCGTCCATGTGGCGTGCACGTGAGGTTGTTTTCTTTTGGCTCCACAGTGAAGCGAACGCAACGCGCCGCAGCCTTTCGCGCTACACACCCATCGGCCCGTTCTACAGCCCGCGCGAACAATCGCGTTTAAAAATTCTGGGCAATTGTTTATCAGCTTCGCTCGACAGAATGCCACGCTCTACGATGCTTCGCTCTGCAGTGTTGATGGCTATTGCTGTTCTGCTTGTTTCCCTCGATTTTTTCTTCTAACGGTTTCTTTGTTCCGGGTGCAGGCGTAAAGAGTGCCCAGCACGGGGCAAGAGAGTTTGACATTCCATTTTATTATATATACAATTAAATCTTGACGATTGAGTTTGACCGCCGACAAGAATATCGCCCATGCTCCAAGCACGGCGTCGATATGTCTGCCGCAGCTGAATTCGACTTTGAAACGGCTGTGACCTGGACTGACACACGCAAGATCTATGGAGAAACGCGCACCATAGCCGTCGGCTTCATCGCCCATCGTCTGCATGTTTTGGTTTTTACCATGCGCGGCCGGAAGTTACGGTTATTACCTTGCGCAAGGCAAATCGCAAAGAAAGCGGCGCCTATCATGACAAAAGATAAGAGACCGCGACATGTCAGCCCAAAAGATTGGGACGCCGTTGATTCGCCGGCATTGAGTGATGACATTCTAGCGGCGATGAGACCAGCGCGTGAAACATTTCATGACCTTGCGGAAGCCTCGGCCAAACGCAAACGTGGTGAGCGTGGTCCTCAGAAGAAACCGCGCAAGGTGCTGATCTCGCTGCGGGTGGAGGCTGGCACGCTGGAAGCCTTTAAGGCCAAGGGCCGCGGTTACCAGACCCGTATGGCGGCAGTGTTGAAGAAGGCCGCGAAGCAATCTTGAAATGGGAAAGTTGTTCCTACGTAGCACGCAGCAATTTCGCCACTCCTATGAACAGCGTGCGTGGACAAACCTGCATCGCTTTGCCATCCTGAATTCATAAATGAAACCAGCACTGATCGTTCATGGCGGCGCTTGGGATATTCCTGATGCCGCCGTTTCCGCTTGTAAATCAGGTTGCGAGCGCGCGCTGACCGCTGGTTGGCGCATTTTGGAATCCGGTGGCTCGGCGCTCGATGCCGTTGAGGCCGCCGTAGTCATATTGGAAGACGATCCGGTCTTCGATGCCGGTTACGGCTCGCATCTTAATCTCGACGGACGAGTCGAATGCGATGCCATCGTGATGAACGGCTCAACGCTTCGCGCTGGGGCTGTCGCCACTCTGCAACACGTGCGCAATCCAGTGCGCCTCGCTCGCAAAGTGCTCGAGAATTGTCCACACATGATGCTCGTCGCTACAGGAGCCGAGCGCTTCGCCGAGGAGCAGGGAATCAAGTTGTGCGCCAACGAGGAACTGGTCACCGACGCCGAACGTGAGGCGTGGTCGAAATGCAAAATGGACAAACACGCTTCGGCCTTTCATCGCGGGCATGAGCAAGGCACCGTCGGAGCCGTGGCCATGGATCGGCACGGCCAGCTCTTCGCCGCTACCTCCACCGGCGGAACCTGTTGCAAACTCCCTGGCCGCGTCGGCGATTCGCCGTTGATCGGCTGCGGCTGTTACGCGGATCTCGAAGCTGGCGGTGTTTCCTGCACCGGTTATGGCGAAGCCATCATGAAAATTGTTATGGCCAAGACCGCCACCGAGTTTCTTCGTCACTCGGCAGATGGAAATAAAATCGCTGCGTTGCCCTCGCAGCCGACCGCTCCCCCGCAACCCAAAACAGAATCTGCCATGACCGCCGCTCGTGCGTCGGTCGATCTACTTGCGCATCGCACCCAGGCCACCGGCGGTCTGATCCTTCTCGATCGCGACGGAAATCCTGGATGGGCCTTCAATACTCCGCGTATGGCCTATGGCTGTGTCCAGAGCGACGGCAGTATCGTTACCGCAGTTTAGTCCTCGTATCCCTGGCAAGGAATTATTGCCTGCACCTCAATCTTCTGATTCAGGTAACAAGCTTGGTCTACCCATTTTGCTAGAATGAAAGGATGACGACCGTACAGCGCGAGCAGCTCGAGGCCGACGTTCTTATCGTTGGAGCCGGGCCTGCCGGGCTGGCCTGCGCACTGCACCTCGCGAACCTTATCAAGAAACACAATGAAGCGGGAGGCACCGCTGGCGGTCCCGCGTTATCGACGGAAAATATCTACGTCCTCGAAAAAGGCCGCGAGGTAGGCGCGCACCAACTTTCCGGCGCGATCATGAATCCCAAAGCGCTCGCCGAGCTGGTGCCGGATTTTATAAACTCCGCTCCCCTGGACACTCCGGTTACCGACGATGCGGCATTATTTTTTACCAAAAATTCTTCCATTCGTTTTCCGCTGACTCCGCCGCCCTTCAAAAACAAGGGCAATTACGTTGTCTCCCTCAACAAAATTGTGAAATGGATGGGCGGGCTCGTGGAAGCTGCGGGCGTAAATCTTTTTACGCAATTTGGCGGCGCTTCATTGATCTATGAGGGCGAGGGAATCGCCGGCGTGATCACGGAAGACAAGGGCGTCGATAAAAACGGCAAGCCGAAAGACAACTACACGCCCGGATACAAACTGCGCGCCAAAGTAACAGTGTTGGCGGAAGGAACGCGCGGATCGCTGACGAAAGACTTGGTGGAGAAAAAAAATCTCGCCAACATTAATCCGCAGACCTACGGCTTGGGCATCAAAGAATTGTGGGACGTCCAGCCCGGCCGTATCCAGCCGGGCTTCGTAGCGCATACGCTGGGCTGGCCGATTTCCACCGACATGTATGGCGGCGGCTGGATTTATGGGCTATCGAACAATCGCTTATCCATCGGACTCGTCGTAGCGCTCGAATACAGCGATCCGCGATTCGATCCTCACGCCGCATTTCAGCAGTGGAAGACTCATCCGTTCCTCAAGAAAATTCTCGACGGCGGGAAGCTGGTGCGCTATGGGGCAAAATCGTTGCCCTACGGTGGCTGGTATGCCATGCCACGAAATTACCTCGATGGCGCGCTGATCATCGGCGATTCCGGCAGCTTCCTCGATTCGCAAAGACTCAAGGGAATCCACCTGGCTATAAAAAGCGGCATGCTCGCGGCGGAAACAATTTTCGACGCGCTGAAAGCCGGCGACACGTCCGCGAAAACATTGAACGTATTTCCCCAAAAGGTTGAGCAAAGCTACATCAAAAAAGAACTGTGGGAAGTTCGCAATTTTCATCAATCGTTCCAGCATGGTTTGATCCCGGGATTGTTCCAAACCGGCTTGCAATTCATTTCCGGTGGGCGCGGACTAATCGATCCGATGCGCAATCATGCCGGCTACCTCGCGTACAAAAAACTTGATCGCGCGACCGCGGGTACTCCTCAGAGCGAGCCAGAACGCTTCAAGGGCGACGGCAAGCTAACCTTTGACCGTTTGACCGACGTCTATCACTCCGGCACGCGCCACGAAGAAGACCAGCCTTGCCACCTGATCGTTCGCGATTTAAATGTTTGCGCGACGAAATGCGTCGTTGAATACGGCAATCCCTGCCAATATTTTTGTCCCGCAGCGGTTTATGAAATGGCCCGCGATGCGAATGGCCGGCAAAAATTAAAAATCAACGCCGCCAATTGCGTTCACTGCAAGACCTGCGACATTGCCGATCCGTATCAAATCATCGATTGGGTAGTGCCCGAAGGTGGCGGCGGGCCAAATTACGAAGGCATGTAGTTCAAGTCAGCAAGCGCCTGAACTAAAACGGGTCTCGCCGAATCAGTTGTCGTTCATACTTACTTGTTGGTCCCACTTCGAGAGGTTCACACCCTTCACGATCAGCCACAAGCACGTGGATAACTCTCCAATGAATGCGGGAAGCAGGGCAGTTGGAAACACCTTGGCCGCAAGTGTGGGGGCAAGAAGCAGCGCAAAACTATTGGTCAAATAACATAGTCCGGCAACAAACTGCAAGATGCCCAGAGTCTTGGGAAAGTATCCCGACTTAAACATCAAATATCCGATTACCAGGCAGGTAAAACCAAAAAATACCAGGCCGATGGAGAAGCCGTATTCATGCAGAGTGAGACAAGCACTCGCTAGAGCCTGTAGCTGACGTGCATCAAAAGCCTTCAGGTAGTCCGCGTTCCCCAGGAAGACCACTACCGCAACAAGAGTTAATTTGTTGGCGACCAAAACTGCGGTCTGCACCAAATTGAATAATGCCGCAAGCAAGGAAAGATCTTTGCTCACCGGTTTGAGGAGCACATAGAAGATCAGAATCATAGGGACGTCAGAGACGTGCATGAGCAGGTCGCCTGCGATACCGCTGCGAAACAGCAGGTTGAAGGTCATAATCTTATGAGCCGTGGCGGCAGCATCTTCGGCCACGATGAGATTGTTTCGAACGAAGACCTCGCCGAACAGCCCGGCAAGGATGTTGAACAAATACAACACGCCGCCGATTCTTCCGTAAACTTGCGGCCAATTGTTGACCTTCCGGTTTGTCATTCGATGCCCCTCGAATCGCGGCGCGTGAACAACTTCCGCCAGCAATGATGCCTGATTAACGCCTTATCGGAAATGTGGCCTCAATTTCCGGTTACGCGGTTACCGTACAGTGGAAGTATGACTTTTGTCTTATGAGCTCCATTCTGCAACTGCACCTTCACGTCAAAAAAGAAAACGCCGCCAGGGCTTGGCGGCGTTTTTTGTAAACCGTAACGAGTCGGAAGCGAAATGGATTAGTTTGGCGCCAAGCCGTACACGCTGATCTCTGAAGCGGTGCCAACGTAAACCTTGCCGTTCGCAACGGTAGGAACGGTAAACTTCACCGCTCCGCCCGCTTGATCAGCTCCATTGCCCGCGCTATTCCATAGCTCTGAACCCAGATTGGTTGCGTCATAGGCGTGCAGCACGGCCGATCCAGCTCTTTCAATGGCCCATACGATCCCATTGGATGAACCTTGCGCCGAAATCGATGGGGTGGTGCCCGGGAATCCAAATGTGCCGGGCGATTGCGACGCCGGTGAAGTATTGAATTGTCCCGCGCCAGTGTTGAGCGTGTAGCTCTTGACGTGGTCGCCGATAGGGCCGATGTAGAGTGTGTTCTGCCAAAATGCCGCGGTGGAGAAGATTCCGTTCCCGA
>Ga0210409_10007386_pt1 | contig 11323 bp, 2 predicted proteins | sample IncBWH17MmetaG_FD_161649 | JGI IMG/M metagenome (GOLD analysis project Ga0210409, IMG submission 161649) | Forest soil microbial communities from Barre Woods Harvard Forest LTER site, Petersham, Massachusetts, United States - Inc-BW-H-17-M | ecosystem: Environmental > Terrestrial > Soil >...
TCAGGAACATGACGGTGATCCGCCTGGACGCGAGCGCGCCGGCGAAATCCGGCGGAGAGAGCATGACATCTTTGGGGATGCCGATCAATTGCCCGCCATTCAGAAGCGTTCCCCAGATTTCGAACGTGGCCGCGTCGAAAGAGAAATTCGAGACCTGCGCGATGCGGTCAGCCCGTCCCAGCCGCACGTAGTCGGTGTTGAGCACCAGACGGCCGATACCCCGCCACGGGACGCAAACGCCCTTGGGAATGCCGGTGGAACCGGATGTGTACATCACGTAGGCCAGGTCCTCACTGCCGGTTACCGGAGCGGGATTCTCCAACGGGCACTGCGCAAGCAACTGCTCGTCGCGATCGAGACTGATGATGTCCGCCAAACCTTCGGGCAGGCGCTCGCGGAACTTCTCCTGCGTGATGAGCGCCTGGGGCCCGGTATCGGAAATCATGAAGGTGATGCGCTCCTTGGGGTAATCCGCGTCCAGCGGAACGTACGCGCCGCCGGCCTTGGCCACCCCCATCACCGCGACGATCATGTCCGGCGATCGCTCCAGGCAAATACCGACGCGGCTTTCGCGACCGACTCCCAGCGAACGCAGATGGTGCGCCAGCTGATTCACCCTGTGGTTCAGTTCCGCGTAGGTAAGCCGGTTCTCGCCATACATCACGGCCGGAGCATCGGGCTGGGCTGCCACCTGGTCCTCGAAGATAGACGTCAGCGGGCGGTCGCGAGGGAAATCGGTTTGGGTCGCGTTCCAGTCCACCAGAATCTGCCTCTTCTCCGCTTCGGTGAGGATGGGGAGCTGCGAAATTCGCTGGTCGGGATTGGCGACGATTCCGTGCAACAGCGTATGGTAATGGCCGGCCATACGCGCGATGGTCGCAAGATCGAAAATATCCGTGTTGTATTCGATGCCCCCCGCAACTCCTTCGGGGCTTTCCCACAGCGTAATGTTGAGATCGAATTTCGCCGTCCCGGTCTGAATATTGACAGGGGCCGTGGCTGGGCCCGCAGCAGCGTTTCCACCGGAGGCGCCCGTTCCGGACGCGCCCGTGGGCGCGCTCATGAGTTGAAAGATGACCTGAAACAGTGGATTGCGGCTCAGATCGCGATCCGGCTGCAACTCTTCGACCAGGATCTCGAAAGGCAAATCTTGATTGGCGTAGGCTTCCAGAGCAGTCTCGCGAACCTGCGCCAACACCTCCGCAAATGTGGGGTCGCCCGAGAAATCCGTGCGCATAATCAGTGAGTTCACGAAGAAGCCGATCAACCCTTCGATTTCGCTGCGGTTGCGATTCGCGACTGGTGAACCGATAGCGATATCGTCCTGTCCCGTGTAATGGTGAAGCAGCGCCTGGAAGGCAGCCAGCATGGTCATGAAGAGCGTGGCTTCGTGTTCGCCGGAAAGGCGCTTGAGCGAGACGGTCAGGCCAGCCGGAACGTGGAGCGGGAAGGTAGACCCGCGGAAGCTCGGCATGGCGGGCCGGGGCCGGTCCGCCGGCAGGTCGAGCTTTGGCAATCCGGTCAGTTGGCGGCGCCAGTAAGATAACTGGTTATCGAGCACTCCGCCCTGCAGCCAGCCTCTTTGCCACACGGCGAAATCGGCGTACTGTATGGGCAGCTCCGGCAGAGGCGATGGCTGACCGGCCGCGAAACTCATGTAGAGCGCGCCGAGTTCCTGGAACAGGATCCCCAGGGACCAGCCATCGGAGACTATGTGATGCATGGAAAGCAGCAGTATGTAATCCTGCAAATCCAGCCGCAGCAATTTGGCGCGGATAACCGGACCGTTAGCGAGGTCGAATGGCGTGCGGGCTTCTTCGGTTGCCAGCCGATACGCTTCGGCATGCCGGGCGCCCGCGGGAAGAGAACTCAGGTCAGTGACAGGCAGATCCAGCTGCAGCGAAGGAGCGATCACTTGCACCGGCTTGCCTTCCACGGATGCAAAAGTGGTGCGTAGAGGTTCGTGCCGCCCGACGATTTCGTTCAGGCACCGGCGCAGCAAGTCCACGTTTACGGCGAATTGAATCGGGAGCGGGGAGAAGATGTTGTAAAACGGATTCCCGGGCACTAGCTGATCCAGAAACCACAGCCGCTGCTGTGCGAAAGAAAGCGCGGGCGCGCCGCCTTCCAGTCTTCTCGGAATTACCGCCGGAGCGGTGGAGAGTCCCTTGAGGCGCTGCTCCAGCAGCTTCTTTTTTTCCGGTGACAGCGCCGCAAGGCGCGATGCGGTGTTGCTCATGAGTGTTCGTCCTGGGCGGCAATCTCATCCACCAGCACTCGCTCCACCTCAACGGCGAGTTCGGCGATGGTTGGGGTCTTGAATATCACTGGCAAAGCAAGTTCGATCTGAAACGTTTTGTTCACGCGCGAAAGAAGCCGCGTCGCGAGAAGCGAATGGCCGCCCAGGCGGAAAAAATTCGCATGGATGCCGGGTTCCGGCACACCCAATACTTCGGCGTACAGTGCCGCCAGCGCTTTCTCGACCGGCGTCTGCGGCGCGACATATTCTTCCGCGTCGAACCGCTCGGGATCGGCAACCAGCGCGGAGCGGTCGAGTTTTCCGTTGGCATTTCGAGGCAGTTCGGTCACCCACGCAATGGAAGGCGGAATCATGTAATCCGGAAGCTGCCGCCGCAGAAAGTCGATCAATTCGTCACTCGCCACGCGTTCCCCCGCCGGAACGGCCCAACACCCCAGCCTGGTATCGTCATCGTATTTCCACGCGAAGACGGCGCACTCTGCTACCGCGGGATGCGCCGACAATGCCGCTTCGATCTCGCCCAGCTCCACGCGGTAGCCCCGCACTTTGACCTGGTCATCCATTCGTCCGCGGAATTCGATGTTGCCGTCGGGCAGGTGCCGGGCCAGGTCGCCCGTGCGGTAGACCCTGGAATCTCGGCCGTGGAACGGGTCCGCAATGAATCGCTCGGCCGTGAGATCAGGGCGGTTCCAATATCCGCTCGCAACCCCCTCGCCACCGATCCAGAGCTCACCGGCGACGCCGGGTGGTACTGGCTTTCCATTGCGGTCTACGATGTACACGCGAGCGCCCGGGATGGGGCGGCCGATGGGCACGGGCGAAGGGCTGTCCACGCTGCATGGATAGACGGTGGCCCAAACTGTCGCTTCGGTAGGTCCATACTCGTTATAGAGGGCGACTTGCGGCATGCGTTCGAAGTGGTACGCCACCAGATTCGGCGGACAGACTTCTCCAGCGACAATCGCAGCCTTCAATCTAAGGGCCGGGACCTCGAACCAATCGAGCAGACGAGCGTATAGCGACGGAACGGCAAGAAGGTGCGTGATCTTCTTGCGCTCAATGCCGAAGGCCAGCTCGGGAATATCGGCCATATCGGACCGCGTGGCGATTTCCAGACATCCACCGCTGCACAGTGTCCAGAAAATACCGGCTATCGAACTATCGAAGGCCAACGGAGAGAGCAGAAGGAAGCGCCCGACCAGCTCTTTGTAGTACTGCAGCCGAGCCCGCGTGGAGTGTACGAGTGAGCGGTGGGGGACCGCGACACCCTTCGGCGTTCCCGAAGAGCCTGAGGTATAGATTACGTAGGCGGTGTCGCTCCGCCCGGGCACAGCGGAGGCGAGTACTGGCGCCGGGCCTTCAGCCGTGACGATGGCGCGGGCTCCACAATCTTCCAGCATGAATTGGAGCCGCTCGGCGGGATACTCGGGGTCGATCGGCACGTATGCCGCACCGGTTTTCATAATGGCGAGAATGGCCACTATTGACTCGATCGAACGATCGAGGCAAAGAGCGACGCGATCGCCGGGGCCCACCCCGAGTTCCCGCAGGCGCAAGCAGAGCGCGTTCGCGCGTTGGTTCAGTTCGGTGTAAGTAACCGAGCAATCACCCGCCGAAACCGCCGGAGCATCCGGGCTTGCCGCGGCCTGTCGCTCGAACCAGGCGTGAATGGTGGCAATCTCCGGAGCGTCTGGCGCGGCTGGGTTCCAGTTTGTGAGCAGTTTCGTTCGCTCCGCCTCGGTGAGTATCGGCAGGTCGCCGATCGCGCGATCGGGGTCCTCCGCGATGGCCTCAAGTAAAACGCCGAAGCGGGCGGCCATTTGTTCGGCGGTCGATGAATCGAAGAGAGCGGCATTGTATTCGAACCTGCCGTACAGGCAATCGGGAGCTTCAAACAGGTTGACGTTCAGGTCGAAAACCGCATTGTTAAGCTGGCAGCCGGGAGGAGCATCGAAGTCACCCTTCGTCGCCTGTATGGACTGGAGCTGTAACAAAACCTGGAAAATTGGGTTGCGAGTGAAGTCGCGCTGCGGCTGCAGGTGCTCTACCAGCATTTCAAACGGGATGTCCTGATGGGCGTAAGCGCCGAGCGCAATCGCTCGCACTCGGGCCAAAACCTCCCGGAAAGTAGGATTGCCCGCCAGGTTGGTGCGCATAACCAGCGAATTGACGAAGAACCCGATCAGCTTCTCGATGTCGGCATGGTTGCGATTGGCCACGGGGGTTCCCACGACGACGTCTTCCTGACCGGTGTGGCGGAACAGGAACACCTGAAAAGCCGCCAGCACCGTCATGAAGAGTGTGCACTCGCTTCCCGCGCCGAGAGCTTTCAGGTGCGACAGCAAGGTGGGGCCGGCGCCCAACGGGACATATCCACCGCGGAAGGACATGTTCGCGGGGCGCGGATGATCGCACGGCAGATCGATGGGGACGACACCTTCCAGATGAGTCTTCCAATAACTCAGTTGGCGATCGAGGACTTCACCGCGCAACCAGTCGCGCTGCCACACCGCGAAGTCGGGATACTGAATGGGCAGCGGCCGCAAGGGCGATGGTTTACCGGTCGCGAACGCCGGATACAGATCACCCAACTCCTGATAGAAAACGCCCATGGACCAAGCATCGGAGACGATGTGGTGCATCGAAAGCAGCAGGAGATACTCCTCCGAATCGAGGCACAGGAGGCGCAGTCGCAGCAAGGGTCCGATGGTCAGATCGTACGGAACCAGCGCATGCTCGGCGAGCAGGCGGGCCGTTTCCGCTTCGCGCTGATCCGCGGGAAAGCCGCGCAGATCGGTCACGGGCATCTCGAGCTTCAATTCCGCGGCGATCACCTGTGTTGGCTTTCCGTCCGCGGATCTAAACGTGGTTCGTAGCGCGTCGTGCCGGGCCAGGATCTCATTGATCGCATCGAGCAGCGTTTTAGGCGATACCTCGAGATTCAGGCGCAACGGCATCAGCATGTTGTACACGGCCGTACCGGGCATCAATTGTTCGAAGAACCAGAGCCGCTGCTGCGCAAAGGAAAGCGGCGCCTCGTAGGTGGCGGCACGTTTGGGGACGGCGGATCGTGCAGGGCCGGTCTTCTGCAGCAGCTTCTCGAGTAGCGCGCGTCTTTCCTGCACGATGCCCGTCGACGTGGGTTCCGGTCGCGGCGACATCAACTCTGCTCCAGTTGCGTTCTGACTTGCTCGTCACTCATCTGTTCCACCAGCTCGATCATGCGGGAGAGTTCGGCGGATTCATCAGCCATCTTTTCCAGCAGAGCGGACAATTGCGCAATCGTGGGCGCTTCGAATATTTGCCGGACGCCAATCTCGACTCCGATCGCCGAGCGTACTCGCGTGGCTAACTGCGTTGCCAGCAGCGAGTGTCCTCCCAAATCGAAGAAGTTATCCGCAATGCCGACTTGTTCCAGGCCGAACAGATCCTGCCAGATCGTTTCGACAAGCTCTTCCATCTTGGTGCTTGCGGCAACGAACTGAGTCTTCATTTCCGGACGGGGATGACGCTGTGCGGGCGCCATGGACACCGGCTCCGCCGCATAGACGCCAGCCATACGGGCCTGCGCCAGCCGCAAGGGCAGGTTCACGGTCGACACGCAGACCTGGGAAAGGCCGGACGCAAGCGCCCTCCGGAAGGCTTCTACACCTTCGGCGGGGAGAATGGCGTTCTTCAGCACTTCGGCTCGCTGGGCTTCCAGCTCGGGAGGCACAGCAGTGTTGACAACCATGCCAACCTCCGCCCACGCATCCCAGTTAATCGTGATGGTTGCTCGATCCGTCCGCGCGGCTTCGCGTTGCGCGAAAGCATCGAGAAAGGCATTGGCGGAGCAGTAATCCACCTGGCCAAAGCCGCCGAGGATCGCGGTGAGCGACGAAAAACTTGCGAAGAAGTCGAGCTTTGCGTCTTGCAAGAGCGCGTGAAGCACGAGGGTGCCCTGGACCTTCGGTGACAGCACCGCGTCGGCAATCGCCCGATCCTTGAGTTGCATGAGGCCGCCGCCGGCGATACCCGCCGAGTGGATCACTCCATTGAGCGTGTCGAAACGTTGGCTTGTCTGCGCGAGGACCGAACGCGCCTGGTCAACATCGGCAATGTCTGCACCGCAGACCAGAACTTCCGCGCCGGCTTCTTCCATGGCCGCGATATTCCGCCGTTTCGGGGAATCTTCCGGGAGTGAAGAGCGGCCCACCAGGACCAGGCGCGCCTGGTATTCCCGCGCCAGGAATTCGGCGATGGCGAGGCCGATGCCTCCGAGCCCGCCCGTGATCAGGTACACGCCTCGCGGGCGGAGCAGCGGGTGCGCCGGAGCGGCGGGAAGTGGAACCGGCTCGACAGTTTCCGTCCATCTGCGCCGGCCGCGATAGGCGACGATACGGTCCAGTGAATCGGCACGGCATTCTGCGATTACCTGCTGCGCCAGGGCTTCTTCATGGCCGCGCGCGAAAACGACATCGATGTTTCGCCATGGCACGGTCGGCTGTTCCATGGGCGCGACACGACACGGCCCGGCAAGAGTGGCTTTGGCCGGTTCGATGGTTTCATCGCCAGTTACGGCCCAGGCACCGGTGGAAACGATGTTCACGCGAGTGCGCGTGCCCAGAGAAGACAGGGCTCGTGAGAGGTATAAGAGCGGATAGAATATGCCTCGGGGATCGGCGGGGGCGCGGTCCACATTCCAGAAATGGAGAATTTGTTCAGGGAGCGCTCCGTCTCTGAGGAGAGCGTCGAAGAGTGCCTCATAGTCGGCGGGGTCCTCAGGTCGCATGTGGAAGGTGTGCGCGTCCACCTGAACAAAAGCGTGGCCTCGCGACACCGTAGTCACGTTCGGCAGTTCCTTGGCTACGTCGGCACCCAGGCCCGAATCATCGAGGAAAATCAAAGACGAAACAGGGTCGGCGGGCTGAACCCGTTCAGGCCGTGGCGACCCTTTCCAGGAGGGTTCGTAAAACCAGGTTGCGATATCCGGATTCTTCGCGAACCAGTTGATCTGCGGCGCGGAAGCGGCAGTCAGCTCCACATCATACCGTTGCCACTCGAACGGATATACCGGTAGAGAAACGCGGCGGCGCGTTTCTGTCGCGTAGTATTTGGCCCAATCGACTGCGACGCCGCGGACCCAAAGCTGCCCAACCGCATTGAGCAAAGACTTCTGATCGGGACCGGTCTGGTTGACGAAGCCGCCTCCCGCTTCACGAAGGAACGGCTGCAGGAGTCTGGACAGTGCCGTGCCGGGCCCGACTTCGAGGAACGTCTGGTAACCACCATCGCAAAGTGTGCGGCATCCTTGGCCGAATCGCGCGGTGCGGCGCAGATGATCCACCCAGTAGGAGGGCTCCGCTGCAGCAACTGTCTGCCAACCGCCGCTGTGGTTTTCGACATAAGGAAGAGCCGGCGCGGACATGCGGATCGACTGCAACAGGTCGCGGAAAGGTCCCAGAATCGGTTCCATCGTCTGGGAGTGAAAGGCATGGGAGGTTCGCAGCCGGATACAGGGGGCGCCCAGCGCAGACAAGCGTTTCTCAAGAGCGGAGATCGCCCCCTCGGGGCCAGACAGAACCGTTTGCCCAGGGCCATTCTCGGCTGCGATTTCGACTTCGGGCAGGAGCAGCGCGCGAATGTCGTCTTCCGGCAGAGAAGTGGCGAGCATGCCGCCGGGTGCGGTGTCCTGCATCAACATGCCGCGCGCCGCGACCAGCTTGAGGGCATCCTCGAGCGAGAAAACGCCGGCCAGGCAAGCCGCCACGTACTCACCCAAGCTGTGGCCGATCATTGCCCCCGGTGTAATCCCCCAATTCATCAGCAGCCGCGCCAAAGAGTATTCGACTGCGAAAAGCGCGGGTTGGGCCAACCACGTCTGGCGCAGTCTTTCGTCGTCGGCATCCGGAGCAAAGATTGCTTCACGGATATCGACGCCCAGGTGAAGCTCCAGCCGGACCGCGCAGCGATCGAACTCTTCGCGAAAGAAAGCCTCGTTCTCGTAAAGTTCCCGGCACATGCCGGCGTGCTGCGAGCCTTGGCCGGGAAACAGGAATACCGGTTCGCTGCGATCCGAAGCTAGGGCAGAGGCGGAAAACGCAATGGATGCGGGGTTCTCAGAGGGGCAGACCAGAAAGCGCCGGAACGGCAACGCGCGGCGTCCGGCAGCCAGTGTGAAAGCCACATCGGCAAGGTTGCGCGAAGGGTCGTTCTCGAAATCGGCGGTGAGGTTTTGGGCGACCCGATCGAGAGCGGATTCGCTCCGCGCCGAAAGCACCAGAAGTTGGTGCGCGCGCGATGGACCCGACGCGGCAGGTTCCGGAGCCTCTTCCAAAACAACATGGGCGTTCGTGCCCCCGATCCCGAACGCGCTGACGGCGGCGCGGCGGGGCCCTTCGGGCGCGTTCCACTCGGTTAGTCGGTCTTGCACATAAAAGGGACTTCCACCGAAATCAATGGCCGGGTTCGGTTCCTGGAAATGCAGCGAAGGAGGCAGCAATCCGCGCTCTACGCATAACGCCGCCTTAATAAGCCCGCTAACGCCGGCGGCGGCGTCCAGGTGTCCGATGTTGCTTTTTAGCGAGCCGATAGCGCAGAAGCGGCGCTTTTTGATTTTTCCGAACGCCTGAGTGAGACTGACGATTTCAATCGGGTCACCAAGCGGAGTGGCCGTGCCGTGGGCCTCCACATAACCGAGCGTCTCCGGTTCGACGCCGGCGAGCGCCAGTGCCGTCGCAATCACTCCCGACTGGCCCTCTACACTAGGCGCCGTGTAGCCAACTTTCAGCGAGCCGTCGTTATTGACCGCCGAACCCAGGATCACTGCATGAATGCGGTCACGGTCGCGGAGCGCATCCGCCAATCGCTTGAGGACGACCATACCAACGCCGTTGCCGCCCACCGTGCCTTTAGCCGACGCATCGAAGGGGCGGCAATGGCCATCCGGAGAGAGGATGCCGCCTTCTTCGTAGAAGTAACCGCAATACTGCGGCATCTGGATACAAACCCCTCCGGCGAGAGCCAGGTCGCACTCCTGGTTGAGCAGGGATTGGCAAGCCGTGGCGACGGCCACGAGCGAAGTGGAGCAGGCTGTTTGAACCGTAATCGCCGGGCCTGTGAGATTGAGCTTGTAGGCTGTGTAGGTAGTGAGATGATCTTTGTCATTGCCGATCATCACTTGGTAACTGCCCACCGCCGCCACCAGGTCCGGATTGGCGTTCACCCGGTGAATATAGGAATTCGTGCTCGATCCTGCAAAAATCCCGATCGGCCCGTTCACGGACTCTGGCGCATGACCCGCGTCTTCGAGCGCGTGCCAGGCGCACTCGAGAAACACGCGGCGTTGGGGGTTGAGGCTCTGCGCCTCACGATGGGTAATGCCGAAGAACGCCGCGTCGAACATCTCTGCGTCATCGAGCGGCGCGCCGGCATTGACGAAGCCGGGTTGCTGGAGCACGGCCGGATCGATTCCGGAGGCCGACATCTCGGCTTCTGTGAAGGGCCGGAGGGATTCGGCGCCGGCACAGAGATTGCTCCAGAACTCGTCGATGTTGCAAGCTCCGGGCCAGCGGCCGCTCATGCCGATGATGGCGATCGAGTTTCGAGGGGCCGTCACAGCCTGTCCCTCCCGGTCATCGCCCCTGCTCCCTACGCCGCACGGCGCGCTGGCGCGCCTTCTCCACCACTGACTGCTGATCTCCGCGCTCGCTGAGGAATGCCGCCAGGGTGCGAATCGTCGGGTAGCGGAACAGCTCAACGACCGAGATCTGCGCCTTCAGCCTTTTTTCTAGCCAACCATGAACGCGAACCAGGACCAGCGAGTTTCCGCCGATATCGAAAAAGTTCTCGTCGATTCCTACGCGTTCCAGGCGCAGCTCCTCGCACCAGATCGCCGAAATCGCCGCCTCCACCTTGTTTCGCGGAGCGACACAACCGGTCTCATCGAAGGTGCGTGAAGGCTCCGGCAATCGGGCGCGGTCGATCTTGCCATTCGTGGTGAGGGGCAGCGAATCGAGAACGACAAAGTCGGACGGAACCATGTAAGCGGGCAGCTTTTCACGGGCCTCTACGCGAATTCGCGCGATATCGGGAGAGGCCCCGGCAAGGTATGCCACCAGGCGCTCCTCCCCTGGGACGTCCTTACGCAGTACGGCGCATGCGTGCCGCACTCCCGACAAGCGCGCGAGCACCGCTTCGATCTCACCCAACTCGACGCGGAATCCGCGGATTTTCACCTGGTTGTCGAGGCGCCCTAGAAACTGGAGATCGCCGTCCGGCGTGTACCGGACAATGTCCCGGGATCGGTAGACCCGATCCCCAGCCCGAAGAGGGTGGGCCACAAAACAGTCGGCCGTCTGCTCCTCGGCGTGTAGATATCCGCGGGCGAGACCCGCTCCGCCGATCCACAATTCGCCGGGAACACCAACCGGCACAAACTGTCCGTTGCGATCGACAACGAAGAGTTCGACATTATCAATGGCCCGGCCGATGGATGGAGGAGCACCGTCTCCCCGATCTTCCGGCACGGGGCCGGATGTGGTAACCACCGAGCTTTCGGTGGGGCCGTACTGATTGAAGACGCGGAAGGGTAGGCCCGGCGGGACTCCTTGAACCAGCTTATCCCCACCGGTAACCACAAATCGCAGGCTGCAGTGCGCCGGCCATGGCTGGCGGACGACAGTACCGAGAATCGGGGGTGGAATGAAAGCGTGGGTAATCTTCCGATCCGAAAGCCATTGGGGGATGCGGATGGGCGCGTAGCGAACATCGTCGGGAACGATTTCGATGCTCGCTCCAGCCGCGAGATACGGCCAGATCTCGTATACCGCCGCGTCGAAACCGGGGCTCGCGAACTGCGAACCGCGGCTGGCGGGCGACACTTCGAATGTCCGGTTGTGCCAGGCGATGAGGTTGGTCAGACCGCGGTGAGGGACCTCGACTCCCTTCGGCTTGCCTGTGGAGCCGGACGTGAAGATGACATACGCCGGCGAGTCTTCGTGGTATGCGATGAGCGGGCTTTCGATGGCGGGTTCCCCCGGCTCGACGGAATCGGGTGCCACTATGGGGCACGGGCACTCGATG
>Ga0210409_10007387_pt1 | contig 11323 bp, 6 predicted proteins | sample IncBWH17MmetaG_FD_161649 | JGI IMG/M metagenome (GOLD analysis project Ga0210409, IMG submission 161649) | Forest soil microbial communities from Barre Woods Harvard Forest LTER site, Petersham, Massachusetts, United States - Inc-BW-H-17-M | ecosystem: Environmental > Terrestrial > Soil >...
CGGGGCCGGAGTTCATGACCGATCATATCCGGACACTGAGCACGCTGACGGGTGAATTTGTGTCGTGCTATCCGAACGCGGGCTTGCCAGATGAGGAAGGCAAATACCTGGAAACGCCGACGACGCTGGCGGCGCAACTAGAGAAATTTGTGAACCACGGATGGCTGAACATCGTGGGAGGTTGCTGCGGGACCACGGAGAAACATATCTGCGCGATTTCGCAGATGGTGGATGGAAAAAAAGCGCGAGTGCGTCCCGCGGCGGCACACCGGGCGGTGTACTCGGGAATCGAGACGATCGAGGCGGACGATCAGACGCGGCCGCTGCTGGTGGGCGAACGGACGAACGTGATTGGATCGCGGTTGTTCAAGAATCTGGTGGCGGAAGAAAAGTGGGAAGAGGCGACGGAGATCGGACGCAGGCAAGTGAAGGGTGGAGCGCACATCGTGGATGTATGCCTGCAGAGCACGGAGCGGGATGAAAAAAAGGATATTCCCGAGTTTTACGAGAAGCTGATCCGCAAGATCAAAGCGCCGATCATGATCGATACGACCGATCCGACGGCAGTGCAATTAGCGCTGACGTACTGCCAAGGGAAAGCGATCATCAACTCGATCAATCTGGAAGATGGTGAGGAGAAGTTTGAGAAAGTGGTGCCGATTGCGCACGACTTTGGGGCGGCGATCGTGGTGGGCTGCATCGACGAGGACAAGTTGCAGGCGCAAGCATTTACGCGGGAAAGAAAACTGGAGATCGCGAAGCGGTCTTACGAATTGCTGACGGGAAAGTACGGGATGGCGCCGGAGGATATTGTCTTCGACCCACTGGTGTTCCCGTGCGCGACGGGAGACAAGAACTACATTGGCGGCGCGGTAGAGACAATCGAAGGGATTCGGCTGATCAAGGAGGTGCTGCCAGATACGCGAACGATTCTGGGGATATCGAACGTGTCGTTCGGATTGCCGGCGGGCGCGCGAGAAGTGGTGAACTCGGTATTTCTGTATTACTGCACGAAAGCCGGGCTGGACCTGGCGATTGTGAATACCGAGAAGCTGGATCGGTTTGCGTCGATTCCGGAGCATGAACGGCGGCTCGCGGAGAATTTGTTGTTTCAACATGCGCCGAAGGAAGTTCCGGCAGACCATCCGCAAGCGGCGTTGCTGCGCGATGTGCCGAATGACTGGAGACAACAGCGCAAAGAGCAGAAGGCGGCAATCAACCAGTACCACATTGCGGCGATCACGGAACACTCCCGAAAGGCCACGAAGAAAGAGAAAGTGAAGGCGGAAGATTTACCTTTGGATCAGCGGCTTTCGAACTACATTATTCAGGGGACACGGGACGGATTGGTAGGTGATCTGGATCTGAAGCGAGCAGAGGGTGCCGCGCCGCTGGGGATTATCAATGGGCCGTTGATGGATGGGATGGCAGAGGTGGGGCGGCTGTTCAACGCGAATGAGTTGATTGTGGCGGAGGTGCTGCAGTCGGCGGAAGCCATGAAGGCAGCGGTGAGCCACCTTGAGCAGTTCATGGAGAAAGCGGACACGGCGAAGCGCGGGAAAGTAGTGCTGGCGACGGTGAAGGGAGATGTGCACGACATCGGGAAGAATCTGGTGGAGATTATTCTGAAGAACAACGGGTTCGAGGTGGTGAATCTGGGCATCAAGGTGCCCCCGGAGGATCTCATCAAGGCGTATCAGCAGCACCAACCGGACGCGATCGGGCTTTCCGGGCTGCTGGTGAAAAGCGCGCAGCAGATGGTGATAACCGCGAGTGATCTGAAGGATGCAGGAATTGATGTGCCGCTACTGGTAGGAGGAGCGGCGCTGAGCGCGAAGTTTACGCAACAAAAAATAGCGCCGAGCTATGGAAATGCTGTGTGCTACGCGAAGGATGCCATGACCGGGTTGCGTCTGATGAATGAATTGATGGACCCGGCGACGCGCGCGAGGGTGATCAGCGAGCAATTGGCCAGCGGGAACGGCGTGAGCGTTTCCACGACGGTGAAGATTGTGGAAAAGCCGGAGAAGCATTCGCCAAAAGTACGAGCGGATTTGCCAATCCAGCCAGTAGGCTATCTGGACCGGAAAGTACGACTGGTGCCGGATTTGCGGGAGATCTGGAGCTACATTAATCCGTTCATGCTGTACGGGCGGCATATGGGGTACAAGGGCAACTTCGAAAAGCAACTGGCGGCGAGAGAGACGAAGGCTGTCGAACTATTTAATGAAATGGAAGAGGTGAAGAAGGAAGCCGCGGAGTTCATGAAGGTACGGGCGGTGTGGCAATTTTTTGAAGCGGAAGCCGAGGGCGAGGCGTTGCATCTGTTTGCGCCGGACGGAAAAGAGCCAGTGCAGACCTGGCGATTCAAGAGACAGAAAGGCGGCGACCAACTCTGCCTGAGCGACTACGTGCTGGAGCCGAAGGACGGGAGGCGCGACCACGTGGCGGTGTTCGTGGTGACGGCGGGAGAAGGGGTGCGCGAACGCGCGGAAAAGGCGAAGAACGAAGGCTACTACTTCAGGTCGCACGGACTACAGGCGCTGGCAATTGAGTCCGCGGAAGGCTGCGCGGAATGGCTGCACCGGCGAATTCGGGAAGACTGGGGATTTCCAGACCCGGCGGAAATGACCATGGCGCGGCGGTTCACATCGAGATACCGCGGGAAACGGTATAGCTTTGGGTATCCGGCTTGCCCGGATCTGGAGGAGCAGGCCGGCATCTGGAAGATACTGAAGCCGGAAGATATCGGCGTGCAGCTGACGGAAGGATTCATGATGGATCCGGAGGCGAGCGTGAGCGCGCTGGTATTTGAGCATCCCGATTGTACCTATTTCAGCGTGGGCGAGAGCACCGAGGGAAGCGAGAGTGGTCTGGAAGTGAAATCGGAGAATGAATGAAAGCATCGGGTGATTTTCAGGGACGGATTGGGAAGTCGATAAAAACTTCAATCGATGCGCAACAGAACCTGCTGAATGATTCCAAGGCAATCGCGGAAATTGCGAGCGTGTGCAGCGCGATTGTGGCGGCGTTCCAGCAAGGGAACAAACTGGTGCTGTTTGGAAACGGAGGCAGCGCGGCAGATGCGCAACATATTGCGGCCGAATTCGTTGGGCGGTTTGCGTTCAACCGCGCGGCGCTTCCGGCGATGGCACTGGGAGTGAATGGATCGTGCCTGACAGCGATTGGGAACGACTACGGATTTGATCAGGCGTTTTCACGACAGGTTGAGGCCCTGGGGCGCGCCGGAGACGTAGCCGTGGGAATGTCGACCAGCGGAAATTCTCCGAATATTCTGCATGGACTGGCGACAGCGAAGCGAATGGGACTACGGACGATCGCGATGACGGGCCAAACCGGCGGCAAACTAAGGGGCTGCGGAGACGTAGACAGCTGTATTTGCGCGCCGACCGACGAAACGCCACGGATTCAGGAGTGCCACATCCTGATCGGGCACGTCATCTGCGAAATCGTGGAGCAGGAGCTTTTTGGATGAAAAGGGGCGTGTTTCTGGATCGTGACGGGGTAATCAATCGCAAAGCGGACGGAGAAAACTACATAACGTGTTGGGAAGATTTCCATTTTCTGCCGCAAGTGGCCGATGGTATTGCATTACTGAACCGGGCGGGATGGAGCGTCATCGTGATCAGCAATCAACGCTGCGTAGCCAAAGGCTTGCTGAGTGTCGAAACACTGGAAGCGATACACCAACGCATGAGCGAGGAGCTTTGCGCAGCGGGAGCCAAGGTGGACGGAGTTTACTATTGCCCACACGAGAAGGAAGAAGCATGCAATTGCCGCAAACCGGCGCCGGGAATGTTACTGGCGGCCGCGAAGGAACATCAAATCGATTTGCGGTCTTCCTGGATGATCGGAGATTCAGAGACGGACGTTGAGGCCGGGAGGCGGGCGGGTTGCAGGACAGCGCAGTTAGTGACGGACCCGCAATCCGCGAACGGAAATGCGGATTTGTATGCGAGATGTTTGGTTGAGGCGAGCCGAACGATAGTGAAGAATTCTGAGGGCGCGAGAGGTTTCTGAGTTCGAAAAAAGTCTTGTTACGGCCTTGTATTTTGAGAGTTTTATGAGAGTGGAAGCTTCGTAGTTGCCGCTGACTAATCTCTACAATTGACGACAATAAATCCAATGTTGGGCGGGAACCTTCCCGGGACTTGGAGGGAAGCTTAATAGAGGTGTCGCTGCACAGGTGTCTGTAATCGTAGGACACGCGGGAGCAAGGACGCACGTCCAAAGAGCAGGAATTCAGGAGTGAGGTGCAACGTGAAGCGTAGAGATATTTTATTGACCATCGGCATTGCGTGCCTTGGATTACTTGGCGCCATGGGCGCCGGTGCGCAGGCGCCGGATAGCGCGAGCGCGCCGAATCCAGGAAGCGCAGGCGGCCAGGATCCGGCAGGCGGAACCGCACCGGCGCAAAATCCAGGAACAAGGCAGCGAGGAGGAGAAGGGGGGCCGCGGCCGCTGTTGGGTAAAATTACGGCCATACGAGACGGGGCAATCGAACTGGCAGCGCCGGATGGACAGACGCTGACGGTGAAGGTGACAAGCCAGACCGAGTTTCGGAAGGATCGCGAGCCAGCCAAGGCCACAGATTTCAAGGTCGGGGACATGGTGATGGTGCGAGGAGATGAGAACGCAGATCACAGCGTAACGGCCAGGATCGTGGGGGGGCGGACGGGAGGACCGGGCGGACCTGCAGGTGCAGGCGGCCGACAAATGGGAACGTTGGGAAAAGACTACGTAGTGGGAGAGGTGAAGTCGATCGATGCGCCGAGGCTGACGGTGTTGCGTCCAGACAACGTGACGCAGACTGTGGAATTGAACGAAGAGACTTCTCTGCGGAAAGGGCGTGACAGTATCACGATGGCGGAGATTCAAGTGGGCGATCACGTGATTGCCCGAGGGTCAATGGAGAAGGACGTGTTCGTGCCAAAAGGAGTGATGGTGATGAACGCGGAGCAGTGGAAACGCATGCAGGAGATGAGGGAGCAGTACAGCGGGCAAAAGCCGCCGGGCAGCGAAGCAACGCCTCCGAAGCCATAGGAGAAATTGTGAAGGAGGTATTGCGCGGAATCGTTGTGTTGGTCTGCCTGGCGCTGATTTGCGTCATTGTGTTTGTGTGCTTGGCAGTAGGACAAGAGGCAGGCGCATCCGCGCAAACCGCTACTGCGAGCTATCAAATCAGCGGCACGGTGAAAAGTGGAAAAACAACGTTGCCAGGAGTAACGGTAACCGCGGCGAACACGCTCACGGGGAAAAAGTACAGCGTGGCGAGCGGAGTGGACGGTTCGTTCGTGTTCAAGAATCTGCCGCGTGGCCGATACGTGGTGAAGATTGAATTCATGGGCTTCGCCACGCAGACCAGCGAAGTGGTGCTGAATCCGGAGAATCCAGCGGGCAAAGTGCAAGCGGAACTGCTGCTGGCGTCGCGGCAACAACAGGAGCAGGCCGAGCGCGCGAACAACGCCACAGCCGCTATGCGGGGGTTTCAAAGCCTGGCGCTGGACAATACGCTCTCGGGATTTACGGCGGGAAATTCGCAAAATGGAGCAGCGGGCACGAGCGATCTGTCGAGTTTGCCGATGAATGGAGTCGGCGCGGACATTTCGTCCGAGTCAGTCAGCATTGCGGGAACACAGGGACGCAGCCAGGATTTTGGAGGCGGTAGCGAAGACGACTTGCAGCAACGGGTTCAGGAATTCCGGGATCGCGTGCAGAGAGAGGGTGGGGCGTTCGGCGCGATGGTTGGTGGACCGGGAGGCGGACAGGGTGGTGGACCGGGTGGCGGTCCGGGTGGTGGACCGGGTGGCGGACCGGGAGGAGCTGGAGGACCGGTGATGATCGGTCGACTGGGGCGTGGGTTCAATATCAACCAGCCGCACGGGTTCCTTTATTTCCAGGACGACAATGCCGCGCTGGACGCGCAGTCCTATTCGCTGACCGGGCGAGAAGCAGCGAAAGCGAGCTACAACCAGTTGAGGTTTGGAGCGTTCGTGGGCGGACCGGTGAAAGTGCCGGGGCTGTTCGATTGGAGTAAGAGCACGTTCTTTACGGTGGGATGGAGCGGAACGCGAGGCGGTACTCCTTATGATGCATTCAGCACGGTTCCAACGGTGGCAGAAAGAAATGGCAATTTTTCAGGGCTCACGGACAAGAATGGCAACCCGATCACGATTTTTAATCCAGCGACGGGCCAGCCTTTTGCGAACAACGTGATTGATCGGAGCTTGTTCAGCCCGGCGGCCACCGCGCTGTTGCCGTACATCCCGTTGGCGAATTTGCCGGGAGCGGCACAGAATTTTCACTACATCACATCGGACGAAAGCGATTCCGACGGCCTGAGCCTGCGGTTAATCCACAATTTTATCAGCGGAGGAGGACCGGGATTCGGGCCGCTTGGTGGAGGGATGGGAGGCGGTGGAGGGAGAGCAGGGGGAAGAGGAGGGCCGCGGAACAATTTGAACATAGGATTCAACTGGTCGCGGAATACGACGGCGATTGTGAATCCATTCCCCTCGTTAGCGGGAAGCACGAACACACAAGGGTGGAACGGAAATGTGAGGTGGACGTACGGGAAGGGGCGCGTCACCAACACAGCAGGGTTCACCTACAACCACAACCGAGTTTCGACCACGAATCTATATTCGGGAGTGATTGACGTGGCGGGCAACGCGGGCATTGCGGGAATTTCAACGGACCCTTTCAACTGGGGACTGCCGGGAATTTCGTTTAACAGTTTTGCAGGGTTGAGTGGACCGGTGCCGAGTCGCGAACTCGATCAGACGTACACGATCAGCGACACGGTGATCTGGAACCGCGGAAAGCATAACTGGCGGTTCGGTGGCGATTACCGGCGGATCTTGCAGGATTTCCGTTCCGCGAGAAATGCAGAAGGCAGCTTCGTGTTTACGGGATTCGCAACAGCGGAGTATTTGCCTGGAAGCACGCAGCCGGTCCCAGGCACGGGAATCGATTTTGCGGACTACTTGCTGGGATTGCCACAACAAACGAGCCAGCAGTCGGGAACGTCAGAGTATCAGTTTCGGGCGAATTCCTACGATTTGTATGCACAGAATGATTGGCGGATATTCTCAAAATTGTCTCTGAACCTGGGACTGCGCTATGAATACATCGGACCGTTTACCGAGGCCGACAATCACATCGCGAACCTCGATACGAGTTTCAGTCCTGAATCGATTGCGGCGTTCCGCGTGCTGCCGGGGCAAGCGGGACCTTATTCGGGAGTTTTCCCAGCATCACTGGTGCGGCCGGAACGGAATAATTATGCACCACGAGTGGGACTGGCGTGGCGAGCAGAAAAAAACACGGTGGTGCGGGCGGGATACGGGATTAACTACAACTTAGGACAGTACGGCACGTTCATCAGGAATTTTGCGTACCAGCCGCCATTTGCGACGACGGCAACAAATGTCAGCCCGTACGGGAATTTTCTGACGCTGGAGAATGGATTTCCGGCAAGTCCACAGCCGCTGGTGACCAACAACTACGCACTGGATCCAAATTACAAGCTGGGTTACGTACAGATCTGGAACCTGGATATTCAGCGGCAGCTGCCCGGCAACGTGCAGCTGAATGTGGGCTACAACGGGGCGAAGGGCACGCGCCTCGATACGGAGCGAGCGCTGGTACCAAGTTGTGCCGCGACGGACAGCTGCGCGGCCTCGTCGAATGAAGCCGCGGCACCGTTCATTTACGAATCCTCGGAAGGAAATTCGATCCTGCACGCGGGATCGGTGCGAGTGAGAAAGAGGATGTCGAAGGGATTAGCAATCAGCGCAAGCTACGTATTCTCCAAATCGATCGATGATGCGTCTTCGATCGGAGGCGGAGGAGTGGTCGTGGTGCAGAATCCGTTTTACCTGCCGGGAGACCGCGGGCTTTCGAATTTCGATCAAGCGCAAAAGTTCAATGGGAACTGGATCTACGACATACCGTTTGGAGATGGGCGGCGGTTCGTGACGACAGGACCGATGTCGCACGTGCTGGGAGGATGGCAGTGGAGCGGCAGCTTCACGATCGCTTCCGGACTGTATTTCACGCCACGAGTATTAGGGGCATCGGTGGACATTAACCGAGGCGTGAGCGGATCGCAGCGAGCGAACGTGGTGGCGGGCCAGCCGCTGGAAATATCGAACCCGACAACCGGGGAGTGGTTCAATACCGCGGCGTTTTGCGCGCCGGGACCAGGATGCCCTGGCGGAACGACGTACGGAGATGCCGGGCGCAATATTATTCTGGGGCCGGCGCAATTCACGTTCAATATGTCGTTGAACAAGACGATTGTGATTCGCGAGTCACGATCGCTGGACTTGCGGCTAACGGCAAACAACATTTTCAACACCCCGTATTTTTCGAACATTAATACGGTGGTGAATTCGCTGACGTTCGGGCAAGTGACGGGAGTGAGCAACATGCGTCGGGTGAGCATGGTGGCGAGATTCCGGTTCTGACAGTCGAGCACATGCGATTGAGGACCAAACTCGGGAGGACGGCAACGGCGCTGCTATTGGTGTGGGCGGTGGCCGGAAACATGTTGGCGCAGCAGCCGCAAATGCCGGTGCAGAGCGGGGCGCGGGTACGGGTGTCGACGGAAGTAGTGCTGGTGAACGTGGTGGCGCGAGACAAGCACGGGAACCTGATCAAGGATTTAAAGAGCGAGGATTTCACGGTTTTCGAGGATGGAAAGAAACAAGACCTGGTGAGTTTCGACTTCGAGCATGTGGACGAACTGGCGATGGCGGGCAGCACAGGAACAACGGTGAGCGGAACGGCCGGCCCGGGAAAGTTGCTGAGTTCGGGTCAACAAAAGAGCCTGGAAGGGCGCGACCGGCGGCTGATGCTGCTGTTCTTTGATTTTTCGGCGATGCAACCGGATGACATTGACCGCGCAGTGGAAGCGGGAAAGAAGTATGTGAATGCGAAAATGCAGCCGGCCGACCTGGTGGCACTGATGTCGCTGGCAACGAATTTGAGCCTGGACCTGGATTTCAGCGATGACAAGAGCAAAATCCTGGCAAAGCTGGCCGCGTACAACTCGAGCGAAGGGCAGGGATTCGAGAACGGGAGCACCGGAAGCGCGGAGGGAGAAGCTGAGACGAGCGGGTCGTACACGCCGGACGACACGGACTACAACACGTTCAGCGCGGACCGGAAACTGCTGGCGTTGCAGACGGTAATGCAGGCGATGGGTGCGATTCCGCAGAAAAAGAGTTTGATTTATTTCAGCAATGGGATCACGCAGTCTGGCGTGGATAACCAGTCGGCGTTGCGAGCGGCGACGGCAGCGGCAGTGAGAGCCAACGTGTCGATCTATCCGGTGGACGTGCGAGGGCTATCGGCGTTCCCGCCGGGAGGGCAGGCGCAGGCTGCGAGCCTGCACGGTCAATCGGCGTACAGCGGTGCATCGGTATTGAACGATTTGAACGGGAACGATGCTTCGCAGGAAACGCTGTACACGCTGGCGGCAGATACCGGCGGCAAGGCGTTCATGGACACGAACGATTTGAGCGGGGTGTTCAGCCAGGTGCAGAAGGACACGTCGGCGTACTACGTTCTGGGCTATACAAGCACGAACCATTTGAAGGATGGACACTTCCGGCGGCTGAAGGTGCAGATCAACCGGCCGGACGTGAAGCTGGAATACCGGGTGGGATATTACGCGGACCGCGACTATCAGCACATGAAGAAAACGGACCGCGAGGAGCAGTTGGAGGACGAACTGGCGGCGGACCTGCCGCAGACGGACGTGGCGGTGTATGCCGGGACGGCGTATTTCCGTGCGGACGATTCGCACTACTTCTTGTCCGTGTCGTTAGTGGTCCCGGGATCGCAGATTCCATTTGTGCAGGAGAAGGATAAGGACAGCGCGACACTGGATATTATCGGGCAAGTGCGGGAAAGCGGAAAATTCCCGGCAGGAAAATTGCGCGACACCGTTAAGCTGGCGGTGGATAGCGCGCAACAAGTACGGCGAAAGAACGTACAGTACAACACGAGTTTTGTGCTGGCGCCGGGAAATTATCACCTGAAATTTATTGTGCGCGAGAATCGGACCGGGCGGATGGGATCATTCGAAACGGATGTGAGGATTCCGGACTTGCGGAAGACGCCACTGCGTATGAGCAGCGTGGTGTTGAGCAGCCAGCGGGTGCCATCGACGCAAAAGAAGAAAGGCTTTCAGCCGCTGGTGAGCGAGCAGACAGAATTGGTGCCGAGTGTTACGCACGTGTTCATGCAGGACCAGAAGTTGTTCCTGCAATACGAAGTGTATGACGCGGCAAAGAGCAAAGCAGCCGAAGCAACGAATGGGACGAACGAGCCGAAAGAACCGAAAGGATCGGTGCGCGTGCTGACGAGCATTGAATTCCTGCAGGGCGAAAGCAAAGTGTATGAGACGAAGCCCATCGTCGCACACGAGATGACGGCGCCGGACCGGAAGGCGGTCATCTTCCAGATGGAGATTCCGCTGCAGTCGCTGAAACCGGGATTCTACACGTGCCAAATCAATGTGATCGATGATGCCGGCGGGAACTACGCGTTTCCGCGGTGGCCGATACTGATTAAGGCAGCAACAAGTTCGGAAGGGACAGCGGCTTCGGGACTGGACTGAATTTGTGGAGTTTCCACCTGCAAAACTGAGCTAAGCCTCAGGGAGCGGCTGGTCAGCGCTGGGGGAGTTAACGCAGGAAGCTGGCTGGGTTGTGGTAGTTCTCTCAGGAAAGCGCGTTTGGCACGGTTTCGCGAAGCAGCCGCATCTCCATCCTATTCATACTAAATAACTTATTGTGATGGCGATTGCTATGGAGATGGCTTTCGTCTTGCAAATCCATGTGGTGGGTAGTGTGTGCAAGGGGTGTGCATGTTCAGGATTCAGCAGGTAGGATTCATAGCTCAACAAATCAAGAGCTTCGTGATTGAAGGGCCGCGGATTGCCCGAAAGCACCAAGCGGGGCAATTTGTGATTCTGCGGTTGCGTGAACAGGGGGAGCGGATTCCGCTGACGATTGAAAGCTCGAACGCGCAGCGGGGAATAAGGTGTCGGGCCTTTATGCGTTAGTGACAAAACGCGGGGACAGGTATTTTCTGGCGGATTGCCCGGTGAATATCGAGCCGAGTGCGGAAGACCTGGCGGAGATCGCGTTGTGCGCGGCGGAAACGGCACGGCGGTTCAATGTGACACCCCGGGTGGCTATGTTGTCGTTCTCGAATTTTGGAAGCACGCCGCACCCGCTGACAGAAAAAGTACAGCGAGCGGCGAAGCCGGTGCAGGACACCGATCCGA
>Ga0210409_10007388_pt1 | contig 11322 bp, 8 predicted proteins | sample IncBWH17MmetaG_FD_161649 | JGI IMG/M metagenome (GOLD analysis project Ga0210409, IMG submission 161649) | Forest soil microbial communities from Barre Woods Harvard Forest LTER site, Petersham, Massachusetts, United States - Inc-BW-H-17-M | ecosystem: Environmental > Terrestrial > Soil >...
AAAGTGAGTCACGGCATCCTCCAACTTGCCCTCCGCGAGCAACAGGTTACCCAGGTTGTTGTGAGCTTCCGGATAGTCGGGATAGATCCGCAACGATTCAAGATACTCCTTTTTGGCGCCCTCAAGGTCGCCGCCTTTGGCCAAAGCGAGCCCCAGATTATAATGGGTATCTTCGTCCTCAGGATTGAGTTTGACTGCCATCCGGTACTGCGCGATCGCTTCGGCAAAACGTCGCCTCTCCAACAATTGACTGCCGAGGTTCTGGTAGAAAGCCGCCTTCTCGGCGTCGGTAAGCGTGTTGAAGTTGGTTGGGAAAACCGGTTGAAGCTCCGCTGTGGGAACTGTCCCTCGGGTGGGATTGTTGGCCTGCCGGGGAGACCCGGTACCGGTGTCCGGCGTCGACGCGGAGGTTACAGGAGTTTTAGGTCGCAAAACGTCCGGGGAAAGATACAGCACGGCCAGTGCAGCCGCCGCAACAAGCACCATCAGCCAAACCGGTGTGGGTTTCCTTTCGGTGTGTTTGCGTCTGTCTGCTCGGCGCGTCTTCCGTCGGCTCATCGATTCGACCATGATATAGCCGTTCCCACACCCATTTCAATCGTTTAGAAAGTCAACGCCTGGGAGCGCCGGCGTCCCGCCGTCGAGAGGGTGCCTGTCTTGAACTGCCCTTTTCAGGTTGGAATCCACCGTCATGATTCTCACTGGATTAGCTTTGAAGGCGCTGCTAGCCTGAATCCTTGACTTGAAGCGGAAGTTCTGCGCCATAGCGTTGCTGGTCTCTGGGACGAGGATTGCGCGCTAATTGGCCTTCGCGGGGTGATGGTGATGGTGCGCCGTGCCATCGTCGGGAATTAAATGAAACGTTTTCAAGTCCCACGGCACGGCTTGAGCCTCTCCTTCTTTAACTCTATAAAACCGGTCCATGGCCAAGCCGGTGAGCACTTGTGTCTTTCCTGTCCGCGGCCAGAAGATCTCCACCCGGGCAATCCCTGTAGCTTGGCCCAGGCCCATTTCCTGGCGCAGCGGCGAGGCGCCAAAACTTCCCCCGGTTCCAACGGTCTTGTAATAGCTGTGTTCGCCCGTTGCGCTGGCGACAACGGCCCGAATGCGCGCGCCGATGGCCGCCCTGTTGGATTGGACGCCCTCCAGCTTGAGGGTGATCCAATGGTTTCCGTGCCCCGGATTCTCGAATAAAACATTATGGGCTACGTCACCGGTAAAGGCTCCGCCCATATCTTCGTAGATATCCTGGTCCCCGTCGTTGTCGATGTCGCCAAAAGAAATCCCATGGCCCTTCTGCAGGTTACCGAACCCGCCCGAAGTCGTGACGTCTTGGAAACGTTTGCCGCCATCGTTGCGAAACATCCGGTTGGGAATGATGGTTGCGAGATTCGGGTCGCCGGTGCCCAGATAGAAATCCAGAAATCCGTCGTTGTCGAGATCGCCAAAGTTGGCGCCCATGGCGTGGAGCACGTGCCAGAGGCCGGTTTCACGCGTGACGTCTTTGAAGGTTCCGTCGTGGTTGTTGTGGTAGAGCCGAGGCCGTTCTCCATCGTTGGGTAGCCCGAGATAATCGGCACACACATCTCCGACATCTTTAATGTGGTATCCGCAAACGAAGATGTCGTCCCAGCCGTCATTGTCATAATCGAAAAACCAGCACGGGAAGCTATAGAGCGGCTCGGTCACGCCCGCCCGGCTGGCGACATCGGTGAATCCCCAGACCACTTTGCCATCGGCATTAGTGGCGACCGGCCCGTCATTGCGAAACAGCACATTTGAACCTCCGAGCACGGAAAGGTACAGGTCGGGCCGGCCGTCATGATTAAAATCGGCGCTGCAAACTCCTTTCACGAAACCCACAAAGCCCACGCCCGATTCCACAGCGCACTCGGTAAACGTTCCGTTGCCATTATTGTGAAAGAGCTCACATCGGTGTCCATCCGCTCCGGTCGACTCGTTGCCGATGAACAAATCGACCCACCCATCGTTATCGTAGTCGAACCACACGGCAGTTTGGGAGGGTTTGAAGGAGAGCAACCCTGCCGCTTCGGTAACATCCTCGAAGGTGCCGTCACCGTTGTTGCGGAGCAAGGATTTGGGGAAGCGGCCCTCGTTGCCCATCCAGCCCCCGCGCAACACCAGGACGTCGGGGTATCCGTCGTTGTTGTAATCTGTCTGGATAAGGTTTAGTCCGCCCACCTCGCCGAGCAGTCCCGCTTCGATGGTTCGTTCCGTGAACGATCCGTCGCCGTTATTGCGATAAAGCCGCAGTTGGTCGCGAATCCCGATCGAGGAGCACATGACGTCGAGAGTCCCATCGCCATCGAAGTCCTCCAAAATGCTGCCTCCCGCCAATTCCATCGGGTCTAGCCCAGCCGGACCGGCGACTTCGGGGAAACGCTTGATGTCGTATTCGGAGGCAAAGGCGCTCAGTGGAACCAACCACTGAGCAGGAACCTTTTCGGGGTAATCACCTACGGTCATACTGGCAATATTGAGGAGCCACCGTGCACTGAGATCGTCAGGAACCTGCTTGAGCAGATCAGTAAGGATTTGCATGGCGTTGCGCGAGCCCTCCTGAAAACGGTGGATGCCTCGTCCCTGGATCGGGGCCAGACAGGAGTCGGGATTATGATCGGACACGCAGTTTGTCAGCTCACCGATTCGCAGCCAGCAAAGTGCCTCATGAATCTTGAGCCTGGTCCGATTGAGACGCAGGCCCTCCGGATCCGCGGCCGCCACCGCTTGCTCCAAGCCCTCGAACTCGTGCAATGCCTCCAGGTTGCGACCGGCATTCAAGAGTTCACTGGCCAACGAGAACCTTAAGCCCTCGCGTTCGTTCGGGTCGGTCGTTCTCGCCAGAACAGATTCCAGGACGTCGGCCCGCGGCGCGCTCAAAAACTTGTTCTTCATCGGATTGGAGTGCTGGGCCAGTTTCTCGAGCCGCTCCGCCATGCGTATGGTTCCCGGACCCCGGGGATCTTGCTTCACCTGCTGTGCGCTTGCCGACCGAGCGCCACTCAAAGCACAAAGCAGGCTCAACAAAACCGGCGCGCACCGGGGGATCGCTTTGAAAATCTTGAAACCCCTCACGCGATCTGCGACGAAACCGGGTAACCTGCGACTTGGCACACGCCCCAAATCTGGTTCCCTTGCCGGCGGCAACGCCAATGAGCACGATTGGTCCTCAAAATGGGGTTGATCCATATGCTCCTCCAGATGCCAAGAGGCCAAAAAAGGTTTCATGGAATGGGACCAACCGGAGGAAGATCGGGATTGATTCCATCCAAGCCGGGATTAGGTCTAGCTTCCTACTCCCGGAACGGATCGCCCAATCAGAGTGCGGGCTACCAAAGCTGTCGGGTGCTTCATCCCTACTCGAAACTGAACCAGGGAGACGCCGGTGCTCCCAGCGGATTAACCCGGATTCTGACGGAATGCGACGGACGACTCGTCCAGAGTACCCTCCCTTGAATCCTGAGCGGAGTCGACGAACTGCGAGAGTTTTTCGCGGAACGGCGCCAAAGAACAAGCCGGGTCAGTTGCTGAAGCGTCCCCGGTGATCAAGGCCGCCTGGCAGCGGCAACCACCGAAGTCCACCTCACGCAAGTCGCAGCTCCGACAAGGCTCGGGCATCCATTCAGTGCCCCGGAAACGATTGAACGCCTCCGAATGTTCCCAGATCCAATCCAGAGGTTTGTTTTGGACGCTATCGAAACGCAAGCCGGGAATTTCCCCTGCGGTTGGACACGGCAGCACAGCACCCGACGGATTAACAGTCAGGAACTGTCTGCCCCATCCGTTCATGCAGGGCTTGGGTCGGTCACTGTAATAGTCGGGCACGACAAAAAGGATTTCCATTTTCCCAGCGAGTCTTCCGCGGGCCGCCGCGGCAACCTGGGTGGCCTGATCGATCTGGGCGCGCGTGGGCAACAAGGCCGCGCGATTGCGAAACGCCCAGCCGTAGAATTGAGTGTTGGCCAGCTCAATCCGTTCCGCCCCCAGTCGCTCCGCCAGGGCGATCATCTGCTCCAATCGCCCGATGTTGACGCGGTGCAACACGACGTTCACCGTCAGAGGAAAGCCCAGTTCGCGAACGATATGGGCGGCAGCCAGCTTCTTCGCGTGAGCGTTGGTCCCTGCAATTTGGTCGGCCAGTTCCGCCTCGTCAGATTGAAAACTGACCTGCACCGCATCCAGCCCCGCCTCTCGCAATTTTTCGGCACGGCGTTGATTCAGTCCGATCGCGCTGGTGATCAAGTTTGAATAAAGGCCCGCCGCCCGGGCAGCGGCGGCAATCTGTTCCAAATCGGGCCGCTGCAATGGTTCGCCACCGGAAAGGCCCACATGCAGAACCCCCATCCCCGCGGCTTGCTCGAAGACACGGCCCCAATCTTTGGCTGTGAGCTCGCCCCCCGCGGCTCCGCGCGGTGGATTGGAGCAGTACGGGCAGTGGAGCGGACATCGATGAGTCAATTCCGCCAGCAGCAGGTAGGGACGAAAACGCATTGCTAAAAAACCACTAACTTACGCTGATATAAATCGCCCAAACAGTCGAGCACATCCTGGCGCAAGCTTTCGCGATCCGCATCGTACTCCTCCGCCAATGAAACCAGAATCTCCGATACCGTCTCCTTTCCGCTGCAGCGCGACAGAATGTCGTTGGCCGTCGCGCTCAGGAAAAGCACCCCTTCAGGAAACAGCAGCATTGGTTCTCCAGTTTTTGTGTCGGCCTGCAAACGCACCCCGCGCGCCAATTTCGGCCGGCTTTGCTCGTCAACTTCCATATGATCTTTGAGACGTTGAAACGTTGAAACGTTGAAACGTTAAAAAGTGAAAGTGTTATAAAAGGCCTGCGTATGCCGCTCATTTTAACGCTTCCACGCTTCAACGTTTTAACGGTTTTAACGCCTCACCGTTTTAACGGCTGCGCCGTCCCCAGCTGAATCGCATCCAGCATTGCCCATAAGAGATCGCATTTGAACTTCAGTGCTCGAACCGCCGCCTCCTGGGACTCGCGAGTGGTGCAATAGGTCAGAGTCAACTCCAACGCCTCCCCCGAATCGCGGCGAGCCTGGGTTAAGCGATTGCGAAAGTACTCCAGTCCGCTGGGTTCGATCCAGTTATAGAATTGTTCGAACGCCTCCAGTCTCTTAGCCATCAGGTCCGGCGCAAACAACTCGGTCAACGACGACGCAATCGCGATCGGCCAGGGCTGGGTTCGGGCGAAATTCACATAGGCATCCACGGCAAAGCGCACGCCCGGAAGCACGAGCTGGCTGGAAAACATCTCCGCGCGCGGCAGACCACAGGCTTTGCCTAATCTCAGCCACGCGCCAATTCCGCCTTCATCGCCCTCAAGACCGTCGTGGTCGACAATCCGGTGCAGCCAAAGCCGGCGCACCTCGCGCACTGGACAATTCGACAGGATCGCCGCGTCTTTAATCGGTATGTTAATTTGGTAATAAAACCGGTTGGCTACCCAGGCCTTCAACTCGTCCCGTCCAAGCCCGCCCGAATTCATGCGCACGTGGAACGGATGCTTGTCATGGTAGATGGAAGTCCCCACTTGTCGCAGCCTGGCAGTAAATATTTTGCGATTCCAGGGTTTCTGGCTCATAGCTCAAATTCTAAGCCGTCCCAGCCCACAGCAATGCCGGCCGTTTCCACCGCCGTTCGTTCAGGAGACCCAGGCGCCAGGATAGGATTGGTGTTGTTGATATGGATATAAATCTTTTGGCGCGCGGGCAGTTTCGCCAGCAAGGCCAGGCTGACATCTTTGATGGTCACATGCCCCATCTCAAAAGCCTTCGGCGCGTTGGGCCGCACACCTGCCAATTCGTCGGCTGACCAAAAGGTGCCGTCCAACAGGACCCCCTGTGAACTCTCGAGTGCCTCCTGCAACTCCTGAGTGACTTCGGCCACGTCCGGGGCGACCAACAACCGTCCACCAGTAACAGGGTCCTGGAACTGGTAGGCCAGGCTGTGGACTCCGGCCGGCGCGCGTTTTGCAAAGGGAGGCGGTTTGCCGGGAAGCGCGATCGCGCGATAAGACAGCCCCGTTGCGCCGGAGTCTCTGGAAAGCGGCATGAATTCCTCAGGGGGCTCATGCCAGCGGGAATTCCCAAAGGAATTAAGCACAGTCTCCAAACCGAGCGACGACTCGGCAGTGCTGTGCACCGCCGCGGAGGCATAAATATCCATGCTCCCGGCTTCGCGCAGCGAGAACACTCCTAACAAGTGATCCAAATCAGAGTTGGTCAGCAACACGCCCGCAATCGGCGTATTGCGAGCCGGATGCGTCCGCGGGTGAAGATCGGGGAAATTGTGGATTTGAACAGCAAAATCAGGAGAGGCGTTGACGAGGTACCACCCGCCAGCGCTGCCAGCAAGAGCCACACATGATTGGGTACGAGCGGGTATCAACCCCTGCCGCGCTGCCTGACAATTGCGACAGGAACAGTTCCACTGCGGCAAACCTCCCCCAGCGGCAGTGCCTAAGAGACGAACGCGAATCGCGCGCCTCCGCGGAAATCAGTCACAAGCGGTTCAGGCCGCCTGGACGTAAGCAGTGCACTCGCAACAAAGGCGAACGGACTTCAGTTCCGGCTTTTTCCACTGCTTTTTAGCTTTCACGTTCTTCATATTGGCTGTGAATATCTCTTATACTTCGCCCAAAAGCCGGCCAAGTCAAGTGCGTACAAAAAAAACCGGGCTAGTCAGTCAGGGGGTGACCGAAGAGCCCGGGGAATTTTCGAAATAAGTACAACAGTAGGATTACGGAGAACATCGGCCCGAGTCTGTACCATAACCCCGGCCGAAATCGCATAAGCGGGCTGACAAAGAACAATTTCAACAATGCCCGCGAAAAATCTTAGTCGTAATCTACGGATAATTAATCATCGACTCTTATCCCTGTCAACCCCGGTCTAACAAGTATTAACTAAAGTTGACTTTACAATAAGCCCACCATGTTATCCCATCAGTGCTTACAAATCATTAGACTGGCTCCCTCGGGGATTAATTCAATTTTTTCGGCTGAATAATCGTGCTCCGCCGCTTATGATGGCCCGATGAACGTCCTGGATGAATTGCAATGGCGCGGGTTGATCGCCGATTGCACGGACCTGGCGCAACTGACGAGCCGCGTCCAAAGCAAACCAATCACTGTTTATGCCGGGTTTGATCCAACGGCGGACAGTTTGCATGCGGGCAATTTGGTGCCGCTGCTGGGGTTGCGGCGGTTCCAAATCCTGGGCCAACACCCCATCGCCCTCGCCGGCGGCGCCACCGGCTCGATTGGCGATCCCAGCGGCAAGAGCCAGGAACGCCAGTTGCTCACCCGGGAGGTCCTCGACCACAACATCGGCCGCATCAAAGGGCAACTGCGGCGACTGCTGGATTTCGAATCGTCCTCCAACCCGGCGCGCCTGCTGGACAACGACAGCTGGACCGCGCCCGTCAGTTACCTCGATTTTCTGCGCGATATTGGCAAGCATTTCTCAGTCAACCAAATGGTGGCCAAAGAGAGCGTGCGCGCGCGCATGGAAGACCGGGAGGCGGGCATCAGCTATACGGAGTTCAGCTACATGCTGCTCCAGGCGTTTGATTTTTACATTCTCTGCCGCGATCACGATTGCGAGTTGCAGATTGGCGGAAGCGACCAGTGGGGCAATATCACCGCGGGAATCGAACTCGCGCGCAAAAAATTGGGCCGGACCGCCTTTGGTCTTACGCTGCCGCTGATCACCAACGCCGATGGCAGCAAATTCGGCAAAACGGTTGCCGGGGCCGTCTGGTTGGATCCCTCCAAGACTAGCGTTTACAGGTTTTACCAGTTCTGGATCCGGACCGATGACCGGGACGTCGTGCGTTACCTGAAATTCTTTACCTTCCTGAACCAGGAAGAAATTCTCGCGCTGGAAAAGCAGCACACCGAGAACCCGGGCGGGCGGTCCGCTCACAAGGCGCTGGCCAAGGCGGTGACCGACCTGGTGCATGGGCCCGAAGCAACGGCCGAGGCGATGCGCGCCAGCGAGATTCTCTTTGGCGGTGACCTGGCCGGCATTGGCGAGAAGACCTTTCAAGAAATCGTGGGCGAAGTCCCGACCAAGGAATTGGCACACTCCCAACTACAGGGAGCGGGGATGCCCCTCGTGGAGGTGTTGGTGCTGGCGGGCCTGAGCGGTTCAAAAGGCCAGGCCAGAAAAGATATCGAGGGCGGCGGCGTGTACCTCAATAATAGTCGCGAAGCCAATCCGCAACGGGGAGTGAAAGCGGAGGATTTGCTTTTTGGGAACCACCTGCTGCTGCGCAAAGGCAAACGGAACTACGTCGTGCTGAGCGCCAAGTAGCGGGCAGTCAATAGGAGGGACGAGTTCCACGATTCCCATTTTGATACCTTTTACCCGGGCCTGCGCTCGCGCTGCTCTCTTCAGCCCGGGCTATAACATTTGAGGCTTTCAGCCCCCGGAAAGCATTCCCTGAATGGCCTAATCAGGTGTTCAAAATCCTGGTGGCTTGAACTCAAGTCTGCGATCAGGAGGATTGAAAATCTGTTCGCGAGAACCATAGCGAAGACCGTAAGTCCTGCTCACCAGCCGGTGTCCTGGCGCGGATATTTCATAAGCCACCAGACTCGGCACTAGGGCATTAGACTAGGCGCTCTCATTAACACCCCGCTTCAGCGGGGTGTTTGCCGTCCGAAGAGCATCAGAAACCGTTTCAACGGTTTCCACAGCGCGCGAGAAACCGTTGAAACCTCAAAAAAGCGTGAACTGAGGTTTTCACGACCACGATATTCTTGTTTTTCAAGGTTTGGCTGCATAAAAAGGAGTTCGGCAAGTTTTCACCTCCTGGGTGAAAACTTGCCGGAGCCCAGGTTTCGCCCTTTTTTCGCTTCCTTTATGTCTGCAGGCCCACGCCGATGGCAATTTGAATTCAGTGAGTCTGGCCTCACCCACTTCGGCGGCATGGTACTGATCCAACGCTTCTGTCAGAAAATCCGCCTCCGTTGGCTCCTGCAGAGAGATGTGCAGACGGCTCTGCGCCGCGTCGAATACTGGCCTGCCGATTTGTTCCTGGCCTTGCTGTACGCTGTGATTGCAGGCCTGCGGCGCATCAACAAAACCGAAATCCTCCAATACAATGGGACTTTCCTCAATTTGCTCGGTCTGGATCGTTTTCCCGACCAATCCAGGTTGCGACGGTTCCTCAAAACACTTTCGCCGACCGTGATTCGCCAACTGGTTCGCTTGCATGACCGTCTGCGCCTTCAATGGTTTGAAGTTCCTTCCAAGCCTGGCGGTCTGCTTTTCGACCTGGACTCGGTCGTGGTGACGGTCTACGGCAAACAGCAAGGAGCACGTTTGGGTTATAATCCCAAGAAGAAGGGACGGCGCTCCTATCATCCTCTGTTGTGCTTTGAAGCCACCCGCCAAGAGTTTTGGCATGGCTCGCTGCGCCCGGGCGATTGTTCGGCCAACACAGGGGTGGTTCATTTTATGCGGCGGTGTTTGGCCAAGCTTCCAGTGGGATGGCCACGGTCGCGGGTGCGCATTCGAGCGGACTCCGGCTTCTTTGGCAACAAGTTCATCCGCTACTTGGAAGCTATTGGCTGTGGTTACGTCATCGTAGCTAAAATGTATCCCACCCTGCGTCGTAAGGTACTGAGCCTGCGATTTGAGGGGGCTCCTGACCGAATCGGTGTAGCGGAGTTCAAATATCAGTGCGAAGGCTGGAAAGAGCCCCGGCGCTTTGTGGCCATTCGCCGTCCACTTCCCCAAGACCCGACTGAGGCTGCCCAACTGACGCTGCTCAAAGATCGTCGGTATGCTTACCAGGCGATGGTCACCAACTTGACCTTGGAGCCATATCGACTGTGGAGCTTCTATGTGCAGCGGGGCAACATCGAGAAAAACATTCGGGAGCTGCTCTACGACTATCCGCTGGGTAAAATCCCCACGGACGACTGGGTCGCTAACGTAGCATTTTTCCAACTGTTGCTGCTGGCTTTCGATCTGATGCATTGGTTTAAGCGGCTCTGCCTGCCTCCGGAATATCTGACGGCCACGCTGGAGAGCCTGCGCACAGATTTCTTGGTACTGCCGGGCAAGTTGATTCGGAGCGGTCGTGGAAACATTTTGCAATTGCCGCGAGATTATCATCACCGGGAAGCGTTCCTGTTGGCCTGGAAGAAGGTCAACGCGCTCAAACCCCCGCGCCATTGCCGCAAATGAGCCAATTTGTAAGTGGTCGAAAATGAGAACCCTTGATTTCACAGGCTTTCCTGCACGTTGCCGTGTCCGTTCACGCTTTTTTGAGGTTGAAACGGTTTCTGATCCTCTTCGGACGCCAAACACCCCGCTGAAGCAGGGTGTTAATGAGAAAAGGCGGCCGTGGAGGTTCAGCCGCTATGAAATAATCCGGGCTAGGACTGGGCTAGGACACTGCTCAGCTGCCTTCGTTGACACCACTTGTCACGACTGTTAAGTTTCGCCTCCTTTGAGACGTTCAATGGATTACAAGAACACATTAAACCTTCCGCAGACTGATTTCCCGATGAAGGCCGACCTGGTTGCGCGGGAACCTGAGCGCTTAAAGAAATGGGCCGCGTCGATGCTCTACGAAAAGATCCAGGCGCAGCGGGCCGGGGCGGAACGATTTGTGTTGCATGACGGGCCGCCCTTTGCGAATGGCGACGTCCATATCGGTACCGCGCTGAACAAGATCCTTAAAGATATTGTCGTTAAATATAAATCGCTGCGCGGCTTTAGTGCTCCGTACATCCCCGGCTGGGATTGCCACGGACTGCCCATCGAGTTCAAGGTGTCGCAGGAAATGCGAAAATCGGGCGATACTTCGCTGGATCCTGTGACGATCCGCAAGGCCTGCGAGGAATACGCACGCAAGTACATTGACATCCAAAGAGCGCAGTTTAAGAGGCTGGGAATTCTTGGTGATTGGGAAAATCCGTACCTGACCCTCGACCGCGCCTATGAGGCGGAGGAGCTCCGGTTGTTTGCGGATATTGTGGAGCAAGGCTTTGTCTACCGCGGCAAGAAGCCGGTTTATTGGAGCATCCCTTGCCGGACTGCGTTGGCGGAGGCCGAAGTTGAATACCGGGAGCATGTCAGCCAGAGCATCTACGTGAAATTCCCGATCGTGGGCCACCCGGGAACCTCTGTAGTAATCTGGACCACCACCCCCTGGACGCTGCCGGCCAACCTGGCGGTGGCTTATAACTCCACCTTCAGCTACTCGCTTGTCCAGGTGGGCGATGAACAACTCATCGTTTCGGCTTTGCTGCTCCCCGCAGTA
>Ga0210409_10007390_pt1 | contig 11321 bp, 8 predicted proteins | sample IncBWH17MmetaG_FD_161649 | JGI IMG/M metagenome (GOLD analysis project Ga0210409, IMG submission 161649) | Forest soil microbial communities from Barre Woods Harvard Forest LTER site, Petersham, Massachusetts, United States - Inc-BW-H-17-M | ecosystem: Environmental > Terrestrial > Soil >...
GGATTCGGAAGTGAATAAGTAACGAGTCTTGGATGGCAAGTTGTGTGTCTCCTTTATATTGCGCGATCACGCGCGGAGCCCGCATCGCGGTCCGAAGAAGCGATGATCGGCGGGCCGGCGGAAATCCAACAGGCCGCGATCGGCGCGGCACACTGGGAGGAAGTCCTGATGAAAAGGATAGCTGAGGGGGGGCAGGAGGGCAATGGAATTGGCTCTAAGTGGCTGAGGGTGAATTGAATCGCGGATTTTGAGAGTTAGGTGGTGAAAGGGACATCGTGCTCTGGCCGAGTCTTCACGGCGCGGTCAGGAGAGGTAAACGATTTGCGTGTCCGCGGGTTTCGCTGTGATGGTCATTTCTGATCGGACTAAGAGTGGATGTTTAGAACGAAAGTCAAAATCCCCACCCTGTCGCACAAAACGCGACAAGGGTGGGGCACCCGCGTTTTCTTGGCGGTGTTTGAGGAACGGTCAACAGAAAATCAAATCAATTTGGCTGGACGACCGACTCTACTTAACGAGGGGGTGGTTCGGTTGATGGCGGGGCGTCGGGGTGGTCGCGCAAATACTGGTCGACTGGTTCGTTGCGCAGCATGAAGTGGAACCCTCTTCGCGTGTTGGCATCAACGGTGGTCTGTAAATCCAGCGCGTCGAAAGGAATCACCTGTTCCGCTGGTTTCGCGCCGTTCTGGTCAATCACGGTGAAATGAAGTTGGCCATCGACGAGCCAGTAATCGGTCACGTTGAGAATCGTGCCGTCTTTCAAGAAGAGCTGCGGTAGATCCGATCTCTCTTCGCCGTAGACATTCACCGTAGTCTCATACGTCTGCGAAATATAGTTCGTCGGACCCGGGGAGGAGACAGTCGTGTACCCCAGGGGCCAAGACCAGAAGAGGTCGCAGGTCGCCCAGAAACAGGAGTTCGATCCCCAGAAGGGTCCTTCAAAAAGACCGGGAGATTCAAAAATGATCAACACCGGCGGAAGTCGGCGGATGGGACGCCGAGAAGGGAGAAAACCTGCCGGGGCGAGTGAGCCAGACATCGGAGCTACCGGGATTCTAGGACTGTATGGCGCGTAGATCGTGGGTGCATGGATCACGGGCGCGTGGATTATCGGCGCGTGCATCATCGGCGGTGAAGAAATCGGGACGTGAGAAATCGGTGGAGCGTAGGTATGAACTGGTCCTGCAGCCGGATGGGTGGCGGGGTGCTGTGCCAAAGCTAGCGTAGTGGAGACACAAACCGCGAGCGTGCAGGAAACGACGATGAAGAATTTCTTGGCGATCAAGCCCCGAACCAAGGGCGACATATTCTCACCCTCCTAAGAGTCTGCGCGAATAGCGCCCGACTCATTACTGATAAGTGTAATCCCTTAACCCGCCCTGTTTCCATTTTTGGCGAGGGCTGAGGAGAGATCGATAGCTACCACTCGGGCGGTTGGAGGGGAAGCCGCAGCCCGCGCTACGAGCAAATCAATTCGCGCGACACCGCCGATCGGTCACGCCCACATTCCCCCAAATCTCGCCGCTCCAACGTTAGTCATTGGCCGAAAACTTGGTAAGTTCCGCGGCACATGTCGGGAAACGACCGAGCTGATCCACGTCCGAAATATGAAATCTCATAAATAACCTTCTCTGCACATTCCAATTTGTGTGGCAGTTCCCCCGTCGCACTTAGAGAAATTTTATTTTGATTCAACGTTTTAACGCGTGTATAAAATTTGGGCTATCAATTGCCCACTGTTGAGCACCTCTGTCTACTTAAGTTATGTGATGAGATGCTCGGCCCAGTCTCTTACGATTGGGCTTGCTCCATATGTTCGACTCGCTCGGTTTTGGGCGTGCGAGTGAATGACAGCTGCAAAGCTGAAAATCACTAGGGGGTCAAAACAGATGATTTGCACCAACAGGCGTGTATTCCCATTAATCATTGGGCTACTGGTGACGGGATTCGCAACCGGGAATTTGCTTGGCCAGGCTACCGCAACGGGTACGATCCAAGGCACTGTGACCGATAAATCGAACGCCGTAGTAGCGGGAGCACAGGTCGTCGTGACTTTCAAAGCAAAAGGCGTCACCCGTACCGCAACGACCAGTGATACCGGCACTTACCGTTTCGATCTCGTGCAAGCCGGAACTTACGAGGTCAAAGTCACGAAGCAAGGTTTTGCCACCGTCCTTCAGAATGCAGAAGTGCAGGTCGGTCAATCGGCAACCGTGAATGTGTCTCTTAACCCTGGAACGGCAACTGAAGTCGTAGAAGTTTCTGGCGAAGCTCCCATCGTGGATCTGGAAAAGACCAGCGTCAGCCAGAACATAACCCCAAGCGAAGTCGAAGATCTTCCTCTTGCCGGCCGCGACGCAGCCAACCTCGCTTATCTGGCTCCCGGCGTGAAGGCCGCTGACTCGTACGATCCCACCAAGAACCGTTACGCGATTCTTTCCATCAACGGATCTGACGGCCGCAATATCAACACGACCATCAACGGAGTGGACAACAAAGACAACACCGTCGGTGGCGCGGTCATGCAGATGCCGCTCGAAGCAGTGCAGGAATTCCAGATCAGCACGCAGCGCTTCTCCGCAGAGAATGGACGCTCCCAGGGCGCCGCCATCAACATGATCACGAAATCCGGCACCAACCAGTACCACGGCTCGGTCTTCGGATACTTCCGTGACGCAGCCTTGCAAACGGCGCAAAAGGTGGCCAACGGGGACGGAACGTCCACAGCCCAGAGTCCAGACTACAGCCGACAGTTCTTCGGTGGATCGGTTGGCGGTCCGTTCGTGAAAGACAAGCTCTTCGGCTTCTTTGCCATTGAGCGACAACGTGAGAACCAGTCGCTGTCTGAGGCTACAACCGCCTACAATGAGCTTGTACTTGCCCAACAGAACGGGCTGGCTGCCCAGCCGGCTTTGTCGATTCCCCGCCCATTTCACGAGTGGCGCTATAACGGCCGCATGGATTGGACGATCAACAACAAGAACAGCGCCTATATCAGCTACAGTTCGCAAGCCAACGACAGCTTGAACGACCAGTCGGGCGACACAGGCGATTTGACGGAAGGCAACTTCACCACCAACCACCTCCAGATCGCCAACTTCACACTGAATTCTCAGGTTTCACCGTCGCTCGTCAACCAGTTCACCTTCGGTTTCCAATATTGGAACAACTTGATCGCCAGCAAGATCAGCGCGCCGCTCGTCACCTTCCCTGACGCGTCGTTTGGAACGAATGGAAACGTGCCTCAACAGTCATTCCAGCGTAAGTGGCAGTTCAAGGATGACATCTCGAAAACCTTCGGCAAGCACACCATCAAAGCCGGAGTCGACTACATCTACAACCCGGTGTCAGGTGGATTCTTCGAGTTCAACTCGACCCTGGAAGCTGACTTCCTTGTCAACCCGAGCAAAATTCTGGGCGACCCGACTACATACCCCCAAGGCTTTGCGACACCGGGCCTGGTCGGTAGCATGTCTTTCTCGAACGGCGATCCGTACTTCCTGGTTCCTACCAAACAGCTTGGGTTCTATGGGCAGGATGACTGGAAGGTCAACAACCGCTTGACGGTGAATCTGGGTCTGCGCTGGGACCGCGACTTCAATTGGTTCGGCTCATCTGACATTCCCAAGAGTCGCTCCTATCAGTCGCTACTTGCCATCGCATCCGTCAACCCGATTGCGGCCTACAACACCAGGCATATAGCGCAGGACGACACCAAGGACTTCAGTCCGCGTATCGGATTTGCTTATGATCTGACGGGAAGGGGCAAACACGTGTTGCGCGGCGGTTTCGGCCTGTACTTCGGCAATACCTTCCAGAACGTTCCTTTGTTCATGGAGCAACTAGCGAACCCAACCATCTTCCAGACGGTGTTGAGCCTGTCGGCTCCTACCGACACGCTACCGTGCGGCGGGACACTTGGGTCGTTCTCCTACACCCCGGCAAACATTGCGGCTCAGGAGGCGTGTTTGCCAGGTCCCTCATCGGCTGCTGCGGATGGAAGCGTTGGCCGACTCATGGACCCGAACTTCCGAAACCCGGTCTCCGAGGAATTCAACGTCGGCTATTCCTGGGCGCTCAACAACAACTCCGTGTTCGAGGCCGAATACACCCACGTTCTAAGTCTGCATGAGGACAAGACGATCAACATTGACCAGAAAGTCGTAACCGGCACCGATGCAAGCGGAACTGCCTGCACCAGTCCAGGCCTTCCCAATGGCTGCAACATGAATTTCGGCAATGCCATTTTGACCCGTCCCCTGTCCGCGGATTTTGCAGCCGCCGGACAGCCCGTACTGGCCAGTTTGCGCAGTGACGAGTCCATCAACCGCAGCCGCTATGATGGCATCAACCTGAGCTTCCGCCAGCGCATGAGCCATCATTTCTCGCTCACTGCTAACTACACATTGGGATGGGCCTATGGCTACAACGGTGGTGGCGGCCCGACGACCATTTTCCGCAACTATGCCCGCAACGGTTATTTTCCCTTCGCTTCCTATGAGTGGGGACCGTCGGCCAATGATGAGCGCCACCATATCACGGTCGCCGGACTGGTCAATCTGCCCAAGGGATTTCAGTTCGCGCCGATCCTTCAGTTCGGCACAGCTCGTCCCTATAACCTGACCAATTCCTACAACACCATCAACGCCGGAGGCGGAACCGCTGCCGCCGTTGTGGTGCCGAACAACGCCCTGAAGAACTATACCTACGGGACGGACTATATCAACTCGTATGTCGCCGCCGCGGTTTCGAATGGTGCTAATCCCGATGACGCAACAGCCGCTGCCCAAGGGTTTATCGCCACCTGCTACTACACGGCGCAATGCACCATCGCCAAGTACGACCCGCTTCGTGGGCAGGCGTTCTTCGAACTGGATGCCAAGTTTGCCAAGAACTTCAAATTCGGCGAGCGCGTCAATATTCAATTGGTCGCGCAGGCGTTCAACCTCACCAATAGAGCCAACTACGGAAACAACTTCGGCGACAACATTGCCAGTTCAACGTTGGGTCACCCGACCGGGTTCTTTGCTCCCAACGCTACCTTCATCCCGCGCTCCATTTGGGGTGAATTCGGCGTCCACTTCACCTTCTAAGTTGCACCTTGCCAAAAAGGGCTGGCGTCCCCGCCAGTCCTTTTTGTCGGAACCCTAATCAGACTCATTGGGCGACAGGTCAATAACGGCCTGCCGCTCTTTGCGACAGTACCGCGTGACCCCCATCACGGCGTCCTGTGATTACGCTCATCGTTCCCTAAACAGATACACGGTATCCAAGATCACTGCGCCTTTTAGCGCCTCGGAGCGCCCTGCGCAGGGAAGGTAACCGTGTTCAAGGACACTGAACATCTCATCCGTCTGGCCGCCGTCATTGCAATTCTCCTAGCGGTATTCGTATTGCTGCGCGCCGCCGTCGTCCCTAAGAGCTTTGGCGAGTATGGCCATTACCGTGGCGCCGCCATCGCCGAGATCGCTGCCCGGACGCCAGCTTTCGCCGGGCACGACGCCTGCGAGAGCTGCCACACCGACGTTGTAGACCAGAAGAAGCTGGGCAGTCATGCCAACGTTCCCTGCGAGGCTTGCCACGGAGCCCAAGGCAAGCACGCTGACGATCCGGCTTCGGTGAAACCACAACTGCCCGACACCGCCGTCATTTGTGCCCGATGTCACGAGGCCAACAGCGCGAAGCCCAAGGGATTTCCTCAGATCGTCGCTGCCGATCACTCCGGAGGTCTCGCTTGCAACACCTGTCACAAGCCGCACCGGCCCAAGATCGAGGACGAGAAAGAAACCAAAACCGCGAACACCAAACCCCCAGGAGGCAAGAAATAATGGACATCACTCGCCGCCGCCTCCTGATCTTGCTGCCTGCAGCTGCCGTCGCCTGGAAGTACGTTCAGGCCGGAACGCCTGAGGCTTCCCCGAACTACAAAATGACCGAGCACTGGTGGGGCATGCTGATTGATATACCCAAGTGCATCGGTTGTGGCAGTTGCGTCCGCGCCTGCTCCGAAGAGAACGACGTTCCCGACGGCTACTTCCGCACCTGGATCGAGCGCTACCACGTCACTGACGATAAGATCGAACGGCCCGAAGTCGAGTCCCCTGATGGCGGCAAGCAAGGATTCCCCTCGAACGAGATCGGCGACGGCAAAAACTTCTTCGTCCCCAAGCTCTGTAACCACTGCACCGACTCTCCCTGCACGCAGGTTTGCCCGGTGGGCGCAACTTTCGTCACCCCTGACGGTGTCGTACTCGTCGACAAGAGTTACTGCCTCGGGTGCCGCTACTGTGTGCAGGCATGCCCGTACGGCTGCCGTTTCATCAACCCCAAGACCAACACGGCGGAGAAATGCTCGCTCTGTTATCACCGCATCACCAAAGGATTGACGACGGCCTGCTGCGAAGTCTGTCCGACCGGCGCGCGCCAGCTCGCAGATCTCAAGAATCCCAAGGATCCGATTCACGAGTTCCTGCGCACGCACACGGTGCAGGTCCTCAAGCCACACATGGCCACAGGGGCAAAGGTTTTTTACAACGGCATGGACGGCTCGGTGCGGTGAGGGACTAGGCAGCTGACGGCGGCGAAGGTGGAAGAGCGGGCCCTTCAGGGCCGCGTGAGGATCTAGGAATTCCAGGGCTTTTTAGCCCCTGTGGCGTCTCGGGAAGCGATAAGGAGGCACTTTGCGGATTCCAGTCGAAGGCTTCATGTACCCGAACGAGGTGGAGCTCCAATGGAGCGTCCTCATCGTTCTCTATCCCTTCATCACGGGACTGGTTGCCGGCGCCTTCATCCTCGCATCACTGGAGCGTGTCTTTCGCGTCGAGGCTGTGAAACCGACTTACCGCCTCGCGCTGCTGACAGCCTTGGCATTTCTGCTGGTCGCGCCACTCCCACTGCAACTGCATCTCGGCCATCCCGAGCGCTCACTTGAAATGTATCTGACCCCGCATCGCTCCTAGGCCATGGCGATGTTTGGCTTCGTCTATCTCTGGTACCTGATGGCGGTTCTTCTGCTCGAGATCTGGCTCGACTACCGCCGCGACATCGTCCTCAAGTCCAAAACATCGACGGGCATCGTCCGCATCGTGTATCGCTTTCTCACCTTCGGCTCCGACAACATCAGCGAGCGCTCCTTGCGGATCGACGATCGGCTCGGCTATTTCATCACCCTCATCGGCATCCCTTCCGCTTTTCTCCTCCATGGCTATGTCGGTTTTATCTTCGGATCCATCAAAGCCAACCCCTGGTGGCCGACCCCGCTGATGCCCATCGTCTTCATCTTCTCCGCGATGGTTTCCGGCATCGCCGCCGTGATGCTGCTCTACATGCTCTCCTCGCGTCTGCGAGGCCGCGAGATCGATATCCGCTGCCTCGACAAGATCGCACAGTATTTGATGTACACGTTCATCATCGACTTCAGCCTCGAAATGCTCGACCTCATCCAGCGCATCTACGAGGCCGACGAGTCCTTCCGCAGCCTCGATTTCATGGTGCACACCCGCCTCTGGACGTCACAGGTAATCGTGCAGATTCTCCTGGGCACAGTGACTCCGATCGCTCTGCTCGGCCTCACCCAGATCCTGAAGCTCAACGAAATCTCGCGCAAGCGGATCTATGCGCTTGCGGGGATTCTTACAGTAGTCGGCATCTTCGCGATGCGCTGGAATGTTGTCATCGGCGGCCAGCTGTTCTCCAAGAGCTTCCTCGGATACACCACGTACAAGATGAGCTTCGCCACACGCGAAGGCTTGTTGACAGCCATCGTGCTGATGCTTCTTCCCTTCGCCATTCTCTGGGTCTTGGTAAAACTCCTGCCGCCCTGGCCGGACGCGCGAGTCATCTCCGCCTCCGGTACAGCTCCGGCTCACGGAACCAGCTAGCCCCTTCGGGGCACATGCGGAGTTGCATATGCCGCAAGCTGTCGACAACGTCGCGTTGGCCTTGGAACAACTCAGCGAACAACTTCGCTCCATCGAACACCGCGTCGCCGTCCTCGAAACACAATTTGTCATCCTGAGCGGAGCAAGTGCTTCACGAAGTGAAGCATTCGCGGAGTCGAAGGATCCTTGCCCAGTCGGGAACTCGCCCGCATTGGAAGCTCTTTCATCAGAAACCCTTCTGCAGCGTCCGCGCCCACCTGCCACGTGGCGGGGATTCCCTCCCCTCGAAACCCCATCCGGCGTGGTGCCGATCCTCGGCAAGCGGTTCTCGGTATCGCAGGTGCGTACCTGTTGCGAGCGATTGCCGAATCGAGTTCGGTTCAGAAATTGCCGGTGCTCTTCGTCGCGATCATGTATGCCTGCTTCTGGATGGTTTGGGCGGTACGCGTCAACGCTGCGAGCCGCTTTGCCAGCATCACCTACGGCGTTACATCCGCACTGATTCTGTCGCCTCTGGTGTGGGAATCCACGGTTCGCTTCCAGGCTCTTTCCCCGGCAGGCGCGGGCGCCGTGACAGTTGCATTCGTTGTGCTCACCATCGCATTGGCGTGGCGAAGTGACCTGCAACTGATTCCATGGATAGCGACGCTAGCATCCGTCATCACTGCGCTGGCACTCATTATCGAAACCCACGAACTCGTTCCGCTCACCGCTGCCTTGCTGGCCGTGGCGCTCATGACCGAAGCGGCTGCTTGCCTTGGACACCGCCTCACCCTGAGGGCCATTCCCGCGCTGGCCGCGGATTTCGCCGTCTGGCTGCTGGTATTTGTCCTGGCGGCGGACTCGATCCCCGAGGGATACCATCCCGCTTCAGGAGGCACGATTGCAGCATTGTGCTTCCTGCTTCTGACAATCTACGCCGCCAGCATTGGAATTCGCAGCTTCGCATTGCGCCATCCATCACGATTTTTGAGATCGGCCAGGCGGTGATTGGTTTTGCGCTCGCGTCCTACGGCGTTCTGCGCGCAACTCACGGTAACGTCGCTCGGCCCCTCGGCGCCGTCTTCATGCTACTGGCTGTAGTTTGCTACTGGGCAGCCTTGTCGCGATTCACTGACGACGCCGACGCGCGTAACCGTCGGGTCTCGGCCACGTGGGCGGCGGCCCTCCTATTGGCCGGAAACTTTCTGCTCCTCCCAGCAAATCTGCAGATCCCGTTCCTGTGTGTAGCCGCGGCCGCAGCGACATCCGTATACACGCGCACAACGCAAGCTCAGTCTTGGGATGCACGCGAGTTTCTATCTGGCCGCCGCGACCACCGTCTCGACTCTTCCGGCCTATGCCGCTAAATCTTTAGCCGGGAATGTTCCGGGACTTCCTGATTGGCGAGTCTGGATTGTCGCCCTTACCGCCGCCTTGTGTTATGGGATTGGAGCATCTACTGAACAGGATCAGGGCCACCGTCGTCTGCTGTGGGTGACACCCGCTGCCCTGGTTGGCTTCACCGCCGCAGCCCTCGCGATCGCTGCGATTGTGGGACTCGCCTCCCGGCAAATCGAGTTGGCCGCGTCGAGCCTATCCGTGATTCGCACGGTGGTGATCTGTGCCGTCGCGCTCACCCTTGGCCTCCTCGGTTCGCTCCAGAGGCGGATTGAACTCGCGTGGCTCGCATATGCGGCCGTCGCGCTCGGAACGCTCAAACTCCTCGTGGAAGACCTGCGCTTTGGCAACGCCGCATCGCTGGTGGTGTCGCTCCTGTTCTACGGATTAATCCTGATCCTGCTGCCTCGCGTAGCGAAACGCCGCGAGTCCGCCTGACCGATAATTGCTACAGCCGTCAGATTTTGCGGAACTGGGCGAAAAGAATTGAAGCCTGGCGCAGGAAACTTAAGTACGTCTTCGTGTATTTCGATAACGACCAGGCAAGCTTCGCCCCGAAGAACGCTTTGGAGCTGAACAAGATGATCGGAGCGTAGCGTTGGCGCCGAGCCGCCGCTTTGTCACACGGCTTTAGGTTTCTGCTTGGCTACCTTCGCTCCCTGTTTCGCTAAAGCAGTCCGCACGGACTTGGGAAGATGGGCAATTGTTCGTTTCTTCCGGGCAGCGGCAGCCGCTTTCTTGATATTCCTGCGCGCCGCGTTTCTTTGCTTTGTGCTGGCTATAGAGTATCCACCTGTTCAGTAGATGCCCCGTTGCTGGATGAGGGTTGACGCGTTTATCCGCCGACCGTAGCCAGGTCATCCGATGGCTCAGTGATCGGGGCGGGCCTGAGTTTTGAAAGTTGCAGTGTATCGTCGATCGCTTTCCTGATTCCGTCGGCCGCGTTGCAACCAATGTATTCGCCCAATGCCCGATAACTCTCGAACTGCCACTCATCAAACCATTGATCCGCGGTACTCTCATGGGGAAACGTTGGATGCTGGTCGCAGTATCGCCAAACGTCATCCGGCAGCTTTCGATCACAAGGTCCCGACGGCGCAGCTCCTCTCACCGGCATTCCCGCCTTAATCAGGATCAAGGTTCCAGTATCTGTCGGATCGTGTGGGTCGTAATAAATCGTCCCTGATACACAGTTATCCTGGCTTTCTCGGCCGCCGTCGGAAGGTCGGGTCGATCCATAATCAATTTCGATGCGCGCTCCGAAATCGGTCCGCGCCTTCTCGATCAAGCTCACCAGATTGTCGAACTGATAGCTCCCGTCCGCATCCGCGTCGCAAGCCACGATCACCCGGCAGCGCCGCCGGATCAACTCATACACGGCCAGGTTCTCGAAATGCCCGCCATCCGAGAGATAGACATATCCCTTTTGCTGATCGCTGTTCGCAAGTACTTCAGAGAACAGATATCCGAGTCCCAGCGCCGGTCCCGTGCTCTTCCATTTCTTCGGGTCGCGCGAATTTCCCATCCACCAGCCCAATCGCACATCGAACAGAGCCATGAAGAACGCTGTTGCGGGAGTTGTGTGATAGCCCATGTTCGGACTAGCCGCCGCCCCTGAAATGGCCATGGCCGTTCCCAGAGAAATGCCGCCTTCCGCGCCGAACTTGCCAAGTCCAGCCGCCGACCGGCCGCACTCTGTGTTCGAGTAGCTGGGCAGAAAGCCATCCGTGCAACTGAAGCGCTGCATGCCCTCACCGGAAGCACCGAGCTCGTATCCGCAGTAGAGAGGCGTAAACGCGAACGACTTCGCCCGTCGCGTCGCATACCCCAGTTCCTCGCCTCCCGTGATGTTCAGGGCAGCATTGAGAATTGGATAAGGCCCCGGATAATTATCCGCGAGTTCGCACAGTGCCAAGTCGTCGCCAGGATCGAATCCCGTGAAGGGCTCTGGCATCCGCTCAGGATTCGAAGCGCCTAGATAACACCGCACCAGCCGGTTCCGGTAGAAGTGATGGAGGGAAAAGTCATTCACATCCACACGCCATGACAACCCGATCGCAG
>Ga0210409_10007391_pt1 | contig 11321 bp, 8 predicted proteins | sample IncBWH17MmetaG_FD_161649 | JGI IMG/M metagenome (GOLD analysis project Ga0210409, IMG submission 161649) | Forest soil microbial communities from Barre Woods Harvard Forest LTER site, Petersham, Massachusetts, United States - Inc-BW-H-17-M | ecosystem: Environmental > Terrestrial > Soil >...
CCTAGAGGCACCCCGAAGAATTCGATGCGCGCGTCCTCGAAATACAGCATTTTCTCGCCCTGATCGTGAATGATTCGGGCGGCGCGGACCTCCCAGAGCGGCGGCTTTTTTGGATCGTCCTGGCACGGTAGGCAGGCGGTATAGACGCCATTCTGCAGGACCGTGTAGTTGCCCGTGGTGCGATCGGCGCGTGCTGCGGCAAAGCGTGTGTCGTCGACGGTCTCGAGCCGCAATGAATCGACAAATCCGTCGCGATAGTCGTCGGTGAGGTCGATGAGTTGCCCGTAGGTGATCTTGCCGTCGGGCTCGGTCAGCCTGACGTTGCCCTGCGCGCGCAGGCGCTTGGACTTCTGGTCGTAGATGAGTTCGTCCGCTTCGATCGTGGCGCCGCGGTAGTAGGCCTGAACACTGCCGACCGCGGAGACGGTATTGTTGGTGTAGTCGTATTTGATTTCGCTTGCCTGCACGAGCATCGGCCCGTCGGAAGCCGTCGCTGGCGGCTTCGGTTGCGCCGGACGCTTCGGAAAGGTCAAAAGGTTTCTGACCGTGTCCTGCGCCAGCGAACGATCGGCGATAAGGACGCAGCTCGCAAGGCACAGCAGCAGCGCGACGCAGAGCGTTGCGCCCGCACGAACGGGACCACAGAAGCCGCGGCGGCAGAAACGGCCCGTCCTATACGTCACTTACCCGTCCTCCTGGTACAACAACGCAACAAATCCAGTCAGACTGCCGACCAGCACCGGAATCCATGCCGCCATGACCGGCGAGACGAGTTCCGACTTGCTCATGTCCTCCGTGATCTTCGACAACACGAACAGCAGGAACCCCGCCGAAATGCCGCTCAGGACCATCTTCTGCACGCCGCCGAACCGGAAGAAGCGCAGGCTGACCGAGGCCGCGAGCATGACCATGGCGGCAAGAAGGAAGGGGCGCGCCAACAGCTGCTGATATTGCAGGCGGTAACCCGCGGCCACAAGACCGGCGCGATCGGCCAGCTCGATGTAGGAGGGGAGTTGCCAAAACGGCACGGTTTCGGGTGTAGCGAAACTCTCGCGCACCTGCTCGAGCGTGAGCGTGGTGGCAAGCCGGTAGGTTTCCTCGACCGCCGGCCGGCTGCCGCTCGGGTAGATCCGCGCGTCCTCGAGCCGCCAGTAGCCCTCCTCGAGGATCGCGGTTTTTGCCTCGATCCGCTGATGGAAGTGACCGGCGCTGTCGAAGGTGTAGACGCTGACGCTGCCGAGCTGCGAGCCCTGCTGGCGGCTCGATTTGGCATTGATGATGGCCGCCCCGTCGGTGCTCCTCTGGCGCACCCAGAAGCCGCTCGTATTCTCGTGCACTGCCGAGGAGGGAAGTTCGCCCAGCATCTCGGCTTCAAGCCGCTTGGAGCGCTCATGCAACACCGCGGCGACGGGGTTGTAGAGCGTGGTCGCCACCGCCCCGAACACGAATGCCGCAATCATCGCCGGCGCCACGAATTGCCACGCAGAGACGCCGGCAGCGCGGGCAACGACCAGCTCGAGGCGCCGCGAGAGCGTGAGGTAGCATGACATCGCGCCCACCAGCACGGTGAACGGCATGATGCGTTCGGTGAGCTGCGGGACGCGGAAGAGCGAGATCTTGGCAAGGATCCACGCGGTCGCATTGGGCCAGTCGGCGCCGCGCCGCATGAGCTCGACATAGTCGATCATAGCGGCAAGGGCGACCACGCCGATGAAGGCGCCGACGACGGAATTGAGAAAGCGCATTCCGAAATAACGGGAGAGGGTACCGGTGATCATCGGGCTGCTCCTCAACTCGCCATTGCCCGCGCGAAGCGTTCGGTGACCGAGGTCGCAAACTTTGAGATCGCGGCTGCGGGCTCGACGGCCCGGCCGCGCGAGATCTGCCACAATCCGGCGACCATCGAGCCAAAGAGCGCGATGTATTGGGCGGCGAGCACGCCGGGCGCGCGCACGCCGACGATGATGCTGACGAAGCCGAGGAGACGCAGCAGCGCGACCACTCCGATCATGCCCAAGCCCGCCAGCGTGCGGCTCTGCCTGGTGGTCTGCGGCGGGCCGAGAAAAGCGTAGGCGATGATGATGAACGCCAGCGGATAGAGCGGCGTCGCCAGCCGATCGTTGAGCTCCGACCGATACTGGTCCCGCTGCGCCACATAGACCGCATCGTCGGCCTGCGGCCACATCAGCTCCCAGAGGTATTTTTCGCGCACCGTATAGGTGACGCTTTGTGGTCCACCGGTGAACTTTGACAGGTCGAATGCGTAGCGATCAAAGATGACAATGCGCGGATCGCGTTGACCAGTTTCGAGGCGCTGGATGCTGCCGCCCTCGAGCACCAGGAATGAGCCGTTCTCATTCTTCACGATCTCGCCCTCCTCGGCTAGGTAGGTGGCGTGTTCGTGCGGATCGCGTCGGTCATCGACGAATATGCCGACGAGGAGGCCGTTCGGCTTCCGGTCGGCGATATGGAAGGTGAGATTGCCGCTCACGGTGGTGAAGCGGCCGGGCTGCACGATATTGGTGAGAATGTCGGCGCGGACCTGCGCCGCCCACTCGCGCAACGCGCGCAGGCTGCGCGGTGAGCCCCAAGCCGCGATGAAGGAAACCAGAAGCGAGACGACCAGCGCCGCCGCCAGGAACGGCCGGAGCAGCCGCCAGGGCGACACACCAGCGGCATTCATCACGATGATCTCGGAATCGGAACCGAGCTTGTTGAGCACGTGGGCCGCGGCCATGACCAGGGCGATCGGCGCGATCATCATGACCAGCAGCGGGATGATCAGCCCGGTGATCTCGACAAAGACGAGCAGTGTCTGCCGCTGGCTGGTAATCAGGTCGAAGTCGCGCATCGCCTGCGTGAACCAGAGCACGACGGTCAGGCTGACGAGGATGATGACGAACGCACCCATCGTGGTGCGGAAGATGTAGCGGCCGATCGACCCCATCGGATTGGACTTCCCCGAGGCGGTTCCCACCCATGACCGCCCGCCCGCCGACGCCGGTTGGCGCGGCGAACCACTCACCCCAAGCCGCCGTTTACTGCTTTCACAAAATGGCCTCGCCAAGGCAAAGCTATTGAACTCCCACAGCAAAGGGTTAATGCACTGATGCTGGGAGGCTGGCCGTCGACCTGCTTCGCTTTCAACCCAACGCGCTTTGCGCGAACGGCGCGGCACGGCGCAGATGGCGCCCCGAAAATCCCGCCGGGAAGGACCGAAAGATGCCGCACACCCTCAAGCTCGGCTTCACCTCATTCGGCCGCTTGCGCGGTGTTCTCATTACGTTCTGTGCGGAGAACGTGAAATTCGGTCCCGCGACTCAGAAGGCCCTTTCGCCACTGGGCGATCTGGTGCGCCGGGCGGCCGCCGCCGACCGCTTTACCGGCAAGAACGGATCGACGCTCGACATCATTGCCCCCGCCGGTCTCAACGTGCCGCGCCTGGTGGTGGTGGGGACCGGCAAGGAAAGCGATCTCAAGGACCGCGACATCACCAAGCTCGGCGGCATCGCCAGGGGAAAGGTGCCGAAGTCGGCGACACAGGCGACAATATTCACCGAATTTGCCGGGAGGGCGCTCAAGGCCGAGCAGGTCGCGAATCTCGCGCTCGGTGTGCAGCTACGCGACTATGCCTTCGACCGCTACAAGACCAAGCGAAAGGAGGACGAAGAGCGCGCCGACAAGATCGAAGTCAATCTCGCCTGCGCCAACCCCTCGGCGGCAGAGAAGGCCTGGGCCCGTACCATGGCGATCGGCGACGGCGTGGTCATGGCGCGCGACCTCGTCAACGAGCCGGCGAACGTGCTTTACCCGGGGGAGTTCGCCCGCCGCGCCTCGGGCCTGAGAAAGCTCGGCGTTCTCGTCGAGGTGCTCGACGTTGCGGCGATGAAAAAGCTCGGCATGGGCGCCGTGCTCGGCGTCGGCCAGGGTTCGGCACATGAACCGAAGCTCGTGGTCATGCGCTGGAACGGCGGCAAGCGCGGCGCCGACCCGGTTGCCTTCATCGGCAAGGGGGTGTGCTTCGATACCGGCGGCATCTCGATCAAGCCGGCGCAGGGCATGGAGGACATGAAAGGCGACATGGCCGGCGCCGCCTGCGTCGTCGGACTGATGCACGCGCTCGCCGCCCGCGGCGCCAAGGTCAACGCCGTCGGCGCCATCGGGCTCGTCGAAAACATGCCCGACGGCAAGGCGCAGCGGCCGGGCGATATCGTCACGTCGATGTCCGGCCAGACCATCGAAATCATCAATACCGACGCCGAGGGCCGCTTGGTGCTCGCCGACGTGCTGTACTACGTCAACAAGCGCTTCAAGCCCAAGTTCATGGTCAATCTGGCAACCCTCACCGGCGCGATTGTGGTCGCGCTCGGGCAGGAATATGCCGGCTTGTTCTCCAATGACGACAAGCTGGTCGAGCGGCTGTCGAAAGCGGGAGAGGCGACGGGCGAGCGCGTGTGGCGCATGCCGCTCGGGCGGGAATACGACAAGATGATCGATTCGACTTTCGCCGACATGAAGAACACCGGCGGGCGCGGCGCCGGATCGATCACCGCCGCGCAATTCCTGCAGCGCTTCGTCGACAAGACGCCCTGGGCCCATCTTGACATCGCCGGCACGGCGCTCAACTCGCCGCAGAGCGACATCAACAAGAGCTGGAGCGCCGGCTGGGGCGTGCGCCTGCTTGAACGACTCGTCGCCGACCACTACGAGCGCTGACGCTCAGCGGAGGGCGTGCAGATGCCGGATCGGCCGGCCCGGCGTGAGCGCAGCGGCCGCCGCCACAATCGCATTCGCGTCGATGCCGTAGTGCCGGTAGAGCTCGGGTATCGAGCCGGTCTGCCCGAAATGCTCGACGCCGAGCGAGCGGACCCGGTGGCCGGCGACCGCGCCGAGCCAGGCCAGCGTTGCAGGATGGCCGTCGAGAACGGTGACGATGCCGGCGTGAGCCGGCACTTCGTCGAGCATTTGCTCGATATGCGAGCGGGCATGGGCGAGCCCGCGTTCGCGGGCGCGCTGCGCCGCCGTCCAGCCGGCATTGAGCCGGTCGGCGGAGGTCACGGCCAGGAGACCTACGTCGCGGCGGTCTTCCGCCATCAGGCCGACCGCCTGAATCGCTTCCGGTGCGACCGCACCCGCGTAGGCCACCACCACCTGGCAATTCGGCCCGGGCCGGCGGAGCCAGTAGGCGCCGTCGATGATCTCGCGCCGCCGATCGGGCGTAAGCGCCCGTTTTGGCTGCTCGATCGGCCGGGTCGAGAGCCGCAGGTAGACCGACCCGCCGGTCTCCTCGCGCAGCCAGTTCCGCTCCGACTGGTCGGCGTCGCCGGCCTTCTGGATGTAGGCGAGCCCCCAGGCGAGCACGACGGCGAGTTCGTCGACGAACGCCGGCTCGAACGACGCCAGTCCGTCCTGCGCGATACCGATCAGAGGCTGCATGATTGACTGGTGCGCGCCGCCTTCCGGCGCCAGCGTGATTCCCGACGGGGTCGCCACGAGGATGAAACGGGCGTCCTGGTAGCAGGCGTAGTTGAGCGCATCGAGACCGCGGGCGATGAACGGGTCGTAGAGCGTGCCGATCGGCAGCAGCCGCTCGCCGTTGATGGCGTGCGAGAGGCCGAGCGCGGACAAGAGGATGAAGAGGTTCATCTCGGCGATGCCGAGCTCGATGTGCTGGCCGGTCGACGAGAACTCCCAGCGATAGGTTGACGGAATCTGCTCGCTCTTGAACGTGTCGGCGAGCGCCTGCTTGGCGAACAATCCGCGGCGATTGACCCAGGGGCCGAGGTTGGTCGAAACGGTCACATCCGGCGAGGCGGTGACCAGGCGCTCGGCGAGAGTGGATTTTTGCCTGCCGATCTCGTTGAGCAGGGCGCCGAAACCGGCCTGCGTCGACATCACCGGCGAAATGGTAATCGCCAGCTCGTCCGGCACTTCGATTGTCGCAGCCTCCTGCTGTTCGCTCGCGGCAGCAGCAGCCCGATCAAGGACGGCCTGCAGCCGCTGTGCGGGCTCGGTCAAGCCTTCGAACTTGTCCCATTCATGGCCCTGACGGATGTGCAGCGCCGTGCGCAGCGCGTCCATCTGCTTCTCTGTCATCAGGCCGGCGTGATTATCCTTGTGGCCGGCGAACGGCAGGCCGAAGCCCTTGATCGTGTAGCAGATGAAGCAGGTCGGCCGGTCGTGATCGATGCTGCCGAAGGATTCGATCAGCGTCGGCAGGTCATGACCGGCGAGATTGTTCATCAGCCGGGAAAGCTCTTCGTCGGAACGTCGCTCGATCAATTGCGCCGTGGGCGTCTGCGCCCCGAGGTCGCCGAGCAGGTGCTTGCGCCATGCCGCGCCGCCCTGGAAGACCAACGCGGAATAAAGCTGGTTCGGGCACTGGTTGATCCATTGGCGCAGCAGGTCGCCGCCCGGCTCGGCAAAGGCCGCTTCCAGCAGGGCGCCGTATTTGAGGATCACCACGTCCCAGCCGAACGCACGGAACAGCGCCTCGTAGCGCGACCACAGGCCTTCGCGGATCACGGCGTCGAGGCTCTGCCGGTTGTAGTCGATGATCCACCAGCAGTTCCGCAGCCCCTGCTTCCAGCCCTCGAGGATCGCCTCGAAAATATTACCCTCGTCGAGCTCGGCGTCCCCGACCAGCGCGATCATCCGCCCTTCCGGGCGGTCGAGTCCCCAGCCGTGCGCGCGCACGTAGTCCTGGACCAGCGACGAGAACAGCGTCTGCGCCACGCCGAGGCCGACCGATCCGGTGGAGAAGTCCACGCCGTCGGCGTCCTTGGTGCGCGACGGATAGCTCTGCGCGCCCTTATAGCCGCGGAACGCTTCGAGATTCTCCCGCGTCTGCCGCCCCAGCAGATACTGGATCGCATGGTAGATCGGCGAGGCGTGCGGCTTGACCGCGACGCGATCCTGCGGGCGCAAGATATGGAAGTACAGCGCCGTCATGATCGTCGCCAGCGAAGCGGAAGACGCCTGGTGGCCTCCGACCTTCAGCCCGTCGACATTTTCGCGGACGTAGTTGGCGTGATGAATCGTCCAACTCGCCAGCCACAGCACTTTTTTCTCAAGCGCACTGAGCGCGGCCAGGTCTTCAGCACCGATTTTCGCCGCTTCGGGCATATCCATGTTCCGCAGGGGGCTGCGCCGCTGAGAAGATCAACGTACGACATGCAGCGGCCGGCGCGAAGGTGCCAACGGCCTCAGCGCTCCGCGACTCGAAGCACCAGTTTGCCGAAATTCTCGCCGCTGAACAGCTTCAGCAGTGTCTCCGGAAACGTCTGCAGTCCGTCGACGATGTCTTCACGCGACTTCAGCTTGCCCGCCGCCATCCAGCCGGCGATGTCGCGCACCGCCTCGGGATAGCGGCTCGCGTAGTCGAACACGATTATGCCCTCCATCCGCGCCCGGTTGACGAGGAGCGACAGGTAGTTGCTGGGGCCCTTGATCGGCGTCGTGTTGTTGTATTGGGAGATTGCGCCGCACAGCACGACGCGGGCGCGCCGCGCCAGCTGGGCAAGCACGACGTCGAGGATATCGCCGCCAACATTGTCGAAGTAGACGTTGACGCCGTCCGGACAATGCGCGCGCAGGCTCTTGCGCACGTCCTCGGCCTTGTAGTCGATCGCCGCGTCGAATCCGAGCTCATCGACGAGGTAGCGGCATTTGGCTGTGCCGCCGGCGATGCCGACCGCGCGGCAGCCCTTGATCTTCGCGATCTGGCCGACGGTCGCGCCGACGGCCCCGGCAGCGCCGGAGACAACGACGGCGTCGCCGGGCTTGGGCTCGCCGACGTCGAGGAGGCCGAAATAGGCGGTCATGCCGGGCATGCCGAGCGCGTTGAGAAAAACCGGCAGCGGCGCGATTTTGGCGTCGATCTTGGCCAGCTGCGCGCCGGGAAGCGCCGCATATTCCTGAGCCCCCAGCGCGCCGCTGACGTAGTCGTCCACGGCGAAGCCGGGATGCTTCGAGGCGGTCACGCGGCCGACGCCGCCGGCGCGCATCACTTCGCCGATGCCGATCGGGGCGATGTAGGACTTGCCTTCGTTCATCCAGCCGCGCATGGCCGGATCGAGCGAAAGGTAAAGCACCTTGGCGAGAACCTCGCCGTCGCGCGGCTCCGGCACCGGCGCTTCGGTGAACTGCCAATCGCTGCGCTTCGGCAGGCCAACCGGGCGCGCCGCCAGCCTGACTTGATGGTTTTGGGTGCGGGCCATGACGTGCTCAATCTCCTTCGCCAAGCGTCCTAAAGGCTCAACTTCGCCCGACCGCAAACCGCGGTCGCCGAACGCATCCTTCGCGCCCGCGCGGGCGATACTTCGCGACGCGCGGCATGATCGTAATTGGCAGGGACGGAGCAGCATCAAGCGGCTCCGTATTGCCGTAATCCGGCGCCGAGCTCGCGGCCGAAGTGTGCTGCCGGAGGCGATCTGCTTTTGCAAGCGCGTTCGGATCGACGCATGATTGGGCGATGACCGAAGTCCTCTTCTACCAGTTGAAGGGGCAGACGCCGGAACAGGTCCTGCCGGCCCTGCTGCAGAGGTCGCTCGATCGCGGCTGGCGCGTCGTGGTGCAGGCGTCGTCACAGGAGCGCGTCGAGGCGCTTGACGCCCACTTCTGGACGTGGCGGGACGACGCCTTTCTTCCGCACGGGACGTGGCGCGACAGCGAGGCTGCGGAGCATCCGGTGTTGCTGACGCTCGGCGAGGACAATCCGAACGGGGCGGTCGTGCGCTTCCTGATCGAAGGGGCAGCCATGCCGCAAAATGTGTCTGCCTACGAGCGCATCGTCTTTCTCTTCGACGGGGAGGATGCCGAGGCGCTGGAGGCGGCGCGCAGGCGCTGGAGCGAGGCCAAAACGGCCGGTTTCGAGGTCACATATTGGCAGGCGGATGAAAAGGGCGCCTGGCGGCGCCAAGCCTGAGCCGGCCCGCAAGTCCGGGCTCAATTGCTCGCGCTAGGCCATTGACCCCAAGGCATTTCAACCAAGGCAACCGTGCGACCGAGAGATCGTGGCATTTCCGGGGTGCCCGTACTATATTTTTGCTCCAGGCGTACATTGAGTGATATAGTGATGTTCCATGAATAGACCTTCAGTGAAGAGGCGGCCCGCCGGCCGCGATGCCGTCGTTCGTAAGGCTGTTTCGCGTCAAGTTTCGGCAAAAGCCGAGCCGAACGCGGCGGTTACGGTCGCTGCCGTGGCAGCGGTCACGCACCACCTTCAGGCGCGTGCCGCGGTGCTGCGCACGCACAAGTTTAGGGTCGGCCAAACCGTATTGTTTACGTCGAGCCCGATCACGCGCCCTGGCGCGAGCGGGACGTACAAGGTGGTGAGGCTGCTGCCCTCTGATGGCGACGACTACCAGTACCGGATCAAAAATCCCGGCGAAGCATTTGAGCGCGTGGCCAAAGAGAGCCAGCTCGAACTCGAGCACTGAGCCGAAGATTCCGCTCCCAAGTGCCGGCGGCACCTTGCTGCCGAAGGATCGCCGTGTCTTCGCGTGTCCCGGCTGGCATCCTTGCCGTGTCTGCGCCATACTTCCCGCCGGGGTCCAATGCGACAACCCCGGCTGTCGGTGGAGGGGGTTATGCTCGGCGTTGATTCCGAGATCGGAACCTCGGCGTTGCGCTTGTGGGTGACGGCCGGATCGGCGGCGTTGCTGGTTTTCCTCTGCGGGCTGACATTCGTGCTGCCGACGACGCGGACAGCGGAGGCAGTTCGCGCGATCCTTGTCGCGGTGGGCGCGGCGCTTGGCGCGGCAATTACGTGGGCTTCCTTCGGCGGGTCGGGCAATGCCAGCGTCGAGCGGCGCGCGCTCGAACTGCGGGTGGCTGAACTCACCACGCGTACACTCGCCCCCGGCTCGCCGCTTGCCTGTCTCGATGCGCTGGCCGGTGAGAAGGTCGAGACCGCATGCGAGAAGGCGATCTTCGCTTCGCCCGAGAGTGTGGCGAGCGCCACGTCCTATGTCGCCGCGCGGCTCGCGCTCCTTTCCGACATCACCGCCTATGCCGGACGCAATGGCGCGACCATTGACGCCGCGCCGCTGCTGCGTCGCGCACTCGAGACAGACCGGTTCGGCTTTCTCGCCCACGTGCTGGCGGCGCGAGACGGCTGCACGAGCGAGAATTGCACGGCGCTCGGCCTTCTCGGCGATCCGCGTCAAGTGCGCACCAATCTAAGTGAGGCAACCTTCAACCGTGTTTTAGAGTCCTATCTGCCGATCTGGGCCAAGGCGTCGGAGCCTGCGGTCGCGGAAGTGCCGCAGGTCCAGGCAGCAGCACCAGCGGCGCCGGCGAATGCGTCGGGCCCGCGCAAGATCGTCAACATCGACTTTCCGACCGCAGCCTCGATTCCGGCAGTCAACATCATGAACCCCGAGCCGACGGGACCGGTCCTGCCGGGTGCCGCCGCCGCCGCTGCCGCCAATCCGAACGCGCAGTCGGCAGCCCCGGCCTCGTCCCGCCGTTCGCACAAACCGGCCGCCAATCCACCCGCACCGGCGGCCGTTCAACTGGCCGCGCCGGGCCAGCAAGCGGCGGTCGAACCGATCTGGCCGGAGCCGCTGCCGCCGCGGCCCGCGGTCGGCCCGGCGGCTGCCGCGCCGCCGCCGGCGCAGGTCAATCCTGTGCCGTTTGCGCCGGCACCAGACGCAAACGCCGCTGCAGCGGCGCGCGGGCAATGAGTTAAGCGGCGCCAGCAGAAGGACCGATCCGACCGCATTCTGCCTGCGGCCCGCCAGCCGCGCCGGTAGATCTGCAAACGCTATCCCGCGCTTCACCGCGAGAGACATCCTCGCCGAAAACCAATGACGGCGGTGCACCGTCGTGCTCTAGGATGCGCGCCTCATGTTCAGCTCGGTCCTCATCGCCAATCGCGGCGAGATCGCCTGCCGTATCGCTCGTACCGCCAAACGACTTGGCATGCGCACCATCGCCGTCTACTCGGCCGCCGACGCGCGCGCCCTGCATGTGCGGTTATGCGATGAAGCGCATTGCATCGGTCCGGCAGAGCCGCGCGAAAGCTATCTCTCGATTGAACGGCTGATCGAGGCCGCGCGAAGCAGCGGCGCCGCGTGCGTTCACCCGGGCTACGGGTTTCTCTCGGAGAACGCCGATTTCGCGGAAGCCTGTGCGCGCGCCGACCTCGTTTTCGTGGGGCCGCCGCCCGCCGCGATCCGCGCCATGGGGCTCAAGGATCGCGCCAAGGCGCTGATGGAGAAGGCGGGTGTCCCGGTCGTGCCCGGCTATCACGGGGAGCGGCAGGACGCGAAATTCCTGAAAGAGAAGGCGTATGAGATCGGCTACCCGGTGTTGAT
>Ga0210409_10007392_pt1 | contig 11321 bp, 9 predicted proteins | sample IncBWH17MmetaG_FD_161649 | JGI IMG/M metagenome (GOLD analysis project Ga0210409, IMG submission 161649) | Forest soil microbial communities from Barre Woods Harvard Forest LTER site, Petersham, Massachusetts, United States - Inc-BW-H-17-M | ecosystem: Environmental > Terrestrial > Soil >...
ATCACGAACACCACAATCATGTGTGGGATGCTAAGCATAGTTCTGAGCGACCAAAGAAGGCTCCGTTGGCATCATAGAGAAGGGCGTTCGGAAGTGTCAAACGCCGCTGCGCGCTGTGCTATAATTGTCAAGTCAGCCATTCACGCGAGGGTAGGATGAAACCAGAGCGTCGTGGGGTTTTCCTTGTAGTTGCAGTACTCCTTGTATCTGCAGTCCTGGGCGGCATTTACGGGCCCAATGTCCGCGCCACCACGGCCTCTGCGGACGATTTCCAGACCTCCGTCCGCGACTTTACGCGCGTTCTGGACGTCGTGCAGGCCAACTACGCCGAGCCCGTCGACGTCGACAAGGCCGTCTACCAGGGCGCTATCCCCGGCATGCTCCGCGTGCTCGACCCGCATTCCAATTTCTTTGACGCTCGCCAGTTCGCTCTCCTCCGCGAAGATCAGCGCGGCAAGTACTACGGCGTCGGCATGGTCGTCGCACCCCGTGAGAACCATACCGTCGTCATGGCGCCCTACGTCGGCGCGCCCGCCTATAACGCCGGCATTCGCCCCGGCGACGTCATCATGAAGGTCGACGACAAGTCCACCGATGGCCTGACCACCACCGATGTCGCCGACATGCTCAAGGGCGCCAAGGGCACCGTCGTCAAGATCACCATTTCGCGCGAAGGCTACGCGGAGCCACTGGTTTTCACCGTGATTCGCGACGAAATTCCCCGCCATTCCGTAGATATCGCCTTTCTGCTGAAGCCGGGCATCGGCTACATTCGCCTCTCTGGTTTCAACGAAACCACCGACCGCGAGATTGCTGACGCACTCAAGCAACTCAACGCGCCCTCGCTCGACGGCCTGATCCTCGACATGCGCGGCAATCCCGGCGGCCTGCTCAACGAAGCCGTGGCCGTAGGCGACATGTTCCTCGATAAAAATCAGCTCATCGTCTCGCACCACGGCCGCGCCTCCACCGAGCGCCGCTATTACGCCATTCGCGGCAATCAAGGCGACAGCGTCCCGCTCGTCATTCTCGTCAACGGCAATTCCGCCTCCGCCACCGAAATCGTTTCCGGCGCCGTGCAGGACCATGATCGCGGCCTCATCGTCGGCGAAACCACGTTCGGCAAAGGCTTGGTGCAAACCGTCACGCCGCTCAGTGAAAACACCGGCCTCGCACTTACCACCGCGCGTTACTACACGCCCAGCGGGCGCCTCATCCAGCGCGACTACAAATCCATTTCGCTCTACGAATATCACTACGAGCGCAAAGTCCCCGAGCATCCCAGCGAGGTCAAGCTCACCGACAGCGGCCGCCAGGTCACCGGCGGCGGCGGCATCACGCCGGACGTCGAAGTCCCCGCGCCCAAGCTCACCAAGTTCCAGGAAACCCTGTTGCGCGCCGACGTCTTCTTCCCTTACGAAGCCGGCGTAGGCGGATTCACTCGCTTTTACCTCGGCACTCGCCCGACCATCACCAAGAGCTTTGAAGTGGACGACGTCGTGCTGCATGATCTGCGCGCCTACATGAGCAAGCATAACGTGCGCTATACCGAACCGGAGATCAGCGAGAATCTCGACTGGATCCAACGCAAGATCAAGCAGGAAGTCTTCCTCTCCACTTTCGGCCAGCAGGAAGGCACCAAGGTCCAACTCGAGGCCGACCCGCAAGTCCAAAAAGCGGTGGAAGCCATCCCCGAAGCCCGCGCCCTCTACGAAACCGCTCGCAGAATCGTGGCCCAGCGCGCCGGCGTCACCCCAGACCAACCCTGATTCCGAGGCATTGTCATTCTGAGGGCATCCTCGTGGGATGCCCGAGGAACCTCAGGGGCAACTTCCATCCAGACGGGAGGTCCCGCTAGCGCGTGCTGATTTGCGCTGCTCGCTCCCGAACTTGTTTGGCTTCCCTCTCCGCGTTTGCTAAAATTTCTGAGCTGCTCGTGGGCGAGTAGCTCAGCTGGGAGAGCGCCTCGTTCGCAACGAGGAGGCCGGGGGTTCGAATCCCCTCTCGTCCACCATCGTTTCAATGACTTACGCAGTTTTTCGTACCAGACGCAGTAGGCCAGGTTGGCCAACTGGAAGCACAAGCCCTGTTCTCACGCGTTCGCCCCAATCCAAACGACAAGCACGATCGTTGAGACGTCTCACGTATCTTTTCCGGACTCCGTCCGGTTGGTCGGGCAACGCCACGCACGGATGCAGCCTAATTTCCAATAGACTGGCAGTGTCCGTGGTATTGGACAGGCAACCCTCACCACCTGAAGGCAAAGCCCTCTCTGCTTAACCCCGTATTCTCCGTGCCCTCAACATCTTGGACGAATACTCGGTTCTTCTGGCGAAACGGTACAACGCGTGCTTTCTTCCATCGTGGGAATTGAAATTGAAATGGCAGCTCAGACTAAGGAAGTTCGTCATGAAACCAGTCACGCAGGAAAATAGCAGGCTTGGATTTGTTGGGATCGGCTACATGGGCCGGCCGATCGCGCGGAGGTTGCTGGAATCCGGCTTCAAGGTGACAGCTTACGACCGGGACCACAACAAGGCGGAGGAGCTAATTCGATATGGCGGAACCGTCGCGCAGAGCGTTTCGGAGCTTTCTTCCAGTTGTGACGTGGTGTTGTCTTGCCTGCCAAACGATGAAGCTGTCCTGGACACCTATGGGGGACCTGATGGCGTGTTTTCCCATGCGCGCTTTGGCTCATGCGTCATCGACCTGAGCACGGTGCATCCAGAGACCTCGCAGCAACTCTCGAGACTCGGTTCGGAGCGTGGAGTCGCGGTTCTCGACGTGACTATATCAGGGAGCACTCCCGCCGCCGAAAACGGTTTGCTGACCCTGTTTGGGGGCGGGGACAAGGAGCGCTTCGACACTGCCGAGTCGATCTTTCGCGTTATCGCCAAAAAGTATTTTTATCTTGGGCCGAGCGGCTCCGGAGCGACGATGAAGCTTGTGGTGAACACGTTACTGGGGATCGGCATGCAGGCGATTGCCGAAGCTGTTGCACTCGGTGAGAAGGCTGGCCTTGATCGCATTCGCTTGCTGGGGGTATTGTCCCAGACCGCGGTGGTCGCACCTGCGCACTTGGGCAAACTGGAACGAGCGATGAAGAGCGATTACAGCCCGCAATTTCCGATTCGGCTAATGAACAAAGATTTCGGGTTGATTCTCGAACTCGCGAATGCCGTTGGCGCGCGAATGCCTGCGGCAGGAGCTGCTTTTGAGATCAACGCGAGGCAATCAGACGAAGGAGCGGAGCAGGATTTTTCGGCGGTAATTCTGCAAATGGAAAAACGTGCGCATCTTGGTTCCAGCGGCAACCGGAGCGCCTGATCGGGTATCGATTTAGCCGTGGGTTGATTGTGGGTGGGCGAAGTCGATTCCTTTAGGCCCATGCGGGCAAGGGCAGGAAGATGATTCAACTTAAGGTGAACGGAGTTGAGCGGTCTTTCAGCGGTGAACGTGAAATGCCGCTGCTCTGGTACCTGCGTGACATTTTGGGGCTGACCGGATCGAAGTTTGGATGCGGCGTTGGGCTTTGCGGCGCCTGCACGGTGCACGTGAACGGACAAGCGACGCGATCCTGCGTAACAACCATGGCCAATGCGGCAGGAAAGGAAGTCACAACGATCGAAGGGCTCGAGAAGAACGGATTGCACCCAGTTCAGAAGGCCTGGATGCAAATCAACGTGCCGCAATGTGGCTATTGCCAGGTGGGGCAGATCATGCAAGCGGCGGCTCTGCTGAACAGCAATAAAAAACCGACCGATAAGCAGATCGACGACGCGATGTCCGGGAACATTTGCCGCTGCGGTACCTACCAACGGATTCGCGTGGCGATTAAATCTGCGGCGGAGGAAATCTCGTGAGCACGATTGAAAATGTCAGCCGTCGCCGATTTTTGACGGGAGGGATCGTGTCTGCGGGAGCGTTGGTGCTCGGCGTGCGCTATTTCCCCAAGATAGCGGCTGGCGACGTACTTCCACACGATACCAACGCGGACCACGCCACCTTACATCCCAGCGTGTACCTGGGAATCGACCCGGACGGCACGGTGTGGATCGTTGCTCATCGCTCGGAGATGGGCACGACGAGCCGTACGACTCTGCCGCTCGTGGTCGCGGATGAGTTGGACGCGGACTGGAAACGAGTCAAGATTGAGCAAGCCCTGGGCGACAAGCGATACGGTGACCAAAATACGGATGGGTCCCACTCCATTCGCTCGTTCTACGACGCGATGCGCGAGGCTGGCGCAACCGCGCGGTTAATGTTGATTGAAGCCGCGGCACAGCAATGGGGAGTTCCCGCAGCAGAATGTGAAACCGACTTGCATGTTGTAATCCACCGCTCGACCAATCGCAGGTCGGGTTATGGCGAACTCGCGAGCGCTGCGGCGAAATTGCCTATCCCTCGCAAAGATAAGTTGAAGCTCAAACCAAAAAGTGCCTGGCGATACATAGGCAAAGGGCAAGTAAGCTACGACCTCGAAGCACTTGTGACCGGGAAAGCTATTTACGGGATGGATGCACGCGTGGACGGCATGGTGTATGCGTCCGTGGAGCGCCCGCCCGTTCTCGGTGGCAAAGTGAAATCGTACGATGACAAGGAACCGCTGAAGGTCGCGGGCGTACGTCAGATTATTCCGATTGATCCATTCCAGCAGGCACCGGCATTTCAGCCGCTCGGCGGCATCGCAGTGATTGCGGATAACACTTGGGCGGCATTTCAAGGCCGCAAGAAGCTGAACATTTTTTGGGAAAATGGACCAAACGAAACCTACAACTCGGATTCCTACAAGAATGAATTGCGAGCGACCTCGCACAACCCTTGCAAAGTGGTGCGCAATGTTGGCGATGCGGATGCAGTGTTTGCCAAGGGCGGGAAAGTCCACGAGGCGGACTATTACGTTCCGCTTCTCGCGCACGCCGCGATGGAACCTCTGGTCGCACTGGCCGAATTTAAAGACGGTAAAGCAACGCTCTGGGCTCCGACGCAAAATCCTCAAGCCGTGCAGGACATCGTTTCGAAAGAGCTCGGGATTTCGAAAGAGAACGTAATCTGCCACGTGACACTCCTCGGTGGAGGGTTCGGGCGCAAATCAAAACCCGACTATGTGGCTGAAGCGGCAGTTCTCTCCAAAAAAGTGGGCCGGCCGGTGAAAGTGGTCTGGACCCGGGAAGACGATATCAAGTTCGACTACTACAATGCCGTGGCTTCGATGTACCTGAAGGCCGCGCTCGGGACGAATGGCAAACCGACGGCATGGCTCCAGCGATCCGTCTTCCCTCCAATTCCCTCCATTTTCGACGTAAATGCCGTCTACGGCGATCCCGGCCATCTGCAGCAAGGCTGGACGGATATTCCATACGATCTGCCAAATCTTCGCATTGAGAATGGGCCCGCGAAAGCTCATGTGCGCATCGGTTGGTTACGCTCGGTGGCGAACATCTATCACGCATTCGGCATTCAATGCTTCACGGATGAACTTGCGCATGCGGCCGGGCGCGATTCGCTCGACTATCTGCTCGATCTGATCGGGCAACCACGCACGATCGATTTCAAAGGCGTGGAGTACCCCAATTATGGAGCATCGATGGACGCCTATCCGTGGGAAACCGGACGTCTTCGCCACGTCACGGAGGTGGTCGCGGAGAAATCGGGGTGGGGAAAGCGCAAGCATAGCAAGGGAACGGGCGTCGGAATTGCGGCGCATAAGAGCTTCCTGACGTATGTCGCCACGGTCGTTGAAGTTGAAGTCAATGATCAGGGTGAAGTGCGAATCCCACGAGTGGATGTGGCCCTGGACGCGGGCTTAGTCGTAAATCCGGAGGCGACGCGCGCCCAGTTCGAGGGCGCCGCTGTCTTCGGGACCAGCGTGGCGCGAACTGGTGAAATTACGGCCACAAAGGGTGCGATCGATCAGTCGAATTTTCAGGATTATCCGGTAGCTCGAATTAATGAGGTGCCTGCTCAGACGAACGTATACATAGTCGATAGTGAGGCTCCGCCGGCGGGTGTCGGCGAGCCAGGAGTGCCTCCGTTTATTGCGGCATTTTGTAACGCCATTTTCGCGGCAACGGGAAAGAGAGTAAGGGATCTGCCGATCACAAAACTCGGCCTAAGTTAAGGGTTTCTGCGCTGATAGTGGAGAAGCGCGCGCAGTTGAAGTGGAAAATTGTAAGTTAAGGAACAGCCATGGCACAAGACAAGACTGAACGACATGTAATGTTTGCCTCTATATTCGTGTTGACGCTTTTTGTTGGCCTCACGCTCTTTGTTTCCTCGATTGCGCGAGCTAACCCAGGTCCAGACAGCGAAGCCAGCAGTGCGACATTTCGTACGAAATGCGCCATGTGCCACGGTCCAGATGGAGGCGGTTCCGAGGTCGGAAAGAGCATGAACGTTCCGGACCTTCGCTCACCGGCAGTCCAGAAGCTGCCCGACGCGCAAATTGTCCAAATCATTTCCGATGGTAAGGGCGGAATGCCTTCCTTCAAGGGCTCGCTTAGCGAGGAGCAGATTCATTCCCTGGTAGTGCACATTCGCTCTCTGCATCAAAAGAAATAGCTCGGACTCTGTCCGCTGCGGTCGTCACAACTGGAAAAGGATTCCAGTCCTTCAGTAGCGAGGCGCTTGAAAAGGAAGTACGCCATGGACAACAAGACAAATCAACAAGACCATGAGGATTCACCCAATCCGCATCTGCTGCCAGGTCTGAGAGTTCACGACACCGCGGACGCCAGCATTTCCCGGCGGGGTTTCCTGGGGTTTACGGCAGCCTCCATTTTCCTGGCGCACGCCGACCGGAAGTCCTCGCGATCGGAACCCAGGAATGGCATTCCCTATCGGACGCTGGGCCGCAGCGGGGAGAAAGTCTCGCTCATCGGGCTCGGTGGCTATCATCTAGGCAAACAAGCGGATCCGCAGGAAAGCATTCGCATCATCCGCACTGGCCTCGAGGAAGGAATCAATTTCCTCGACAACTGCTGGGACTACAACGGCGGCGAAAGTGAAATCCGCATGGGAAACGCGCTACGCGACGGTTACCGCCAAAAAGCCTTTCTAATGTCCAAGATCGATGGTCGAACGAAAGCGGCCGCTGCTAGCCAAATCGGCGAATCCTTGCGCCGCCTTCAAACCGACAGGATTGATCTACTCCAATTCCACGAAGTGATTCGCGACACGGACCCGGATCGCATTTTTGCCGAAGGCGGAGGGATGGAGGCCGTGCTGGAAGCGCAAAAGGCCGGCAAGATTCGCTACATCGGCTTCACAGGCCACAAGAGTCCGGACATCCATTTGAAAATGCTGGCCACCGCTTCAAAACACGGCTTCACGTTCGATGCCGTTCAGATGCCTCTCAACGTAATGGACGCGCACTTCAATAGTTTCGAAAAGAAAGTTTTGCCCGTCTTGCTCAAGAACAGTATCGGCGTGCTCGGTATGAAACCTCTGGGTGACCACTTTATTCTCGAGAGCAAGACAGCTACCCCTGTGGAATGCCTTCACTACGCGATGAATCTTCCCACCAGTGTTGTCATCACCGGCTGCGATTCGCTTCCCATTCTTCAGCAAGCTCTCCAAGCGGCCCGCAGTTTTCAACCGATGAATTCTTCCCAGGTTGCGGCTCTTCTAGCAAGAACAGCAAAAGCCGCGGAAGCCGGCCAGTTTGAGCTTTATAAAACGAGCCACCAGTTCGACGGCACCTACGCCAACCCACAATGGCTTGGCTAGAGCGCTGCGGCGAGAGCGCCTAGCGAGAGAATTGAGGATGGTAACAGTACGATTTCGAGATTGCGGGAGTTGGCGGTTGGGGGGCTGAAAGATGTTAGTACCAGCGCGGGATTTGGTTGAGGGAAGGATTTTGGAGGACAAACATGAACAAGAAAGAACTTTCTGCGAGTAAGGCTGGAGATGTTTCGTTGGGCGGCGAAATTTCCGTGCATCGTCTCGGCTTCGGCGCGATGCGCCTTACCGGCGAAGGCATTTGGGGGCCGCCAAAAGATCGGAAAGCCGCGTTGGCAGTTCTTCGCCGGGCCGTGGAGCTAGATGTCAATTTCATCGACACGGCGGACTCCTACGGTCCATACGTAAGCGAGGAACTGATTGCCGAAGCGCTGTTTCCCTACCCGGCCGGACTTGTAGTCGCCACCAAGGGAGGCTGGAACCGTCCCGGCCCGAATCAGTGGACCCACGATGCCACTCCATCGCACCTTCGCAAGGCGGTGGAGGGAAGCCTCAAGAGATTGCGCCTGAATCGCATCGACGTCTATCAACTGCATATTCCAGACCCCGTGGTCTCGTTTGAAGCGTCAGTGGAAACGCTGGCGCAGCTCCGGAACGAAGGCAAGATTCGCCTGGTTGCGTTGTCCAACGTTACGCAGGAACACATCGAGCGAGCGCGCAAAATCGTCCCCATCGTCTCTGTACAGAATCGCTACAGCTTTGCCGACCGCGAATGGGACTACGTGGTGGATTATTGTGAGCGCAATAAAATTGCCTTCATTCCCTGGTTCCCACTGGGGGCCGGTAAAGTTGCCGGCCGAGCGCTGGACCGAATCGCCGAGGCGCACCACGCGATCCCAACACAGATAGCGGCGGCCTGGCTCCTGCATCGGTCTCCCATTATGCTGCCCATCCCAGGAACTTCCTCGATTGAACATCTCGAGCAGAACGTCGCGGCGGCTTCCCTGCGCTTAACTGACGAAGACTACCAGATGCTTTCTAGAGTCCCTGCGCTGGTTGCATCACGGTGACACAGTTTTAAAATCGCAACCACGATTTGACTTTCGGCAGGCTTCTGTTTTGCACGGAGATCGGGCGGCGGTACATGGTGTTATCCCACTAATCGCTCCGTGAAGGGGCTAGCTCATGCGATGGAGAATCCGAAAATCCTTCAAGATCTTCGCGCCTGGAAATTCGTTGCGAAAAAGGGTTGCCTACAGCCTGGCCATCGTGAGGCTGATTCTCGTCCCCGTTATTTTCTTGGCGGTTTATTATTTGTTTGTGATGGGTCGCATCGTGGACCGCATCGTGAATGTCGATGCGCCAGCGGCAAAGCTGGCAGAACAGGCTTCCATCGAGATATTAGAAGCTCGGCGTGCAGTGCGAAACTACGTTCTGTTCCAAGATCCGGAAGATCTTCGAGGGAACGAGGATTCACTCAAGAACGTGAGGCAAATGCTGGTTCGGATTGGGGAACTTGAGCCTGACGAACAAGCCACTGTTCAGAAGGGTCTGGATGCAGTAAATCGATATCAGCAGCAATTCGCATCAGCAGTTTCGACAATGACGGCACCAGGGCAAGAACCCGAGGAACGCCTTCGGGAAGCGGTGCTTGCCTATGAAAAAGACGCGGACGCTCTTGTAAAAGCGTCCAGACATGAGAAGCGCGCCCAGCTAATCCAGGAGCTTCGCACTCGCGTCGTCTCGTTTGATACTCAGATTACGGAGGCGATACAGGCAGCGAACCCTGCCCTCCGCCGAGTCACCCCGGACCTCCGGGCGTCAAGCCAAGAAGCCTTGCAACTGACGTCCGACATGGAAGAGCAAAATTGGCGGCGGGTCCAAATGGACCATCAGGAAGCTCGCCAGTTGATCCATCGAGCGGAATGGGCCCTGAGCATCGTTTCGGCTGTCACTTTTTTGTTTAGTGTGTGGGTCAGCCTCATCCTGCCTGGCCAAGTCGCTAAGCCTCTCGTAAGTCTCAAAGAAGCCGTGGATCACGCTGCAACTGGGAATTATGAGATCAACTTCGAACTCCATGGAGGTGGCGAAGTCGTCGAGCTTGCCAAAAGCGTCCAAAACCTAACCTCACTCTTGCGGAGAGAGCAGTAGCATTGCGATGGCACGCGCATCAAATGGGGCGATGGCGAATAAGACGAAGATCGTTCCTGTGATTCTGTGCCGAATTGGCAGGATGTTGGATTCTCGCTCCCAGGAGTGGTGCCGCTCCTGTCACCACAGAGCCCACCATCGCCCGAGCTAGGGCCAACTCGATCTTGAACCGGTTCATGTCCCTCGAGCCTCAGACCTCAACAGGTGTTGCGCCTCAGCCCGCCCGCATATTCGTAGCCACCCGACAGAAGCCATGGATTCACAGTCCGGCGCAGCGTCCGCCGCCCTTGGAAAACGCGTGCTTTTACAGCGGTAATTGAGGCGCCCAGAATCTGAGCCGTTTCTTTGACGGATCGTTCTTCGATGTCGCGAAGCAATATCGTTGTTCGAATTGTCGAACCTAAGCGATTGATTGCCTCGGTTAAGAATTCCGTGCGCTCGCGTCGCAAGTAGGACTCTTCAGGATTGGGGCTGCGGTCAACGAACGCCTTCGAACTAGACTCCATGCCATCGTCAGAGTTCTCTGGCAACACTTCGACACCTCCTCGTCTTCTTCGGAGCAACATGAGCGCTTCATTCATAGCGATGCGCGTCAACCATGTAGAGAACCGCGACTTTTCTTGAAAGGCGTCGAGATGAAGGAAGGCCTTGTGAAAGCTCTCCTGCGCCACATCTTCGGCATCCTCGGGGTTATTGGTTATCCGTTGCGCCACAGCAAGGACTCTCTGCCTGTGACGAAGAACCAATTCCTCGAAAGCCTGCGTATCTCCGCGCTTTGTGGCAGTCACTAGCGCTTCATCGGAACGTTTGTTCGTACTGGTTGCACATGACGCTCTCATGAATCCGATCCTCCGCCGCCGTTGCGACACAATGTAAGAGAAACTAGCTAGCGCGCCAGCCACAATGCATATCGAATGGATTGGAATATCGTCCACTGATGGTGCGCACTCAAAATGCGATACCAGTCGAGAATGGATAGAGATTTCATGGGTGCACTCCTGTCTGCGTCCCGTCTTCTAGTCTGGCGTCGCTGTCACGTGGACGCTTGCTCCCTGCGAATTCTGTTCGCCGGAAAATGCTAGCCGCCACTTAGGAAGGCAATTGGAGTGCCGTAGACGCGAGTATCGAAGTCAGTCTGGAACTGATTGGCACCATGAGAGATAACACCGTTTCAGGCGTGCCATGGCGACAGTCAGTCGATGCCTAAACTGTCGAAGTGTTGGCACTCCGCCTATTAGGTTGGACGAACCGAGGCGACCACCTCTCCGTGAGAGAAGGCTGATACGCGCCGCATGGCCGACCTGGCCCGAGCAGGACACTTTCTGGTGTTAAGATTCGGATTGCAGGGAGCAACACTCTGCTTCGGCGGAGTACAACCATGCCCAGGTCCAATCCTCTTCTGTGGCCTAAGCCGTCTGCGATTTGGAGCTATGGGATTGCTGTTTTTTCGGTCGCCGCAGCCTTGATCCTTTCACGGTGGCCGGCGCTTC
>Ga0210409_10007393_pt1 | contig 11321 bp, 11 predicted proteins | sample IncBWH17MmetaG_FD_161649 | JGI IMG/M metagenome (GOLD analysis project Ga0210409, IMG submission 161649) | Forest soil microbial communities from Barre Woods Harvard Forest LTER site, Petersham, Massachusetts, United States - Inc-BW-H-17-M | ecosystem: Environmental > Terrestrial > Soil >...
GTCCGGATGCGCCGCTTCGTTAACTGAAGCAGGGGAAGAAGGCAAGGAGAGTTTGCCGCGCTTGCCATTTGCGGCTCAAAACAAGATTACGATCGCCCTCGCGTAAAGAGGGCACTCACCGGCCAGAACAGCAGTGATCGGCCGGGCAGGATTGAAGCTAACGCGCTGCCAGGCGGGTAACGGCCCCCCCAAAGACCTGAGAAGGTTTTTGTGAGAGCGGTCACAAACCTTGGGCAAGCGCAATGCGATAAGTGCAAAAGATTTCCAAGCTTGTACCACGAGTCCGGCCTCGGAGAAATCTCCGTAGCCCCAGCCGTCCCCTCCGCGGGGCGGATATCGCATCGCTCCATCCTCCCGGTCTTTCCCTGCCTATGTTCCGGTGAAACCTGCAGCCGCTTGACGGCGCAGAACCGGAGTCTGTATGACGAAAGAACTATTTGTGTCGACTACCCCTCACGAAACCAAAGTGGGGCTGGTGGAAGACGACCTACTCGCCGAAATCTACCTTGAACGCGAGAACGAATACACCCTTGCTGGTTCCATCTATAAAGGCCGCGTAACCCGCGTCCTGCCCGGCATGCAATCCGCATTTGTGGATATTGGCCTGGAGCGCGACGCGTTCCTCTACGTTTCCGACTTCATGGAATTACAGGACGAAGACGAAGTCGAGGAAATTCCCACCAACCTTGCTCCATCCCAACCTTATCAATCGCCGGCGCGGACCGAGGCTCAGCCTTCGGAACAGGAGGCCACGAGCGTCGTGTCCAACGAATCAAGTCCCGCACCCCAACAGCACGCGGAGCCAACCGCTGAGCCGGGGGAGAATCGCGAACGGTCCAACGGTGGAGAAAGCCGCGGTGGACGCGGAGACTGGCGTAGCCGTCGCCGTCGCGGGCGTCGCGGCGAGCGTATGCCCGAATCCAAATTTGCCCGGCCGGCTTCAGAATCGCCGCGCACCGATCATCCGGAACGAAGCGATCGCCAGGAACGAACGGAGCGTCCAGAAAGAAGCGAGCGATCCGAGTATGGTCCGCCGCCGGGCTACCAACCGATCCTGCTGCCCGGTGAGTCGATCTCAAAGTATCAACGTCTGGCGCAGACTCAACCGCGCGCCGGATCAAGGCCGGCCTCGCAGAATCCGGACGCGCCAGCCCCTATTACTGCGGCGTTTCCGGAGGATGAACCGTTATTCGCGAAGCCGGAAACGGAGCAGCAACCGGCGATTAACGAACCTCGTGACGGCGCAACGCGAGACAAAGCAAGGGGCGCGGCCGCGAATGCGCAAGTGGGATCTTCCGAGTGGGATCGCGAGCAAAAGCGTTTGCACGAGATGAACGTTGCCGCAGTTTTTGGAGGAACGGCCGCCGAAGGTGTGGAAGTGCGGCACGACGAACACGTGGTTGCAGACCACGAACATTCGAATCAGATTCCAGTCGCCGCGGCGGCCGAGGGCACGATCGAGGAAGAACTCATCGAAGAGGAAGAAGCCGATCTCGCCTCCTACGTTGAAGATCTCGAGGAGGACGCGGCCTTCGAAGAACTGGAAGAAGAAACTCGATCAGCCGAAGAATATCGCGAGCCTGTGACCCGGGAAATTGCAGCCTCTGCCGAAGCCGTACTAACTGTCAGCGAGGCCAGCGCTCCCGAACCGTTTGTCATTGAAGGCGGCATCGACGAACCTGTTTCTGGCGAAGTAGACGAAGCGGTTGCCGAGCAGGAAGAAAAAGAGGCGGAAGAAGCGGAGCTTGAGGAAGCCCAGGCGCAGGCCGAGGCTCTCCTCGATGCCGAAGCCCGCGGCGATGGCACAGTGGATGCGCGGGTTGAAGTCCGCGCTCCGGCTGGGACCGCAGCTTATACGCAGCGTGCGCCGCGTCCTGCATTCGATCCACGACGTGGTCAGCGTGGACGCCGCGGTGGGGGTGGGCGACGCTTTCGCCGTAATGAACCCCAGAACGTGCCCCTGATCACCGAACTGCTCAAAGAAGGTCAGGAAATCCTGGTTCAGATCGCCAAGGAACCCATCGGCAAAAAGGGCGCCCGCATCACTAGCCACATCGCCCTGCCCGGCCGCTTCCTGGTCTACATGCCCACGGTCAATCACACCGGCGTGTCGCGAAAGATTTCTTCCGAAGAAGAACGCCAGCGTCTGAAACGCATCATCATCAGCGAGCGCGAAAACGGGCACGGCGGCTTCATCGTGCGCACCGCAGCCCAAGGAGCTTCCGAAGAAGAGCTGCGCGCCGATATTCGCTTCCTGAAGAACCTCTGGTCGGAAATCAAAACTCGCGCCGATAACGGCAAAGGCCCAACCCTGATCTATCACGACTTGAACGTAGTCGAGCGCGTCCTTCGCGATCAGGTTACCTCGGACTTCACCGCCATCTGGGTTGACACCGAACAGGAATATGAACGCGTCCTGCGCTTCGCCAACCGCTTTCAACCCGCGTTGGTGCGCCGCGTCAAGCTGTACAGCAAGGAAGTCCCGCTATTCGAGCAGTTCAGCCTGAACGACGAAATCAACAAGGCCCTCAAGTCGAAAGTTTGGCTCAAGAGCGGCGGATACATCGTGATCAATCAAACCGAAGCCCTGGTCGCGATCGACGTCAACACCGGCAAATACGTCGGCAAGACCGCCCGCCTCGAAGACACCATCGTCAAGACCAACGTCGACGCCATCAAGGAAATCGTGCGCCAGATCCGTCTGCGCGACCTCGGCGGAATCATCATCATCGACTTCATCGACATGGACGAGCGCCGCAACCGCCAAAAAGTCATGCAGGCGCTCGAAGAAGCCCTACGCAGCGACCGCGCCCCGTCCAAGGTTTTGCAGTTCAACGACTTTGGACTAGTTGCCATCACGCGCAAACGGGTAAAGCAGTCGCTCGAACGCACGATCGGTTCGCCCTGTCCATACTGCGAGGCAACGGGCTACGTGAAATCGGTGACCACGGTCTGCAACGACATCTACGTAGAAATGCGCAAGATGGCCAAGCACCTCGACCACGCCGACGTGATGTTGCGGGTAAATCCCGAGGTTGCGAAGGCACTAAAAGGCAACAACGGCAAAGCTCTGACCGAGATGGAAGAACTGACCAAGCGGACCGTAATCGTGAAAAGCGATCCCGCGCTGCACCAGGAGCAGTTCGACATCAACTAGAGCAGTCAGCCGTCAGCTCTCAGCAAGACGGGCAACCAGCCCGTCTTTTTTTTTTCAGACTCCTCCAAGACACCGGGTGCCCCAGGTCTCGCGCCTTTCGAGACCTCGGCCCAGCCATCAATCAACCGGCCGCCTCGCGATGGCAACCGTCCCGCGTTGTCATCCTGGGCAGAGGGAACCCACCATGCCGCGCAAGAAGTAACGAAAGATCCCATCCACTCAATAGTTTAGCCAGTGATCTTTCTTTGTTTTTCGCTTGACCGCCGCTGCATTGATCTCATCCGCAGCGATGTAGCAGATTGGGTCTCGCAAGAACCTGAATCGGAGGCGAGATCCATGTCCACTCAATCAATGTCCACCCAAACCCACCCGCAAACAAGGCAGAAACAGCTGGCCTTTATTCCAGCGATCAGACTGCAGCAAAGTTTCGTAGCTGCTGCGGAAAAGAAAACCCTGGCATGGCTGGCGGAGCGTACACCTCCCCGGATCAATTCTGATCATCTCACCCTACTGGGATTCGTCTCCCAGTGCATCGCCGGAGTTTGCTACGCGCTGGCGCGATGGAACCGCTACGCGCTATTACTTGGCATCGTCTTTCTAGCACTGAACTGGCTCGGCGACAGTTTGGACGGCACTTTGGCCCGCGTGCGAAATTGTCAACGGCCACGTTACGGGTTTTACGTAGACCACATCGCCGACACATTCGCTGCCTTTTTCTTGATGGCAGGGCTCGCGCTGTCAGGATACGTTCACCCGGTGATCGCATTCGGCATGCTCATCGCCTTCTTGATGCTCTCGATCGAGGCCTACCTTACCAGCTACACACTCGGCCAGTTCCAACTCTCCTACTGGAAGTTTGGCCCGACAGAAATACGCCTGCTGCTAGCCGCCGGGAACCTCGCGCTACTGCGTTGGCCAACCGCGACGGTGGCGGGCACGCAATTACGTCCGTTGGATGTGGGAGGCGTTATCGGCATCGCGGGGATGACTCTGATGCTTATCGTTTCCGCGATTCGGCACACTCAACAACTCTATCGCGAGGAAAAGATTTGATGAAAGGCGGAACGTGGAAACACCGCATTCAGTCTTTTTCTCGCCACCCCAGCGTGGAGCGCCCGGCGAAGTTCGTTTTCGTAGGAGCCATCGGAGTCGTGATCCAGCTTGCAGCTCTGGAAGCGCTGACCGCTCTCGGCCTCCACTACCTGTGGGCAACAGCCTTCGCGGTTGAGGCAGCGGTGCTGCACAATTTCATGTGGCATCAGCGATTCACCTGGAGAGACCGCGGCGGCTCGCAATCGGCGGAGGCTGGCGTGCGCCTGCTCCGCTTCCACCTTAGCAATGGAGCCATTTCAATCCTCGGCAGCTTGCTGCTTATGCGATGGCTGGTAGGTCAGTTCGGCCTCAAGGTACTGCTCGCAAATCTGCTCACCATTGCAGCCTGTTCCGTGGGGAATTTTCTTGCGAGCGATCGATGGGTATTTCTATCAACTCAAATAGTTGAAAAGAACAGTCACTCGGAATCAGCGTGCGCACGATCTCCCATCAGGAGCAGTGTCCGCTGAGCGAAAGGAACATAAATCAGCGCAGCGGTTGCAGCTAACGCTAAGCCCACGCCGATCTGAGGAGCCAGAAGGAATGGAGACAGCGCCCACAGTTCGTCAAGCGGAAACGTCACGGTGAAAAGCCTATGAAATTTGCGAGTCAGACCGGAGAGATCGAAAGTGACAGCCGAGATCAAATACAAGCGAATAGGCAGAGCGATGACCGCAGAGATGACCAGCAACGTCATCGCCCAGGATGGATAACTGACCGTCTGCTCCAGGAGTTCGTGCACTCGCGTCAACCGGGCCAAAGCCGCGACATAGAAACTCAAATACATGATCTGAATCAGGAGGAAGAGCACGCGAACATACTTGCGTCGAACTGCCGGGACATCCTCCGGCCGGGTGAGCACCGAGATCGTCGACGGCGGTTTAGGGGACGCCGGCTTCTCGACGGTCTGGAGTGGCGCGAAGACTACCGAGGGCGGTCCGGGCGCAGTCTGTTTTTCAACAAACTCAACCGGAGCGAGAAATCGATATCCCCGGCGCGCCAAAGTCTCAATGAATCGCGGGTTCGATGCCGAGTCACTCAAGGCTTCGCGCAACTTATTGACTACGGTATTGAGGCTATGATCAAAATCGACAAACGTATCTGCCGGCCAGAGCTTTTGCCGCAGCTCTTCCCGCGTGACTACTTCGCTTGGCCGCTCCAGCAGCACCAGAAGGACCTGAAATGGTTGCTCTTGCACACGCAAGCGCAGGCCCGACTTGCGCAGTTCCCCCGAGCCGGGGTCCACCTCGTAGGCGCCGAATCGAAAGATTCCATTCGTGCGAATGGGCGACATCGAAACCATCTTAACCCAGAGAGGTTCTTATGCACCGTTATCTACTCCTGACCATAGGCGTCGTACTGTTCGCCAGATACCCAAGTCATGCGGTCGAACTGAAGCCGGAGACCATTGCCGCCTTCAACCGTTACGTGCAATTGAGCGAGCAGCGGATGCGAAACGATCTGCAATCCGGGTCGTTTCTGTGGACGGGGGGCGCGCCGATTCAGCAAGGTGAAAAGCTCTACGAGCGGCTGAAAAGTGGAGAAGTCGTGATCCAGAAGCTGGAAACTCTGGAACGCGGAGCATCCATATCAGTGCCGGGCGGCCTCATCCATCATTGGGTGGGCATCGTTTTCATTCCGGGCGCCACCCTTAAACAGACCCTGGCACTCTTGCAAGATTACGATGGCCATTCGCGAATCTACAGCCCGCATGTACTCCGCTCCAAACTGATCCAACACACGGGCGATGACTTTAAGTTCTCCCTTCGCCTGCGCGAAACGAAAATAGTAACTGTTGTTCTGGACACCGATTACGAGGTGCACTATGTGCGCTTGGACTCCAAACAAGCTCACAGCCGGTCCTACAGTAACCGCGTAGCAGAAGTGGAGAGCGCGGGCGAGCCGGGCGAGCATGAAAAGCCGATAGGCAACGACAGAGGTTTTCTGTGGCGACTCAATTCCTACTGGCGCTTCTGGGAGCGCGACGGCGGCGTCTACGTTCAACTGGAAGCCGTCTCTCTCACCCGCGATATCCCGGAGGGACTGGGTTGGCTCATTCGTCCCTTCATCATCAGCATACCTAGAGAATCGCTTGGGTTCACGCTAGAACATACGCGCGCCGCGCTCAACTAATTCCTACCGCTGCGCCCTCTCCTATCACATCCACGCCACCATTTTTCCCTTGACCCCGGCGTCTGAAAGCGGCTAACATAATGACAATTGTATTAGCTACTTGATAACAGCAGTGCTCTTTGGCTCTTTGACAATTCGAGACTTCCCGCGCAGGCGCCTTCGCGCTCAGAAAAGGCCACGCTCCGGACTCCTGTGGTATGCTCGAAAGCTGAAACGTGGCGTCCCCGCTCACCCGTTTCACTGACCGCCTCTTTCTCCAAAGGGGTTCCTGATGCGACACCGGTACAATTGTGCCCCACTGATAAAACTCTTGGCGCTCACAACACTTTTGCTTATTTGGAGTACCAGCGCCTTGGCTGCTCCCAAGTATCAAGTGTTGCACGCCTTTGGAAATGGCAACGACGGGGCTGGATTGTATGGCGGTGTCGTCCGTGCCGCTGACGGCAAGCTTTACGGGACGACCGGCGGAGGCGGGCTTTATCAGTACGGAACGGTTTGGCAACTGACGCCTCAGGCCAACGGCAAATGGAGCGAGAAAGTTCTGGAAAATTTTAAAGTGAACGATCCTCGCGGAGACGAGCCCGCCAGCACGCTGATACTCGATCCTAGCGGCAATTTGTACGGAAGCACGGCGATGGGCGGAGGGCCTTACACCTACGGCACGGTGTTCGAAATGCGACCCGGCTCGAACGGCTGGAAATTGGCTGTGATCCACCGCTTTGATCGAAGACATGACAAAGCTGGGGGGCATACGGGGGTGTAATCCTGGACCCGGCGGGTAATCTTTATGGGGTTGGAGCAGGGGCATTCGAGCTGTCGCCCGGATCGGATGGCTGGAAGGAGACGCTGCTGCACTTCTTCGACTGCCAGAACGGCGATGGTTGCGGATTTCCCAGCCGCCCAATCTTGGATTCGGCGGGGAATCTTTACGGCACCACTGAGCAGGGCGGCACCAGCAAGAACTGCGGCGGAGGCTGCGGCACGGTTTACAAGCTCCATCCGCTATCAGGCGGAGGTTGGAAGGAAACCATTCTGCACGACTTCGGTGCCCCCATGGATGGCTCGTACCCCGCGGGTGAGTTGGCTCTAGATGCTGCGGGAAATCTCTATGGTACGACGTGCTGCTATGGAAACCTCTTTGAGTTGTCGCCCCAGTCGGATGGCCACTGGAAGGAGGCCATTCTACACAGATTCCGTGCTCACGCCGGGGGTGGCTATCCCGCTAGTGTTGTCAAGGACACAAAAGGTAATCTGTACGGGACCACCGGGTTCGGCGGAGGTCCGTGCGACTGCGGCGTAATCTACAAATTATCGCCACAGTCCAACGGCGAGTGGAAGTACACGGTGCTGCACCAGTTCAACGGGTACGACGGAACCGGGGGCGGTCCCACGATCTTCGACGAGAAAGGGAACCTATATGGCACAGGTGGCGGCGGTGCCTACAATCTCGGGGTCGTCTTTGAGTTCACGCCTTGAGCATTTTTCGCTTGACCGAGCGTCCACAGATGGCTAACATAACGACAGCTTCATTAGCTGTTTGATAACAACGGTGGCTCGTTCGGCTCTTTGACAATTTCGAGATTTCCCGCGCAAAGCGCGTCGATCTGCTCGCAAGAACGACCTATTCCTCCAAAACGTCTCCCGGTAAGTCCTTTAGAAGGGATATTTTAGAGGGGTATCTCAGCTTGCTGCCTGTTTTCATAGACTTACGAAGCAGAAAAGTTCCGGAATATCCCCTCGGTAAGTCCTTTAGAAGGGATATTTTACGAGGGTATCTCTAAAACAGAACCTTTGTTTTCATAGATCTGGCAAGAAAACGCGTTTTTTGGGGTATATACCCTATACTCCGTGGTAAACAACGGCTCGCGCATGATTACCTATAGGTAAACAACAGCGCGGCCTGCGTCCGAACTCAACTGGCGTTGCTGGCACCCAGCGTCTTTTCCTGCGGAACGCCGGTCAGGGTCTTTTCGACCAGTTCGGAACAATCTTGCAGCTTTTGCAGCGGGGGACGGATCTTGTCGGCCTCGACTTTGGCGCCGCGCTGTTCGGCCAGCGTCATGACACGTTCGGCATTCTGATTTACGGAGCGGCCGACTTCGAGAAGCACGACTAGGGCGTCGGCATGCAGCTTCCACAAGGATGCGGAATTTTCGGCGCGCTTCATTTCCTCCAACTCAGTCGTCATGCGCGCGACCACGGCAACCAGGCGCAACATCACTCGGGCAACTCCGGCTCGTACGCTCTTTTCTTCCAGATAGTCGGCGCAATAGGCGTCGGCTTCGGCGGCCGTGAGCAGGAGATTGAAGAAGCGCATGGGAACCACTTGACGGAATTTCGGGTCGGCCACGCGCACGAAGATGCGAATCGACTCCTCGATCCTGAGCAGTTTGCTTTCTTCGGTGGAAATCTGTTGCGGCGTTACTGCCGAACGCATGGCCGGAACGTCGAGCACCGGACGCCGGCTGGGGAACGAAGTTATTTTAACTGGCTTATTGACCGGCGCTTTCGCCGCCGGACGAACCAGGCGCGGGCTGCGGCGGATGGGCGGGCGCTGGTCAAGAGTCTTCTTCAGCTTCGAGATGCGCCGGAACTTGTCGAGAGCCGCGCCGTAGTCAATGCGAAGCAGGTCGCTCTCCTGGAGAGCTGCAACGTGTTCTACGGTGACATCCACGCCGTCGACGTTGCCCAGAATGCTGCCACCCTGCTCCTCGACCACTTCGGCGAAGTTCTTGATCTCCGTAGTGGACTGGTGGAACAAGTCGTCAAATTTCTTGCCAAATGCCGTGTTGTACGGCGCGATCGTAGCCAAGGCGCCAGGATGGTAGAACGAGGTATCGAGGGACAGCTTTAGTTCTCGCACTCGAGGAATGATTCCGGATTCGAGCAGCGCGTTGAGATCGCGGAAGTTTTCCGCCTCCTGCTGCAAGTGATCGAATAGGCGCAGGGTTTGCATGTGTTCGTCGGTTAATTCGGGAACGTCAGCGTCAGCGAGAATTTCGAGCAACGCGATTTCGAATGGAGACAATGGAAGCGCGCCATCGAGGCCATAGCCGCGGCGCTCCCACTGGCCCGGCACCCGCGGATGACGATAGAGGAAAGTGGTGACCAGATCGGTCTTGTCGCGATGAACCTCGCTCGTCTCGCGGTTACGAGTGAAGTAACGGAGCATCGCCTCGGCGATTTCGGGGTCGGTGTCAGGCGTAAAAGCCCGTCGCAGCATCGCAGGAGTAATCGCCAGATCGAGCAAACGCAACCAGCGATGCATGGCAGACAAAGTTTCGAGCACGCTGTCATCGCTCTGCAGCGAGATCGCCTCAAGCCCGGCCGGGACAGGAACCTCTCCCCGGACGGACTCCTGCAAGAGCTTCTCATAGAAGCCCTGTACAGTTGCCAGAATAGCCAACTCCCACTTCGGATCCTCTACCACAGTCAGTCGCTCCAGCGCACTAATCCCTATGAATTTAAGGGAGGGCCAAGGCTAGTTAAAACTAAGGCTGGTCCAGGTGCAAGCCTGCCATAAGGACAGGACACCAACTAGATAAGGGACAGGGCCTAAAGTAACCTTGCGCTAAGTCTTTGAAAAGTGGCGCTTTCCAAGCGAAAGTTTTTCGTCGATCAGAATCGATGAACGACTGTATACTATGCGAGCAGGTAATGCTGTTTTTAAGGGGATCGAGACCATGGAGTGGACAGCACCGAAGTTCGAGGAAGTTGCGTTGAATTGTGAGATCAACTCTTACGCCTCCGCCGCGTTGTAATTCTCGGCAAGGATGCTTATAAAAATCCTGGGTTCGGCCGCAGGAGGTGGCTTTCCGCAGTGGAATTGCAACTGCCGCAACTGTGGGTCTTTCCGCGCCGGGAGTTTCAAGGGTAAGAACCGGACTCAAACCCAGGTGGCGGTGAGCGACGACGATCACGCCTGGTTCTTGTTAAATACCTCTCCTGATTTGCGTTTGCAGATCGAAGCTACGCCAGCTCTTCATCCCCGGAGCGCGGGGCGAGATTCTCCCATTGCTGGCGTTCTGCTGACCAGTGGCGATATCGATCAAATTGCGGGACTGTTGTCTCTCCGCGAATTGCAACCCTTCCCCATTTATTGCACGCCTTCGATCCGGCGCATTCTGCAGGAGGATAACAGCATGTTCGCGATGCTGAATCGCGTACCTGACCAAGTATCATGGACGGACATCAGTTGCGACGGCAGCTTCTCCTTACAAGGTGAGAGAGGGTTGGGAATCAACTGCCGCGTATTCTCGCTGGGGAGTCGCTTTCCCGCTTACGTTTCGCCTGATCGATCTCTCGCACTCAAGCAAGGGGAGGCTTTGGTGGGCGTGATCGCGTCATCCTCGTCAGGCAGGCGCATGGCTTACATGCCTGCGGTTCCGGATGTAGATGATTCGCTACTGAAGCAGCTTGAGGAAACCGATCTGCTTTTGTTCGATGGGACTTTTTGGAGCGATGACGAATTGATTCGGGTGCAGGGAAGCGGATCGACGGCGGGCGAAATGGGGCATATTCCTGTATCCGGTGCGGAAGGAAGCTTGCGCAAGCTGGCGGGATTGCAGCGACCTCGAAAAGTTTTTGTGCACATCAACAATACCAATCCCATGCTGGATGAATCTGGTCCTGAGTATGCGCAGGTTCGAGCGGCGGGTTGGGAAGTAGCGGAAGACGGGTGGAGTCTCGATCTATGAGGCTGGAATCGACGGATGAAGTGTCGTGCGAACCTTCGGTGCTCTCGGCTGAGGAATTGAAGGCCCGACTGCGGCAAGTGGGCGAGGAGCGTTATCACCATCGGCATCCTTTTCATCTGATGATGCATGAAGGCCAGTTGAGCCGGGGACAGTTGCAGGCTTGGGCGCTGAATCGCTACTACTACCAGAGCATCATCCCGATAAAAGATTCGATCATTCTCTCGCGAAGCGAAGATCCGGAC
>Ga0210409_10007394_pt1 | contig 11320 bp, 11 predicted proteins | sample IncBWH17MmetaG_FD_161649 | JGI IMG/M metagenome (GOLD analysis project Ga0210409, IMG submission 161649) | Forest soil microbial communities from Barre Woods Harvard Forest LTER site, Petersham, Massachusetts, United States - Inc-BW-H-17-M | ecosystem: Environmental > Terrestrial > Soil >...
AAGTCTGATCCAGTTGCGCGATCTGGCCGTCGGTAAGCTGCAACTTTTTGGCAACATTCGAATCCTTCCACCATTTGCCCATTTCACTGCGGATCATGACCTTCCCGCCGCTTTGTCGAACAAAGATCTGGTTTTGCAACGGTGCGGGTGACGGTGGCGATTGCGCCAGCACGGAAACGGAGAGTAGAGATACGAACAGGTAACAAAGGCTACTGATCTTCATTTCGTGGACGTTCATTTTGGTTCTCCTTGTAAGTGCGGTGTGTCATGGAGATTGGTCGACTGCCACTGTTGATTTCGTCTGCCAGCAAGGCTGCAGGTTCCAGGGCCCGTGGAACGCCACTCTGTACAGATTGCTCGACGGCTACGAGCAATTCCTGGTCTGGGTCACTTTGGGCGCTCGATGGTCGCGGCGCGGGACTGCTGCGCAGAAGAAACGTCGCCAGCAGAACCAGCGCAAACGCGCTTGCCCACGCGGTCGCGGTCCGCATGGAGGAGCGTTGTTGCACGGCATCGATGCGCTTCTGTATGTCCACCTGCTGTTTTTCCCAGAAGGCATCGGGATGTTCCGTGGTGGCCCGGGACCATTCCGGCAAGGCGTCGAGAGTTCGTTGCAAGTGCCGTTGATCGCTGGCGAAGATCACCTCGCCCAGTTCTTCATTGCTCAGATGGCGGGTTAACTGCATGGTTTATCCCTCACTGTTTCTCGAACTCTGGCGGTCGCGCGGAACAGGTGCGCCTTGACGGTTCCAACACTCAGTTTCAAGATTGCCGCGATTTCCGCCAACGACAGTTCTTCGGTAAATCGCAGAAGAAAGATAGTCCGCTGTTGCTGTGAAAGGGAATCGACCGCGGCCCAAACTGCCTCCAACTCCTCGCGTGCCAGCAGGACCCGTTCGGGAGAGGGTTGTGATCTGCCGACTTGGCGGTTTTCACTTTCTTCAGCGTCCTCCAGACCGACGAGCCTTCTCCAGAACGAAGTTCGCCGGCTCTTGCCATAGTCTCGAGCCAGATTGACGGCGATTCGCAGAAGCCAGGTCTCGATCCGGCACTCGCCCCGGAAGGTCCCCAACTTTTTGTATGCCCGGAGAAAGCATTCTTGCGTCAGTGTGTCGGCTGCATCGGCATCCCTCAGCAAAACGTACAGCACGCGGTACACTCGACGCTGGTGCAGGCGGATGATCTCGTCGAAGTTCCTGGACGAAGCGGCTTCCTTTTCCTCTTCAACTGATGCATTCAATGCCGTCGTGAGTGCGGTTTCCACGCGCTTTCGCCTTCAGTCCTGACTGGGTGCTAAGAGTATGGACGAATCTCATGCCACGAGGTTTACACTGCGAAGAGGCAGGCGGGTTCGGGAGCAGCTCCATAGCTGGATAACCGCGGCATCAAAGACGAGATGAATCTCGGCGAGCATTTTCGAATTACCGGCGACGCGCTCAAGAACTGGTTGATTGCGCAGATGCAGGACTCGCTCGCGGTCGGAGTGTTGTGGCTGATCGGGCTTTACGCGCTGAGGGTACCATGGGCGCCGTTGTGGGCACTGCTGGCTGCGTGCTTGCAGGTGGTCCCGCATTTGGGACCGGTGCTGGGACTGATCGGGCCCGTTCTGGCGGCTGCTTTGCGCTGGGGAGATTGGGAGCATCCTCTTTACGTACTTATGCTTTATGCCGTGATCGTTGTGGTGGATGGCTTTTTCTTGCAGCCTTATATCATGAAGCGCGTAGCCAGGGTGCCGATTTGGGCTTCTCTGTTCACCCCAATCGTGCTGGGCATTCTGATTCCGTTCTGGGGGGTGCTACTCGCGCCGCCGCTGCTCGCGGTCGCGTATGCCTACAAAGCGTGGCACGAGAAGCAGAAGCTACCTGCGGAGCGTAGCCTTTAGATCGGATGCACCTTTTTCGGTGCAACATTTCCCCTAAAAAAAACACTCAATTTCCCGCAAAATCTAGAAAACAAAGGATCAAAATTTTTCTTACCCGCTAGATCTATGGTTCTAAAGGTAGTTAGAGGCAAAATATTAAAAACATTAGAGTTATGGGATGACAGTCTTCACTCTCGGCGTCAGGCCCGAATCACCGCTGGCGGTCCAGAGGCAGTGCGCATGTCGGTTGTCAAAGAGCGTATATTATCTTGGAGATAACCTGCGTATCATTATCTTATCGTAAGTGAAGGAGTGAGATCAAGAAGAAAGTGGGACCGGCTGCGGAGCGGATTCCCAAATTGGGAATGGAATACCAGGCCGTTTTCGCAAAGGATGAGGAAGAATGGCAGCATAACGGGTGACGCCGTATTTCGCGGCTGCGGGGGGAACCCGGACGCACCTCTATTTTTTGCGCACCGAATAAGGGGAACGTCTCGTCCGTTCCGAATTACGCTATATGGCATAATCCGCTGCATGTCTGCCGTGCCAGATTACCTACAACCAAAGACGGAAGTATGGACCTTCGGGGGCATTCGCAACGTCTCCAGTTGATTCGCGAGCTAGAACCAATGGCCCATGCGTACCTGCTTAGTCAGGCAGCAATTCACATCCACTGTCAACTTTTGAAGACGTGCCTATGAGGATGCCGGCCTGGTGCGCCAGCGTTCGCGTCCGTTATTTGGACGCTAGTCTGGGTTGAGGAACACTCGCACGAGGGTGTCTTCTGTATTCGTTTCCCGATCCGTTGCTGTCCATGTACGAAACAGCAGGTCCCTCCACTCCGCTTCTCATCCCTTTCGGGGATGAGAAGCTCCGGTCGGGATGACAATCAGTGGGTGACGAAGGCTGGTCCACTTCTGTTCTGGTGGTTCTTTGACCAGTCCAGGTTCACTGGCTGCGCTGCGCGGGCGAGGACGACCGCACCTGCATTTGTAGAATCGTTCCATTTCCCCCAGTGCGTGTGACGAGAGCTGCTTCGCCGTTAGGGAGTGCAAGATCCTTCGTTGGGAGTCGCTCGCGAGCGACTCCGCTGCCCCAGGATGACAGTACAAAAGCGGGTCCGTCACTCGGCCTCCCGTCCAAGTTAGAATGAAATTTGATCATCGAGGTGGAACTCATTATGCAGCGGGTATTTGAATTAGATATTCCGCAAACGCTGGACGACGTTTGCGATCCGAGGCGATTGGCTCTGGTGGTGTACGACATGCAAGTTGGGATCGTGAAGCAGATCGAGGACGGTCAGCAGATCACGGAGAAAGTTTTCCAGGTTCTGGATGCGGCCCGCAAAGCGGGAATTCGCGTCTTTTTCACGCGCCACATGTCGTTGCCGAGGGAACTGATGGGAGTCTCGCAGTTCCGCGTGGCGATGGCTTGGCAACGAGTGAAATCGCCCGACGAGGTCAAGCCCTGGTTCTTGCGGGACGCACCGGGATTCCAGTTGATTCCGGAGATGAGTCCGCTGCCGAGCGAAGCCGTCTTCGACAAGATCACAATGTCGGCGTTCGAAGGTACGCCACTTAACATTGCGCTGCGGGATTGCGGTATCGATGCCTTTGCCATTGTCGGCATCGCCATGGAAATCGGCATTGAACCTACCGTGCGGCAGGGCTCTGATCTTGGTTACATCCCCGTGGTGATTAAGGACGCTTGCGGCTTCGGTCATCGCGAGGCAGCGGAGCGTTCCATTGCGAGCCTCGAATTCTCGGGCGATGCTTTGCTTACAAACGTCGAAACAATCTGTGCCCGGTTTCGCCGCATGTAATCGCAAGGGACGGTGGTCAGGGCGTAATCGTAGGGCGTCCGCCACGTTCACGTCCATTCTTTGGACGCTGACCCACATCTCGAAAACCGCGAGATGCGGGCACCCAGTTTGATTTCCCAAGTTTGCTGAAACCGCAAAGTTGGCCAGCCCTGGGCAAAGGTTTCTTCGCTGTAGCTGCTTAAGATGGGCTAGAATTGCGGCGTCGCGGGTAGGAGTGGCCTCGGTCCTCTTCGGCCACGCAAAGGAGCAACGATATGCATTTGGTCATCGAAAATCTGCCGGAGGCGATCCGGAGTACGAAACAACAGCTTCGCGCAGCGTTGCCCGAATACAAAGAGATCTTCCGCGAAGTTGAAGCGGAGATGCGTCGGCGGGTGGAAGAAATCGTCAGCGAGCGTGAATCTGGACACGACGTCATTCCCACTGTCCAATACGCGGATGTCGCGTCTGGGAGTGTCCCTGCGGAATTGATGGGGAAGATCAGGGCGCGTGGAGCCTGCGTCGTGCGAGAGACATTCAGCAAAGAACAGGCCAGCGGCTGGGATGATGAGATCGCCGCGTATGTCAAAAGCAACGACCTGGACGCAAAGCTTGCGAATCGCGCCGAGGACAAGTACTTTGGCACGCTGGCTGCGGCGAAGCCCCAGATTTACGGAATTTACTGGTCACGTCCGCAGGTTGAGGCGCGGCAGTCGGAATCACTGACCGAGGCTCGTGTGTTTCTGAATAATCTGTGGCAGGCCGAGAGCGAGGGAGTTCGCCACATCAATCCGAATGAGTCTCCGGCGTATGCCGATCGCATCCGCCGCCGGTCGCCGGGTTCGGCCTCGCTCGGTCTTTCGCCCCATGTGGATGGTGGCTCCGTCGAGCGTTGGCTCGATGAAAATTACCGGAAAGTTTACCGGCACGTCTACGCAGGAAATTGGCGGAAGTACAGCGCCTTCGATGCGGCCTATCGTCCGGAGGTGCGCGAAGTGCCCTCGCCCGCGGTGTGCTCGATGTTCCGCACCTACCAGGGATGGACGGCGCTCACGCGCCAGGGTAAGGGCGATGGAACCCTGCAGCTGATTCCCATTGCCGAATCGATGGTCTACGTTCTACTGCGCGCTATACAGGATGACGTGCCCGAGGATGACCTTTGCGGCGCTCAACCTGGACGAGCCCTTTCAATCAGCGATCGGTATCACGGCCTGCTGCTGAACGCGGTCTCGTCGATCCCGCTGATGGAGCCTGGAGACGCGGTCTTCTGGCACTGCGATGTGGTTCACGCCGTCGAAAACGAACATCGGGGAACCGGATACAGCAACGTGATGTACATCGGATCGGCCCCGGGCTGTGCGAAGAACAGTGCCTACCTCGAAAGGCAGGCGCTGACGTTCCTAGCCGGGAAGACTCCGCCAGATTTTCCTGCTGATAATTTCGAAGTCGATTTCGTGGGGCGCGGTACGGTTGCGGATCTGACCGAACTGGGCCGTTCACAGCTCGGAATCACAGAGGCGCTTTACAAGAGCACGCTGGCGGGCACCGCAGCCTGATGGACCGATGGGCGTCGCGCGTCCGCAAACCACACACACAAGAGCTCGTCAGTTCTCCAACAGGAGGTTATCCTGAAGAGCTTGGCATGTATCCGGTAGTCCTCTGCCGCGATGTCGGCTAACAGCCCCGGCCTCCGCAAAGAACGCGGAAGGCCGGGCCATCCGTCCGTCGAAACAATGGATCAGGCGATGGACCGTGCTATACTTTTAAGTCGCCTGCGGTTGTTTTCGAGGCAAATCCCGAGGGTAATTCTGTGATCTCCTCTACGGGCGCGTCCTTTATATTTAGAATCAGCGTAATCAAGAGCAGCGCAATCGAAGTTTATTGAATACGAGGTATTGCCATGTCTGGGCACTCTAAATGGGCCACAATCAAGCATAAGAAGGGCGCGCTCGACGCCAAGCGCGGCAAGATTTTTACCCGTCTGATCAAGGAAATTTCGATTGCCGCGAAGAATGGCGGCGGAGATCCTGACAGCAATCCGCGGTTGCGTGGCGCCATCCTGGCGGCCAAGGCCGAGAACATGCCGCAGGACAACATCAAGCGAGCGATCCAGCGCGGCACCGGGGAGTTGCCGGGCGCGACTTACGAAGAGTTCTCCCTCGAAGGCTACGGCCCCGGTGGCGTCGCGGTTCTGCTCGACATCAATACCGACAACCGCAATCGCACGGTCAGCGAGATTCGCCACGTGTTTGGCAAAAACGGCGGCAACATGGCGGACGCTGGGGCGGTGTCTTACATGTTCCACAAGAAGGGCGACATCGTGGTGCCGAAGTCAGCGGTCAAAGAAGACGACTTGATGGCTGTGGTCCTCGATGCCGGCGCCGAGGACTTACGCGACGATGGCGAGAACTGGGAAGTGCTGTGCGAGCCTTCGGCTTACGAAGCGGTTCTGGAAGCGGTGAAGAAGGCTGGCATTGAGCCTACATCTTCAAGCGTGACCATGATTCCGCAAAACTACATCAAGCTGGAAGGGCCGGCGGCGAGCACCATGATCCGGCTGATGGAAGCGTTCGAGGAGCATGACGACGTGCAGAACGTTCACTCCAACTTCGATATCGATCAGAAGTTGCTGGAAGAAGTTGCCGGTTAGAGGCTTTCGATCCTGGAAATAAACCAACCCATTCTGGTGACCGGAGGAGCCGGTTTTATTGGTTCCAACTTCGTCTTGCAGTGGCTCGCGGCCGAAGCTGCTCCGGTGGTGAATCTTGACAAGCTTACCTACGCCGGGAATCTCGGCAATCTGATAACGATTTCTGCTGATGCACGGTACACCTTCATACATGGAGACATTGCTGACCGAAAACTGGTGAGCGATCTTTTGGGACGCAGCCGTCCGCGTGCCATCGTGCACTTCGCGGCGGAGAGTCATGTGGACCGGTCCATCCATGGGCCGGATGACTTTGTGCGTACCAATGTGAATGGCACCTTCAGCCTGCTGGAGGAAGCGCGAGCTTATTGGACGGAACTCGAGCAAGAAGAGAAGGAAAGGTTTCGCTTTCTTCATGTTTCGACCGACGAGGTCTACGGATCGCTCGGCCCCAAGGACGCGGCATTCTCCGAGGCGACTTGCTACGCTCCCAATAGCCCATACTCGGCCACCAAAGCGGCTTCTGACCACCTCGTACGCGCCTATCATCACACTTACGGGATGCCCGTCCTTACCACCAACTGCTCGAACAATTATGGGCCTTATCAGTTTCCCGAGAAACTGATTCCGCTGACCATTCTGAATGCGATGAATGGCAAGGCGATCCCGGTCTACGGCGATGGGCAGAATGTCCGAGACTGGTTGTTTGTGACGGATCACTGCGATGCGATCCGCACTGTTCTTGCCCGCGGCCGAGTTGGCGAAACTTATAATGTGGGCGGGCGAAACGAGAAGCCGAACCTTGAGATCGTGCACGCGATCTGCGCGATTCTCGACGAGCTGCGGCCCGCTGATCCTGTCGTCCCGCACAAAAAGCTGATTACGTATGTCCAGGATCGGCCAGGCCATGACCGACGCTATGCCATGGACACGCGCAAGATTGAGCGCGACCTGGGTTGGCAGCCCAGGGAGACGTTTGAAAGCGGGATCCGCAAGACTGTGGAGTGGTATCTGGCTAACGACGGATGGATTCGAGAAGTGACGAGCGGGCATTACCGCGAGTGGATCGCGACCCAATACTCGGTGTAGTTGAAAACGAGACGTTGCAAGCAACGTCTGTACAGTAACTGTAGAAACGTAGCTTGCTGTGTTTCGTGTTGCGGGCGCTTCAAGAAACGCACAACGACGAATGCCAACTCACAAATCCACGCGCGGTTCTCACTACAAAGGCATCATTCTGGCGGGCGGATCGGGCACGCGGCTTTATCCCGTGACTCACGCGGTGTGCAAGAGTCTGCTGCCAATTTACGACAAGCCCATGATCTATTACCCGCTATCCACGCTGATGTTGGCGGGGATACGGGATATCTTGCTCATCTCCACGCCCGAAGACGTGCCGCGGTTCCAGCAGTTTCTGGGCGATGGATCGCGCTTCGGTCTGAACTTTGAATACGTGGTGCAGCCGCGGCCGGAGGGCATTGCGCAGGCGTTTCTGGTGGGCAAGGAGTTTATCGGTTCTTCTTGTTGTGCTCTGGTTCTGGGCGACAACATTTTCTATGGCCACGACCTGGTGAAGTGCGTGCGGGAAGCCAGCTCGAAGACTGTGGGTGCGCGGGTGTTCGCCTATCCGGTGCAGGATCCGGAACGTTATGGAGTGGTTGAGTTCGACTCCGAAGGCAGAGCGCTGAGCCTGGAGGAAAAGCCGAAAGTTCCGAAGTCACGTTACGCGGTGACCGGACTTTATTTTTATGACAGCCAGGTGGTGGACGTCGCAAAGTCGCTGAAGCCCTCTGCCCGCGGCGAACTGGAAATCACCGACGTGAACAAGCAGTACATGAAACAGAAGCAATTGGATGTCGTGGTGATGGGCCGAGGCATGGCGTGGCTGGATACGGGAACGCACGAGTCGATGCTGGAGGCGTCGTTATTTATCCAGACCATCGAAACTCGGCAGGGATTAATGGTTGCGTGTCCGGAGGAAATTGCTTACCGTCTCGGATACATCGGCGCCGAGCAACTGGAGGCCACGGCATCTTTAATGAAGAATAATCGCTACGGCGCGTACCTGCTGCAATTGCTGACAGAAAAAGTGTTCTGATGGTCGGGCGCACTACGGAATCGCGGCTGTCGCCTGGTTCGAATACGCGCTCTCCACGTTGCTCGAATCAATCGCTGTGGTTACGTAATCGTAGGTCGTTCCACTCTGGACAGAGCTGTCTGTATAGCTGGTCGTCGCGCTTACCGATGGATTGATCTTTGCGTAGGAGCCGCCCGATGCGCGGCGATAGACGTTGTAGCCGATCACCTGGGAGCTGCTTGGGTTCCAAGAAAGGGCAACACTGTGCCCAGACTGTTGTTGCTGTGTTCCGCTCCCGGTCAAAGTTTCGGTGGTTGGGGAATTCGTCGCGTCGCTTACGAATGCGACGCTGCCCGGTGCACTTCCGGGAGCCTGCGGATCGAAAGTGACGCTGAAAGGAACGCTCTGTCCGGCTGGCACTGTAACCGGAAAGGTGATGCCGCTGAGCGCATATCCTTGACCGTTCCATGCCGCGGAAGAGACCGTAATGTCGGTAGTCCCGGCCGTCAAAGTCCCCTTCTGAGCCGACTTGCTGCCTACGGCCAAACTCCCAAAACTCATCGTCGTGGGCGCAACTGCGAGCTGGCCGGGTCCCGCGTTGACCGTTGTTGATTGTTTCGAAGCAGAGGAAACGCCCTGGCAGCCGACCAGCGCAAGGATCGCGGGCACTGCTAGCAGGCAGCCTAGAAGGCTCAACCGGAATGGAGCGGATCTTCTCTGCACCACACAATTATCCGAGCATAAGTCGCGGTCGGTCTAGAGGCCCCACAGCCCTGACCAACGGCAGATTCCGCCTGCTACTTTGGTAACGGAGGCGCTTTCGGCCTGAGAGTTTCGCCCGGGTTACCGTGTTTCCGAGTAGGGTACGTAACCATGCGCCTTCGTGCGCAGGCGATATAGAGAAGTGGTCGCTGTTATGTACAGTGTACCGTAATCGTCGTCTCCCCAAGCCAGATTTGCAGGCTGCTCCGGCATCACGATTGTGCCAAGCTTATTGCCTTTGGCATCCCACAGCCAGATGCCCTTTGGCCCGGTGACAAACACATTGCCGCTCTTGTCGACTTTCATGCCGTCGGGCACGCCGTCATCCTTTTCGCCCGGCTCCTCACCGAAAATCTTCCCGTTTTCGAGCGTTCCATTGGCGGCAACTTCGTACACACGAATGTTTCTCTTCTCGCTGTCGTCGACATAGAAATGCTTGCCGTCCGGAGAAAAGGCGAGACCATTGGGCTGCGCCAGATCTTTCGTAACCAGCCGTACGTTACCGTTGACGTCGAGGCGGTAGACACCTTGGAACGGGATTTCCTGTTTTTCGCCGGCGACCAGGTCCAGGGTGGGATCGGTGAAATAGAGTGCGCCGTCCGGACCGAGGACTACGTCGTTGGGACTATTGAATTTCTTGCCTTGGAAGCGATCGGCCAGAATCTTGTATTTTCCGTCGGGCGTCACTTCAATGATGGCGCGCAAAACACTCGCGCAGTCGATCAGACGATGCTGGTGGTCGAAGGTGTTGCCATCGGGATCGCCCAGCGCGATTACTTCTTCTTTCTTACCATCGAGATGGACGCGAAAGATCTTGTTCAGAGTTTCATCGCTTATATACAAGAATCCTTTTTGATCCCAAACCGGTCCTTCAGTGAATCCGAAATCGGTTGCTACAGTGCTGAGTTGAGCGTTGCGATCCACGATCTTCCAAAAATCGGGCGATGCGGCTTGCAGCTGAAACTCTCGAGCGGGATGAGCGGCACTTACAGAGGTTCGCGTCTGGAACGTAATCAGGATTAAAGCTGCCAGGACGCAGCCGCAGCCGCACGCGATGGTCACTTTCCGATTCACGAATGCATCTCTTCTTCTAAGTAGACGGGCTTCCATTAAGGAAGGCCCAGGTTACTGACAAAGCCTTAATTGTTGTCATCCCTCCGCAAGGCGAGGGATCTGGGTTCTTCGCGTGGGCCAGAGAAACCCAGATTCCTCGTCGCTTCGCGCCTCGGAATGACAGAGAATGGGTTTGTCAGCAGTCTTTGCTTTCCATTGAGCAAGGCTCTGGTCACTCTTCGTCCTTTGTGACCGCTGGTTCGCTCTTTCTTGCGGAACTGATCAGATAGCTCACAAGGTCGTCCAAATCCTGGGGGCTGAGCCTTGAAGCGTAGTCAGTGGGCATGAGTGATTTGTATTCCAGGCGCTCGATATCGGACTTAAGAAAGAAATGGAATGTTCCGTCGAGCGATTGCAGCTGCAAAGAAAAATTATCTTCGTTGCGTATCCTGCCCGTGAATTGTTGACCCGTGCGAACGACGACCACCGCGCTTTGGGCTTGATGATCTGGAGTTTGGCCGGGCTGCGTGATCGCGTTTCGAATCTCCTGGACCGAATGGGTACTCCCGTAGCCGGACAAATCGGAAGCGATAAATCCGCCGTCGCCCGCAACCATGTGGCAGGCGGAACAACCTGCATCCCCGTAGAATAAGGCCTTCCCGCGCGCGGGATTGCCGGGCAGGGCGGATGTTTTGTTGCTCCCCTGGAGAGTGCGCAGATAGGCGACGACTGCCTTGACGTCAGAACTTGTAAGCGAATGGAAAGCTGGCATTCCAGTGCCAGGGACACCTTCCTGAACAATGTGCGTCACCTGAGCATCCGAAAGCCGCTGCACTTCGCGATTCTGGGCGATGTTTGGAGCGCGCTCTCCACCGCGACCATCCAAGCCGTGACAGCCTGCGCAGGTGGAAGCAAAAATCTTCTGTCCTGCGGTATTGGCTGAATTGAGTTGCAGTTTTGGGCGCGAGGGCCGCGGCGGCGCTGATTGTTGAGCAAAGCAGCTACTGGTCGCGAAAAGGAACAGAAACAATCTCTTGTGAATGTGACTGCTCCTTTTTCAAATGATCCGCGGAAGGCTTTTGCTTCCGCGGATCGCGACTGACCTGGGCCTAGAATCCT
>Ga0210409_10007395_pt1 | contig 11319 bp, 10 predicted proteins | sample IncBWH17MmetaG_FD_161649 | JGI IMG/M metagenome (GOLD analysis project Ga0210409, IMG submission 161649) | Forest soil microbial communities from Barre Woods Harvard Forest LTER site, Petersham, Massachusetts, United States - Inc-BW-H-17-M | ecosystem: Environmental > Terrestrial > Soil >...
GGACCTGGCGAAGATCGGTTACCTGTACCTGAATAACGGGATGTGGGACGGCAAGCGGATCGTCTCGCAGGGGTGGGTGAAGGAATCGCTGACACCGTACATTGACGCCGGCGAGGGTTACAAGTACGGATACAAGTGGTGGTTGTATGGACGGCCCGACACGAAGAGTTACGTTTGGACTTGCCGAGGGTTCGGCGGACAGGGACTGAAGGTATTTCCGGAGGAGAAGCTGATGGTGGTCGTCACGGGCTGGCAGATTCTCGACGATGAAATGTCCGGAAAGACGGTTGTGGATCATGTGCTGGCGGCGGTGAAGTCGGATGAGTGCCATGCCGGGAAGAATTAGCGGAACGGCGAAAAAGAGTGGCGGCTGCGGCATTCACTGTTTTTCAGCGGAGACCTACACTAGCCTTCGTTCATAAAACGAAATTCAAAATGTAGGCGGCGTATTCACCCACAGAATCCAGGCTTCGGAGCGGCCCGGATTTCTCCAGCGATGCGGCGTGATGCTTTCGAAGTAGAGACTGTCTCCGGATTTCAGCAAATAGCGCACTCGTTTATTCAGAGAGACTTCGAATTCGCCGCGCAATACGTGCAGAAACTCCTCGCCCTCGTGAGAATAAGACTCACCACTCCCGCCTCCTGGTTGGATACGAAACAGGTGCGGTTCCATCGCGGTGTTTCCCCAGGCCAGAAGTTCCATGCGAACTCCCGACGAAGTTTCCAGGATTTTGCGCTGTGAAGGTTTTACGTGGCGCTGTGCTTCGCCATTCGTTTCAAACATCGAAATAATATTCGTTTTGTAAAAGCGCGCGATCCGGCGCAGCGTGGCAATCGAACATCTCATCTGGCCGCGTTCTAGAGCACTCAGAAATCCTACGGATACACTGGTAGCACGGGCTACTTGGGCAAGCGAGAGCTTGCGCCGGAGACGCAGCCGGCGAAAGCGTTGACCTGGAGCTTGCGGAACGTCCGCTGGAGCGGTGACTACTCCTTGTTTTTTCAGTACGTGCACGATCGAGGCGGGATTTAATCCCCGTGCGCGCCTAAGAAAGATCGCGCGTTGCAGCAGCCGCACTTCCGCATCGGTGAAAAGCCGGTAGCGGCTTTCGGTGCGTTTCGGCACTACCAGCCCAAGCGCTTCCCATGCCCGCAATGCAGACGACGAGATACCCACGCGCTGGGCCACTTCGCTGATCCACAGTGGCCGGGAGGCTGACAGATGTTCCGATGCTTTGGACAAATTCTTTCTACTTGACACAGATGTCGACTTTCTCTAAGTTTGCTGCATTATAGTAAGGTTTCCTCAAAGGTAGCAACAAAAAGAGAAGCTTTTCAGGGTAGCTTCCTTCAGGAAATTAGGGGTGAGTTCAATGAATCAAACTCTGCGCCTATTGCAGCTGAAGTCTGTCTGCTGTCATGCAATTCTCTTAGGTTTCCTCCTCACTCTTTCTCTCTTCCTCATCAATCCATCCGCGAACGCTCAGAGCACTGGCGGCCGAATCAGGGGCACCGTGACAGATGCGAGCGGGAGCAGCGTTGTCGGCGCGAAGGTTACGCTGATCAATACAGCGACTAACGTGACGCGGGACACGACCAGCGGCGGCAACGGGGAATATCAATTCCTGGAAGTACCGATCGGAACATACGAGGTTGACGTTAGCCACGCGGGATTCAAAAAGTTCGTGCGCAAAGATATTGGCGTGGATCTCAACCAGGTCGTCGGTGTTGACATTGAACTTCAAGTGGGCGGATCGACGGAAACGGTTGAAGTGACGGGCCAGCCGCCGGTGATTGACACGTCCTCGACGCAGCTCGGTGCTGTCGTGAACGAGCGTTCCTCGACCGAACTACCTTTGAATCAACGCGACGTGTACCAATTGCTGCAGCTGCAGCCCGGCGTGCAATCCCAGTTGGGCAACGACACGTTCTACGGAAGCGACCGCCCTGGCGTTGTGACAGTGAACGGTGGTCGCGGGCGCGCCAACAACTACTCCGTGAACGGTGGGGACGGCAACGACCTGTTTGCCAACCTGCCTGCCGTGCAGCCCTCCCCCGACAGCATTGAAGAGTTCCGTGTGATCACCAATTCCTTTGACGCCGAATATGGCCGCAACTCGGGTGCAGTGGTCAACGTCGTCACCAAATCCGGGACGAATTCGTTCCATGGCAACGTCTATGAGTTTTTCCGCAATACGGCTCTTAATGCCAAGCCTTTTACGTTTGTGGAGGCACCCAAGCCGGACTTCCATCAAAACCAGTTCGGCGCGACGTTTGGCGGACCCATCAAAAAGGATAAGACGTTTTTTTTCGGGGCCTATGAGGGCCGCAGAATCATCCAAGGAGTTGTTTCACAGCCGGTCAGTGTTCCGACTTCCGCTATGCTAAACAACGGCGACTTCTCGGCATCACCTCCTTCCGGTACGTCGCTCACTTCGACTGTTGCTGGCCTGCTGAATGACCGGACCGGGTGCGCGGCCGCGGTCCAAACTGCGGGTGGCGCCACTATTGCTCCGGGTGCGCTTTATTCCGATATTTTTCCCAACGGCCAAGTTCCGACGGCATGTTTCGACCCTGTAGCCGTAAGTTTGGCGAAATTATACGTGCCCACCACGACAAACCCCAGCGGCCAGGTGATCGCCGTTCCAAACAGAATTAACAACGGCGACCAGTTTCAGGTGCGTGTGGATCATTCGTGGAATACAAACCAAAGAACCTCGATTTACTACTATTATGACCAAGACAATTTGCAAGATCCCCTGGCCAAATTCCAGGCCGCGGGAGACCCCCTGGGAACCTTCCCTGGGCTCTTTGGGACGCGCAACCAGCAGCTTAACGTAACGCACACCTCCACCATTGGCTCGACGATGGTCAACGAGGCGCGCTTCACCTATTTCCGCGAGGGACAACAGATATTCAATCAGCCGGTAAAAACGAACGCAATTCAGGATTCTTGCGGAACGGGGGCCGCTTCAGCCTATTGTTTCACCGGGGTGAGTGATTCGGCCACGGTAAACGCGATCTGTCAGGCGGCGTACCCGCCTGGTTCTACCAATGGCAGCATCAAAGACTGCGGACTCCACTCCGGCCTCGGTGCTTCCAAGGAGGGTGTGCCATACATCGGGGTATTGGGCGGCTTCACCATAGGGAATAATTTCGAGGGGCAGTTGCCACAGACTGGCAACACCTACCAGTTCAGCGACAATTTCAGCAAGCTGATCGGCACACATAGTATCAAATTCGGCGGCGACTACCGCAACCAGCAGTTTAACCAGCTTCTGTATTTCGACATCAACGGGCTCTACCAATTTCTTTCCGATGCAGATTACTTTCTCGGGTTGGGGAACAGCCTGATTCAGGGGTCCGCCCAACACGAGCTTGTCAGGAGCAATTCCATTTATTTGTTTGCGCAAGATAGTTGGAAAATCAAAGCGAACCTGACGTTGAATTACGGTTTGCGTTGGGAAATGAACACGCCGTTGACGGATATCGGCAAGAAAGTGCAGACGTTCCGGCCGGGGCAAACTTCGACGATCTATCCCTGCAAGTTAGATCAGAGCAATCCGTACTACGATCCGAACCAACCCGATGGCGGTTGCGCCGAAAACGGTTTTACGCCCGTTGGTCTGGTTTTCCCTGGGGACAAGAACGTGCCGAATGCGTTGACCAATACGTATTACAAAGGCTTCGCTCCGCGTATCGGAATCAGCTGGAGTCCTTCCTGGAACAGCGGCTTCCTGGGAAAGTTGGCCGGCGGGCCCGGCCGGACTAGCATCAGTGCTGGCTGGGGCATGTTCTACAATCCGATCGAGCAACTGGTTCTGGAGCAGTTCAGCGCTGAGCCGCCGTTTGGCGGAAGCAGTTTCGTTACCAATCCTCTCCTTTCGACGCCGTACATAGATCAGAGCGGCAACGTGTACTCCAATCCTTTCAACGGGATTCTAAACCCACCCCGCGGGCAACCCATCGATTGGACCAAGTTCCAAAGCAGTATTTTTTATGGTCAGTTCCCGGCAAACCTCCGCATGCAGTATTCCGACCAGTACAACTTGACCATCAAGCGCCAATTGAGCAGCGACATCATGGTGCAAGTAGGCTACGTTGGCTCGCAGGGTCACCGACTACTCGCAAGCTACGAACTCAACCCAGCAAATCCGCAGACTTGCAATGTTATTGCGGCGTTGGCCGTCGCGAATCCAAATAACGTCCTGACCGCGCCAGGCGGAAATCCAACGAGCTGCGGTCCGTTTGGAGAAGATCTTTCCTATTTCATTCCTGCCGGAACTGTAATCCCCGCCGGTGGCCTGCAGCTGCCATACAATGCCGGGAGCGGGGGATTGAGCGTCCCTGCTGGACCTGTAGGCGCCAATGGCATCACATTGGTAGGCCTCCGGCCTTATTCGTCGCCACTCTGCCAGCCACTTGCTCCCACAGCTACGAACCGGTGCCCTGCCAACGGCATTGCGACATTCTCCGGGATCTTCACGGAAGATACGGTCGGCTGGTCGAATTACAACTCATTTCAGGCCATGGTGCAGAAGAATTTTTCACATGGCTTGATGTTCCAGGCCGCCTACACTTTTGGAAAATCACTCGACAACGCCTCCAGCTTTGAAAGTAACTTGAACCCTTACAACTTTCGGGCGACGTATGGACCTTCTGCCTTCGATGCACCCCAGCGTTTTGTTTTCAACTATGTCTGGGATCTGCCGATTCCCAAGGCCGACGGATTCAAGGGCAAGCTTGTAAATGGTTGGGAGGTTTCTGGCATCGTAAGCTTCCAGACCGGATTCCCGATCCGTATTACCTCGCAGGATGACATCGAACAGTATGATTCTGGATTCCTGTTCGAAGCGGCCGGCGAGCCGAACTATGCTGCGGGACAAACTCACCTCATCAAGACGAATATCCGGCAGACAGGCGGGTTCGTATTCGACCCCAACTTGTTTACCAATAGCACAGTTCCATCAGGGCAAATCGGCAATGCGCCAAGAACTATTTGTTGCGGTCCCGGGATCAACAACTGGGACATGAGCTTCATGAAAAATACGCCGATTGGAGAAAAAATGCAGCTGCAATTTCGCACTGACATTTTCAACATCTGGAACCATGCGCAGTTCTACAGCGTCGACGGTAACGTATCCAATCAAGGCGCTACCTTCGGCCAGGTGCAGCACGTTCGCGATCCAAGACTAATCCAGTTCGCGTTGAAGCTCAACTTCTAGCGCGCCTGACTGTATTCAAGTGAGGGTGTGGCATTTAGAGTACGGCTCTTGCGCGAATGGGACATCCATCCCAATATAAAGTTGCATCCGCGGCTACGGATCGAGCATGGGTTGGGGCGTGGCGTACGGACTCCTGTGGTGGTTTCTCGGGCCGCTCACGATCCTGCCAATCTGGCTACGCAAGCCCGTTGACTGGTCGGCGGCGCGCGGCAGCGAGCTGTTCGGCTCGCTGGTGCGGGTTTTCTAGGATGGTTCTTGTGGCGGGGCGTGTACTTGTTCAAGCTGCCGACGTGGTCTCGGCGGATCAAGGTGGGTCTGGACTGGGCCTGGGACGTGCTCTTCCCGAGAGACCTAAGTTTCCTCAATACTGATGCGGCGCAGCACGCCACGCATGCTTACTTTCGTCCCGGGGATTTGATTCAACGGCAGGGAGACCCGGCGCGGTTTTTCAGCGTGATTGAGGAAGGCGAAGTCGAAGTCCTGCAAACGACCGAGGAGAATCCCGAAGGATGAGTAATGGGGGTTCTGGGGAAAGGCGATTTTTTCGGCGACGCCGCGCTCATCGGAAACCGCCCGCACCACACAACCATCCGCGCGCGCACCCCTGTTCGTCTGCGGCAATTGGGCAGCGCGCTTTTCTCCGATGTAGCCAGTACGTTCCTTCCGCTTCGCGAATTGCTGGCCGAGGCGGCGCTGCGACGGTCCAAGGATTTTTGGGCGCACGTGCCTCTGGAGAGATCGGTTTTGGAAAATGAACCAGTGGCGTCACTGCTGGAGCCGCTGCCGGCGAAACTGCTTCACAAGGACGCGACTCTGCCTGAAGCGATTCGCGCGTTGTCAGAGAGCGCCGGCGGCGAATTGCTGATAGTGGACGAGCAGCGGCACCTATGGGGTACATTCGACCGTCACGATGTGCATTTGATCCTCGCACAAATCGCCGAGATTCCGCTGGAGGAGCGGCGACATGTGCCGGGACGCAAATTAAGCGAGTTTATTCCGGGAAATCCACTTTGTGTCTTTCTGGACGATTCGGCGCTGACGGTTGCGATGACGCTGATGGATCATAAGAGGCCATGGCTACCGGTGGTGCAACGCAAAGATGATTTACAGCCGGTGGGATACGTGCGTGGGGAACGGCTTGTGAATCGGATTATCGAGAAGCTTGTGAATCGCCCAACGGATCAGAGTTCTGCGGCCAAGGCTGGGTGAACATCAGCCAGTTGGCTGCAGTCGTAGTAAAGCCGGGATGGGGATAGTTGCGTGAACGTTAATCTGGGATACTGCTTTCATTTTCTCCGCAGCCCGGGTAAATGTTCAGTGTTCGAGGTTACAGGCTTGGGCTCCCCGATCACGAGCATGACCTTCGCAGTTTTTCCTTGCGCTGTTTTCTGCCAAATTATTCAAAGCTTCCGGTGACGCCCTGAAAACCGTTTATGGCTTGCTTCCACAACCATTTCATGACGCGGGCCGCGCTGTAGCAGTAGGCGACGTTGTACCCCAGTGTCGAAAAGCAATTTGGCTCGCAGCCTTGTCATCTCCGAGAGTTGTTTGAGGTCGATCGGGGGAGGGGGGCACACTACGGGTCATCGCGCCTGGTGAATTGTTATTTCGGGTATTGCCGTGGCCTCGCTCTGGCGAATTGCTATTTCGCCGGCCCGCCACAGGGATGTGACAATGTTGCATACCCTGACTTACTTAACCTCCCGCCTATCAGTTTCGAACTGGATGTTGCTGATTCTTAAGGCTCCTCGCCTGCGATGAAATTTTCGCGAGCCACAGAAGGAAATTCTCGAGCGACAGAACCCTCGCGGAATATTCAGCTGAGATTTGGAAGGCAGCGCCCTGTGAGGTGCCGTGAAGCCCGAGAAGAGGTCGAGAAAAGGCTTGCAGGCGGCGACCCACGGGTGGATCTTGATTCTATTAAGACAGCGACGGAGAACATTTGATTTTTAAGAGGAGGAGGCCATGAGAGCGACGCAACTACTTCACAACCTTGGCCAGAGCATCTGGCTCGACAATATCACCCGCGACCTGCTGACGAGTGGGACGCTGCAGAGGTACATCAATGAATTTTCAGTCACCGGGCTGACCTCGAATCCCACGATCTTCGAACACGCCATCAAGAACAGCAAGTCGTACGACGAAGACATCATCAAGAAGCTAAAGGAAGGGAAATCTGATGAAGCTCTTTTTTTCGAGCTGGCGCTTGATGATTTAACGAAGGCTGCAGACCTATTCCGGCCGATCCATGAAAAGACGAATGGGGTGGACGGTTGGGTTTCCCTGGAGGTATCGCCGCTGCTCGCGCATGATACCGGGAAGACATTAGCTGGTGCGGTGGAGCTCCACGCGCGGGCGGCAAGGCCCAATCTGTTTATCAAGATCCCCGGAACGAAGGAAGGGTTGCCGGCGATCGAAGAAGCCATCTTCAAGGGCGTGCCGATCAATGTGACGCTGCTGTTTTCCCGTGAACACTATCTAGCGGCGGCGGACGCCTTCTTAAAAGGAATCGAGCGGCGCATGGAGGCAGGATTGAATCCAAGTGTGGATTCAGTCGCTTCTGTGTTCGTCAGCAGGTGGGATGCCGCGGTAAGCGCGAAGGTGCCCGAAGCGCTGCACAATCGGCTGGGGATCGCTATTGCGATGCGGACTTACAAAGCTGCGCGAGGGTTGCTGGGGTCACCGCGCTGGCAGCGCATCTATAATGCGGGTGCGCGACCTCAACGGCTGCTGTGGGCCAGCACCGGCACCAAGGATCCGGCGGCATCGGATGTTTTGTATATCAAGGCCCTGGCTGCGCCGTTCACCGTGAACACCATGCCAGAAGCCACCCTCAAAGCTCTTGCGGAGCACAACGAACTGGGCTCGATCCTGCCCGCGGACGGAGGGGATTGCGAAGAAGTCTTGGCGGAGTTTGCGAAGGCAGGTATAAACATTGAAGCGCTTGCGGCAGAGCTCCAAGATCAAGGCGCGAATTCGTTCACGAAGTCCTGGAACGACCTAATGGTGGGGATAGCTTCGAAGAGCTCGGCGTTGAAAGCGGCAGGATGATCGGCGGGAAGGGATGCATTATTCGGCCAATCCCTAGGACCTAGGGGCGATGAAGATCGAAATTGCAAACTGTGGCTGGCGAATTGTTATTTCTCTAGCCGCAGGGCATGTAGCATTGTTACATTCTGTCGCCGCGTTAGCGCGGAATCGAGCTGTTGATCGCTGATTTTAAAGGCATTCGCGCCGCATAGCATTTTCGGTAGGGACAGCTTCCCGTGGCGCGCTTTCCCAACTAGTTCTGCAAGACCGTGGCCGGCGAAACGCCCGTTTCCTCACATGCCGAGCCGCATTTCCGCCGCGATGCATCCTTGGCGCCGAATCTCGAATGAGCTCCTTGTCCGATACTCAAGCAGTTTCGCCAATTCTAATTTTTCTTCCGAGGTCATCATCTCTCCTTACTGTACTAGGTGGCCTGAGCTTAAGCCTCACGACAAGAATGGTTCGCTCGACGCCGCTGATGATTTTCCTTAGCAGCTCAAATTTAACTCCCTGCTCGCTCCTGAACATCTTTTCCTCAAGCAACCCAGCTAGCTCGACTTTCTGGTGCGGTATCATGTCTTTTTCTCCTGTTGATACTTTTCCAGCAGTGCCTTGAGCCGCGGGTCTAACTCGGCCTCACTCATGTTTTCAAACTTCATCGCGTCGCCGTTTGGCCCGGAGAGTTCAACGTCCTGTTTTGGCTTGCCTTCCGTATAGGCCAGGAAAAGTTCGGCGTGCCGTGCGCTGCCTTTCAATGCCTGGCGGAAGCAATGTTCAGCCAGTTGCCCAGCGCCCCTAGTTCCGTTCTGGCCGATCTCCTCAGCCAGTGTCGGAGAATTTTGCGGTCCGTGGCCTGCCCAGAGGGTGCCCCGAGCGTCTGGGTAGAAAGCCTTTGCCGTTTATCCCCCCGGGCTGTTTCCCACAATCCTCACGTTGTTTCGCCGTTGTTTTCATGCATTGTCCTCCGTGCTGAAAAGTTGGGCGCAAAATGGGCGCAAATCGATGGATGGCTGGTGAGTAAGGGCAGCCGAATCAACGTGAATTTTGCGGAATGTTGGTAGGGGCGGTGGGGACGTACGGGAAGGGCCGCACGGCACTTCGGGCCTTCCGCCAGCGGTAGACCTATCGTGCGCCTTCCTCGATGAGCGACTCCCAACGAAGGCAAAGCATGGTGGCATCTCGCTGCACAGATTCTCCGGACAAAAGATCCTTGCCTGCTGCGAAGCCGTAGCTCGCATGCATGGGAGCCGACGAGTAATTGAGCACGTAGTGAATTGCGTGCCCAAAATGCTCGGTTCATTGAGGCCGCCGCTGAAGCCTATTGAACCGGTTTGAGTTAAACTCTCCCGACGGAGACACAAGACCGCATAGCATAAGCCGTAATCTCTCAACGTCAATGCTGGCCGCTTGAAGCACCTCGCATTGCCCTCCGGAGATAGACACGTGCGGACGCGTCCATGAGTGAGAGTGCGCATAGGATCACCAAAGATGAATCCACTAGATATGTCCCCGGAACAGTTCCGCCGCCTTTCTAAACGTGTGATCGAGATTGCCGCTGACTACCTTGAAGGCTTGGATGCCCGGACGATTACTCCTGACGGTGACGGCGCAGAAATGGAGCGCGTCTTTCGCACCTCATTGCCCGAAGCAGGATTGCCTGAGGAAGCTATCCGTGGCTTGGTTGATGTTGCCCGGCATTCGCGGGCGCAAAACGGCCGTTTCTTTGGTTATGTGCTTGGTTCCGGAGAACCGGCGGCAGCGGTTGCCGATTTGCTATGTAGCGTTCTGAACCAAAATGTTACGGCTTGGCGATCCTCTCCTCCCGCAGTGACGCTTGAGCAAACCGTGGTGGACTGGTTGGCGCAAGCAGTCGGCTGCCAAATCTTCCAGGGAGTTCTCACCGGTGGAGGCTCTGCTGCAAACTTAATGGCTTTGGCGATGGCCAGAGAAGCCACGGCTCCGGCTAACGAAGCCGGTCTTCGAGCAGGCGTTGCTACGGCGGTCTACGTCTCGACCGAAGTGCACATGTCCATCCCTAAAGCTATTGCCCTGCTCGGAATTGGCCGACAGAACTTGCGGCTAATCCCGGTGGATGACTCCTTTCGCATGATACCGGAACAGTTGGAGCAGGCAATGCTCCGAGACAGAGAACTCGGCATCACACCAGTAGCTGTGGTTGCAACCGCGGGCACCGTCAATACCGGTGCGATTGATCCGCTTCCCCAGCTTGCCGCAATCGCTTCCAAATACGGAGCATGGTTCCATGTTGACGGCGCTTACGGCGCTTTCGGGGCCATCGTTGCACTTCATAAGTTTCAGGGCTTGGAGTTGGCCGACTCAATTTCTCTTGATCCCCACAAATGGCTCTACCAACCGATCGACTGCGGCTGCCTTCTATATCGGGACGCTGCGGCCGCGCAGCGGGCATTCGCACACAGCGGCGAATACGCGCGCGTACTCACCAGTGATCCCATAGAAGGTTTCGCCTTCTTCGAACAATCCATGGAGCTGTCCCGCAGATTCCGCGCACTCAAACTGTGGTTTTCGTTGCGTTATCACGGATTCGCTTCCCTGCGGAAGTCCATCGAGAAAGACCTGTTGCACGCCCAGCGACTGGGCACTTCGATTGCCAATAAGCCTGAACTGCAGTTGCTGGCGCCGATTGAACTCAGTGCCGTGTGCTTTCGATACGTAGGCAATCGCAATTTGCCTGAGGTCAAACTCAATCAATTGAACTCTGACATCCTGCGGCGAATCATCGCCCGCGGTCATGTCTACCTCTCCAATGCGACACTGCACTCGAAATTCTGTCTGCGTGCCTGCGTTGTGAATCACCGCACCACGGATTCGGATATCGACAGCGTTCCGGCCGAGGTCTTGGCGGCCGGACAAGAACTCGCTTGAAGAGCCTTCAAAGTCTATTCGCATCAGCGCAGTGAACGTCTATTCGCCAGACGACATGTTGTTTCTACTACCGAAACATTGACCACATGCGATGCACTCAAAATAGTCGCAGCTCGGTGACTAAGTCGTTCAAGCGCGGTGACCATGTTGAATGGAACTC
>Ga0210409_10007398_pt1 | contig 11318 bp, 10 predicted proteins | sample IncBWH17MmetaG_FD_161649 | JGI IMG/M metagenome (GOLD analysis project Ga0210409, IMG submission 161649) | Forest soil microbial communities from Barre Woods Harvard Forest LTER site, Petersham, Massachusetts, United States - Inc-BW-H-17-M | ecosystem: Environmental > Terrestrial > Soil >...
TACTAACATTAGCGGTTGCAAACTGGACGGGCAATGAGGCGATTTGAGCGAATCCCGCCCGGCGTAGCCGCGCTCGAAACGGGCGAGGCCATGGGTGAACGGTGCTCCCAGGGTCCGGGGTGCCTCGATTCAAGGCACTCACATCGGCATGTGCGGTTACCGGGTGACCTGTGCCGCCCCGCCCACCCGGCCGTTTCCGCGTCCCAGGCGTGGTCGCCAGGCGGCCGGCCACTCCCCCGTCGGCTCGAATAATTTCAGATCACCGATTTTGTACGCGTGAGACCGGGTCTGGGCGGGCACGTGCAGGCGTGCATAACATCCGCTTCTGGTCATCGCCGATGCGCCGTCTGGCTTAGTTGGGTGCGAGCGGACCTGGAGGTAGCGGCAACTTACCGGGCCAGGCGGGCAGTCCCGGATTCTTGTCGGCTACTTACGCCAGCCAGCGGGGAGCGCGGTGACGTGGGGCGGCCGGCGATGGACCGGGGCGAGATCATCACCGGGATGAACCGGGCGTATTGCTCCTGGCCGCGGGTCCGGTTGGCTGTGATCTCGGCGAGTGCGTCGAGGCCTGCGAGGGCTTCCGGTAGTGCTCCTGCTGGTGGTTCAATCAGGGCATATTTTCGGTGGTTTCGGGGCGGCAGGGCCGGCGCTGCCGTCTGGGGGGTTGATCGGTGGCCTTGACGCAGGAGCAACCATTGAGCTGTCGAGCCTGCGGCGCTGGGGTATCTGAGGATGCGCTGTTCTGCAGCAGGTGCGGTGCGCGGCTGGATGAGGCGCTGGCGACGCCGGAACGGCGGGTCGTGACGGCGCTGTGAGGTCGCTGGCCGCGCTGGCGTGTGACGCGAGCTCGTCGGGAAGATTCAGCGTGTAGATCGCCGCGCCGCGCGCCCGGTCGAAGCACTTCGCACGGAAGCTGACCGTTTCGTCGCCAGGCTGGGTCGCGATGTTCACCACGACGCCACGCGGGGCCACGTGCTCGACGGCGAGCCCGAGGGTGGCCCCGCCGACACCGTCGATGATGACATCGAAGTTGCCGCCGAGTTGCTCGACGCGGCCAGGGTTGTCGCGACGCCCCCGCACAGTCGACACCCGGACCAGCACCCGTTCCCGCGTCCCCGGTCGGCAAGGGGCGCGGCTAGCGGCGCCACCACCGCCGAGGGCACCATCCGTAGCAGGCCAACCAGCCCGACCGCCGTAGCGCCGCCGTCCCGATAGGCCACGATTCCCAGCGCGACGGTGAACCCTGCCGACTCGGCCGTCCATGCTTCGAGGAAGGCCAACTGGGCCCGGCGCACGCTCGGGTTGCGGGCCTTGCTGGCGAACGCTCCAGCCGCTGCGGCAAGCCTGCTCCCGAACCGCTCGTCCGCCGCGGTGCGACGCTACGCCGCTTGGCGTGATCAGAAGACGTGATCACAAGACAGGTGGCGAGGTTTCACCACCGTCGTGGTCTCGAGATCTACAAGGGGCTCGTCAGGCCCCCGTGTGTTCCCTGTCTGTTAGCGTTTCCCACATGGAGACCCGGCGTGCGCTGCTCTTGATCGCCGACATCGGCGGCTACACGGAGTACATGCAGGTCCACCGCACTATCCTCGGGCACGCGGAGGCAGCCACGACGCGCCTGCTCAAGAGGGTGGTCGATGCGGCCCGCGACTTCGACCTGATCGAGATCGAAGGCGACGCGGTCTTCCTCTCGCGCGGGGCCGACGCGCTCGATGGCGGCGCGACGGTCGCCGCCATCACCGAGGCTGCCGTCGCCATGCACCGCGCATTCCACGCGGAGCGGCGGCTGGTCGAGCTCAATATCTGCCCGTGCGACAGTTGCACTCAGACGAGCGACCTGAAGCTGAAGTTCGTCGCGCACGTCGGCGAGGTCGCAACCCAAACGATCAAGCGACGGCGAAAACTCGCCGGCATCGACGTGATCTTCGTCCATCGCCTGCTTAAGAACCCTGTGCAGGTGCCCGAGTACGTCCTTCTCTCCGAGGATCTCTACCGGAGCGGCGGCACGTCTCCGACCGACCTCCCGATGCACGAGATCTCGCAGGACCTCGAGGGAATCGGACCCGTGCGCACCTACTTCGTGGAGGTCGAGGACCTCGCCGGGCCTCTCGCTCCGGTGCCGGATCCCCCCTGGCTCCGGCGCTTCGGCGAGACGGTTGGCATCCTCGGCCAGGGCCTGCCGTACATGCTCCGCCTGCGACGCCCACGTCGTACCGCTCTCGCTCACTGATACCTCCGATGCGCTGGGTACGGGCTTAGAGCACGAGTCTCCCGCCGTCGATGATCACGCCCGACGCTTCGCCGAGCCATGACCACGGTGCTCGCTGAGCGGTTCCGCGCACCAGCGGCGGGTCGGCGGGCTCGTAGTCTGTGGCTGCTGGTCCATGTGGTCCTCCGTTGGTGGCGCGGCACCGGTTCGGTCTAGCTGAGGGGCTTGTCCACGTACGGAGTTAGGACAGCAGGCCCGATCAGAGCGGTCTGCTGGTCCGGCAGCCGGTAGGTGCTACCTCCGGTCGCCTTGACCACGTTGTTGAGCGTGGTCGAGACGGTGACGGTGAGGGTGTTGGCTCCCGCGTGCAGCCGGGGCCGAGGTCGATATGGCTGAGGTCGCTCTGGTCAAGGTCGCCGACGGTGTGGCTGTGAACCTGCACGCTCACGGTGTCGACCACCTTCCCGAGGTTCAGATAGGCGCCGGAGGCCTCTGTTCAGCTGGCGGGCAGGACGACCGTGGTCGTGTAGGTCCCGACGCCAGAGGCGTGGTTGAGGTCGACCCTGCCGGTGACCTCGCTCCAGGAGGGCAGGGTCCCGTCGGCGTTGGCGGCGAGCTGGGCAGTTTGCGCCCAGGGAGTCGGGGCCGCAGCCTTGGTGCCGAGCAGTCTGAGTCTGCTCACGATGACCCACACCGGCGAGCAGCTGGCTCGCGCGCTCTCGATCTGGAGCGCCACATCCGGCTCGGCCGGAGCACTCGGCCCGATGCTTGGCGGAGTGATCACGAGCGCCTTGGGGTGGCGCTGGGTGCTGCTGATCAACGTCCCGATCGGCGTGGCGTTGTGGGTCGTGGCGTCGGCAACTCTCGTACCGCCACGTGTGCTCGATCGACGGAGCCTGCGGACAGAACCAGCGCCGCAGCGCTGCTCGTCGTCCCAGCTGACAACAGTTCCGGTCATCGATCCCCTTGCGGCGCCCCATCGTCGCCGCCACGATCGCTAGCGCCGGTCGACCTGATCGATCCGGCGCGACGACGACTGTTCAATCGCGCACACACGACGTGTAAAGCGTGCGGCGATCAACCGGCGGCTGGCGGCAGGCTACTCCACGGCACTGCTGCGAAAACGCTCCAGCTCTGACACAGGTAGGCGTGTCCCTGCGGCTTTGAGCAGCGAGACCACATCCTGCGTGCGCCGGTCGAGCCGTTCCGCGAGCACGAATGCCAAATCGGCCACGATTGCCGTTGCGAGACGTTCGTGGCGGGCGAGGCGGCCCTGGACATCATCCGCACGCCATTTGATCATTCGCACCGGAGAGTTCGCTCTGGCTGTGGCAGTGCGAGAGGCGGATGGCACGAACAGCGAGAGCTCGCCGAGAACCGCCCCGGGGCCGAGCGCCGCGAGGATCCGGCCGTCTTTGAGGACCTCGACACTTCCTTCGAGAATGGCTGCGACGCCGTCTGCTGGGTCGCCCTCTTCGAAGAGCGTCGAGCCAGTTGCCGCGTCGCTCATCGTGATCTCTCGGTTGAGCTGGTCCATGTCCTCGTCAATGACGAGTCGAAACGGGCACACGGCTCGAATCGCTGCTGGTCGCTCCGCATTCAAGCGCGTTCTCCGTAACTGTCGACGGGATCGGCGAGAACGATCCTAGGACGGGCAAGGGCAGGCTTGTTAAGCAACACGTTAACCCTGATTCATCATGAGTGAACCGCCCGGGTTTGCTAGAGACTCCGTTTAACGTTTACCGCCGGTGTCGACGGTCTGTAGCCCAGCGTAGTGGGATGTCTCGAACTCGGCTGGTGGGCCATCGCCGATGGCGGAGTGGAGTCTTTGGGTGTTCCACCAGTACACCCAGGCCAGGGTGGCCAGCTCGACGTCTTCGACGGTTCGCCACGGCCCTGCATGGTGATGAGCTCAGCTTTGTAGAGGCTGAAGACGCTCTCGGCCAGCGCATTGTCATACGAGTCGCCCCGCGAGCCGACCGAGGCCGCTGCGCCAACCTCGGCTAGGCGATCGGTGTAGCGGATCGACAGATATTGGGCGGATTCAACCGGTCGTCGCAACGCCTCGACGCTGAGGAGTTGCGATGCGTGAGCAAGAGCGGCGCCGGCTGGACGCAGCAGGTCGGCTGCCGATGCGGTCCCCTGGCCGGCCGCCCGCAGGGCGGCGGGAGGAGCGGCAGCGGTTCTGGGCGGCGATCGCGCGCGGGCTGCCGAGCGAGGATGCCGCGGTGGAGGCCGGCGTATCACCTGCGGTTGGCACGCGGTGGTTCCGCGAAGCTGGTGGCATGCCGCCGATCACCCAAGGCCCCGTGTCGGGGCGCTACCTGTCCTTTGCCGAGCGGGAGGGGATCGCGATCTTGCGGGCGCGTGGGTGCGGGGTGCGGGAGATCGCCCGGCGAGCCGGCCGCTCGGCTTCCACGATCTCGCGGGAGCTGCGGCGCAATGCCGCGACCCGCGGCGGGTACCTGGAGTACCGGGCGACGGCGGCGCAGTGGCACGCCGATCGGCGCGCCCGGCGTCCGAAGGCCGCCAAGCTGGCGGTGAACGAGCCGCTGCGGCGCTGCGTCGAGGATCGGCTGGCTGGCGCGGTGCGACGGCCCGATGATGGGGCCTGCATGGAGGGCCCGCGCGTCCGCTGGATCGGCCGGCGTCACGGGCGGCGTCAGGACCGGCGCTGGGCGACCGCGTGGAGCCCCGAGCAGATCGCCAGCCGGCTGCGGGCCGACTTCCCTGATGATGATTCCATGCGGATCTCGCATGAGGCGATCTACCAGGCGCTGTACGTCCAGGGCTGCGGCGCTCTTCGCCGCGAGCTCACCGCGTGCCTGCGCACCGGGCGGGCGCTGCGGTCCCGAGGGCCCGGACCAGGGGACGGGAAGGGCTTTGTCCGCCCGGAGATCATGATCAGCGAGTGGCCGGCCGAGGCCGAGGACCGGGCGGTGCCCGGGCACTGGGAAGGCGACACCTCGCGCTTCTCGCCACTCACGCAGCAGGCGCACCGCCCGCTCACGGAACTCGTCTGGGTAAACCCCCGGGCCGTGCCATCGCTCCATCCTCTCGTCACAGAATGGAGCCTCCGCGGATCCTGGGACGGTTCATGAGAGCCCGTTGCGCCTGCTAGCCGGCTTCGCGCACTCTTGGGCGACGGTTGAGGGGTGATTTCGGGTTCGTGTGGATCGCTGGAGCGGCCATTCCGGGTGTTCGGTCGGGTGCGGACCGGTATGGAGGCGCGCGTGGCCGGCGTGACATCGATCCGGGCGGAGGGTGAGACCCGGTCAGTTGATGAGGGCGGAGCGCCGGTAGGCGGCGAGGACCCGTCGCCGCTGGGCCAGGTGTCGAGATACGTACGACCCGTCGGCGGGCGCGGCGCACAAGCCGGGCGGGGGTGTGCCACAGCATCAAGTGGAAGGTCTTGGGTTCGGCGGCGGCGAGGGGCCCTGCCAGGCAGAGCTGTTGGAACCAGCGGACCAGAGCGTCGGCGAAGCCCGCGAGGGCGAGCCACGCCCGGTTGGCGGTGAAATCGGTGAAGGGGAGCCGCTGCGCGCCCGAGTCTCTGAGGCGGCGGATGTGGTCTTCGACGTGGGCGTGGGCGCGCGCATGTGCACGTCGAGGTCGACGGCGTCGCCGTCGGCGTCGATGTAGTGGCCCCATTAGCGGAACATGACCGAGGGGAAACAGGGCCTGTTGTGCGCCGGGATGAAGGGTTTCGCGGCGCACGATGAGCCGCGTGCCTGCGGCCAGTCCGACAGGTCGACCCAGCGCGGTGAGCTCAGCCACCGCGGCGCCCGGCCGGTCTTCGCCGTCCTGGCGGACCGCGGGCTGCCAGCAAGTCCGGAACCGCTCCCCAGCGGGCGGGATCCGCGCCGACAAGGCAGCACCGAGGCCGAGCCGGTCCTCGAAGACGCCCAACGCATGCAGCCCGACATGCGCCACGGCCTGGTCGCCACCCCGTCCCACCTGCGGACCGTTCTGTTACTGTTGACCTCGGGAGTGCCCTCCTGGCTCGGGGATCCGACGCGTCGAGAACGTCAGAATCCCTTGCCAGGAAGGTGAGCATCCGCGGATGGTCACCCTCGAGCGGCCTCAGCCCCCATGAAGGATCAGGGTTTAGGATCACGGGCCGACGGGAGGTGGTGATGGGTCGGGGTCAATCGAGGTTCATCGAGCGAGCGTCATGGCTGTTGCGGCTCCCACTCGAAACTCCGACAATCCCGTTCGAGGATGAGGGGAGCGGATGCACGCTCTGGTTGAAGCTCGACTACCTGCTGCCAAGCGGATGCACCAAGGATCGGATGGCCACGAACATCGTCGCGTATGCGATCGCATCGGGCGAAGTGTCTCCCTCCACCGTCGTGGCTGAGGCGTCGAGCGGGTCGACCTCGATCGCGTTGAGCATGGTCTGCGCCACCGTCGGTGTGCCGTTTCGCGCGTACATGCCCAAAACGGTCAGCGGAGAGCGGGTCTTGATGATCCGCCGGCTCGGTGGCGACGTGGTTCTCACCCCCGCTGAGCAGGGCATGGATGGAGCGGTCGCTGCATTGCTCCGCGACTCAGGCACAGAGGCGGACCTGTACGCCGCCCGGCAGTTCGAGAATCCCCGCAACGTGTTCGCGCATCAGCACTCGACCGGGCCCGAGCTCATCCAACAGGTCGGCGTTCGGCTTCACGGCTTCGTCGCCGGTGTCGGCACCGGTGGCACGCTGATGGGCGTGGCGCACGCGCTGCGGGATCACGGCTACGACACGATCATCGCTCGAGCGATGCCGACCGCGACGTCCACTGCGGAGGGCGACCCAGAGGTCGTCGGGGGGATACCGGGCATCGTCGAGGGCATGAGCCAGCTCCTCGATCCTGACGCCGTTGGACTCGAGGATCCTGTGCTGGTCCCGGAGCCGGAGGCAATGGCTACAGCGCGCGAGTTCGGTCGTCGCGGCTTGGGCATCGGCCCGTCGAGCGGGCTCAACATCGCTGCAGCGCGGCGGCTTGCCGCCCGCCTTGGCCCCGGGCACCACGTGGGCACGGTTCTGCCAGACCGTATGGAGCGGTACTTCTCAACTGCGTTGTTCGACGACGTGACAGCGGAGCTTTAGCGCGATCGTGGACGCGGCGTCGTGGGGTGCTCTGGCCTAGTCGTCGAGGAGCGAAGTGTGCAGCTCCCGCTCCGGCAAGACCTGGATGAAATACTCGACGCCGAACATCTCTCGGAGGATTGGATCGGGGAACATTCTCGGGTCGATCGGATACTGAGAGCGATGTGCGGCCGTGGCTCGGATCTTGTGGCCAACGAAGTCCAAGACGTCGATACACGTGCTCACTCTGGCGTCGATCTGATCCCCTGACGGAAGCGATCTGGTCCGGAGAAGGAAGGCCTGCTCCCCACGTCCGTCGATGGGGACGGGTTCAGATGCTGAGAATGTCAGGCTTGTGACGTCATCCACGGCAACCACATGCGCGTTGCGGGGCTGGCCGGTGGCGATGCCCACTTCTCCGATGAACTCCCCCGGGCCCGACCGGTCGACCACTCGCACACGACCGTCCTCGCCCTCTCGCCGGATCTCCACATGACCAGACAGAAGGAAGTACATCATCGTCGCGGCCTCGCCCTGTTCGATGAGGTAGGAGCCGGACGGAAACCATTCGACATTGACGAAATCGGCCGCATATCCGAGCGCCGTCGCCTCGCGCGAGAAGACCGACAGTGCGCGGACGAAATCCTTCGTGCCTTTGAAGCGGGTTGTCAGCTCGACGACCCACTCAGCCAGGCGGTCGCGCAGTAGCATCCTGCTTCGCGGCAGGTGGCAATGGAAGAGTCGGATCGATGTGGCGGACCGCATCTGGTAGCAGGCCGCGGTGACCGCTGCTCCCACGGCTATGTGGTCTGGATGACCGGAGAATCCGTCAGGCCCGAACGTGATCACCACATCGGGATCGATCTCGCTGAGCAGCTCCGACGCGAGCCTGACCAGGATCTGACCGTCGATTTCGGAGAGCCCGCCATCTGGATAGTCGAGACATCTCGTCTCGGTGAGCCCGAGCTCGTTTCCGGCCGCATCAAGTTCCTTCTCCCGCACTGCTCTCAAGGTCGTCCGGGTCGCCGCGCTCGCGTCCCTGATCTGGCCGGCTCCGCCCTTGGTAAGCGAGATCACACGGACCTCGGCGCCGGCACTCGCGTACTTGGCGAAGGTGCCGCCAGCGCAGAGGGTCTCGTCATCGGGATGGGCGAAGACTCCCAGCAGACGCGGAGGCTGCCGACTGGAAGCGTTCACTGACGTGTTGTGCGCCACGATTACCATCGGATCTGCTCGTAGGTATGACCTGACCTGCGGATCGGCCACCTGGTCGAGGGCCCACCGTACCTTCTTCACTGAGCAAGCGAGCGAGCACCGGCGTTGGCGCCGGTCAGGAAGGTGACGCCGATGTTGAGGGTAGTGGCCGACGAGGCGCGGGGCGAGGTTCGCGGCGTGTTGGATGAGATCGTGGCTGAGGGTGCCCGGCGAATGTTGGCCGCGGCGTTGGATGCCGAGGTCGACACGTACCTGGCCGGCCCGGCCAGTGAGCGGGACGAGCGCGGGCATCGGCTGGTGGTGCGCAACGGGCACGCCGAGCCGCGCACGATCGCGACGGGGGCGGGGGCGATCGAGATGCGGGCCCCACGGGTCGATGCCGCAGCGTCACCGCCGCCACGTGGCGCATCGCCGCGTCGTCCTCGCTGAACCGGGACAGCCCCACCGACCCCGCGAAGATCACCGTCTCCCCGCCGACGTCCAGGCGGTGCAGATCACGCGGGCAGGGCATGCCCTCCAGGATGGCGGCGGCAGCGGCGGACATGCCCGCGTTTTACCTTGATCTAACATATTATGAAAGAAATGCGGACAGTAACCGCAGGTCACAGTCATACCTTCCGGAGATCTGAGGCCGCCGACGGCGCCGCGACCCGCTTGGGGAGCGCCCTTACCAGCCGCCCTCGGCCGGGCCGGGAATGCCAGGCGAGGCTCCGGGGCTTAGGACACCAGCCGCCCCGGCCATCGGGAGCGGCACCACTGCGATGGCCGGGCACCCCGCCCGCAGGCGACGGCTCCGCAAGAGCCCGGAACGTTGGGGGCATCGGTGGCCGCGGCGCGTGCAGGAAGCGCCCATCTCGACGGGAGGGCTGAGTGGGGACGGTTCGCGACGCGCTCCAGCTCCCCGACATGCGGCGGATCGAGCTTGGCTACGGCATGTCAATAACGGGAGAACTCGCAGGCACCGTCGCGCTCGTGGTCTACGCGCTCGGCGCGGGCGGCGCCGCGCTGGTCGCTGCTTATGCCGCCTCCAGGACCGTGGCTGGCATGGGGGTGGCGCTGGTCCTGACCGGTCTGACCAGCCGGCTGCGGCGCGATCGCCTGCTGCGCTGGATCACCGGGGCTCGCACGGTCCTGCTGGCGGCCGCGGCACTGCTTGCCGCGTCTCACCAGCCGCCGGCCGCGGTCATCGCGGCCGCCACCGCCAGTTCGGCGCTCGCGGGAACCTACCGTCCGCTTCAGGCCGCCGCTCTGCCGTGGCTGGTGCGCACGCCAGCCGAGCTGGCCGCGTCCAATGCCGTCACCGCCGTAATGGAGAACTCCGGGGCGGTGATCGGCCCGCTCCTGGCCGGCGGCCTGCTCGCCGCGGCTGCCCCGGCCGCCGCCATGGCGGTGGCGGCTGGCGCCCTCGCCGTCGCGACCGCGTTGCTGCTCAGGCTCACCGTCCCGGATACGCAGAAACTGGCGGGCCGTGGCGACGTTCACGTGGTGCGCGACGTCACCAGCGGCCTCGCCGAGTTCCTGCGGATGGCTCCGCCCGGCGGCGTCGCGATCCTGACGTTCACCCAGACCTTGCTCCGCGGCGCGCTCGTCGTGCTCATCGCCGTCCTCGCCGTCCATGTCCTGGCCCTGGGCGGATCCGCCGTGGGCTGGCTCAATGCCGCCTTCGGCGCGGGCGGTCTGGTCGGCGGCGCGGTGGCCGCGGGGGCAGTCCGCATCACCCGGCTCGGCCGGAGCTTCGTGGCCGGCATGCTGGCGTGGGGCTTGCCCCTCGCTTTCCTGGCCCTCTCGCCGACCGCGGCCCTTTCCTACCTGGCTCTCGTCGTCATCGGGATCGGGAATGCGATCGTCGACGTCTCCGGCTTCACGCTGGTGACCCGGCTGGCCGGGCCCCGCACCGCGGGCAAGGTACTCGGCGCACTCGAGTTCGTGGCGCTGGCCGGGCTCGCCACCGGATCGATCCTCACGCCCCTGCTCCTGCACGTGTTCGGCGTCCGCGGCACCCTCGTGCTGCTGGGCGGCGGACTGGCGGGTCTCGCCCTGGCTCATGCCGTTCGGTTCAGGCGCCTGGACCGTGCGATGCCCGCGCCGGGCCCGGAGGTCGGGCTGCTTCGCAACCTGCCGATGTTCGCGCCGCTGCCGCTAGCGGTGACTGAGCTGCTCGCGGCCGAAATCGAACCGCATCAGTTCCCGGCCGGCGCGGTGGTCATGCGCGCGGGGGAGGCCGGCGACCAGTTCCACCTGATCGTCGAGGGGTCCGCGGCGGTCAGCGTGCAAGGCGCGCCCAGGCCGTCCCTTCATCGGGGAGACTGCTTCGGCGAGATCGCGCTGCTGCGCGACATCCCGCGGACAGCGACCGTCACCGCGGAGCAACCACTACGCACCCTCGCCCTTGGCCGTGAGGAGTTCCTCACCGCTGTCACCGGCAACAGCACGAGCACGGCGGCGGCCGGCGCACTCGCGGCACAGCGGCTGTCCACTGACCCGCCAGACCGCAGCGATGGACCTGCCCGCACATGACCTGTCCGGAAACCCGCCAGATCAACGGGCCGCGGCTGGCGGCGCCGGGAGCCTCGTTGAAGCAGGCATTCCCGGCCGGCCTGCGCGGCCTGCCCGGGCCCGTCGCGGCGGTCGCCCACGGCGGGGTCGCAGCCGAGCTGCTGCGCAACCTGCTCGGCGATGATGCCCTGCCGCCCGGTGTGCTAGCTGCGGGCATCCCGCCGTACGCCATCACCACCGTAGACGACTTGAACCCGGTGATGATCGCATCCGTGTCACACCTGCGTGAACGCCGCTCAACCGCATCGCACCTGTCAGCGGCAGATGCG
>Ga0210409_10007403_pt1 | contig 11314 bp, 10 predicted proteins | sample IncBWH17MmetaG_FD_161649 | JGI IMG/M metagenome (GOLD analysis project Ga0210409, IMG submission 161649) | Forest soil microbial communities from Barre Woods Harvard Forest LTER site, Petersham, Massachusetts, United States - Inc-BW-H-17-M | ecosystem: Environmental > Terrestrial > Soil >...
CGACCGTTTCAGAAGTAGATTTTGCGCAGCTCCCAGAATATTTCGAGAATCAGGTTGGCTCCGACCCTGCCATGGAGTTGGCGGAGGCGGATCTGTCCATATCTCCCGGATCTCTGCTGCGAGAGGCCATCGCAATTGCATACACGCGACAACCGGGAGACACAAGGCGAACGGACGCACTATTGGCAGAAGAACACAGGCTTAGGGACGGATACTTTTTTGATTTATCCCGCCAGTACGGCTGGGGTAAGAGATTGCGTTGGGCTCTGCAAAAGCGGCTGGAATATCCTGCGGTCAACGCCGTCCGCACGAGAAACAATATCTTCCGTTCTCCGATTGGGCGTATTCAGTATTACTCGCCAAAGGATACGGACATTCTCCAAGAATACTTTATACCTCCCCGCAATTTATCGGAATTCGTCAACGGCTTGCGCGACATCGTAGAAAAGCGGCGCGTCAACTTATTGGACGCAACCGTGCGTTATATTGAGATTAATAACGACGCATTCCTAAATTACTCCGGCCAGCTGGCGCTATCAGTCGTACTCTATTTGAATGTGAAGACTTCACCGTCCGATTTGATGGAAAATTCAGAAACGACTCGAGAAATCATCGATTTGGCGCTGCACTGCGAGGGCACCTTTTACCTTCCGTATGTCCTCGATTACGACAAGTATCAACTTTCGCGCGGTTACCCAATGGCGAGCGTATTCTTCGTGGCGAAAAAGAGGTATGACCCTTCGGAAGTTTTTGTAAATCAGTTCTATTCAAAATATTCACACTAATACAGGCCTAACGGGATCTTAGCCGTGCTCCAAAAACCTGTGGCTGACTGCGCGCCAAAAAAAACTCAACCAGAGCGCAGCCGACGCAGTGGATAGGCCAAACCAGGAAAGTTAGGACAAATTCCACAGACTTCAAAATCCACTTGGACGATTAGCGCGTTTCCCAGGACTTGAGGATACAATCATCGTGTCTCGCAGCAGGGTATGTTATGGGACCAAACAGTCGCTTGCTTCCTTTAAGAAGCCGCACGCCCCAACTTAACTGATTTATTATTTTATTGACCACTTATACAGATTATAAGAGTACCTTCTAAGATCCAGCTTTAATACTTTCGTGTTTTGCAAGGAGATTCATGACAAAATTGGTGTGTTTATCGCTCTTCGGCCTCTTCAGTGCGACCGCCGCGTTCGGCCAGGCCCCTGAGAATCAGCAATCCGCATGGTTCCCGGCAGCGACATCAAAGCCAGAAGTACTCCCAGTCGTGCAAAGTTCCGACATCACTGATTCTCGTGTAGTCGAAATGACGAAATTAGGATTGGGTGATGACATCATCATTGCCAGGATTAAGAACGGAAATTGCAACTTTCAACTTTTAGACTCGGACCTTATGGATTTGAGAAAAGCTGGCGTCTCGTCGAGAGTAGTCGCGGTCATGCTCGATTCTAGTGCGCTTACGCAGCCCCATGTGACTGTGGACAAAAAGGAAGTGACACTCCACACGTTGGGACAGGCGAAAGTTGGCGGCCGTCTCGGTCATGATTTGACAGCTGGCATCAAATCAGTAAAAGAAAAGGCATATCTCGACGGGCCGCACTCGTCGGTGTTCGCTAGTTCCGCCCCTGTTATCGGGATAGAGCTACCTAAGGGCGAAACGATCGATAACTATATTGTGGTTCAGCTCGACGGCAAGGGCGACCGTCGCGAATTAGAAGTTGAGGCTCGGGGCGGTATTGTTGGTGGGAAGAACGGTATCAGAGCCGAATCTATCCGCAAGACATACGCGACGTCTTTAGGCGGTAATAAATTTCAACTTGCAACTGCAGGCCTTAAGCATGGCGAATATCTGATTTACGTTGTAGGTTCGCCGGATACGAACAGAGGAATTTACGGGAAGGGCTACGATTTTACGGTCGAATAGTTCTCCTACCTTTTCAGCGCTCGGAACATTGATAACCGGAACGTCTACTGCGGGCATGTGCGACGACCCGTTGCTCGATACCCCAAAATAGACTTGGAAAGCGAATCATAGCGAACAGCCAGTCTTTAATTGCCGCGGCAAGAGTTCACTATGATCGTTTTAGCGACGCGCGCTCATCAAGAATTGTGCAGGCTTGCGATGTTCGCTGCTGTCGGGCGGGTGTCGGATTACCGGCTTTTACAGGTGCAGAGGTGGGCCCGGCATAGATGGCGGGAACGATTCTTCGGAGCTAACTAGCGCACCGACACGGTGATAGCCAATGCGGTCAGCACAACCTTTATGCTGGAACGAAAGATGCTCCCACACGGTCGTCTAATGCCGCAAAGGAGGCCGAGACAATGAAGAACTTACTTCGACTAGGGCAGTTTCTTTGTGTTTTGACTGTAGTGCTGGCAGCTGGGTTTGTCGCCAACGCGAGCGAGCTTGACAAAAAAACTATCTTTACGTTTAGCCAGCCAGTGGAGCTGCCGGGTGTTGCTTTGCCCGCCGGTACTTACGTATTTAAAGTGCTCGACAGCTTAAGTGATCGGAATATCGTTCAGGTTTTCAACAAGGATGAAACGAAACTAGTTGGAACTTTCGTCGCCATCCCGGACTACACTCCGCAACCTAGTGACAAGACCATTGTCAAGTTTTCCGAGACGTCCGCCGGGGGACCAAAGGCCATCAAGGAATGGTTCTACCCGGGAGAGAACGTAGGCTGGGAGTTCGTGTATCCAAAGAAGCGCGCTGTAGAGTTGGCAAAGGCCTCGCATCAGGCCGTCCCGTCAATGCCGGATGATATGACTTCAAACATCACGCAACAGGCGAAGAACTCCTCGGACAGCAGCGCTATTGCGCTGAAGCAGACCCCGATTAAGGCAGAAGAGGCCAACGGAACCGAAGACGAAGTCGCTCATGTTTTTATCATTATTGTGCCGACCGATGCCAGCTTCCATCCAACTCCGCATAGTGTAAATAACGACGCGGACGAAGCGGCAAACAATCAGCGGTAGTCTTAGGCCTCTTCTATGGCTCTCAGGGCGTGCATCGCGGCATTGTTCCGGATGCTTTGGAAGTTCGCACCCGAGCTAGGGAGGACGGCGAATGTTCGCGGGAAGGACGGCAGTGGGTAAGCCTGATACGAAGTTACTCACGCCGTCCGCTCCTGTGCTTTTGACGCTCTTCGTACTCGTTTTATCCCTGTTCGCTAAGGCCGGTGCTGAGTCACAAGACAAGCCAGCGCTATATGTCATCTCTCAGGAAGTCAACTTAGTAGCCCTGCCCGTCGTCGTCAGAGACCGGCAGGGCCGTTTCGTATCCGGACTGCAAGCATCGACCTTTCACGTTCGCGAGGACGGGCGCCCGCAGACAATCACCCTGTTTCGCAATGAAGACATTCCTGTAACCGTCGGATTGGTCGTCGACCATAGCGGCAGCATGGCGGCCAGGCAGCTCGAAGTCATTGGAGGCGCGCAGGCTTTTGTACAAGCAAGTAACCCTCAGGACAGAGAGTTCGTGATCAACTTCGGAGAGATGGTTTCATTTGGTCTGCCTCCAAACGTGCCGTTCACAAACGACGCCAACGTTCTACGAGCCGCGCTATCCTCGCCCTACGCCAGCGGACGGACCGCCTTGTACGATGCTATTTTGGTCGCGATACAGCATCTTCAGGAGGATGATCCCGAAAAGAAAGTTTTGATCTTGATCAGCGACGGTGGAGATAGCGCAAGCAGGCATCGCTTGTCGGACGTACTTCGTACGGCTCAGTCGACGGGAGTGGTGATTTACGCCATCGGCCTGCTGGACGAACACAACGCGGATCAGAACCCGAAGGTCCTTCAAAAGCTTGCCGCCATAACGGCTGGTGTAGCGTACTTTCCGAATTCCTTCGTCGAGGTTATGAAGGTCTGCCGGGACATCGCTGCCGACATCCGTCACCAATATACATTGGGGTATTCTCCACCGGACAGCGGGCGACCGGGCTACCGGAAAGTTCACGTCAGTGTGACCGCGCCTGGTCACGGAAAACTTTTTGTGCGTACGCGCGTCGGCTACTTTCTACCTCCCAGAACCCAAGCATCAATTCAGCCTTCGGCCGCCGAACAGAATCCATCGTTTGCGCGGTAAGGCGAAGCTGACCTGCAGGCCTGTTCTTGCAACTGCGCGGTTTGTTCGGGATTCACGGGAGCCGTCGAGGTCCTGTCGAAATACTGACGTGATTCGCGTATTCCCTCAGCGACCCGACATTGAGCCAAATCCACAGAACGCCCGTAATCGGTTGGGCTACCGACGCTTTACCCGACAATCCATCAAAAGAAACAAACTGGTGCTCACCGTCGATTTCAACGTCGACACAACCACGGCCAGCATCTTTTTATGAACATCGATTCCCGCTATCCTGTAAGCCATAGTTCCTCCTGGCCAGGAGCGGAGAGCGTGCTGCGGTTACCTTAAGCAGGGTCGCGGGCTATCGCCGCTCCCCCAGGGGAAGACAACGACGCCCAATTATTCGCTCAATCACGTACGCTCCAGATCAGACAGTCCAACGGCCTCGAATTCTCCAATGTTCGGTCGACCTCGCCGCTCCGGACCGTTCCGATCTTACCTCTGAGTGATTTTCATAAGGTTTCGCGGGCCAAAGGCCCTAAATGACAGTCTACTCAGGTCTGAGGAGCCGACGTTGTTATGCAATCATGTGGACCGAACTCGCCGTGCACATTGTGAAATGCAAATCAGAGGGACAATCCATTTGATCTGGAAAGCGATGCCCTTTGCCAGCCTTTGGCGGAGACGAAGGCTTGGCTGCGACGCGGTCAGAGTATCAACACTCGCGGTAAGCGTCGATTCCCATTGGAGGCGGGCGCCATCGGGGGCAAAATGTGTCTGGCGGCGTACGTCCAGCGCGTGGATGCGACTGGCTGGGAGGATCGATGACGAGCAAGATATCGACGCTGGCATCTGAGTTCAGAGAGTTGGCTTCCAAATGGCAAACGCTATCGATCTATGAAAAATTCGAGCAATTAGTCGTCGCAGTACTCACAACGGTGATTGCTCTCATTATTGCCTTCGCGACTTGGCAGTTGCTCTTTCACACTCTCAACCTTGTCGAGAGCCATCTCGTCAATCCTGCCGATTCCCAGATCTTCCAGGGTCTGTTTGGAATGGTGCTCACCGTTCTAATCGCATTGGAATTTAAACACACGCTGCTAGTAGTCAGACATCATCGCCGCGCTATCGTCCAGGTGAGGTCCGTGGTGTTGGTTGCACTGTTATCACTGGTTCGCAGATTTATCATTCTTGATCTCTACCAAACTACCTCGAGCTTAATCGCAGCATTGGCGGGCGCAGCCTTGGCCCTCGGAATCGTATTTTGGCTCGTCAGCAATTGCGAAGAACCGCAGGAAGTCGAGGCCCAAGACTCATCCGGCGAACCTGATCACCTTGAATAAATTACTGCGACGAGGTCCTCCCCCAAGTTCTGATTCGATTCAATCAATTGTGGCCATAGTTGACTAGCGGACGTTGGGAAGAAAGAGTGCTCGCCTTTACGCGCATGCAACATCACTTTTGACTGCGATCGGCGCTGTGCAGGTTCCTGTGCTGTGGGGAAAGCCAGATAGGTAGTCGACGCGTGGCACGACCGCCCGATAATGCCTCCACGCGAGGGAGCTTCCGCCGGGCAAGATTCCAGTCAGCTGCCAAAGGCGTTGTGTTGCCTTTGGTTTTTGCCCAGCGCATCATCAGAGCTCATGGACGCGAACAGCCTTGGTAGATTTAGCGCCGCACGCGTCATCGCAGTCCGGTTCGTATTTATCCTTGTACTTTTTGCATTGGCTCTCGGCGTTGTGGTGTGGCGTGCGCCGTTATGGGTCGGGGCCGAAATCGCCCTATTTCGGCTGCTTGCCGCCGGATTTCACAAGCGCTCGATGGTCATTGATGGCTATCACGTATTTTACATTGAGGGTAGCCCCGGCTACCATCCGATAACTCTGGTAGGAATCTAAGAAGACTTTGTTATTCTATTTCCGTATCCAGAGCGTGATCGATCCGATCACCCGCAACCGTAGCCTTTCGAGGAAAACGGTGCGCCGCCGCCAAGGCAGATACGCCGACAGGAAAGATAGTGGAATCCGACGAACATTTTGAACATTCTAGGCCAACTTCTAATCACTGTTTAAGACGCAGCGGAACTGGGCGGGCTCGGTTCCTTACCCGAGAAGAAGGCGAACATTTTGCAGCGAACCCGGCTAATCCTATTTACCACGGCGATATTCCTCATCCCTGTCAGAAATGCGGCATGTATCATCTCTCGAAACCTGAATGGCTCGATCCGCATTTCACTCCTGCAGATATGCAGTTACTTGAAGACGCAGGTATGTTCGCGCTGAATGAATCAGCGCAAGGACTGTTAACATCCATCTCCAAGTCCGGTTCTACGGAAGGTTGCAGACCCCAGTGACGTTTGCGACCGATTCTGGGCGTTCTTACCAGCGAACCGGAAAGTATCTGTCAGTTTGATCGCCAGGCGTCAGCTGAGTTTTGAACTTCGACGAGCAAGCGAATTCTTTTTCGATTTCGCCAGGGTCAATCGGAAATGAGTTCGCCGATGGCGAAACACGCAGACGTCAGGTGCTAGCTCGCTACTACGAGTACTCGATGAGTTAAGAGGGTCGGATGGGCCGACTTGTCGTGTGGCCTGAACCCTGCAAACTTGGTTTGAAGAGCAGAACGCGCGTTCTCCGCAAAGCGCTTGATCCCACAGAATGACTGTCGGCTGACTGTCGTTATGCTGACGCTGTTTGAGCGGTTCGAAAAGCGCAGAGGGGGCGTTGCTGCTCAAAAACAGTCAAAACCTCAGGTATTTGCACAAAACCAAAACAGGATCGCGATGGTTGTAAAGATGCTCCGCACATGGGCTGGAAACATGAGTTTTGAAAAGAGGAGCCGCATGCGATTCGCCGTACTCGGCAACAAACTGTTAGCTTCTTTCCTAGCGTCCATCATTTCGCTGGCGCTCGCGATATCATCGCCTGCTACTCCGGCGCAAGCCGAACCCTCTTTTACGCCTGAGAAACTAGATAAAATTGCTTCCCGAATTGCACTATATCCCGACCCGCTGCTGGCCCAAATCCTCACCGCGTCCACATTTCCTGACCAGATCCCGGAGGCTGCAGAGTGGGCCGACGAGCATCACTACCTCGCGGGGGCGGAGTTGGCCCAGGCCATTGAAGCCGACCATCTTTGGTGGGACCCAAGCGTGCAGGCGCTGCTCCCGTTTCCTTCTGTTCTGGACATGATGGCTTCGGACATGGACTGGACGAATGATCTAGGCAACGCCGTTCTCGCCGACCGTTCCGCGGTTATGGATGCCATTCAACGCATGCGCCGGAAGGCGAAGGAGTACGGTTACCTTCGCTCTAACGAATACATTACGGTGCGAGAGGGACCATACATTGAGATTGAGCCAGTCAATCCAGACTTCATAGTCGTTCCGGCGTACGACCCGTGGGTGGTATTCGCGCCGCCGCCTCCAGGATTTTATGTTGGCGGAGCCATTACGTTTGGTTTCGGGGTTACTATCGGCGCGTGGTTTCGCCCTTGGGGCTGGGGAGCTTGCCGGATCGGCTGGGGCGAGCACGCCATTTTCATCAACAATGTTCGTTGGGAGCGTGGATGGCGTAATCGGGGTGTGTACGTGCACGGCTACCCGGGCCTTCATCACTACGTCGGGGCGAACCGCCTCGAACGTCACGAATTAATCCATCGCAGTGCCGTGGAGCGCGGCTACGCTCACGCCGGTCACGCCTTTCATGAGGGGCACCATCACCGTTGACAGCGATAAAGGGTTTTGAACGTATAGGGTTTGCACGTCAGGGCTTTGAACATTTGTTTAGGGCACGACAAGAAAGACTGGACGACAACCGTCCGTGAGGCAAAAATGAAAATCAGAAATGCAAGAATCGTTGCCGGGCTCGCGCTTCTGCTTTTTGTCGCGGCACTATCGGTGGCCGCAAAGGTCGAGAGTGACTATGACCCCAAGGCAAATTTCTCGCAGTATAAGACCTTCATGTGGATCAAGAGGCCACACATGCCAGATCCACTAATGGATGACCGCATCGTCAACGCGATTAACTCCGAGCTGACCGCGAAGGGGTGGACACTCGTTCCGGAAGGCGCTGACGTAGGCGTGGTCGCCCACGTGGCGACAAGAAAGCAACACTCATTGGAGACATTTTATGACGGGTTTGGCGGTGGATGGGGCTGGCGTCATTGGGGCGGAGGCTTTGGAGTGGCCACCACGCACGTAAACACCTACACCGTCGGGACCCTGGTTGTCGATCTCTTTGATACCGCTACAAAGCAAGTTATCTGGCGGGGCTGGGCTACGGACGCTTTACCTGACAGTCCGCAAAAGGAAACAAAGAAATTAGACAAGGACATCGAGAAGTTGTTTAAGGGTTTTCCGCCAAAGTGAGTGTTCGACCGGATGGTCGAGCGATGCAAGTAAAGGAAAATGGGTTTTCAGTAGTGCGGTTTGCCCGGTTGCAAGTCATTGAGGATCTTCAGAATTAGCGAGCGCCCCGGCGGACGGGCTTGCTACGATGGCGCCTCAGTTCGCCTTTAGATTGTAACCGTAACCCCGGTTGTCAAACGGCTTTCCAGGTTTGCGTCCGCAGGTATAGTCCAACCTAGACTAATGTATAGTGGCGAGTACTACCCGGAAGTGGTACTGGTGACAACGTCGGCCGGGCAGTATTTATCTTTGTTAATATTTCTGATGTATTAATCGCGTTAGAACGGTCCCAGCGAAGCCGTAGTGTCTCCCCAAAGGCATGAAATGAGTAGTGGGCCCCCACCCGGCGCATCGTCTTCAGCAAGTGAGTATCTCGCTGGCCGTGAAGCCTTGCACCTTGAGCGCGAGTTGCGCAAAGGCGTTGAGGAGGCAGAGAAGCGGACGAGCGCAATCCTGGAAAGCATCACTGATGGCCTCGCTGCCATGGACCGGGACTGGCGCTTCACGTATGTAAATTCAGCGTGGGAATCCCTTAGCGGCAAAACTCGTCAAGAATTGTTTGGCCACACGATCTGGGAACTTTTTCCGGAAGTGACGGGGACAATCTTCGACCGCGAATATCGGCGGGCCGTCGCCGAAGATATTTCGGTATCAGTGGAGGGTTACTACTCAGCTATGCACCGATGGCTTTCGGTGGGTGTATATCCATCGGGAGACGGCGGGCTGGCGCTATACGCGCGCGACATAACGGAGCGAAAACAATTCGAGGAAGCGCTGTTGGCGAGCGAGGAACGCTTTCGCGGTTATTTCGAGCTGGGATTAATCGGAATGGCGATCACCTCGCCAACCAAGGGCTGCATGGAGGTTAACGACGAAATCTGCAGAATTCTAGGGTATGAGAGAAGCGAGTTACTAAGATTGACGTGGGCGGAGCTGACGCACTCGGAGGACCTGGCTGCGGACGTCGCCAATTTCCAGCGCGTTCTGTCAGGTGAGATCGATGGCTACTCGATAGATAAACGCTGGATCCGCAAGGACGGTAGTGTTATTCACACGTCGATGTCGGTTCGGTGTGTGCGCGACGCAGATGGTTCAGTCGACTACTTTCTAGCCCTTGTGCAGGACATCACCGCACGAAAGGAAGCCGAAGAAGCATTGGTTAACGCGCGAAATTCCCTTGAGCAGCGCGTTGCAGAACGGACTAGCCAGCTTTCGATTGCCAATGAGGAGCTGGGAATACAAGTTGAAGAGCGCGAGCGGGCGGAAGACAGATACCGCCTGTTATTCGATTCGATTGACGAAGGCTTTTGCACTATCGAACTGATATTTGACGAAAGCGATAAGCCGATTGACTATCGCTATCTTGAAGTTAACCCGTCGTTTGAGAAACAGACCGGAATTAAAAACCCGCGTGGCAAAAGAATGCGTGAGATTGCTCCCCAGCATGAGGAGCACTGGTTCGAAATTTACGGGAAGATCGCCCTGACGGGTCAGCCTGCGCGCTTTGAAAAGGAAGCCTCTCATCTGCAGCGGTGGTATGACGTCTATGCTTTTCGGGTTGGAGAACCTCACGAGAGAAAAGTTGCCATACTCTTTAATGACATCACCGAGCGAAAGCGCAAAGACGAAAGACTCGCTGAGAACGAACGGCGATTTCGGTTGCTCATTGAATCCATCCCGCATCACGTTTGGAGTCTTCGCACAGATGGTTCACTCGGATATTGGAACAAGCGGCTGGTGGATTACACCGGGCTGACCGAGGAAGAATTGCGAACTGGCGGCTGGGCCGCACAGCACCCCGGCGATGTGGAGCGCGTCAAGGCAGCGTGGGAAAAGACGTTTGCGAACGGAACGACGTATGAAATGGAACAGCGCGTTCGAGGAAGAGATGGTCAGTATCGCCGCTTCGTCTGTCGCGCAGTTCCGGTGAAGGACGAACTGGGCCGACCGGTCGAGTGGTTTGGCACGAACACTGACGTTGAGGACCGCCGTCAGACGGAAGAGGCCCTGTACCTACTTCAAACAGAATTGGCGCACATTGGACGGGTAACTACGCTCGGCGAGTTAGCAGGCTCTATCGCTCACGAAATAAGCCAGCCCATTACGGCTCTGGTAAGCAACGCTGATGCGAGCTTGCGATGGCTAAATCAAACTCCGCCCAATATTGACGAAGCGCGAAGGGCGCTAGAAGATATCGTGAGACAGGGACTTCGTGCCAGCGAGGTAATCATCAGAATCCGCACGCTGATGCGTAAAGGTCCGCGCCTGTCATTGGTGATGAATGTGAATCACTTAATCGAGGAGGTTCTAATTCTGGTGCGACCACAGATCCAGCGGCGGAACGTTGAACTGCGAACCGAGCTGGCTGCGGATCTTCCCTCGATCGCCGGTGATGCTGTACAGCTACAGCAAGTGATCCTTAATCTGGTGTTGAATGCCATCCAAGCCATGGATGGGCAGGAGGAACATTCGAAGAAATTGACTCTCGTTTCGCACCGCGAGGGACCTCACGACATCGTTATTTCTGTTCGTGATTCCGGCGAGGGAATCGCCGCCCATCAATTGGATCAACTTTTTCAGCCATTTTTCACCACCAAGCTCGGCGGAATCGGCATGGGACTGGCCATCTGCCGTTCGATCGTAGAAGCACATGGAGGCAGAATCTGGGCTACATCCAACGTTAACCATGGCGCTGATTTTCAGTTCAGTTTGCCGGGTGTAGGCTATTGAGATGGCAGAGACACAATCAATCGTATATGTGGTGGACGATGATTGCGACGTTCGCAACGCGATGGATACTCCCCTGCGATCGGTAGGTTTGAGGGTCCGAACGT
>Ga0210409_10007404_pt1 | contig 11314 bp, 10 predicted proteins | sample IncBWH17MmetaG_FD_161649 | JGI IMG/M metagenome (GOLD analysis project Ga0210409, IMG submission 161649) | Forest soil microbial communities from Barre Woods Harvard Forest LTER site, Petersham, Massachusetts, United States - Inc-BW-H-17-M | ecosystem: Environmental > Terrestrial > Soil >...
CGTGCGGCCAGTGCCGATCGCCCAAACCGGCTCGTATGCAATTAGAATACGGGAGAACTCTTCATGGGTCAACGCACCGGGCCCGCCGTTGAATTGCCTGCGGAGGACCTCTTCGGTAAGGCCGGCATCGCGGTCTTCCCCGGTTTCTCCGAGGCAAACGATGGGGATCAGGGCGCTCTCCAGAGCCATTAGACTCTTTTTGGCGACATTGTCATCGGTCTCACGAAAAAGCTGGCGGCGCTCGGAGTGGCCGATGATGACGTAGCGGCAGCCGGCTTCGGCGAGCATGGGGGCAGAAACTTCGCCGGTGAAGGCGCCTTCCCTGCTCCAGGAGACGTTTTGACCGGCGATGGCGATGTTGGAGTTTTTCGCGGCTTCGACGGCTGTGGAGATGGCGGTAAAGGGCGGGGCGATGACGATGTCGCAATGCTTCGCGGTTGCAACCAAGGGAGCGAAAGCGGAGAAAAAAGCGCGGGTGTCGGCCAAGGTTTTGTACATTTTCCAGTTGCCAGCGATTACGGGGCGACGCATGTCATGGCCTCCAAGAAAAGAAAGAATCTAACGCAGAGACGCTGAGAACGCAGAGAAGAACGGAGGACAGGCAGGAATGCCTGTCCCACATGAGCGAGAGAATGGCTGTTTTCATTTGTTGGTGAGGGCTTCGACGCCGGGGAGTTTGCGTCCGGCGAGAAATTCGAGAGAGGCGCCGCCGCCGGTTGAGATGTGGGAGATTTTGTCGGCGACGCCGGATTGATGCACGGCGGCGACGGAATCGCCACCGCCGACGATGGAGGTTGCACCGGCGGTGGTGGCTGCGGCGACGGCTTTGGCGATTTCGAGCGTGCCCTTGGCAAACGCGGGCATTTCGAAAACGCCCATGGGGCCGTTCCAAACGATGGTTTTCGCGGCGGCAATTTTCTGACGATAGGTTTCGATCGTTTTGGGGCCGATATCGAGACCCATCCAACCGTCGGGAGTGTCGTGGATTGAAACGGTTTTTGTGGCGGTGTCGGCTTTGAATTCGGCCCCGATGATGTGATCGACGGGCAAGAGCAGAGGGAATTTTTTCTCCTGAGCTTCGGTACGAAGGCGACGAGCGAGGTCGAGTTTGTCGTCTTCGACGAGGGACTTGCCGATGGGATGGCCTTCCGATTTTAGAAAAGTGTAGGCCATGCCGCCGCCGATGAGCATGGCGTCGGCGATTTTCATCAGGTTTTCGACGACTTCGATTTTGTCGCTGACTTTGGCGCCGCCGAGAATGGCGACGAAGGGGCGCGCAGGATTAGTGACGGCTTTGCCGAGGTAGGCCAGCTCTTTTTCCATGAGCAGGCCGGCAGCGGATTGCTGGACGAAACGGGTGATGCCGACGACGGAAGCGTGCGCGCGATGCGCGGAGCCGAACGCGTCGCAGACGAAAACGCCGTCGCAGAGAGCGGCGAGCTGCTTCGAAAAAAATTCGTCGTTCTTTTCTTCTTCGGGATGGAAGCGAACGTTTTCGAGGACGAGGACTTCGCCATCGCGCAAGGCTTTGCTCTGGCCTTCCGCTCCCGGGCCTACGCAATCGAGAGCAAAAGCCACGGGCTTTCCGAGGAGCTCTTCCAGTTTTCTGGCAACGGGATTCAGGGAATATTTTGGCTCAGGACCGCCTTTGGGGCGGCCGAGATGCGAGGCAAGGACGAGGCGCGCGCCTTTCTGAATAGCGAGACGAAGCGTCGGAATCGTTTCGCGGATGCGCGTATCGTCGGTGACCACGCTGTCCTTGAGCGGCACGTTGAAGTCCACGCGGATGAAGACGCGCTTGCCTTTGAGGTCGAGGTCGTTGATGGTGAGCTTGGTCATGAACCCAGTTCTTAGTTGTTAGTTATAAGTTCTAAGCAAAAAAGACTTCGTCCCTTTTGAAATGCCGAATGGATCCTCGGCTGCCAAGACTCCTTGGTTGAGATCCTTCGGCGATCCTTATCGGATCGCCTCAGGATGACAACCGCCTGACTAGAACTTGCTGGCCAGGAGCTTGATCAGGTCGCGGCAGCGGCAGGAATAGCCCCACTCGTTGTCGTACCAGGCCAGCACTTTGACGCAACGGTCGCCGACGACTTTGGTGTATTCGGAATCGACAATGGAGGAATTCGAATTGCCCTTGAAATCGCAGGAGACCAGCTCTTCTTCGGTGTAGGCGAGGATGCCCTTCATCGGGCCATTGGCCGCGGCTTTCAGGGCCGCATTGACGGCCTCTTTCGTTGTGGGCTTGTCGACGAAGACAGTGAGGTCGACGACGCTGACGTTAGGGGTGGGGACGCGCATGGCGTATCCGTCGAGCTTGCCCTTCAATTCGGGAATCACGAGGTGCAGCGCTTTGGCGGCGCCGGTGGAGCTGGGAATCATGTTGATGGCAGCGGCACGCGCGCGGCGAAGGTCCTTGTGCGGGAGGTCCAGGAGCTTCTGATCGTTGGTGTAGGAATGGATGGTGGTCATGGTGCCGCTGTGGATGCCGAAAGTGTCCTGGAGGACTTTGGCGACGGGAGCGAGACAGTTGGTGGTGCAGGAGGCGTTGGAAATGACGTGGTGCTTCGTGGGATCGTAAGTCTTGTCGTTTACGCCGAGGACAAAGGTGGCGTCGGGGCCATCGGCAGGCGCAGAGATGATGACTTTTTTCACCGGTGCGCGGAGATGTTTTTTCGCGTCCACGCCTTTGGTGAACAGGCCGGTGGATTCGATGACGATGTCGGCGCCGACGGAAGCCCAGTCGATTTCGGCGGGGTCCTTTACCTTGAAAACCTTGAAGCTCCTGCCATCCACGGCGATCGAGTCTTCCGTGTGAGTGACCTTGTGCGGCAAATTGCCAAGAACCGAGTCGTATTTCAAGAGGTGCGCGAGGGTCTTCGAGTCGGTGATGTCGTTGACGGCGACGAACTGGATATCTTTGTCGTCGAGCGCGGTGCGCACGATGTTGCGTCCGATGCGGCCGAAGCCGTTGATGCCAACCTTGATGGCCATTCTTTCCTCCGATGAGGTGTGAAGTACTGCGGCAGTGTAGGAGCGGATGACGGCCGCGGGTGAAACTAAAATGCTAGGGTGTGCGAGGAGAAAAGTCAACGCGGGGGAAATGGAGGAGAGCCGGAAGAATCAGTGATAGCTGAATGGGATATGCAACGTAAAATGGACACTTGGTGCGAAGCCTTGGGCAGCGTTGCCCAATATGCGAAATGAGGGCCTATGCCACTTGAAAAGAAGCAGGTGTTCCCGAACCTGTTTCGATACGTGTGTGATAGTTGTCCGTTCGACTGGCCCAGGACGCCGGTGAAAGAAAGCGAGTTGCCGCCTCCCCCGAACCACACATGCCCGAACGAGAACCGGCCTGAGGCGAAGGCGGTTTCCAAAGAAGCGCCCTCCAAAGAACAAGAGAGGAAAGCTGAGGGAAGCGCGAAACTCAGGCCCGTGGCCGTGTGCACCCGCTGCGGTGCTATTTCTTACGCTACGCAATACATTAACGGCCAGTGCGCACAGGTGGTCGCAGGGAAGAGATGCGTCGGAGTCAATGGAAGCGCTGTCAACGCCGACGATTGGAAGCAGTGCTCCGCGTGCGCGGGCACTGGGGAAATAGGAATGAGTCGTTGCGGCCATTGCGACGGGGCAGGCTGGTTGTACGCCCGCAACAAGGGATAGCGCCAGAAGAAGCGCACGGCAATCGTAAGGGGCAGGTCTTATCAGATGGCATCTGTTTTGCGTTGGCTTTTTGATTCGGAGCGCGGAGATTCTGGCCGCCTGATTCCGCGATGGATTTTTCTGCGCGCGCTGGGGCTGATTTATTACTCGGCGTTTTTCTCGCTGGTGTTTCAAATCCGCGGATTGATCGGTCCGCGCGGAATCCTTCCTGCCAACGAATATTTGAAAATGCTCGCGGAGCAGTTCGGCCGGTTGAGCTACTGGTATGCGCCGACGGTGCTGTGGTTTTCGAGCAACGCGCACATGCTGACGGGAATCTGCTGGGTGGGCATGATTGCGTCGGTGCTGCTGGTCCTGAATTTCTGGCCGCGCGGGATGCTGGTGATTTGTTTCGTGTGTTTCCTCTCGTTCGTCAGCGCGGCGCAGGAATTTTCCGGTTACCAGTCCGACGGCATGCTGCTGGAGGCAGGATTCATCGCGATGTTTTTCGCGCCGCGGGGATTCCGCCCGGGGTGGGGCGAAACGAGCGCGCCTTCACGCGCGAGCTGGTTCCTGCTGGTGTGGGAATGTTTCCGGATTTATTTCGAATCGGGCGTGGCGAAAATCCTGGGCGGCGATCCGCAATGGCGGAATTTCACGGCGCTGGACGAGTATTACCAGAACGGCCCGCTGCCGACGTGGATCGGCTGGTACATGCAGCATTGGCCACACTGGTTCCATGCAGCGACAGCGTTCGGGACGCTGGCGCTGGAATTGGCGCTGGCGTGGATGATGTTTCTGCCGCGGCGGTATCGAATCATTTGTTTTTTTATCGTGACGCCATGGCAGGCCGGAATCATTCTTTCGGCGAACTATACGTTTCTGAATTACCTGGTGCTGGTGCTGGGTTTTCTGCTGTTGGATGACCGCTTCGTGCTGCGCTTGCTACCGAAACAATGGAAAAACCACTTCTTCGCCGCAAAAGCGAAGAGGGCGCCGGTGCCCGTAAATCCGGAGCGAAATTGGCGTAGCACTCTGCTGGCACAGGCGCGTCCACTGAAACTGGCCGTTGCAGCGGTCATGCTGACGTGGATTTTTTACGTGACGCTGGCGGAAATGGTGTGGATGGTCAGACCGTTGCCGCTGCCCACGACGCCAGTCGCAGCGCTGGAACCGTTTCGCATCGCCAATCGCTATGGGCTGTTCGCGATGATGACGCGGGGACGGTATGAACTCGAGTTTCAGGGATCGGACGATGGGCAGACGTGGTTGATCTATCCGTTCCGCTTCAAGCCACAAGACCCGAGCAAGGCGCCGGGGATTTATGCGCCGTACCAGCCGCGATTTGATTGGAATTTGTGGTTCGCGTCGTTGAGTGCGTGGCGACAGGAGTTGTTCGTCGTGCGTACCGAGCAAGCTTTGCTCAAAGGAAATACTGACGTGCTCCTGTTGTTTGCGGGCGATCCTTTCCCGCACGGTCCGCCGCAGCAAGTGCGCGTGGTCTTCTGGCAATATTGGTTTACGACACCCGCCGAGAAACGGTCACAAGGGATGTGGTGGCGACAGCAGCAACTGGGGCTCTACGCTCCGACGCTCGCGCGGGAGGACGACGGAAGGATTGTCGTTCTGGAATGGCCGCAAGTTTCAGAGCCGAGAGAATAGCTAATACTTTCGTGGGAGGCACAAGTTAGCAGCAGTCCGGCTCGACCTCCTCAAACGCGTGTTCGATGACTTTGTTGATTCGCACACTCTCCTTGCGCAGATCCTTCAGCTTACCCAGGTGTTTCATCCAAGACTTTTGGCCGGCTACCGGAGCCGTCTTCAACTTAACCTCGACGGCCTCGGTGACAAACTGCCGCAATGGCATGCCTTGCTCGGCCGCTTTCGATTTTGCCCGGCGAAAAACTGTGTCGGGAATTTCCAACGTAGTCTTCATGGATTCGACACTCCCATGCTTAGGGGAGAGGGGTCAAATGATTTTCAAAAGTATGGAGGTTATCAGAAGTCGCGCAGGATCACTGCGGGAACTGCTTGATGCTGGTGACGTGCTCGCCGGTGAAGCGGACAAAGACGGTCTTCGAAGGGGGCTGACCATAAATCCAATCCTCGATGTCGTTGCCTTCGGAGTCGCGCTCGCGGACTTTGTGATCAGGCTTGCCAATGGCGGCGACCACTTCTTCGCGGTCCATGCCGACCACGGGTTTGCGGTCCTGAATGGCCTTTTTCATTTCCGGAGGAAGCGTATCGAACCACTGCACGGCCGCGGAGCGTTCTCTTGCGAAATTGAGGAACGGCGCAAGGAGCTGCTTCAACTCCTCGGGCGTCATGTCTGGAAGCGGCTTATTGAACTCCAGGAAAATGGTGCTGCCCATTCCAGGCTGCATACCTGGTGGGCCTTGATCCTGGGTCGAAGTGCTCTGAGATGTCGGCATGGTAGCGCCGCCGATGCCAATCTGAAGATGATCCCGCCAGTGATGCTTGCCGCGGCCGCCGCCGTTCAAGTCTACGACGATTTGGTGATCGCGAAATTCGAGCTTGGTGATCTGAACATTGTCACCGGTGTTTACGGCTGCTCCGTGCGTGGCCACGGCGCGGTCAAGAAACTCGGTGTTCAGGGGCTTGCCCACATACACGACGAAGCCTTCCTTCCCCGCAGGGAGCGCTTTGATGGCTTTGGCGAATTCACCGGAGACGTAGCGGATCAGGGCAAGCTTGGAATCATCCTGAAGCGTGGCGTGCTTTGCAGCAGTCGGAGATTTGGCCTGGGGCTGCTGGGTGTCCGAAAGTCCGCCGGTATTCGGGAAAAGAGGAATCTCTTCGTCGGAAGGAAAGCTCAGGTCGGACTTCGCGGGCGGACGAAGGCTGTTGACCCGCGGAACGTCCGCGTCAGCCAGCAGTAAGAACGCCAAGGATAGTACGAACCAGTTCGACATAAGCAGCCGGGGCCCGGACCCTGTCCGGCGCACCATCCCTATTCTACGATGCAGACAGCCCCCTGAACAGGTGCATGGCCGGGGAAGCTTTTCCCTTACCTGTCCCCGGAGGGGGTCGAATTGCACTCGCGAACGGGGCTGATGTCGCCGGTCTAGCGGGAGACGACTTGGACGCCCTGTCGGTCGATGGTGGCGGGAAGGACTGAGGCGCCGCCATCCAGAATGGCTTTTTCCACGCGTTCGCGGGCGTCAGGTTCGATTAGGAGGACGACACAGCCGCCACCGCCAGCACCACAGACTTTGCCAGCCAGGGCGCCATTGCGGCGGGCGTTTTCAATGACACGGTCGATGGTCTTGGTGGAGATGGTGGGAAGATTGCGCTTGCGGAAGGACCATTCCTCACGCATGAGGCGCCCGGCATGCTGCCAATCGGGCTTTTCCAGGGCGCGGCGCATTTCCTGAGCGACTTCGGAGATACGCTCGAGGCTGTTTTGCACGGCGCGGTTGCCGCCGATCTGGGCTTTGAAAACTTCCCAGTTGTTGATGCCGTGCTGGCGCGGCTTGCCGGTGTAACAGACCACGACGCGGCGCTCGAGTTCGTCAAGATTGACGCGCAGCTCGACGCGATGTTCGCCGCCAGGCGGGAGTTCGATGGCGGCGGCGCCACCGAAAGCCGGCGGGTAGTGATCCTGCGTTCCCGTGGGGACATTGATGACAATGGCTTCGGCGTCGCGGCTGATGTGGATCCAGTCTTCCTTGCTCTTTCCCGCGCCGGTGAAGCGGTCGAGCGTGGCACAGATGGCGACGGCCATGGCGCTGGAGCCGCCAATCCCCGCGCCTGCGGGAGCTTCGGAATCCGTGGTGAGCGTGAAGCCGCCCTGGGGCTGGAAAAATTTTACGATTTCGGCGAGGAGGGGGAGGCGGTAACGCTTGGCCTTCACCAAAGCGGCGAAGGAAGCAAAACCTTCGTCGCGCTTGATGTCGCGGGAAACGAGCTTGATGCGATTGTCGCCGGCGGCATGCGTTTCGATGGAGCACGAAGCGTAGAGGGAGATCGCAGCATTCAGCGTGATGGCGCCGGGATGAAAGAGATAAAGAGGCCAGATGTCGAGGGTGCTGCCGGCGAAGTCTACACGCGTCGGTGCTTTGGATTCGATGATCATGAGTGCTCGTTAGTTGGATTTTGGAGCGTATTCAGTGGAGCCAGTGTGACGGAAGGTTGTAGCAACCTCAAGCGGAGACGTTAACGATTGTCAGCGGAAAGACAACGACGGTCCCAAGGTCCAGGGAGCAGGAAAGACTCACAAAATGAGGCATCGGAATCAACTGCCGCTGGCGGAGGCGGCGCGATTGCGGGCGAGGAGTTGGGGGCCGTCCTTTTTTTCCTGGGCGAGGGCGGGATTGGGCTCGAAGCAGCGGCGGCAGCGGGCTTCATACGCACCGCCAGCACCTACGACAATGAGCTCTTCGCTTTCGACGAGGCGCTGCGTGTGAACGGCCGGATTGCCGCAGCGCACGCAAATGGCCAGGAGCTTGGTGATCTCTTCGGCGACGGCGAGAAGGCGCGGCATGGGTTCGAACGGGCGGCCACGGTAATCGGTGTCCAGGCCGGCGACGATCACGCGCTTGCCGAGATTGGCGAGCTTGGTGCAAACCTCGACCAGTTCGTCGCCAAGAAACTGGGCTTCATCGATGCCGACGACTTCGGTGCGCGGCGAAAGTTTCTCCAGGATTTCGGCGGCTTTGAAGACGTTGTCCGAAGGAATTCCGAGGCCGGAATGGGAGACGATTTCGTTGGCGGCATAGCGGGCGTCGATGGCAGGTTTGAAAATCTGCACGCGCTGGCGGGCGATTTCCGCGCGGCGCAGACGGCGGATCAGTTCTTCACTCTTGCCAGAAAACATCGGGCCGACGACGACTTCGATCCACCCCATATTGCCTTTGACGATGTCCACGATGGCTCCCTCAAAATCAGTTTTCAGTTCTCAGTTGTCAGTTCTAAGTAAAAACTTCAAGCCCGAATAATTCGCTTTCTTCTTTGCGCTTCCCCGAAATGAACTCTGCGAAACATTTCAGGTCGCGGGGCAGGCCCCATCTGCTGGTCGTCGCGGGTGCCGGTTGCGGCGGCCCAAGGGTCGCCCCTACAAAGTCTGCCTCACGCCAACGGCCGCGGCGCGATACATCTCCACATTATAGAACGGAGCGAAGGCCGCGACCACGGCAACGCGAAACGCTTCCTGGCGCGTAATGAAATTGTTGGAAAGCACGCCCCAGGCGCCCTGAGCGTCGCGAATGCCGACGGCGCCTGCAAATTTATCGATGGCAACGGAAAGTTCGACGCCGTTTTCGAGAACTTCATGGGCAAGCGCTTCCGGCAGCTCGATGCCTCCGGAGCGCCCGTAATGGCCCCGCGCGCCGTCGGTCACATAAGCCCAGCTTTCGAGGAAAATGCGGCGGCGGCCGTTTTGTTTCAATGCGGAGTAACGCAACAGTTCGTCCGGCGATGCGCCTTCGTGGATGACATCGAGCCCGCCTTCGAGGCCGATGAAATAGTGCCAGGCGGCACCGCTCGTTCTCGCCAATTGCACCAGGGCTTCGGCACGCTGACGCGCACCACGCATCAATTCTTCCCGCGAGGCCGGCGTGTGGCTGACGCCGCTTTCCACTTCTACACCGAGCACTTCGAATTGAGCTTCGGGGGCAAGCACCGCGGAGAACGCAGCGAGGGCTTCGTTGACGGCGTTGAGCTTGGGGCCGCGCTTGCTGCCGACGGCGAGAATGATCTTATTCATCTGTGGGAATGCCAATGCGCTGATTGTAACGGCAGTTTGACGAGGAATTCACTTAGAAATCGCAGGGCTGAGGAAAACTCGGGGTAGGACTTTCTGAAGGTGCCCATCTGGGCCGGCTATCTGGCCCGCATGAGGAATGGAGCGGCCTATCGGAATCGAACCGACACCTGAACCTTGGCAAGGTTCCGTACTACCACTATACTAAGGCCGCTCAACGACCTTCTTTTTATAACATGCCCGACCGGCAGCGACAAGCCTGCGCCGCGAAGGGCCACCAAGAATCGTCAACTGCGTAACAAACAATAATCAGGAAACCTGGGTAATGCGGGCGGATTTCACCACCGGCGAGCGCCGCTGGCGCGCCGCGAAGCGCTCCGCTTTGTCCTTGTCGGTATACACGCGGCCGAACTTCTCGCCATCGGCGTAGTAAACGCTCACGAGAAAGTGATGATGTTTGCGGCGGCGATCTTTGTCAAAAGTAGACTTCCCTCTTCGGGCGTCCTTTTTCGTGCCATTCTTTGTCACGGTAACCATCCCTGTCTTTGGAGGATCAGCACGGCACTATCTCAGGGAAGCTGGCGCCGCGCAAGTACCGGGGAAGATAGTAACACGCGGTTCATTACAGCAAGAAAAGAGAAAAACGAAAAGGATGAAGAGACTCTGAATCGAGCACACCAGGTCACCTTCCTTGCTACTACTGTTGTAATTGCATTCATGAGTAAGCGCGCGATTCGAAAAAACAGGCGATTCCGAGTTGGAATCACGGCGTCGGCCCGGGCCCGCTCCAGCCAAAAGCTGTATTCCTGGCCAGGAGGCCAGCCGGGCCTACAGGCCAATTTGTCTTAAATTGCGACGGGAAATCGTTGCAACCCATGAAACATTTTCCGACTTTGTTCGTCTTTATAGGTGAGGAGAAGATAAGCTGAATGTGGCGGAGAATAACAATGATAACCACAGTCCCAAAGCAACCGCCCGTTGTGGAAGACCTGCGAAGTCATTCGCAGGAACAGATCGCTGAATTACGTCAGCTTCTCGCAGTGGGTGCCCCGTCGCGGCCAGATCCGCGCCGGCCTGGTTTCTATGAAGTGCAAGGCCTTGCGAACACGTACTATGTGTTCAAGTATCCGAGCGGCGCGAAAGTGCTGCTACTCGGAGTGTGGGAACGCGACCCTGTTGCCGAAATGGTGGCGTGCACCTGCACAGCGGCATAAATTTCCTTCTCGCTGTACCTTGAGAATGAGCACATAAGAAGCGCCCCGGTCACGACCGGGGCGTCTTTTTTTGGTCTTCCTCCAGTTCCAACGCCACAGAATTAATGCAGTAGCGCAATCCCGTAGGTTGGGGGCCATCGTCGAAAACATGCCCCAGATGGGCCTCACACCGGCTGCACTTGACTTCCGTTCGCCGCATGCCATGGCTGGTATCCGTTTCAGCTTCCACGGCGGCTTCATTGGCCGGGGAGTAGAAACTGGGCCACCCGGAGCCCGAGTGGTATTTTGTTTCAGAACGAAACAACGGTTGGCCGCAGCAAACGCACTTGTAGGTTCCGGGCGTGTCCGTGTCCTCGTACTCGCCGGTGAAGGGTGGCTCCGTCCCCTTCTTTCTGGTCACAAAGTATTGATTCTGCGTGAGTTGTTTCTTCCAGGTGGAGTCGTCCTTGCGAATCTTGTTTTCCATGGCGAGCCCTCCGTCGCGGTTCACGATGATACACCCGTGCAGTATCAGATTCAGCGCAGAGGCTGGACGTTTCACCTGCCAGCCTCAGTATAGGAAATTGTAAAGGCGCTCAGCGAAAGCCACTATGCGAGAAGCCGCTGTGTAAAAGACGCAAGCAGAAATACTGTAATGCGCGCGGATGGCTGATTAGATCTAGCGGCGGAAGGCCGAATCACTGCGATTCACTGCATATTTAGCGTTTTGGAGTACGGCTTTTACCCAAAATACATG
>Ga0210409_10007406_pt1 | contig 11313 bp, 8 predicted proteins | sample IncBWH17MmetaG_FD_161649 | JGI IMG/M metagenome (GOLD analysis project Ga0210409, IMG submission 161649) | Forest soil microbial communities from Barre Woods Harvard Forest LTER site, Petersham, Massachusetts, United States - Inc-BW-H-17-M | ecosystem: Environmental > Terrestrial > Soil >...
GTACCATGTTCCTATCGTCCTGTGAGCGCTTTATGTCGCGTCCTCCTCTCGAAACTCCTATCGAGCGCATCTTTCGGAAAGTTATGCGTCAGAAAATGCCGCTGGCCGTAAGGGAAATTTTGCTGCGCAAACCGAGTGCTCCACGTCTAAAGCTCCGACCAAGCCGTCCCTGACCCCGGCTCTGCCTGCGGCAGGGAGGCCCGCCACGGCGGGAAACTACGCAAGTGGTGTTACCAACTGTGTACATCGGGTGGTAATCGCCTCGTAAAGTGTTAAGTTAGTTCCAGACGCGTCCTCTGTTTTTGCCCCCCCTTGAACTTTGTTGGAGCAAACAAAATGTCAATCCGAGTGCTCATTGTCGATCACCACGAGCAAATCCGTAAATTGGTTCGAGCTTTCTTTCTGAGTGAATTTGGATTCCAGATCTGCGGCGAGGCAGCTGATGGTTACGAAACCATTATGAAAGCGCAGCTCCTAAAGCCCGACTTGATAGTTCTTGAAGTGGCCATACCAGGTCTTAACGGGGTCGAAGTTGCGCCCAAATTAAAGAAATTGCTTCCTAAAACACCGATAATTCTATTCACGTTACACGGAAGCCTGCTCAAAGGTTGCGATACCCGTGAAATAGGCGTTGACGCGGTGGTTGCCAAACAGGATGGGATGTCCGCGCTTAGAAACTCGGTTAATGCTGTATTCACAAGAAGTCCGGCAACTAGCGCGACCAAATGAGCTTGTTCAAAATTGCACATCTTTCAAACTGGATTGATGACAGCATTGCCGTCGACCAATCTGTTCAAGACTTCGCCCTCCCAGTAGGCATTGAACTCACGTCACTTTCCGTTAGCCCGGAGGCAGTGATGACAATAAAAGTGCTGTTAGTCGATGGCAGCGATGTCATGCGATCGGCGATCAGGCAGTTGCTCAAAAAAGAACTCGGGATTGAGGTGATCGGGACAGCCAATAGTTTCGCTAAAACTATGGCGTTAACTGCTGCTTTGAAGCCCGACGTCTTGCTGATGGACCCGCACATGCCAGATGAGCGCGAATACAAACCTGCGTTCGTAAAATCTCAAATGCTCTTACATGCTAAATGCATTGTAGCCATGTCGCTGTGGAATGATGATGACACCAGGACTTTGGCTAAAACCTTTGGCGCACATGTGTTCCTGGACAAGATGAATCTCTATTCAGAGCTGATTCCCGCAATAAGGCGGTTTTGCCCCAGTGTGAGGATTCCGGAAACCGCGAACTCCTTCAAGGAAGACTCAGGATGGCGTGCTAACGCGTCAATGGGAGAAGGGTTAGACGCGGCCTAATCGTTGCGAACCGAGTCTGCGTTGGCAATCGGACTTTGCCCAGCGTGTTGGGAGGCTGTTACTAGCCGCGGTTCTCGCAAATGTGTCGCGCGAACTCTCTTTGTACGTGAATCTTTTCGAGTCGTCGCGTTTCCTCTGGGGTGCGGCCTTTCGGCGCGCGAGTTTCTGGAAATCTGCAACCGCAGCCGCTGCATTGGTATGCGTTAAGCGCCAAAGCCGATGCCGCGATGCGCGGCTTGTTCATCTCCATGGTTACCGCCGCGAGGCCCGTCGCGGAGGGTTCGTGTGCTTTCAACATATGGGAAGTATGGCACTGGGCAGTGAAGGGAACTGTGCGGTAATGCACACTGTAACGTGCTCCATGACTGATAGTGATGCTGGTTATCAATTAACACCGGTAGTACTACGATAGTACTCGGTGTCCAATAGTAAACAGATTCATAAACTAATCTTAGGTACTATTAATCAGTCGTTAATCTCAACTGGCTTGGGGCGGCAGCTGGCGCGGATCTGGGAACTGCCACCCCAAGTTTTTTTTTCACGGCCCGATCAGCGATCAACGAAAAGTAACGATTCATTCCGTACAAGAAAGAAGGAAACACATTGATGACGAAAATTGTGACGGAACGATCGAAAAACAACGGCACATCTACTGTGCACACCGGAAGTGTCGCGGACACTCTGGAACGTGAACTTAATCCGATTATTCACGACTGGTTGACGTTGGTAGAAAAACAAGAAGACCTGATGTCAATTAAATTGAGCTACGAAGATCGCACCGGACATTTGCCGGCGTTGCTCCGCGAAGTCATCTCCCGTCTGCGCCTGGATGCAGGCACAAAGGCGCCGGTCTCGGTAGCGGCGAGTCACCATGGTGATCTGCGCCATAAACAGGGCTATTCGGTGGCTATGGTGGTCGAGGAGTCACGGCTCTTACAGGTTTGTCTATTTACCACCCTGCACAAAAACAAGGGCCAGATCGAATACAGCAAACTGCTGCCAGATGTGGTGACCATCGCAGACGAGGTGGACGCGCAGTTGAAGCAACAGATGCTCCGCTACATGACAGCCAAGGCCGTTTGACCCAAGCCCAGCGTCAACTGGAAGAAGCCCAAGATGGATCCAGAGCCGTATTCAATTTTCTGTCCTTCTCGCTCGAATGGGACGTGACGAAGAATATCGTGGGTACGATGAGAGCTGATGCGGTATGAAAATCGAACCAACAGAGTGTGTACTGCTGATTCATTGCAATCCCGCGGACGGCCGCCTGATCTCGAAGGCGTTGATGGCCCCTCCTCATCGTATTTTAGAGGTTGAGTTCGTGAACAAAGTGCCTGATGCACTCGAACGAATCCGTAAGGGCGGGGTTCGGACCGTGATCATGGACATAGAAATGCGGGAAGGGTACGCGAGCTTTGAAGAACTTTTGTCCTCGGCGCCGCACATGCCTATCCTGATTCTCAGTGGAACAGAAACTGAATGTATCGCCAGGCAAGCTGTGGAGCAGGGCGCGCAGGACTACCTGCTGAAGAATCAACTGGAGGAATTCAGACTAGGAAGGGTGGTACGCAGCATGATCGAGCTTAAAGCGAAAGAGGAGGCCCTGATACAGCAACAACAGTGCGCCGATGTAATTCTCTCGTGCACCGGTGACGCCGTCTTGATTTCCGATGTTGCCGGCTTGGTCAGGCATCTAAATGAACCTGCCGAATTGCTGACAGGATGGTCACGCCAAGAAGCGCTTGGTCATTCACTGGACGAAGTATTTCAAACCATCGACTCGATTAGCCGGCAGGCTGTAGGCGATCCGTTGGCGACGGCGGCCGTGGACAAAAAATACGTACCGTTATGTTCGAACTGCGTACTGGTGCAACGTCATGGTTTCGAAGTGGCCATCGAGGGTTCAGCTGCATATACCCGGGACCGGTTGGGAAATATAAACGGATCGATATTCGTTTTCAACGATATAAGCGCAGCACGGGCAAAATCGCTTGAGCTTTCGCACCTGGCGCAGCACGATTTCCTGACGGACCTGCCGAATCGCGTACTCCTGAATGACCGTATAACCCAGGCGATTTCCTTCGCGGCACGCTACAGCAAGCAGTTGGCAGTGATGTTTCTCGATTTAGACGGATTTAAGAGTATCAACGACTCGCTCGGACATACTAGTGGCGACAAACTGCTGCAATTGGTCGCCGGCCGATTGGTCGCTTGTGTACGGCGCTCCGATACCGTGAGCCGACTGGGCGGAGACGAGTTCGTGGTGTTGCTGTATCAAGTGGAGCACGCCGAAGACGCCGCTTTCATCAGTAAGAAGATTCTCAGCTCGCTTGCCGAGCCGTTTTTCGTTGAGCATAAGCATTTGGACATCAGTGCGAGCATTGGGGTGAGTACCTATCCTGGCGATGGGCAGGACGCTGAGACCCTGCTACAAAAAGCCGACACTGCGATGTATGCGGCCAAGAAACTCGGACGCAACAATTGCCAATTTTTTAGAGCAGAAATGCAGGCTCGGTTGTTAGAGCGGCAGAGGCTGGAGGGCAGCCTACGCCACGCCTTGTCCCGAGATGAGTTTACGTTGCACTACCAGCCGAAGATCAGCCTCAAAACGGGAGAGATCACGGGAGTCGAAGCGTTGTTGCGATGGAAACACCCCACGCGCGGATTGGTGTCTCCGTTGCAATTTGTGCCAATCGCCGAAGAGACCGGATTGATTGTGCCGATCGGTCAGTGGGTGCTGCTGAAAGCCTGCCAACAGTCGCGAGCCTGGATGGATGCGGGACTTCCCCCTGTGCGTATGGCAGTCAACGTATCCGCAGCGGAGTTCATGGCCAAGGATTTTTTGTCGGGAGTTCGTGCCGCACTGATTTCGACTGGCGTGGAGCCTCACAATTTAGAACTGGAACTAACCGAGACGGTGCTGATGCGCGACGCTGAGTCCGCGGTAAGGATTCTGCACGCATTGAAGGCAATCGGGGTACAGCTTGCGGTGGACGATTTTGGGATTGGCTATTCGAGCTTTAGCTATCTGCAACGATTTCCGCTGGACGCTTTGAAGGTTGATCGCACCTTTATCAACGAAATCTCGGCAGCCGGAGAAGGGGCCACGATTCTCAGCGCCATGATCGATATCGGGCTAAGTTTGAAGCACCGCGTCATTGCCGAAGGCGTGGAAACAGCCGAGCAGCTTCATTTCCTGCAAAAGAAGGGCTGCAGCGAGGGCCAGGGATACTTTTTTTGCCATCCGGTAATTGCGGAAAAGTTCTCCGAATTTCTAGAATCTTGCGTAAGGGAATCCGTCGTCCACTAAGAAACAATGCGATTGGGCTTCTTGCAGACCATCGTCGTGGGCAATTTGTCCGCGCTTCAAACCTCTAGTAAAAGTCCTCTAATAATTTAAGGATAAGTCGTCAGGGAATCACAGTGATGCTGGTCACGGGATGAATTTCATTCCACTGACCGTGAAAAGTATCCTGGACATATCTGCCGACGATGCGGACATGAGAGCCGACGGGCGGCAGTGAGACGTGGTCGGTGAAGCCTTGACATGCGGTCTTAGCGTCCGGCTGAGTTACTGGGAACCTGCAGATAATTTCGAATACCAGGTTGCCAGCTTCATCGTTCAGATTTCCGGAATTTAGCAGCCCCTCAAAGCCAGGGTCAACCTTTAGCCAGCCGTGAGTGTCTCCGTCCGGTTCGTGGCGCGTTCCGTCCGGTTCTTTAGTCGATTGGTTCGCAGTGGCGTCGACAATTGTGCCGGTAATGGCGATGCAGTCCTGCTTCACAATCAGGCGACTGGGATGATAAACGTGCGCCGAGAGACTCGAATCACATTCAGTTGAGGGAGGAGCGGTGACTGGTGAGGGCGGAGCTGGCGGGGTCGAGGGGGTTTGAGTTGTTGAGATGCTGACATACTTGGCGAATATCCACCCGACACGGTCATCTTCTGTTTTGACATGGTAGAAGCCGCTGTCGGGAAGAGCGTCCACGAGAGTGAGTCGCGCACCTTTGGTCAGATGTTCTAACGCCGGGCTTGAAGTAGTGGGATCGCGGCGAAGAATCACATTGTGGTTGGTAGTGGCTTCCTGGGCGACGAGGCGAGAGGGGCAAAAAGCGAAAAATAGAACAATGAAAAGGCTGGTACGCCAGAGCATGTTAGAGCGTAAGACGAGTTAGTAGGCGGGACAACATTTTTTTCGACTAGCTTAGTCGAGTTTTTTGCGGGCGAAGTAGAAGAGGGAAGCGCCTAGCAAGGCGAACATTATTATGCCGAGCAGGGACTGGGCGGAGGTGGGCATGGGGAGCTTTTCGTTCACTGCGAGAGCGGGCCAGAACCTGGGGCCGAGGCTGAACAATTTTTCGGGCCAGGGGAGGCGGAGGACCGAGGTTAGCCAGTGCGGGACGCGGTTGGAGATTTCGGGGTCCTGGAGCAAGTTAATGATGATGCCGAGGAGGCCGAAGACACCTCCGGCGGCGATCAGTCCGCTGGAGTAGAGGGCGCCGGGGCTGGCTTCGCCTTCGTCTTTCTTCTTGGTGGTGGCGTCGACCAGCGAGCGGATCAGGCCGCCGGCAAACATGGCGGCGGTGGTGCCGAGCGGGAGATACGACCCGGTGGCGAAGGCTAGCGAGCGCACGCCGAGAATTTCTACCGCGATGACTAAGGCGACGCCCATCAAGACGAGGCGCCAGGGGAGCCGCTGATTGAGGATGCCGCTGATGACCGTGGCCATCAGGCGGGCCTGCGGGGCGGGAGCCTTGAGGCTGCCGATGCCCTGGGCCCACTGATACTCGATTTGTTTGGTGTCGGGACTGTACAGATATTCGCCATCGGGAATTTCGTGCGAGCCCAGCGAATTGATGAGCTGATAATTTTTGCCTTGATAGGTGAAGTTGTCGCGATCGACTTTTACACCGGTGGGTAGAGACTGGACGGTCACGGGGATCTGGGTGGGGATATATTTTTCCAGACCTTTGTTCATCAAGTTGAGGGTGGTGCCGATGGCCAGGGTGGAGACGGTGACGCCGATGAGCAGGCCCATCTGTTGCCAGAAGGGCGTGGCGCCGACGAGGTAGCCGGTTTTTAGGTCCTGGGAAGTTGCGCCTGCAATGGCGGCGGCGATGCAGACTACGCCGCCAATCATGAGGGCGAGGACTTGATAGTTGGGGGCCGTCCATCCGGCGACAAAAAAGATGGCGCAGGTGGCCATCAGCGTGGCGATGCTCATGCCGCTGATGGGATTGGAGGAGTTGCCGAGGAGGCCGCTGATGCGCGCGGCAACGGTGACGAAGAGAAAACCGAAGACGGTGACGAAGATGCCTGCGAAAAGATTGTGGTACCAGCGGGTTTCTGCTCCGGGGATGGGATGAAAGGTGAGGAGAATCCACATCATGACGATGATGAGGATGGAGCCGACGCCGACCCAGCGGAGGGGCATGTCGCGATCGGTGCGATTGGCGGCGGTAGCGGATTCGCCGCTTGCTCCCTCGGCGCGGACATCTTTAAGGCCGGCTTTGAGGGCGGAGAAAATTGTTGGGAGAGTGCGAAGTAACGTGATCAATCCGGCGGCGGCGACGGCGCCTGCGCCCATGGGGCGAATGTAGGTACCCCAGATTTGGTCGGGGGACATTAGCGGGATGGGGATGGTGGAGGGATAAATGGGGACGTTGTTGGCGAGCTGGCCGTAAAAGCGAATGGCGGGCATGATGACCAGCCAGGAAATAATGCCGCCGGCAAAGAGGATTCCGGAGACGCGCGAGCCGATGATGTAGCCGACTCCGAGATACTCGGAGGTGATGGTCATGCGGAAGGATGCGCCCTGAAACCAGTTGGGGCGGGCTTCCGGCTGGGAGGTCCAGGCTTGTACGGTGTTCATTAAGAAGGTGTAAATGCCGCCGAGGCCCAGGCCCCAGAAAACGCGTCCGGCGAAGGAGCCGCCGCGTTCGCCAGCGACTAATACGTCGGCGCAGGCAGTGCCTTCAGGGAAGCTGAGATTGCCGTGTTCCTTGACGATGAGTTGGCGGCGGAGCGGGACCATGAAGAGGACGCCGAGCCATCCGCCTAGTAACGCGAGCGGAAAAATTCGCCAGAAGGTGAACTCGGCGCCGAAGCCGAGGAAGATCAAGGCGGGGATGGTGAACATGACGCCTGCGGCAAGGGATTCGCCCGCAGAGCCGGTGGTTTGCACGATGTTGTTTTCAAGAATAGTGGAGCGGCCAAAGGCGCGAAGAATGCTGATGGACAAAACGGAAATGGGGATGGACGCCGAGACGGTGAGGCCGGCGCGCAATCCAACGTAAACGGTGATGGCGCCGAAGAGCAGACCGAAGAGTGCGCCGAGAATTACCGCGCGGAGAGTGAATTCTTTAATACTTTCTTCAGTGGAAATGAACGGCCGGAATTCGCCTGGCGGTGCAGTAGAACTCCACGGACGTTCGCTCAAAGAAGGCCTCCCGGGACCAAACCAAATTGGCTGCGTGCGGGATTATGCCGCACGAGAGGCGAGTGGGGAAGCAAATCTTGGATGGGAGTCTCGATTTGGGAATGGAAGCGGTGGGCATCCGTCTATCACGTTGTTGGCTCGGTCTAGACGGCCCCACGCTGATCGGGAGCGCTGAAGTCTGATTCGATCCGTCTTAGTCTTTATCAAGTGGTAGGATACTGCCGCGGCGAGTCTCAGGGGGATGGAGGCCAAAATGGCGACATTGGGATCCGCGCAGCTACCGGCGGAAGCTTCTGTCGGGAGCCGCGTTTCGCCCGCCCAAGTCACTAAGCTTGCGCCGAGACACTCTGGTCTCGTCCGCGTGACTCACTGGATCACTGCGCTCTCTTTCTTTGCACTGCTCCTCACCGGCATCGAAATTTTAATATCTCACCCTCGGTTCTACTGGGGCGAGACCGGCACGGTCTTGACTAAACCGTTGTTTCAACTGCCAATCCCTGCGTCAAGAAGATCGGTGCCGACGGGTTACGGCTACGTGCTGCCGGACCAGAACGGCTGGAGCCGCGCTCTGCACTTTGAAGCTGCCTGGATCGCGGTCCTGACAGGTTTGCTGTACGTAATTTTCGGGCTGGTTACGCGGCATTTTCGAAAGGACTTGGTGCCGAGCAAGGCCGATCTCTCATGGCGTGCGCTCTTGACCTCTTTTGCAAAACCGTTGCGCTTGGAACGGCCGAGTGCGGCGGAGGCTTCTTCCTACAATGGGCTCCAGCGTCTGACGTACCTAATTGTGATCTTTGTTCTATTCCCGTTGGTGATTTGGAGCGGCTTGGCGATGTCGCTGGCGTTTGCGTCGGCCTTCCCTTGGTCGGTTACTCTGTTGGGCGGCCGACAATCCGCTCGCACCATTCACTTCTTTGTGTCTCTGGCGCTTGTGCTGTTTCTGTTTGTCCATGTCGCGATGGTTTGCCTGGCCGGTTTCTGGAGCCGCACAGGAGCCATGATCACCGGCCGCGTCGGTCCACGTAAGGAGCACACATGATCAACCTTTCACGCCGAAAACTGATCGTAACCGGACTCGCAGCGACCGCGGGTGCATCGGGATTGGCAGTGGCAGCACGCCTCGCGCAGAAGTACGGATTGGTGCCTCCCGATCATGGCGGAATCTACGGCCTCGGCGAAAGCCTGACTTATGGCTCACAGCGGTTGCTCACGCGACACTCGTTAGCGCGCGAATTCCCGCGCAGCCGCATTTCGCCGCGTCCCTTCCCGAACGCACTCGATCCCCTGACGGAGGAGTTTAAGCGCCTTCAAGCGGGCGGATTCGCGGGCTGGCGGCTCTCGATAGATGGCATGGTCCATCAACCTGCGTCGATGTCGATTGCTGACCTCAAGAGCTACCCGTCTCGCAGCCACATCACCGAACTGGCGTGTGAAGAGGGCTGGTCCTATATCGCCGAGTGGATTGGCGTGCCTCTCTCGTATGTACTGCAACATGTCGGGGTCCGTCCCCAAGCGAGATACGTCGTGTATGTCTCGATGGAACCCAATACGTGGGACAGCATCGATATGGCCGATGCTCTGCATCCGCAGACACTTCTGTGTTACGGCATTAATGGCAGTGAGCTTCCAGTACCCCACGGTGGACCGCTTCGCATGCGGCTTCCTCGGCAATGCGGCTACAAGAACATAAAATTCATCACTCGCTTGACGGTTACAGACAGTCTGAAGGGGTTCGGTAAAGGCGTCGGCTCGGCGGCTTCCGAGGCAGGCTACGCCTGGTACGCCGGCATCTGACGGCGGGGGACTATCGAGGTTTGGCACGACGTAGATCGTCGGCAAAACAGGAAACTGCCCCAGTGTTCCGATGATTCCGGCTTGGCCGTTAATAGCAGATGCCGCTTGCGCGAATCTTCACCATTGCTTGACCGGGTCCGGGTTATCCCCTCTGCCCACCGCACACTATCCACTTGGATGAACGGGGTAACCGGAAACTGACCCACCGGCATGAGGCCTATTGACAGGCCCGGTTTTGGCCTATATTGTCCCGGTTAATACTTCAACAGGTCATCAACACCTGGTCACGCCGATGCCCTGGAAATGTGAGGCAAGCCCACCTCGCAAGCCGTGGAGCTCTGCTTCCAGACAAACGTCCCTGGAGGTACGACATGCAGTTTCGCCGCCAGTTTCTCTTCGTGTGCATTTGCTGTGCGTACTTCCTCGTCTGCGCGACGATGCCGGTGAAGGCCGACGAGTGGCAGTCCATCTCGCCCGCGGAACTGCAAATGACCAGCGTGGAAGAGGCGCCCGGAGCGCCGGCGGTGATTCTGTACCGCCAAGTGGACCGCAACGACGTGGACAACCACGAATTCAACTACCTACGCATCAAGATCTTGACGGAAGAAGGGCGGAAGTACGCCAACGTAGAAATTCCGTTTTTCAAAAGCAACGAAGACGTGCACAACATCAAAGCGCGCACCATTCGCGCGGATGGCTCGGTGGTGAATTTTGAGGGCAAGCCCATCGACAAGATGATCGTCAAAGCCAAAGGCGTTAAGTATATGGCCAAAGTCATCGTGCTGCCGGATGTGCAAGTGGGCAGCATCATCGAGTATCACTATATGAACCAGCTCAACGAACGTTACGTTTTCAATTCGAACTGGATTTTGAGCGAAGAACTTTTCACCAAGCATGCGAAATTCTCCCTGAAACCCAACAACTATTTTCCGGTACGGTTCAGCTGGCAAGGGCTGCCAGCGGGAGCTGCACCCAAGAATGAATCGGGATTCGTTCGCCTGGAGACCAATAACATCGCTGCGTTTCAAACCGAAGACTACATGCCGCCACAAAATGAATTAAAGGCGCGCGTGGACTTCGTTTACAGCGAAGATTCCACGATGCAAGCGGATAAATTCTGGAAGAAGGAGGCCAAGAAAAAAAACGACGAGGTGGAAAGTTTTATCGGCAAACGCAAGGGCATGGAGCAGGCCGTTGCGCAAATCGTGTCGCCCAATGACACGCCCGAAGTGAAGCTACAAAAGATCTACGCCAGAGTCCAACAACTCCGCAATACCGGTTTTGAGGTGGAGACCACCGAGCAGGAAAAGAAGCGGGAAAAAGGGAAAGCCATAAACAACGTAGAAGATGTGTGGAAAAGCGGCTCGGGTAGCGGGGCGGAGATCACCTGGCTTTATCTGGCGCTGGTCCGTGCGGCCGGGCTGGAAGCGTATCCGATGCTGGTGTCGCGGCGAAGTGAATATTTCTTCTCGCCGGCGACCATGGACCCGCACCGGCTGGACGACAACGTCGTGCTGGTAAAATTGAACGGTAAGGACACTTTTTACGATCCGGGAACGGCCTACACGCCTTTTGGGATGTTGCCTTGGCCAGAAACGGCGGTACAGGGTTTGCGACTGGATAAGGATGGCGGAGCCTGGGTGACAACCCCGGTGCCGGACAGCACCGTCTCGAATATTACGCGCAAAGCCGATTTAAGGATGACCGATCATGGAGAACTGGAAGGCAAAGTGACGGTGACCTTTTCCGGACTGGAAGCGCTT
>Ga0210409_10007408_pt1 | contig 11311 bp, 9 predicted proteins | sample IncBWH17MmetaG_FD_161649 | JGI IMG/M metagenome (GOLD analysis project Ga0210409, IMG submission 161649) | Forest soil microbial communities from Barre Woods Harvard Forest LTER site, Petersham, Massachusetts, United States - Inc-BW-H-17-M | ecosystem: Environmental > Terrestrial > Soil >...
GCCTTGCTTGAAGTGACAGAACTGTTGAAGGCGCTGCGCCCTTTGCGCACGATTCGATTGGTTTCGTTTGGGGCGGAAGAACAGCTCTCGGTTGGCTCAGCGCGGTACGTGATGGCGCACCGGCGGGAAATGTCCGGGATTGGGGTGGTGTTCAACCTGGACAGCATTGCCTCACCGCTAGGGCATCACTGGATTTTCCGAGCTGGAACGGCGCGGTTCGGCTCCTGGCTGACGCGGTCCCTGGCGAAGAGAGGACTGGACGTGGTCGAAAAGACCGCGGCGATGCCGTTCGCGGACCAGTTTCCGTTTTCCGTATTCGGGGTGCCCGCGGTGACCTTTATGCGGCCCAACATGGACAGCGGCATGCGGTGGCAGCACCACAGCGCGCACGACGACCTGCGCAATGTTTCAGTGGAGGAACTCGCGCGGGTGGTCGAGGCGGTAGGCGCAACGGCCTCCGAACTGGCGCGGATGGAGCAATGGCCGTTCACCGGAGGACTGGCGCCCGAACAACGTGCGGAAACGGCGCGCATGGGCAGGGAATTGTTTGGTTTTGAGAACGAGCGGTTAGCCTCTTAAGTCACAAAGCGGAGCGCTGTGAGCGGTTCAGTTAGTTATTGATTAATGCCTTACGGAATGAAATACCTTGTCCCCAGCAACCTTGGTTATTTATGAAAACACTCTTACGTATCCTTTCGGTAGCGGGCATTGGACTGTTGACCGGCAACGCTCGCGCCCAAAATTCCGAGACGCCCTACAGGGTGCTGGACACCACGCAGGTCATGGGCAGCGGGGGCATCGATTATGTCTTCGCGGATAACGACGACCGCCGCGTCTATGTACCGCGCGGCGGACAAACGTTGGTTTTCGATTTGGACAGCCACAAGTTGATCGGCTCGATCACCAATATCAGCGGACACGGCGTGGCGATCGACCACCAATCGCATCACGGTTTCAGCAGCAGCAAACCCCTCGGCATGTTTGATACGCAGACGCTTCAAAAAGTCAAAAGCATTGACGTTGACGGCAGGCCCGACGGCATTCTTTTCGAACCGTTGACACAACGCATTTACGTCTTCAGCCACCAAGCACCCAGCATCACGGTGATTGATCCCAAGGACGGGTCTATTGTGGGAACGATTGATGTCGGAGGAGCGATGGAGCAAGCCCAAAGCGATGGCCAAGGAAAACTATACGTGGATGTTGAAGACGAGAAAAAAGTCGCGGTGATTGATGTGAAAACGCTCAAGGTGATCACCAAATACGATTTGGGAGACAAAGCCGGCGAACCCGGTGGCCTTGGTCTCGACGTGAAAAATCACGTTCTTTTTGCCATGTGCGCAAATCCGTCCGTCTGCGTAGTTCTCGATGCCGAAAAGGGAACACTTCTGACCACGCTTCCCATCGGCAACGGCACAGACAGCGGTGGTTTTAACCCCAACACGATGGAAGCGTTCAGTTCGCAACGCGACGGCACGCTGACCATCATCAAGGAGAACAGTCCCACGAGCTTTGCGGTTCAACAAACCGTGCAGACCAAACCCGGCTGCAAAACGTGCTCGCTGGACTCAAAGAACAACCGGATCGTGTTGATCTGCACCGAACGAGCGCCGCAAGCGGCGTCCGGAACCCCAACCGTTGCCACGAACGCGCCAGGCGGTGGCCGGCGCGGCGGCGGCGGTCCAGGTTATCTGGATGTTTTGTTCGTGGGCCGCTGAGCGTCCACGACTCGATCAAACTGACAGGAATTTGCTTTTTGGCGCTCGACCTGTACTCGACGCTGCGCGGGTGCGCACAGCGACATTGGTTGGGAGCAGTCCGCTGTGCGCGTGGTCGACTCACAGCTTTTTGTCGGCATTGCAGCAAGAGCTAGAGATCTGGTTCGACGAGTTGGCGGCCCGGGGGCCGAAATCTCCCGCCGCGCGCTCCTAAGTAGCCGTTCACCCGCCTGACCACAATATTTGCGAAGACTCCGCCAAGAAAGGGTGAGAACCTGCACGAACTCAAGAAGTAATCTGGGCTTATGCAGAATGAGCTGTCCCAGTGCAATGGGCACGCCCCCGGCGGAGCCGCCGGACCCTCGGGCGTCCACGAGCCGGCCACCGACCAGCGCAACACTGTCCTGACTGCGTTCGGGCGGCCGCGCAATCCACTCGACAACCAGTTCGTTTACGCGGTGATTTCCCAGCGCGCGCATGGATTGTCCATCGGGGTCAATCTGAACCCTGACAAGCGCTGCAACTTCGGCTGCGTCTATTGCGAGGTTAACCGGGACCAGCCCGGCCAGGAATCCAAGGTCGATATCGGGGTCATGTCCGCGGAACTGGCACGGTTGCTGGGCCTGGTGCGGGAAAACAAGCTGCGGGATTTGGCGTGGTTCCGCCATTTGCCACCCGAGCTGTTGGCGCTGAAGGAGGTCGCGCTTAGCGGCGACGGCGAGCCCACGCTATGTCCGAATTTTCACGAAGTCGTCCGCGAGGTCGTTTACGTTCGGTCGCGCGGCATGATTCCGTTTTTCAAAATCGTGCTGATTACAAATGGCACCGGGCTCGATTCGCCCGACACCATGCGCGGCCTCGGGTTGCTGGCCGCGGAGGACGAGGTTTGGGTCAAGCTTGACGCCGGCACCCAGGAACATATGGAACAGGTGAACTGCGCCGATGTCCCGTTATGGAAGATCCTGGGTAATATTCTGCTCATCGGCCGGCAACGCCCCATCATCATTCAAGGCCTCTTCCCGCTCGTAAATGGCAAACAGCCGTCCCCGGACGACATCGAGCAGTACGTCCAACGGTTGCAGGAGTTGAAAGATGCCGGGGCCCAGATCGACCTGGTCCAGGTGTACTCCGCCCATCGCCCGCCGCACCGCCCGGATTGCGAACACCTCCCGCTAAAAGCCTTGTCTCACATCGCCCGCCGCGTCCGCGAGAAGACCGGACTGAAAGCTCAGGTCTTCTAAGAGCGTGTCTTGGTGCGCTGTGGAAAGGCGCGCCAGAACACGCTCTAAGCAACAGGAACAGGTCGCAAACGGTCGCAAATGGGGCCGGCGCACAACGGGTCCCTGCGCGCTCGAAAGGGTCCTTGCTCCCTGGTCCGCCCATGTCGTGGGGAAATCCCTCGACTGCGCCGCGTGAATCCGCTTCCATCCTCGAATGCGCCGTCTTCTCATTTCCATTGCCACATTTGCGTGTGTGCTCATGCTGTTACCAGTTCGTAACCTGGCCGCTGAGCCGGCCAAAGTCCTCGAGCTTTGGAGCGGCGCCGCTCCGGGCGAACAGGGTGATATCGGCCAGGAGCGGGATGTCACGAAGCCGGCTGATAACCTGGTCGCCGGCAAGCGCGTGATTCGGCTGGGAAATGTGTCCAAGCCGACCATCGCGCTCTACCGGCCACCGGCGGACAAAAACACCGGTGCGGCAGTCGTGGTGTGTCCCGGTGGGGGCTACAGTATCCTGGCGATGGACCTGGAAGGAACGGAGGTTTGCGATTGGCTTAATTCGCTGGGGATCACCGGCGTGCTGCTGAAATACCGCGTGCCCAAACGAGCCGGGCTGGAAAAAGACACCGCCGCCTTGCAGGATGCACAACGGGCGCTGGGTGTGGTGCGTTACCAGGCCAGGGAGTGGGGCATCGATCCAAAGCGCATCGGCGTTTTGGGGTTCTCCGCCGGCGGTCATCTTGCTGCCGCAGTCAGCAATAATTACGAACAGCGCACCTACCCGAAGGTGGATGATGCGGATGCCACCAGTTGCCGCCCGGATTTCACTCTGCTCATCTATCCCGCCTACCTGACTGTGAAGGAGCAGCACGACACGATTGCGCCGGATTTAACTATTACCTCGAACACGCCGCCGACCTTTGTCGCCATGGCGGAGGACGATCCGATTCGCGTCGAAACGGCGCTGTTTTATGCTCTGGCGCTGCGAAAGGCGCAGGTTCCATTCGAACTCCATGTGTATCCCAGGGGCGGGCACGGATATGGCTTGAGACCGACGAAGGACCTGGTCACGACGTGGCCGCAAAGGGCGGCCGAATGGATGAGCCTCCTGCCGGTGAATTGAGTTAACTGGGTGCAAGCAAAAAGGAATTTTTCCTCACCAACGCGTACCCTTCCCGGGAACAGCTCCTCTTCAGCAGGATATGCTGGAAAGCTTTGCCGGACGCCAGCCTCGAACTGAATTCCCCTGCACAAGGACTGGGGCGGGGACGGCCACGTCCCCGGAACTGCCCGGCAACTGGTTCTCTACCGGGGCATGGCCGTCCCCGCCCCGGCTCAGGGCTCCAAAGCGCGAAATTTTTGGAATGTCGTGCTCAGGAAATAGAATGCTCTCCCTTGCTCCATCGGCGCACATCAGCGCAAATTGCCGCTTGGTTTACCGCAACTTTTCGGTAAATTTCAGGTTTAAGTAAAAGAAGCTACGGTTTATGCCTCAGTTCTCGTACAAAGCCCGCCGGCGTTCCGGCGAAGTCGTCGAGGGAGTGCTCGATGTGGCGGACCGCTCAGCGGCTCTGCTCCAAGTCGAGCGCCTGGGCCTGTTCCCCGTCGCGGTCGATGCCGCCAAAGGCGGCGTGGTCGCTGTCAGTGACCGGATCGCCCGCCAGAAAACCGATTGGAAGGCGCTGCTTCCGCCCGCAGTGCGCACTGCCCTCACCCAGAAACGCAAACCCAAGCTGCAGGAACTGGCCACTTTCACCCAGCAGTTGGCCAACCTCATTAACTCGGGGATGCCTCTCACCGTCGCCCTCAACAGCATGACCCACCTGGAAACCAAGGGCATCTCCGCCGAGGTTAGCCGCGAGCTGCGCCAGGACGTCATGGAGGGGCGCAGCCTCTCCGACTCGATGGCCAAGCAGCCGCGCATCTTTTCGGACCTCTACATCAACATGGTCCGCGCCGGCGAATCCAGCGGCGCCCTGGTGGATGTTTTACGGCGCATGGCCGACCATTTCGAGCGCTTCGCCCAGGTCCAGGCCAAGTTTACCTCCGCGCTCATCTATCCCGCCTTCGTATCGGCGGTCGGCATTGGCATCATGATCTTCTTCATGACCTACATGCTTCCAAAGTTCCTCACCATCTTCCAGGGCATCAATGTCCCGTTGCCGATGATGACTCAGATTCTAATCGGCATCAGTCATGCGTTCGCCAAATACTGGTGGCTGATGATACTGCTCCTTGTCGTCGTCGTTATCCTCTTCAAGCGCTTCCAGGCCAGTCCGGAGGGACGCCGCCGGCTCGACCAATGGAAAATGAGCGCTCCCATTTTCGGCAAAGTCATTAAGCTGAACCTCTTCGGCCAGTTCGCCCGCACGCTGTCCACCCTGCTCGAAAACGGCGTCCCCGTCCTCACCGCGCTCAAAATCACTGAGCAAATCATCTCTAACTCCATCGTCCGCGAGGCCATCTCCAAGACTCGTGAGGAAGTCACCGACGGCAAGACGATCGCCCAGCCGCTGGCCCGCAGCAAAGTGTTCCCGCAGCTCATGGTGGATCTCGTCAAAATCGGCGAGGATACCGGCGACGTGCCGGGCGCGTTGAAAAATGTCGCTGACACTTACGAAAACGAGTTGAATATCGCGTTGCGGGTCATGACCAACATGATCGAGCCGGTCATGATCATCGTCATGGCCGCAGGTGTTGGCTTCCTCCTGCTCTCGGTCCTCTCGGCCATGTTTGCGATCACGGCGAATATTGCAAGGTGATGAATCGGGCACAGTCCACCCTCCACGATGCACGGTCTCTCCGTGTTGGGCGTGTCGAGTGTTGGGCGTCGAGCGCCGGCCAGCCCGGTTCACGCATCACGCATCACGCATCACGCATCGCGCATCAGGCCTGCCGCTATCGACTCCCTTCCCCCGCCTTCACGCTCATGGAGATCATGATCGTGGTCGGCATCATGGGGATCATCCTGACGATGAGCGTGCCGATCGTCTGGAAGATCTGGCACAGGCCCCCCATGAACAAGGCCATCGCCGATATCATCAAAGTCTGCAGTAACGCCCGCGCCTTCGCCATCCTGCAGGGCCGGGAAGTGGATTTGATCATTCATCCCCGCGACGGACGATTTGATTTGAGTGCTACCGCGCCGCCGCCGGCCCAGAATCAGAACGCGGCGGGTAATCCTGCGCCGTTCGCGCCCCAACCCGCACCCCAGCCTGTACCCCAACCCGCGCCGTTCTCGATGTCCGGTTCCGGCCTCTCCGCTCAACTGGATCGTGTGATTATCGAAGACCTCGACATCAACAAGATCCCCGGCGGCTTCCGCGACGCCGAGCAAGCCCGGGTCCGCTTTTTCCCCAACGGCACTGCGGACGAAATGTCCCTGTTCCTCCTCTCGGATACGGGCCAGCGCTGCGAAATTCTGCTCGAAGTCACTACCGGTCTCGCCAACGTTGAATGGGAAGTGAGGAGGTTCCGGTGAGACCAGCGAATCCACAGTCCACAGTTCGCAGTCCACGGTCAGGTCACGCATCACGCATCCGGTTCCGCCGTTCCGGGCTGGCCTTCACCCTCCTCGAGGTCATGATCGCCACCGGTATCTTTTTCATGGCGACGTTCGCCATCCTCGCACTTGTCGCCGGCACGCTTCGAAATGCCCGCAATCTTCAACGCGGCGACGTCGATGCCGGCATGGCCGCCGCTCAGATCGTCCAACTCCTCAAGACCAACAAGCAGGCCGAAATCACCGGCTCCGGCGATTTCGGGGACGCTTATCGCGACTTCTCTTACGAATTCCAGAGTGAAGAAGTCCAAACCAACGGCCTATTAAGGGTGGATATCATCGTCAATCGCCGCGGTGCCCAAAAACCTGTGGACACCTTGTCTATCTGGCTCTACGCGCCGGACGCGAAATCAGGTTACGGCACGCGTCTATGACGACCACCCCCTCATTTTGCAGCCGCCGAACGCGTTTCACGCTCCACGCACCACGCATCGCTCTCGGCCGCTCCCGCCGCGCCTTCACTCTCGTCGAAATCCTCATCGCCATCGGCATCTTTTCCATGGTCCTGGCGGCTATCTACTCGAGCTGGAGTGCGATCCTTCGCGGCAGCAAAGTCGGCCTGGATGCCGCCGCTGCCGTCCAGCGCGCCCGCATCGCCGGACGCACGATCGAAGAATGCCTGGGCTCCGTTCAATCCTTCGTGGCCAACCAGCCCTATTATTCTTTCCTCTCCGAGAACGGCAGCGACGCCTCGCTGAGCTTTGTCACCCGTCTTTCACCCTCCTTCCCCCGTAGCGGCAAATTCGGCGACCTGACCATCCGGCGGGTCACCTTCTCCGTCGAGAACGGCAAAGATGGCACGCGTGACCTGGTCCTGCGCCAGAACCCCTTGATGATGGAGCTTGATACCGACGAGAAAAACTACCCGCTGATCCTGGCCAAAAACGTCAAGGAACTCAAAACCGAGTTCTGGGACACCCGCCTTCAGGATTGGACCGACGAATGGAAACAAACCAACCAGCTGCCCGTGATGGTCAAGGTGACTCTCAAGATGGCGGCTAACGAGTTTTCGTCCCAGGTGCGCGAGCAACTCACCCGCATCGTCTGCCTGCCCTCGGTGGCCGTCCAGCCCGGCTGGCAGATTCCCAGAGTTCAGGGCCTCCAGCCTAATCAGCAACTGGTCCCGGGCCAACAGCCCGTCCCCGGTCAGCAGCCCGGTCAACAACTCTATCCCGGCCAGCAATACTACCCGGGCCAGCAAGCCCCTCCGGGCCAGTCGTTCCCTGTGCCCCGATAGTTTCCAATGCGAACAGTCGCTTCAATATCTCACTATTGTGCTTCGCGTCCCGGCAGCTTCGGTACGCGTTCGCGCATCACGCGTTTGTTTGACGAAGCGCCGGCGAAGGCGCATTACGCATCACGTCCCGCCCTTCCGGCTATCAACCATCAACTCTCCGCCATCGACTCTCGCCGCACTGGCGAACGCGCCATTGCCCTCATCATTGTGATGATTTCGATCTTCGTGCTTACCATCCTGGCGGGAGGATTTGCCTATTCGATGAAGGTCGAAACGAAGCTCGCGCGAAATGCCAATAGCGAGGTCGAATTGGAATGGCTCGGCCGTTCGGCAGTCGAATGCGCCCGCTGGGAGCTGGCTCAACAGTTCATGATCCAGCAGGAACCGTACGACGGCCTCGACCAAAAGTGGGCCGGCGGCGAAGGCGGCATCGGAACTACCAACAGCGCCCTCCTCGATTTCCAGCACCTGATCGAGACCAAAGATGGGAACGCCACCTGGACCATTGTCGATCTGGAACGTAAAGCCAATATTAACGTCGCCAACGAAGCCATGCTCCAGCAGGCCCTCATGGTCATCGGCGTCGATGCCGGCCAAATGACCCCGATCGTCAACTCGATCCTCGACTGGATTGACCCTGACGACAACTCGCGGCTTCAAGGCGCCGAAAACGATTACTACCAGGGCCTCAACCCGCCCTATTTCGCCAAGAACGGACCGATCGACGACATCTCCGAGCTGCTGTTAATCAAAGGCGTCGCCCCGGAGCTTTACTACGGCCTTGCCTCCACAAATTACCAGCCGAACTATTTCACCGCGCACAACAGCCAATTTGGACCGTCTCCCGGCGGTGCGGCGGGGTTGACGGTCGGGCTGACCAACCTTTTCACGCCGCTTTCCGACGGCAAGATCAACCTCAATACCGCCTCGACAGAAGTCCTCCAGCTCATTCCCGGCGTTACCCGCGAGGCTGCCGAAGGGATCGTCGGCGCCCGCGCCGGCGAGGATGACGGCACCGGCCTGCTGGGGCCCTATCGCAGCGTCGCCCAGGTCCAGCGCGTGCCGCAGGTCACCCCCATCATGTCCCAGATGATACAGCAGGCCTGCGATATCCGCAGCCGCACCTTCGAGGTCCATGTCGATGCCCAGGTCAGCGGCTACCATCGCCATTTCGTCGGCGTCATCGGCCGCAACAACCCTCGCGACGTCCAGATCCTCAGCTTCTACTGGACCGATTGACCCCGTCAACCCAACCCCGGGTCATCTTCATTACCGGCACCGACACCGGTGTCGGCAAAACCGTCCTCACATCGTTGCTCCTGTGCTACTTGCGGCGCGCCGGATGCCGGGCCCTGGCGATGAAACCTTTCTGCTCGGGCAGCCGCGCCGATGCCAAGCTCCTGCATGCGCTCCAGGACGGCGAGCTGACCCTTGACGAGCTCAACCCTTTTTACTTTCCGGAGCCCGTCGCCCCGGTCGTCGCCGCCCGCAAAGATGGGCGCTCCATCCGTCTCCGCGACGTACTGGCTCGCATCCAGGCCGTCGCGTCTCGCGAGGTGGCCGGGCCCAAATCAAAAATCAACCAGAACGTCCTTATCATCGAAGGCTCCGGCGGCTTGCTCGTGCCCCTGGCCGAAGGCTTCGACGTGCGCGCTCTGATCAGGTCGCTACGCTGCGAAGTCCTCGTCGTCGCGCGTAATAGATTGGGCACCATCAATCACACCTTGCTCACGGTCCAGGCGCTACAAACCACGGCCCTCCACGCCGCTCACGTTCCGCAACGCGCGTCGCGCCCCCCCCCATCGCGACCCAAAGTCGTCCTCATGAACCCGCGGACCAGAGATTATTCATCATCCTCCAACGCCGCTATCCTCACAGAACTCCTCTCGCCTGTGCCGCTGTTGACCCTGCCCTTTCTTGGCCCAAGATGCTGCACCCCGACCGCGATCAAAAAGTCGGTGCCGCGAGCGAAAGAAACCTTGGAGCAAATCCTTTTCTGAGCTGCTTTCGCGTGCAAAGCGGCTCCTTGCCTCGGCCCGCTCGCTGTGCGGGATATTTGCTTTCTGGCCTCCCTCGATGCGTTTCGCGTAATCGGAAACAAAGCCAAACCCGCCGTCAACCTCTCCAAGCTATTGTGAATCAGTGTTTTACAATAGAAATACATTCTCATAAAAACCGCTTGCCGCAATTCTGAATTCAGGTATTGTCTGTGCCCTGTTCTTTGCGGACTCCGAATGCGAACCGGTCAGACGGTCAAAAAGAATTTGAGAAAAAAGAATAAAAAACTGTTGACCGCTGGTTCGAGCTTGATAGACTTCTCACGTTGCTAAGAGCAACACCGGCTGGAAAAAGTGAAAAGCACTGTTGACGGTCGGCGCAGCGAGCAGTAAACTTGCTGCGAAACTAATCCAGGTCTGAGAGGCCGAGTTGGGAAAGTGAAATCGGCCCTCGGATTTTTTGTCCCCCAAATGGGGACATGGAGCCCAAAGACTCAAGGGCAAAAACCGGCGGGATCTGAGCCGGTCCACCGTCGGTAGCGCGTTCAGGCGCGCTCATTCACGGTCTAAAGATTTTAGTTCCGCTCGGCGGGACGCTGCTCATTGAAAATTGAATTGTGCGATAAGTTAAGAGCCCCTTCAGAACTATCCTGTTAGTAGGATGGCCTGAAGAGTTTTAAAGATTAGAAGACCGTCCGGTTTCACGACCGGACATCAGTCGAATCAACTAACGTTTTTTTAACGGAGAGTTTGATTCTGGCTCAGAACGAACGCTGGCGGCGTGGATAAGACATGCAAGTCGAGCGCTGATTCCGGGGTAGCAATATTCCGGGGTCGGAGCGGCGCAAGGGTGCGTAACACGTGGGTAATCTGCCGTGAAGTTTGGGATAACTTGCTGAAAGGCGAGCTAATACCGGATGTGACCGCTGGGAGGCATCTCCTGGTGGTTAAAGTTGGGGACCGCAAGGCCTGACGCTTCATGATGAACCCGCGGCCTATCAGCTAGTTGGTGAGGTAACGGCCCACCAAGGCTAAGACGGGTAGCTGGTCTGAGAGGACGACCAGCCACACTGGAACTGAGACACGGTCCAGACACCTACGGGTGGCAGCAGTCGAGAATTTTTCACAATGGGCGCAAGCCTGATGGAGCGACGCCGCGTGGGGGATGAATGGCTTCGGCCCGTAAACCCCTGTCATTTGCGATCAAACCTCATTATTTAAAAGATGATGAGCTGATAGTAGCGAAAGAGGAAGGGACGGCTAACTCTGTGCCAGCAGCCGCGGTAATACAGAGGTCCCGAGCGTTGTTCGGATTCACTGGGCGTAAAGGGTGCGTAGGTGGTGAGGTAAGTCGGATGTGAAAGCTCGGAGCTCAACTCCGAAATGGCATTGGAAACTACCTTGCTAGAGGGTTGGAGGGGGGACTGGAATACTTGGTGTAGCAGTGAAATGCGTAGATATCAAGTGGAACACCAGTGGCGAAGGCGAGTCCCTGGACAACTCCTGACACTGAGGCACGAAAGCTAGGGGAGCAAACAGGATTAGATACCCTGGTAGTCCTAGCCGTAAACGGTGCA
>Ga0210409_10007409_pt1 | contig 11309 bp, 11 predicted proteins | sample IncBWH17MmetaG_FD_161649 | JGI IMG/M metagenome (GOLD analysis project Ga0210409, IMG submission 161649) | Forest soil microbial communities from Barre Woods Harvard Forest LTER site, Petersham, Massachusetts, United States - Inc-BW-H-17-M | ecosystem: Environmental > Terrestrial > Soil >...
TCGACGCCGAGGAGTTCGGATTCGGGGAACATCATGCCCGAGTCGATGACGAGAATGTCGTCACCGAGACGAAGGACCATCATGTTCATTCCGAATTCGCCGAGACCGCCGAGAGGTATTGCTAGTAGGGACTGCGTAGACTTACTCAAAGAAAGGTTATCTCCATCTTATACGAAAAAGGTCATCTCCGTAATGTGCATGGGAATCGTATCACAGTGGGATGATGGGCGCGCACTGCGGTCGTGATGCGGGTGTGGTGTCTCTATTTGCACAGTCGAATCGCGCTAGTCGGATACAGCGCGGTGGGACCCCTCGGGTGCGCGACTAGCGATCGCCGCCACTGAAGAGATGGGCGATGAAGACGAGCAGTACAGCGCCAACGGTAGCTGCAGCGAGAGAATAGAGAAAGCCACCTCCCCAGATGCCGAGCCGCATGAAAATCCAGCCGCCAATGAACGAGCCGACGACGCCAAGAATAATGTCGGTGATGCAGCCGAATCCGCGGCCGCGCGAGATTTTTCCGGCTAGCCATCCGGCTATGAGGCCGATGAGGATCCATCCCCAGAATCCACTGGGGAGGTAGACCGAAATACCCTTTGTGTCGAACAGGGCGCTAAAAAGTCTGGCGGACATTCAGCCTCCAAGTAAATTTCTCATTCGCATCTGGGCTTGTGATGCGTAGGAGTCTATCAGATGGGTTGCTGTTGCGTCATGCAGTGCAGAGTGCCGAGGCCGAGGACTAGATCGCGGCACGCGATGCCGATGATCTCGCGATCGGGGAAAAGCTTGGCGAGAGTGTTTAAGGCGACGCGGTCGTTCGAATCGTTGAACGTGGGGACGATTACGATTTTGTTGGCGATGTAAAAATTTGCGTAGCTGGCCGGGAGGCGCTGGCCGTCGAAATAGACTGGGCTCGGCATGGGAAGCGTTTCGACACGTAACGGGCGGCCGTCTTGGTCTTTCATGTTTCTTAGCAGAACAAGATTTTCCTGGAGCGGAGCGTAATTGGCATCGTTTGAATTGTTTTCGATAACCGTGACGACCGTTTTGGGATCGACGAATCTGGCCAAGTCGTCGACGTGGCCGTGCGTGTCGTCGCCGGCTATGCCGTTTTTCAGCCAGAGGACATTTGTGACGCCGAGATAGTCTTTGAAGATTTGAGCGTAGTCTTCACGAGCGAAGCCTGGATTGCGCTCTTGCGTTTTGCTGAGAAGGCATTCTTCCGTTGTGAGCAGGGTGCCGCGGCCGTTGACGTCGATGCTGCCGCCTTCTAGGACTACACGCCTTCCTTTGTGCTCTGGTTGCAAGAAACGGCGCCTGAGTTTTTTGTTTGCAGTGGAGACGACGACGGCATCTCTCTTGTGATTCTCGTACTTGGCCCAGCCGTTGAAGCACCAATGGGTGTAGGCGACTTCGCCGGCGGAGTTTTTCACGCAGATGGGCCCGGAGTCACGCATCCAGCCGCGATCGGTAGGGATGCGGAAGAAGTCCACAGCGCTGAGATTGGCGCCGGCTTTCTTTAGGATGGTGTGGACGCGGGATTCGGCTTCTTTATTCTCGACCAGCAGATAGACACGCTCGACTTGGGAGAGATGGCGGACGATTTCGGCAAAGGCCCAGGGAATTGGGGCGAATTTTCCAGGCCAGTCGGTTAGTTCGTGGGGCCAGCCTAGCCAGGTGGATTCGTGTTGGTCCCATTCGGCGGGCATGCGGAAACCCTGGGAGTGTGGCGTCGATTCGTTTTGCGATGTGGGCATGCGTTTGAATTTGGGTTAAGACTTTTTTAACACGGAGGCCGCAGAGAGCACAGAGAAGAATCGATCATTCGCCGAGCCAGCGATTGAGGATGGGTTGATAGGCGTCGATGCGGCGGTCGCGAAGGAAGGGCCAGTTGCGGCGAGTTTCTTCGCTCTGGGCGGGATCGCATTCGACCACCAGGATTTCTTCTTTGTCGTTGGAGGCTTCGGAGAGAATGCGGCCGAAGGGATCTGCGACGAAAGAATTTCCCCAGAATTCGAGGCCGGCGTCGCCCTTTTCTGGTTTGCCTTCATAGCCGACGCGATTGACGACGGCGACGTAAACACCATTGGCGATGGCGTGGGCACGCTGGATGGTTCGCCAGGCGTCGAGTTGGGCTGCGCCAAATTGGGCTTTTTCGTGTGGATGCCAACCAATGCTGGTGGGATAAAAAATGACTTGCGCGCCCTGTAGTGCCGTAAGGCGCGAACCTTCCGGATACCACTGATCCCAGCAAATCTGAACGCCGATACGACTGTAAGCGGTGTCGAAATTCGGGAAGCCGAGATCTCCGGGCGTGAAATAAAATTTCTCGTAGTAGAGAGGATCGTCGGGAATATGCATTTTGCGGTATTTGCCAAGCAGTGAACCGTCGGCGTCAAGGACGGCACAGGTGTTGTGGTAAACGCCGGCAGCACGTCGTTCGAAGAGGGAAACGACGAGCACGACTTTCAGTTCTTTTGCGACTTTCGCGAGCGCATGGGTGGCGGGGCCAGGAACCGGTTCGGCGAGATTGAAAAGATCAGGATCTTCGGTACGGCAGAAATATTCGCCGTGAAAAAGTTCGTCCATGCAAATGATTTGTGCGCCGCGCGCGGAAGCCTCGCGGATTTTCTCGATGGCACGCGAAAGATTTTCATCGGGATTCGCAGTGCTGCGCATCTGTAAAAGGCCGATTGTGAATTTCTTTGTCATAAAAATTAGTTTATCATGCTCGTAGAAACATTTTCTGTTGCGTTTTGTTCTTTCCATCGGGGCGCATTTGTAATATCAATCGTTACGAAATTTGCGTAGTGGGACTTGGTGTGAAGTTCTTAAACGAAAGCGCGAGACAGTTCGAGGAGAGCAGATGGCAAAGCGGCACGAAAAGACGGTCACGGGGCGCGTACTGCACGATCCGGTGAAGGATAAGTTGCGGCCGATGTTTCCGATTGATCTGTCGAAGTGCCGCACCATCGACGAGTTGGTTCGCGCGATGGGAAACACGGCGTTCACTGGCCGGCAAATCGGCGATGCGGCCGACGTTCTGGAGACGATGGCGCGCGATAAGGATTGTTTTGTGGTGATGACGCTCTCAGGGGCGCTGACAGTAGCAAAGATGGGTTTCATTTTTTGCGATTTGATCGAAAGTGGTTTGGTCAAAGCTGTCGTTTCCACCGGTGCGCTCATGGCGCACGGCCTTGTGGAAGCGACGGGACACTCGCACTTCCGCTACGACCCCAGCAAAATGGACGACAAAACGTTGTTCGAGGCCGGATATAACCGCGTCTACGATTCGCTCGAGCCGGAAGTGAATCTGGATCACGTGGAAGAAGTGATGGATGACGTCCTCTCGAATTGGGACGCGGAGGAAGTTGCCTGCAGCTGGAAGATTCACCGCAAGATAGGCGAAACATTGCACAAACAAGGAGCAGGGCGGGGAATTCTGAAATCCGCATACGAGCACAATGTGCCGGTGTTCGTGCCCGCATTCAGCGATTCGGAATTGGGTATAGATTTTGCGCTGCAAAAGATCGCGCGGCAGAGAGAAAACAAGCCGCTCCTGCGGTTCGATCCTTTCGAGGATTTCGAAAAGTTTGCGGACACCATGCTGGCGACGGAGCGCATGGGGCTTTTCACAGTTGGTGGAGGGGTACCGCGGAATTGGTCGCAACAATTCGGAGTGTACGCGGAGCTTTTGGCGCGGCGCGGTTACAAGAAAATTCCGCTGAAGCGGTATAACTACGGTGTGCGGATTTGTCCCGAGCCGGTACATTGGGGCGGGCTGAGCGGTAGCACGTACACGGAGGCAGTATCGTGGGGGAAGTTTGTGCCGCCGGAAGAGGGCGGGAAGTTCGCGGAAGTTTTTGATGATGCCACAGTGGCGCTGCCGCTGATTGTGGGTGCTGTATTGGACCGCATTGGATATTTCAAAAGCGAAAAATAGCCTGTATTGCGGTTCATCCCCTAAACTAGAAGTTATCGGTCGAACATAATCCGTCGAAAAAACCTTTGTGAGCTCGGATTAGAGGGGGAGTCTCGGACTGCGAGCAAACTTTTAAGCGACCCAGCCGCTGCAGGTTTTGCTTACTCTCCAGTTGCTCCTAGCTTTAGTGAGAATCAGCGTGTTGCCGTTGCCGCAAAGCGACCCGCAGACGAAGCCGTAGCTAACTAGAGCGCGCTGGTGCTTCTTATCAAAAATGATCTCCGAGAGGGTGAATACACCATTTTTGAACGCCTGCTTAATCGAGTCATTTAGCTCCGTGTCGGACACGCTAACATGGTCGTCAATCGCTCTTTTCACCAGATTCTGTGGGTCGCTCCTGTCGATTTTCTTTTGCTGCTCGCTCGCATCAACAATGACCACTCTTTTGTCCAGAACTGTCTCTGGGGAGAAGCGATGCACCATCGGCCCCGAACTTTGAGTTACCTCCCGATCATGGTTTTTGGGGCACGTGCCATCGAAAGATGTCCAGGCGCCTTCTATAACCTCAGTCTTGTCTGCGAGGTTAAGCGAGTCCTTTGAATCCTTTAAGTAGTCTTGAAGCACCGCACGGTAGACTGCGACCTGTTCATCCGCCAGGGGATCTTTGCTCACACTCGGCTGAGAAACATCGTTTTGCACAGGTACGATCAGAGTCAAAGCCAGGCTTACCAATAACACTGAGGAACGTGAGTACATCGATTCCTCCTCGTACACGGTTCACGCCTTGGGAGATCAATGTAATAGGTGAGGATTTTCTGCCTCTATAGTAAGACAGACGCCGGAATTTATGAAAATGTTTTCAAATTCAATTTGAGTAGTAGACTGCACCCGTAAAGAGGAGGAGATATAGCGAAAGCGGGGTCAGCGATCAGGAAACCTTGTATGACGTGCACCCGGCGTGGCGATGGTGCATAAGTAGGTCGTGGCAAGCCTGGCTCTCGCAAAAATCCACGAGAAAAAAAGAAAAGGGAGCTAGTCGTCTTCGCCGATGAGGATCGCGGCGCCTAGAACGGTGGTCCAGAGGCCGCGCTTGTCGCCGACGGCGGATTGCGTGACGTTCATGGTGCGGACGATTTTGTTGGAGATGCGGTAGACCTCTTTTTTTTCGTCGAAGCTCAAATCCGGATCGAATTCCACGTTGAGAGTGGTTGCGAGCATTTCCGCAGCGAGCTCCTCGGCGTATTCGCCGGCGACTTCTTCGGTTTCGCCAAACGAGTGATGCTCGGAGAGGTAGCCATACATCAATTTATCGCTCGGAAGTGCGAGTCCAATGCTCGCGGCGATGAGGCGATGCGCTTCCTTGGTGGAATTTTCGCTGATGACGGTGAAAGCCACCTGGCCGGGCTTAATGTGCTTCAAGCCTTCGCTGCGGGAAATCAATTTACAGTTGGGCGGGAAAATCGAGGAGACGCGCACGATGTTGCACGCGGCGATGCCAGCATTGCGCAGGGCGAGCTCAAAGCTCGAAAGTCTTTCGCGATGTTTTCCGACGCCTTTGGTGAGGAAGATCTTCTTAGCGACGAACGCCATGGTGCCGGGTTGTGGTGCCTCCGTGAGTGGAGTAACGGCGGAAAAATTTCCGCTGTGGAAAAATAACAAGAAGGTATTGCAGTGTCAAACGAATTCGCGGAATTTCTGCGGAGCGAGAGAACAAAAATGAATGGATTGTGACAAGGAGCGCAGGACGCGCTCAGGAATCGCCGGCGATGTGCTGAAGCAACTTCCCAAGTGGCTTGCAAAGCGCGAGGACCCTTCCTAAATCCTCGGCGCTGAAGTCCGGCCCTGCTTCTCTGGCGTTGGCTCCTTTGCGGCTGATCTGAATGACGCCCACAACCTTGTCGCCGGAGAGAATGGGAGCACTGATCATTTTCTGAATGAGTTCGGAGCTTTCTCCGCCGATTTTTACTCCCTCGAAAACGGTGGCGTGGCGGACGACCGCAAAATTGTTGATGATGTCCGGACGGCTCTCGCGAGCAGTACGCGCGGCGACCGCGGAGGTGCTGGAAAGGGGGATGAACCCGACTTGTTTGAGCGATTCCGGGACGAGGAAATGCAGGTGCCGCCAGCGGTTGGAAACCCCCATGAGGGCAATCTCCTCGGGCTTAACGCCGAGATTCTTCGCAATGCGTTCGGCGATGCCAGACAACGAGACTTGGGACAAGGCGGTAGCGTCCGATCCGACTGCGCTGGCTATGCGTTCCAGCTCCGCAGCAAGGCTTTGGCTCGTGGTCATGGGATATCCGTAGGGCACGCGAAGGCTGCCAGGCGGGAGTAGCCGGGCGGATACCATCCGTCGTATTCTCATTTAAGCCAGAAAGCTCGTATGGCGCAACGAAATTTCAAGTGGCGCGTGTCCGAGAAAGGAACAGGCCGGCTTGCATCGCTGTTTTCATCTGCCTATACTGAATAAGCCGCGACACTTCAGGGCCCTTCAGCAACTCATGCGGCGGAGAGGGCATGTCTGCAACGGCAACCCGGCCTGAAACCGACTATCTTCTCCGCAAGCTGCATTCTTTAACCGGCATTATCCCCGTCGGCGCATTCCTCGCAGAGCACTTCTGGTCCAATAGCTACGCGCTTGTGAGCAGATCGACGTACGACGCGAAATCCCAGGAATTGCAAACGATCCCGTTCCGCGTGGCTGTGGAATGGCTGTTTATTTTTTTGCCGATGCTCTATCACGGCGGGTATGGGATTTACATTTGGTTGCGGGGGAAGTCGAATGTCTCGGCGTACCCGTGGGTAGGGAACTGGCTCTACACCACGCAGCGTTATACGGGGCTGATTGCGTTTGCGTACATTGGTTGGCATTTGTACACGGAGCGCTGGCTGACGCACGGCCGATCCACGTATGCGGACGTTGAGGACTTGCTGCAGAATCCGTACGCGCTGACGTTCATGTTTGTGGGCGTCCTCGCGTCGTCGTTTCATCTGGGCGTGGGCATTTGGAATTTCTTGTGCAAGTGGGGCTTGGCGGCGACAGCACGGGCGCAGCGGGCGGCTGGCGCGCTTGGAGCTATGGTGGGGCTCGCGTTTAGCTTGGTCGGCGTTCTGATTGTTTTAAGCTTTTGGTTGAACTGGCATCCTTTTGACTTCTATTTGAAATGAGACAGCCGAAAATCATCGTAGTGGGCGGAGGTCTGGCCGGCCTGATGGCGACGATTCGCGTCGCGGAGGCGGGCGTGCCAGTGGATTTGTTTTCCATAGTGCCGGTCAAGCGGTCGCATTCTGTTTGCGCGCAGGGCGGAATCAATGCGGCGAAAAATCAGAAGGGCGAAGGGGACACCACTTGGAAGCACTTTGACGACACGATTTACGGCGGGGATTTCCTTGCGAACCAGCCGCTGGTGAAGAGAATGTGCGAAGCGGCTCCAGGAATTATTGATTTGCTGGACCGCATGGGGGTGATGTTCAACCGCACATCGGAAGGATTACTGGATTACCGCAGATTCGGCGGAACGCTTTATCACCGAACCGCGTTTGCAGGCGCGACGACGGGGCAACAGCTGCTCTACGCGCTCGATGAGCAGGTTCGGAGGCATGAAGCCGAAGACCGAGTAAAGAAATACGAGGGCCAGACCTTTTTGTCGGCGGTTATCGACGGAGGTGGCATTTGCCGGGGAATTTGCGCCATGGATTTGCGGTCCATGGAAGTAAAAACGTATCCCGCCGACGCGGTGATTTTCTGTACGGGCGGGATTGGTGCGATTTTCGGACGCTCGACGAATTCTGTCGTGTGCACGGGTTCGGCACAATCAGCCCTGTTTCAGCAGGGAGTCGATTACGCAAATGGCGAGTTCATTCAGGTGCATCCGACGGCGATTCCCGGTGAAGACAAGCTGCGGCTGATGAGCGAATCCGCGCGCGGAGAAGGCGGCCGCGTTTGGGTGCCTAAGAATCCGGCAGATACGCGTCCAGCGAAGAGCATTCCCGAGGGAGAACGCTTTTATTTTCTCGAAGAGTGGTATCCGAAGTACGGAAATCTTGTCCCTCGAGATATTGCGACGCGCGCCATCCACCGCATCGTTTATCAGGAAAAGCTCGGGATACGTGGCCAGGCCGCGGTCTATCTGGATGTCACGCATATACCGAAGGAAGTGCTGGACCGCAAACTCGAAGGCATCTTGGAGATTTACGAAAAGTTTCTTGGCGTCGATCCTCGCGAAGAGCCGATGAAGGTCTTTCCGGCGATGCACTACACGATGGGTGGCATTTGGGTGAATGCTGAAGATCAGGCGACGAATGTTCCTGGCATATTTGCCGCCGGCGAATGCGAATATCAATATCACGGCGCGAACCGGCTGGGAGCGAACTCGCTGGTCTCTTGTATTTTTGGCGGCGGATTGGCTGGGCCCGCAGCCGTGAAGTATGCGCGCAGTCAGGCAAGCGGCTGCGAGGCGGTTGGCTCGAATGTCTTTGAGAGCGAGCGCAAACGGCAGGAAGAGAAAAATCAGGCGCTGATTTCGCCGGACGGCACGGAGAATCCGATGACTATCTGGCGTGAACTCGGGGAGTTGATGACGGAGCACGTGACAGTGACGCGGATCAACAAAGATTTGCAGACAGCGGATACCAAGATTCACGAGCTCCTGGAACGCTTCGGCAGAATCAATTTGAGCGACCGGACGAGATGGTCCAATCAGACGCTGAATTTTGCAAGGGAACTGGAAAACATGCTGATTCTCGCGCGTGTCGTTACTCTCGGCGCGATGCAACGCAATGAATCGCGCGGTGCGCACTACAAACCGGATTTTCCCGAACGCGATGACACGAATTGGCTCAAAACTACACGCGCCAAATGGGTGGATGGCGAAATCCAATTGAGTTATGAGCCGGTTGACATTTCGCAGATTCCTCCGCGCGCGAGGCGTTATGACGCGGCGAAATAAAGTGCGTGTGAGTGCCGCGGCCCCGGATCTTCGGCTGGAGAGCTCTTGCAGAATTTGCAGAGGATGTCATGCCTGACGCCAAAGAAGTAATCGTTCGCGTAAAACGGCAGGTCAGCCCCAAAGGCACGCCCTATTGGGAAGAGTTCGCGCTGCCTTGGCGGCCCGCGATGAACGTTATCATCTGTCTCCGCGACATCGCGGAGACGCCGGTCACGCGCGAGGGCAAGAAGACCACTCCGATCAGCTACGATTCGAATTGCCTCGAAGAGGTTTGCGGCTCGTGCGCCATGCTCATCAATGGGAAAGCGCGGATGGCTTGTTCGGCGCTCGTGGACAAACTCGAGCAGCCGATTCGGCTAGAACCTTTCTCAAAATTTCCGATAGTTCGCGATCTGGCCGTTGACCGCCAATTCATGTTCGAAAGCCTGAAGCGGGTTAAGGGCTGGATTCCCATTGACGGGACCTACGATCTCGGCGAAGGGCCGCGGATGGCGCCCGAGACGCAGGAGAAAGCCTATCCGTTGTCGCGCTGCATTTCGTGCGGAAGTTGCCTGGAAGTCTGCCCCCAGGTGAATGACCACAACCAATTCGTCGGCGCCGCAATCATCAGTCAGGTTCGGCTGTTTAACATGCATCCCACAGGCGCGATGCACGCCAAAGAGCGCATCGCGGCTCTGATGGAGCCGGGCGGCATCCAAGACTGCGCGAACGCGCAAAACTGCGTGAAAGCTTGCCCGAAAGACATTCCCTTGACCGAATCCCTCGCCGAGATGAACCGGCAAGCGTGGAAACAAGCGCTAGTTGGTTGGCTAATAGGGTAGAATCTCGCCGCACCCTTTCCATTGGAGGAATACATGCGTCAGGTCCGTGTCTCGCTGGTTGTCTGTTTGCTTGCTGCCGGGTTTTTGCTGAGTCAGGTTGCTACGGGCGACGACATCGCCGATCGCGCGAAGAAGCTGCATTTTTCTTCGATTGTTCTAGACACGCACGACGACACGACGCAGCGCTTCTTCTCGAAGGACTTTGACATCGGCAAGCGCAACCCCGATGGGCACATCGACATCCCGCGTATGCGCGAAGGTGGCATGAACGCAATTTTCTTCTCCATCTGGATCGACGGCAGAATCATGGGGCCGCCGGCCATCCAGAAAGCGCTCGACCAAATCGATGCAGTCCACGAAAACGTTAATAAGTATTCGAAAGACATGGCATTTTGCCGCACGGCGGAAGAAGTCCGCCGCGCGCACGCGCAAAGCAAAATTGCCGCGCTTATTGGTGTCGAAGGTGGCCACATGATCGGAAACGACATCCGCGTCCTGCGCATGTTCGGCGATCTGGGCGTACGCTATATGACGCTGACCCACTTCTACAACGATGAATGGGCGGATTCCTCGACCGCCAAGCCCGAGCACAACGGTCTGACGGACTTCGGCAAGCAAGTCGTTCGAGAAATGAACCGACAGGGAATCATGGTGGACATCTCGCACGTCTCTGACAAAACCTTTTACGATGCTTTGGAAGTCAGTAAAGCTCCGCTGATCGCGTCGCATTCTTCTTGCCGCGTGCTGTGCAACCACGTGCGCGACATGTCCGACGACATGATCAAGGCGCTCGCCGCGAAGGGCGGCGTCATTCAGATCAATTACGAGAAGAGTTTCATCGATCAAGCCTATAAAGACGCAGAGGAGAAGCTGTCCGGCGGCGTGGTAGAGATGATGGACAAACTCAAAAAAGAATGTGGCGACAACGACGAATGCTTGAACAAAAAGATGACTGAGATGACGGAAAAAGCCACTGCGGAAGGCAAGCTGCCGCACGTAAGCTGGGAGAGGATTATCGACCACATCGATCACGTTGTTAAACTGGTTGGTCCGGATCACGTCGGACTTGGTTCGGATTTCGACGGCGCCAATATGCCCGAAGGCATGGACGACTGCACGCATCTCCCACAGATCACGGAGGCCCTAATGCGCAAGGGCTATAGCGATGACGACCTGCGGAAAATTCTCGGCGGCAACCTGCTACGCGTGATGGAACAGAACGAAGTCGTGAGCCGCGAGATGCGTGCCGCTCAATAACAAAATGAAGCTGTCGGGACTGTCGAAAGCGCTTCTCGGGGCCGGGATGTGTATTTCGGCGGGAATGGTACTGGCGAGGTCAATGGCCGCGGACGGAATTTCAGAACGGGCAAAAAAGCTCCATTTCTCGTCGATCGTGATCGACACGCACGACGACACCACACAAAGATTTTTCGATGCCGGATTCGATCTGGGGGCACGAAATGCCCTGGGAAGCATCGACATCCCGCGCATGAAGGAAGGTGGCCTCGGAGCAATCTTCTTTTCCATTTGGATCCCCAGCAAAATCACCGGTCAGGAGGCTGTGAAGCGCGCGCTCGCTCAAATTGATGCCGTGCATGAGCAAGTTCGCAAGCATTC
>Ga0210409_10007412_pt1 | contig 11306 bp, 8 predicted proteins | sample IncBWH17MmetaG_FD_161649 | JGI IMG/M metagenome (GOLD analysis project Ga0210409, IMG submission 161649) | Forest soil microbial communities from Barre Woods Harvard Forest LTER site, Petersham, Massachusetts, United States - Inc-BW-H-17-M | ecosystem: Environmental > Terrestrial > Soil >...
TTGTGAACCACCTTAGTCATCAAATGAATTATTGTACCTGTCCTGGCGTTCGCAGAGGAAATGCGGGTAGCTCAGCCCCTTGCGAACGTATTGGCGTGCCCTCGAACATACAGTAGCGAACCTGCCTTTCCGCACGTCTCTACCCCGGTCTGAGCTACTACCTCACAACTACCAACTTTCATCGCATTAGCACGCACTTGAGAGGAGATATATGCTCATGGCCAACATTTCGTCAAAGCCGATTTACCTGTATAATACGCTAACCAGAAGTAAAGATGTGTTCCGACCGCTCAATCCACCACGGGTGGGCATCTACAACTGCGGGCCAACAGTCTATAGAGACATTCATATCGGCAACTTTCGGAGTTTTATGACGTCGGACTGGCTACGCCGAATGCTTGAATACAACGGCTATGACGTCTTGCTTGTGCGCAACATCACCGACGTGGGGCATCTACAAAATGATATCGAAGAAAGTGGTGAAGATAGGCTAGAACACGAGGCACGCACGACCGGTCGCTCTGCCTATGAAATAGCGGCCTATTATACACAACAGTACCTTTCAGACCAGGCTGAATTGAACATTTTACCTGCACACGTCAATCCCAAGGCAACCGACCATATTCCAGAGATGCAGGGAATGACTGAGAAACTTCTTGAGAACGGTCTGGCATACAGTGTAGATGGAAATGTCTATTACGATGTGAGTCACTTCCCCAGTTATGGGCAACTTTCAGGCAACACAGTCGAGAATCTGCGAGCTGGCGGCCATGGCCGCCAGCAGATGGAGATTGCCGCAGATAAAGACGCGCCTGAAGATTTCGCGTTATGGAAACACGGAGAGGCAAACCGGCAGATGAACTGGTCCAGTCCCTGGGGTACAGGCTTCCCAGGCTGGCATATCGAGTGCTCTGCCATGTCGACGAAGTACCTGGGCGAGCAGTTTGACATTCATACCGGCGGCATCGACCTGGTCTTTCCTCATCACGAGGATGAGATCGCCCAGAGCCAGGGTGCGAGTGGCAAACAGCCTGTACAGGTGTGGATGCACAATGAGTTCCTGATCTTCGGCAACCTGAAAATGTCACGTTCAAGGGGCAATGTCGTCTTGCTGAGCGATCTCAAAGAGCGTGGTATCGACCCGATGGCCTACCGCTACCTCTTACTGACCGCACACTACCGGTCGAAACTCCATTTCACTGATGAGTCGATCGCAGCAGCACAGAATGGACTGAACAATCTGCGAGCCGATCTCGCTGCGCTTCCTGCGCTTGATGCAGCAGACCAACAAAAAGGATGGTCGAAAGAAGCGGAACAGGTACGCGATGCATTCCACACAGCCATCAATGATGACCTGGATTTGCCGACCGCATTGAGTATCACGCGTGAGGTCGCGCGTGATGGCGAGATCGAGCCTGCGGAGCGGCGCCGGCTGATCCTTGACTTCGATCGGGTGCTGGGTTTGCGCCTGGACACCGTCGAGGCCAAACAGCTGCGTGCCATCAGCGATGAAGCGCTTGCATTAGTGCGCAAGCGCGATGAAGCTCGCGCAGCTCGCGATTGGAAACGCTCCGATCAGTTGCGCGATCAACTGATTGCGCTTGGCTTTGAGGTACGTGATACTCCCAAAGGAACTGAGTTGGTGTAATTCAGTCCTACGACAGGCACCAGGGAGAATATGTACATTCTCCCTGGTGCCTGTCCTGGCGTCAACGAGTCCAGAAAGAAGAACGTGCGGTTGTGTGACACCCAGTCTTAAGGAAATGTCTTAAAGAGGTCTCGTAGATCAGTGGCATGGGCTGCGTCACCCAAAAGCGGGGTCACTCCAAAAATCTCTTCCAGTGTGCGTAAAGTTGAGCTATGAGAATACCGGATCGTGTTCGAGTAGCCGCCACCTTTCGCATCTGGAGAAAGTGCGACCATCCCGATTGGGCCATCTCCACCTTCACCCTCGTCCCAGGTGATGAAGACGATGCCACCGCTCTTATACGCCTGTGAGTTGAGAATGAATGGGAGGTTTTGTGCCAGCCAGCTATCGCCTTGCTTCACAGAATCGTTGAGAGGCGCGCAGGTATCGTGCATGTCATCGCACAGATTCGGCGTGATGAAGTTGTAGTGTGCCTGGGTGTTGTGTTGCAAGTCGGTAACCAACTCGCTGTAGGGCCGTACATGAGCTATACAGTAGGACGAATTTGGATCGTTGGTGTTCGTGACATCGTTGAAGAAAACCATCGGATTGTGCTTGGTGGCATATAAACCATTCCCGGTAAGCGGGCAATCAGTGCCGCTAATACCTTCTTGATACGATTTCCATGAGATGTGGGCATTGTTCAGGAAGGTAACAAGATGTTTCGTTGTGCTCTGATGATTGGCGTCTGGGTTAGCGTCATTATAGATACCAAAATTGGTTCCAGCCTCCAGCCACAAATAGTTTGGTTCACTTGGATGGTTTCCAGGAGGGTTGAAGTACTGTTCAGCGTATGAGGCCATTGGAAGCAGCGTTTTGTTGATGTAGGGCGCTGATGAATTATTCTTGATGTCCGACCAGTTGTGATTCTCCATCATAATCAGAAAGACTGTCTTCTTGCTTGTCGTGACCGCAGGGGTAAGCGGAGCAGCGGGAGATGTGCCTCTAGCCTGGGCGGTAGCTGTCAAGGCACTGGAAGCGACAAAAGTATGGGTAGGGGTTGCGCTGGTGTTCACCGCTGCTCTGTTCAGGATATTGGTAGAGAAGAGCACGACACTTCCCACAACAACCATGATTACTAGCCCAATCAGCACGAATAGCCATCTGGGGAGAGGTCGCGGCATTTTCACATCTCTTTCAGAACTATGCGAACAGTATAAGGAACACGGTCTGATGAATACAATACCATCTTATCACGAGGGTTTGATAGAAGGACAGGGAGAGAAAGCAAAGAAACACTGAAGCTAACCAGAGAGAAGCCCCATTATGCTCGAAGCATTCTGTGATATACTACTGCTTATGATAGTGAGAGTCAATCTAAGCTCAGATTCCTGACTGGATGAGAACACATCTCCGTAGGGGCCGATTTATCGCGCCCATCGCCGATTTATCGGCCCTCACTGGATGTTCCGCTATCCTGATGAAAAAGTTAAAGGAGTGTAACTAATGGCGTCCTGGTGGCAAAAAACTTTAGTGGGAGTAGTTGGTCTGGCTGGTTTGGCTGGTGGAGCATATGTTATGCTGATGCGTCGTCCACTTCCCCAAAAAAAAGGCGAATTAACCTTGCAAGGCCTGCATGAGCCGGTTGAAGTAATCACAGATCGTTATGGTGTGCCACATATTTATGCCCAGAATGAAGATGACCTGTTTTTTGCCCAGGGTTATGTTCACGCACAAGAGCGATTATGGCAGATGGAACTCAATCGCCGTATCGCCTCAGGACGACTATCAGAGGTATTTGGCGAAATAGGCATTGAAACTGATAGATTCGCTCGCCGCGTGGGAATGCACCGGGCGTCTGCTGAAGCAGCTTCGCAACTACCAGAACATAGTAAGCGCATTCTGGAGGCTTATGCGCAGGGTGTCAATGCGTTCATCGAACATAATTGGAACAATTTTCCCCTGGAATTTACGATACTGCGTTTCAAACCAGGACCCTGGGAAATCAAGGACAGCATTCAGTGGTCCAAAATGATGGGCTGGAATTTAGGCGGGAACTGGGAAACCGAGGTGATACGCGCTCGGCTCGTTGCCAAACTGGGCGCCGAACGAGCCGCGAAACTGGAGGCAGGGTATGATCCCAGCCATCCTTTGATCATCCCGCCTGGAGTTGAATATCAGGGCATCAACCTTGGCATGCTGGAACAATACGAGCAGCTCAAGCAATTGAGCGGGTTTGGTATGATGGGCGGCAGCAATAACTGGGTGGTTGACGGAACTATGACCACTACCGGTATGCCTATCCTCTGTAACGATCCTCACCTGGCGCAGGCCGCCCCATCAATCTGGTATGAGAACCACCTGGTAGCTGGCGATATCGATGTGATTGGTGTAAGTTTTCCTGGCACGCCCGGTATTGTCATAGGGCATAACCAGTACATTGCCTGGGGGCTGACCAATGCAGTCTCCGACGTTCAAGACCTGTACATCGAAAAATTCAATCCGGAAAATCCTTCTCAATATGAGTATATGGGCAAATGGGAAGACGCGCAGATCGTACGCGAAGAGATCAAAGTAAAGGGGGCTAAGGCTCCCGTCATCGAGGAGGTACGAATCACTCGCCACGGTCCAATCTTGACGAACGTGCCGCATCAATTGCAAGGTGACCAGGTCAGCAAGAATGGGAATGTAGGAAGCGAACCTGTCGAATTACCGTTGGCACTCCGCTGGACGGGGCTGGAAAAGCACGATATCATCTCGGCAGGGCAGAAATTAAATCTTGCCTCCAACTGGGAAGAGTTTCGCGATGCTTTGCGTGATTGGGACCAACCGCCTCAGAATGTGGTCTATGCAGATATACAAGGCAATATCGGCTATGTCATGGCTGGAGCTATTCCAATGCGCGCCAGGGGCCAGGCACTACTTCCCTCGCCCGGCTGGACTGGTGAGTATGAATGGACAGGCTTTATTCCATTCGATGAGTTGCCTCAGACGTTTAATCCAGAACAACATTTTATCGCAACCGCTAACAACCGCGTAGTGAACGATTCTTATCCCCACTACATAACACATGAATGGCTGAACGGCTACCGCGCACAGCGCATACGCGATTTACTGACTGGCAAGGGAAAGCTGGCGCTTTCCGATATGGCAAGTATTCAGGCTGATCAATACTCACTACCTGCGACCGAAATTGTGCCGCATATCCTGAATCTCAAGGGGGATTCTGCCCTGGAAACAGCCGCACTCGATGTGCTGCGAACCTGGAATTATATACTTGCGCCCGATAGTGCTGGTGCGGCGATCTATAGTATGGTTCTGTTTAAACTAGAGCGCATCGTTTTCAGCGCCATGCTTGGCGACGAGGAAACGTTGATTCACAGCTATCTAGGAGTAGGCACAACTATTCTAGCCCTACAGAACGGCTACGCAAGCCGGAGTAAACCATTGCTGATCCGCTTACTGAACGAGCACGACGATAGCTGGTTTGCTGATTCAGTCGTGCCTAATGGTCCAGGCTCCTGGGATGATGCACTCAGAAGTGCATTCACAGCAGCGCTTGAGGAACTGCAAGAGAAGCTTGGAAGTGATGTATCACGTTGGAAGTACGGCAAGATTCACAAGATGACGTACAGCCATCCACTGGGTATGGTCAAGCCACTTGATAAAATTTTCAATCGCGGTCCATATCCCGTAGGTGGTGATATTGATACTGTCAATATGGGGGCTGCGCTACCAAACCAACCAGAAACCGTAGTAACAGTGCCCTCATATCGCCAGATTGTAAATCTGTCTGATCTGAAAGCATCACTCTCCGGACATGCACCAGGGCAGTCTGGTCATCCTGGCAGCAAGCATTACGCAGATTTTATCAAACCCTGGCTACATGTAGAGCATCATCCTCAGCTCTTCGAGCGCAGTATGATTGAAGAAAATGCTGAGGGTACAGTGCAGATGGTCCCTGCTATAGACTGATGTATTAATGTTATGCTTAGGGGGTCTTTTCGGGTTCTCTGCGTGCCGCGACGTGCTCTAAAGATTTCTTTGCTTGTCTCAAGCGCGGTTTTTCCCGCTTTGCAATTTTCTCAAGATGCTTCTCTTCGCGATGCCACTTGATAGCATACACGAATAATTCTCGGAAAGCCCGCAGGATAACCGATGGTTTTGCACCTGTTGCCCGGCCCCCATGTCGTGGTAGATGGCGAACGCCTACCTGGGTGTAGGTATTGCCTGCCCTGGTAAACTTGTACAGTATTTCGGTATTAATCATGGCCCCGCGAGTCTCCAGTTTGTATTCATGGAAAAAGTCGGCAGGATAGAGTTTGAAAGCACAATCGACATCGCGTACATGGATGCCGAATACCATGCCAACCAACATTTTCCAACCCCATGCATTGACCCTGCGCATCCATGTATCCTGGCGATCAATCCGATATCCCAGCACGGCATCGTATTCTTCTATCAGTGGGAAGAACCGCTCAAGGTCATGAATATCAAACTGTCCATCAGAATCCATGAAAAAAGCCAGGTCCCTGGTGACTGCTTCAAAGCCACTTACCAGAGCCGCGCCATATCCCTGGTTTGCAGAGTGATGGATGACTTTCAGGCATGGATGTGTTGCGGAAATAGTATCCAGGATCACGCCAGTGTGATCTTGACTTCCATCATCAACAACGATGACTTCAAAGTCTAACATCCATGCCGACAAAGTTTGGATGACTTCATGTACAGTAGTAGCAATTGCCTCCTCTTCGTTATGCGCAGGCAAAATCACCGAAAGGCTATAACTGACGAGGGTTTCTTTCAATGCTGAACTTTCCTAACTATGTACTCAATTATGATATGCATTATACATCAGCAAAAAAAGGTTTGGCGATGGTGACCGTACTTTTCTCTACTTGACAAATTGATAGCAAACAGTTATAGTAATTATAGCAGATAGTTATGTGAGGTAGGAATGAATCTCTCAGAAAAAATTAAACATCTACGTGAAGTTGAGGGTGAGTTGCGTGGGCTTAACAGACCAATGACACAAACAGAAGTTGTTAAGGCCATGCAAGAGGAATTGAATGAGAGCATCACCCAGGCATACTTCTCGCAATTGGAAAATGGCAAAAGAGTTCATCTTACAGCGTCGAGCCGTGATTTACTCTCACGTTTTTTTAAGGTGCAACCTGGATACCTTGTAAGTGACTTGCCTGACTATAGTACCGACCTGCTTACGGATATGGACTATGATACCGATCGTTTGGGAACCTGGTTTCTGGCGAGCGCTGAAGAATGGCGATCTGAGCCGCTCATCCAGGAGTTCTTTACAAGTCTCGCAAATGTTGAGGATCCACGTCACTATATTGCGCTCTTTCATGAATTGCTAGATTTGCCTGTAGGTAAACTCGAAAACATTGTCCAGATGATAAAAACCGTTGAAAATGCTTGAGATTGTAATTTTATGACTGCCCTACGTCTATAGTAGATGGACCGTACTTTCGTTAATAGGCTAAAATGTTTCCACAATCAAAGGAGGGAACATAACCCATGATAGCAACTGATCCGCTTTCACTCTTATTCATTGCCTGCTTTCTAACTGGATTGGTATTCTTCATTGTAACTGCCCTTTTGGGAAACCTGGGGCACGGATTCGCGCACGGTACTGCACACCATGTCGATATAGGTCATCATGGTGGTAGTGTGCATACCACTGGTACGCATGCTGTTAGTCACGGACCTGCTCACACTTCTGGGCATGCGGCAAGTTCACACGGTACTTCTCATGCCCATACCAGCACACAAGGACATAGCCAGACACTCCTTTCTTTCCTCAACCCGACAGCCGTAATGCTTTTCTTGCTTGGATTTGGCTTTTTAGGCTACCTCTTCCATAATACTATCCAGGCTGTAGCCGCAATCACATTGATCCTGGCGAGTATAGGTGGGGTTATTATTGCCGCGCTGCTGCTGATGCTTGTAGGGCGCATCTTTGGTGACAGCGAAGGAGAGACTGTGCAAGATGTCTCAGATCGCACAGGTTTACTGGGAAAAGTCAGCATCACCATTCAGGAGAACAGCTTAGGTGAGATCATCTACGTATCACCTGGCGGAATGCGTAAGAGCGTACCAGCGCGAAGTATCGACGGACGCCGCCTCGAGCGCGATCAAGAAGTCGTTGTTGTAAACTACCAGCACGGTATTGCAGAAGTCGATACCTGGGAACATTTTATTCACGAGGATGGGACACCAACAGAAGCATCATATTCGAATGAACTTGAAAAATTGCGTACCTTGCTCGATTCGTCTAGCGCAGAAGACTCACAATTAGTTATGCGCAAAGACTTGCAAAAGGAGTAGTATTAGTACTCATTCCTCCAACGACGCCGGCGCGTCTACTGCTACACAGTCGGGAGGAATGAAAGGAGTAACGTTTATGGATCCTCTTATTCTCATTGTTATAGGCGTCGTCGCTATAGTTGTCGTTGTATTCATTCTTATCCAAACTTTAGGGCGAATGCTGCGTAAAGTAGGCCCGAACCAGGCATTGATTGTATATGGTGCGGGCGGAACTAAAGTTATTACTGGTGGTTCGCATTTTGTGCTTCCTCTATACCAGCGTGCCCAGGAATTCTCGCTAGAGCTGATGTCCTTCGACGTTGCACCCGCACAGGACCTGTACACTTCACAGGGCGTAGCTGTCAATGTCGAAGCTGTCACGCAAATCAAAGTCCGCTCAGATGAGGAGAGCGTGAAAACCGCCGCCGAGCAGTTCCTCAGTAAACAACAGGATGAGCGGGAAGGTTTGATCCGGCTGGTTATGGAAGGTCACCTGCGCGGTATCGTTGGTCAGCTTACGGTTGAAGAACTGGTCAAAGACCCGGAGAACGTCGGCTCAAAGATGCTCAAGACCGTCACTCCAGATATGGAGAAGATGGGACTGGAAGTCATCTCCTTCACGATTAAAGATGTGCGTGACAAGAATGAGTACATCACGAATATGGGTCGACCGCAGATAGCCCAGATCAGAAAACAAGCTGACATCGCTTCGGCACTGGCACAGCGGGATACGCAGATCCAACAAGCCAATGCCTCGCGTGAAGCAGCCGTCGCGAAATCTGCCGCCGATCAAGAGCGTGTCAAGGCCGAGGCAGAATCGCTTGGCTTGCAGGCGGAGTCACAGCGTAACCTGGCCCTGAAAAAAGCTGCCTTTGATGCCGAAGTGAAGAAGCAGCAAGCTACCGCTGATAAAACCTACGACATTCAGGCCAATTTGATGCAGCAGCAGGTTGTCGCCGAATCCGTCAAAGTGACTGAAGTAGAGAAAAACGCGCAAATTAAAGTGCAACAGGCTGAAATTCAGCGCCGCGAACTGGAATTGCAAGCGACGATCCAGAAAGCCGCCGAAGCTGAGCGTCGACGTGTTGAGACGGTTGCCGAGGCCGAACGCCAGCGACTGATTCTCGAAGCACAAGGTCAAGCAGATGCCGCCAAGGAGCGAGGTTTTGGTGATGCCGAGGCAAGTAAAGCGCGTGGCCTGGCTGAAGCAGAGGTGATCCGCGCCAAGGGTCTGGCTGAAGCAGAGGTGGTCCGCGCTAAAGGTGAAGCCGAAGCTGACGCCATGAAGGTCAAAGCTGCAGCGTTCCACGAATACAACCAGGCGGCCGTCCTGGATAAATTGCTGACAGGTATGCCTGAGATCGTCCGCGCCATCGCTGAGCCACTGAGCAAAGTGGACAAAGTCACTATTGTCTCTACTGGTAGCAGCAATGGAAATAACGGAATCGGCGCCAGCCGCCTGACGGGTGATATCGTGAATATGGTGGCACAGGTTCCTGCTCTCTTCGAGCTACTCAGCGGGACGCGCATCGGTGATTTGATGAGCCGGGTTCCCGCTTTGGCTAACCAGGATCAACAACCTGTCGGAACCAACAATGCTAGCGCCAATGGCATTGGCGCTACCGACACCGTTGACGCAACATCTAAGGAAAAGTAGTTATTGATTACTGTTGAACCTGTAAGAGTGGAGTGAGGGTGGAGACCACCAGGGGCGATGGGGCGACGCAAGAGTCCCCACCCCTCTCCACATCACTCCCGCCCCTACGCGGGATGTGGGGGTGCGAGAATCTTTTACCTTGGGGGAATGTAGATGAATTTGTTGGAACGTGTACTTACTTTACTACGGGCTAATCTCAATACAATGGTAGAGAAGGCTGAGGACCCGGAGAAGGTGATGCGGCAACTTCAGCTTGACATGCGCAATCAATTGATGCAAGTGAAGACGCAAGTTGCTACAGCCATTTCAGAAGGTCGTAAGCTACACAGCCGTGCTAAAGAAAAGAAGGCTGAGGCAGATGTCTGGCACAGAAAGGCAGAGCATGCCATTCAGCAAAACAATGATGCAGCGGCACGCAGCGCACTTAGTCGCTACAATGAGATCATCAGGCAGGTTCAGCGTTACCAGCAACAACAGCAGGAACAAGAACAGTTGGTTTCAACAATGAAAGGGGTGCTACAACAACTTGAGACGAAGATTTCTGAAGTTGAGACCACTATTGAATTGCTTGCCGCACGCAAACGAAATGCGCTATTGCAACAACGTGCCTACGATGCGCTCAAAAAATCAGATGGTATGAAAGATACAGGACAAGCTAATCGAGCACAGGATGCTGTAATGGAAGCCGAGGCTCGTGCCCGTGCGATGGAAGACTTGCATCAGCGCGATCTGGATGTACAGCTCGAGCACCTATCCCAGGAACAGCTACTTGAACAGCAGTTGAACGAACTCAAAGCAACGAAACGTCTCGCGAAGGAGCCTCCTCTTCTACACGAGGGAAATCCACATCTCTCACCACTCATACCAGCTCAACCACAAAATAATACTCCAGCAAGGAAACACCCAGTTTTGAAATCAGAAGAACAGAAACCCTCAGACGCTCAATCCGGAGCGAAAGAACTGGATATTGTGCAACTTAAGAAGTTAATGGAACAGTAGCACAAAGAGGATAATGATTGCCAGGCCAATGAAGATACCGACAATGAAAGAAAATCGGTTATTTCTCTTTTCCTCTTCAGTACGAGGTTTTTTTGTCTCGCTCATATTTTGCTTCTAGCGCCAGGAATTTTGGCAATATACTATACTATACGGTGGGATCGTCCTTTTGCCCCCTATAAAGCAGCTTCAAGAGCAGGCTCGATATTTGCCATTATTTCCAGGCATTCAACAGGATCTGTATCACGAGTCACAATCAGAACTTGAAATGTATCTCTACTGCTGCCAACAAGCCGAAACAGGATGAAATGCGTCAGGCTCGTAATAATTGTATCTTCATAATGACCAAATGCACCCTCACACAACGCCCGGAGAGCACTTTGCAGACTATTGCTGAAGTATTCATACAATCGAGAAATGTCTAAATCATCCACAGCCACCTGGGCAATGGGTTGTCCATCCATGCTTACTATCGCAGTAGCAATGAAGCCTGGAATAGAGAAGCCGAGAGTTTGCAAAGCCTCACTGAGAGCTGCATAGTTGCGTTTTTGAGTGCGTCCAGCGTGGGCATCCACAGTAGATTGAATACGTTCCGAGGATGAAGAACGCGCAGAATCTGTTATAGATGCCACGTTTCCGTGTAAGTTATCGGTAGTTAATGGAGGATTTGAACCATTCGTAGGTAATAGGTCACTTTTTTGC
>Ga0210409_10007414_pt1 | contig 11304 bp, 4 predicted proteins | sample IncBWH17MmetaG_FD_161649 | JGI IMG/M metagenome (GOLD analysis project Ga0210409, IMG submission 161649) | Forest soil microbial communities from Barre Woods Harvard Forest LTER site, Petersham, Massachusetts, United States - Inc-BW-H-17-M | ecosystem: Environmental > Terrestrial > Soil >...
TAGCCTGGGGAAATTTCTTGCGCGTGGCCGCCGCGGAGGCTTCGCTCACATCACACAGGGCCACAATGTTCTCGTCCGAGCAGCAGCGCAGATCGCCGGCGCCCTTACCCCCGGCGCCCACGCCCGCGATGTTCAATTTATCGTTGGGTGAAACGCGGCGGGGTCGCGGCTTAGCGTAGCCCGTCAGAGCCGTCCCCCCGACCGCGAGCGCCGAGTAATAAATGAATTGCCGTCGAGTGACGGAAGCCAGGGAAGAACCTTGCAGTTTCGACATGGCTCATTCCTACGTCCGGCGGCTGCCTTGCACAAGGAGATTTTGTTTCAGATGCCGACGCCGTCGTCTGGTGGGGCGAGGCTCCTGCCGAGCCCTGATCGTTTATTCAACCGGGCGGCCCGTTCATCGAAAGAAACGGATTTAGATAGGGCTCGGCGGGAGCCTCGCCCCACCAGCCTGGCGCGCGGAGAAGGTCGGGAATTTGACTGATAGGAGTCCCGTAGAAATACTCTCTAGCCAGATTACCGGGAGAGAAGCAGCTTTCAACGCGAATAAACACCCTATGAACGAAGTTGAAGCACGCTTAGCGCTGGTCAGGCATCTGGAAAGCTATCGCTCGCGCTCTCACGCTTATCTCGCGACGGCCGCATGCATAGGAAGGAGCGACAAAGTAAGGGTCGCGGTTCCAGGGGGTGCAAGATATCTGATTGATGTCCAGGTAGTCTGGGAGAATGTATCCGAGGGGAAAGTGAAGGTCATCGCCTCAATCATCGACGGAACCACGCGCCCGGAGGGCCCCATCACAGAGGAATTTATCGTTCAGCCGGCCGGTGACTCCGTGCCTCCCTAGCCCGCGTAATCATGGAGCCTTAACCCCGACGCGGTAGAAGAACGACGTGGCGGCGGTGGCATTGGTGTCGGTATACGTGGTAGTGCCGGCCTGGCCTGCAATATTCGTGGCCAGCAGGACGATATTGGTCGGCGTCAGTAGAGCGTTAGTTCCCACAAAAACGAGATTGGTCGGTGCTAAGCTCCAAAGCGGATTGCCAGGCGCGCGCTCGACGAAATAGCTCACGCCGGCCTCGCTTTGCCAGGTAATCGAGACGCTGTCGCCGGCGGGTGCCGCCGAGAGCAGGCGCAATACCGAGAGCGCGTTGGTGGGGTCCGTCCCGCAAACCCATTCCTGCCAATTGTTCATCCCATCGCCATCCGGGTCGGCGTAATCGACCGATCCATCAGTGGGCAATCCATATCGTTGCAACCAGTCGTAGGAAATCACTGAAGTTGGACTTTGAAATTCGTAGGCCCCGATGTCGACCGTGCCGCCGGCAATGCGGGGATTGCCATCGAGATCCTGGCTGGTGACCACGTAGGCATTGTTCCCGGCGTTGATGCAGGGAGAAACGGCTTTCAGGTGAAGGTTGCCCTTGGCACCGTCGACGAACAGGGGCGCGTTGCCAACGCCATTGGTGGGAGTTGGCGTCGTGGCACAGTAGTTCAGGCTGCTGTTCCAATAGTTCGAATAGAACGACGCGGTGTTGTAATAGACAATGGAATTATAGAGCTAGCACAAGCGTGGCCGCCGACAAGTCGCAGGCCGCCGCCAACACGAAACCAATTGCCAAAAAAATCTTGGTTTTCATGTTGCCCCTTGGTTGCAAAGTTGAAGCGCTTGAAAGCGGGCAAAAAAATCCTCGGAATCAGCCGATTGAATGCCCGAAAACCTCTCCTCCCCAGTCACCACGAACTAAAACGTAACGATTCATTTCGAGTCACCCGAATTGGATTCCACGGCCAGCGATTGACTAAGACCCCAATTAGTCAGCTCGCCTCGGATCCCTCAGTGTCTTGACTATGAGCCTGAACGCGAAGACGGTCAACAGCAAAGGTCAAGCGACCGGACTGCGATCAGCAAAATTAAACCCCCTACTCTACAAAGGCCCAAAGATGTTGGGTTGAACGAACATAGAGGACATTGTCTGCAATGGCTGGCGAGGCAATGATTGGCTCCCCTAGCGCGTTATGCGCCAACACCTCAAAGGAATCCCCCGCTTTGACCACGGTGACAGTCCCCCGATCCGACGCGACATAAATCCGGCCATCCACCAGAAGGGGCGAGGCGAAATAGCCTCCCGGACAATCGACCCTCTCTTCATAGATCAGCTTCCCGGTTTGCAAATCGCGGCAAACCAGGATGCCGCCACTGCGGATTAAATAGAGCCAGTTGCGCCAGACCAGAGGCGAGGGCACTTCGGGCACCCCCTTGGTTTCCCGCCATAGGACTTGTGACTCCGTAACGTCTTGCTTCCCAGCTTTGCGTACAGCCATCACTACTGTCCGATTGAAAGGACCGGCCCGAAATCCCTTCAACCGCCCGCAAATCTCCTCCCATTTCGCGCGGTTCACCTTGTCGCCCTTTTTGACTCCCCCAAACATGCTGAAAGCCCTCTTTAGCGTCATGTTTCCCTGGCCGCCCGCAGCCTGACGATCGGTAAACAGGAGGTCGTCAGGAAGGTCTTCGTAAGCAATCGCATCAGGCCCATTACGACCATATTTTTTGACGGCTTCATCAAACCCAGGCGGCAGTGTCATGTTGGACACCTCTCCTTGCACACCCGCTGCAGCGATGATCAAGCTGTCGGGCGCAACCACGGGTGTGCTGCAAGCCTGGTAACCTAAACCATCGACCCACCACGCCTCTTTGCCTTCTGCCAGGTCAAAGGCGGTGAACCGTTTCGCGCACGCCATGCCAACGACGCCTTTTCCATTTTCCTTCCAGCTAACCGGCGTTGCGTAACTGTTATTGTAATCCGGCATGGGCGCCTTCCAGATTGTCTCACCAGTGGCCGGATTAACCGCCAGGAGATGCGAGTCGTTCCCGACCTGCACGAAGATGAGGAGCTTGTCCTCAGCGAGCATCGGAGAAGTGCCGGTGCCCTGATCGAAGAAGGTTTTGGGCATTGGCAAAGGTTTGCGCCAGACTTCTTTGCCTTCAAGGTCGTAGGCGAGCAGCCCAAAAGATCCAAAATAGACGTAGAGCCTCTTCCCGTCCGTCACCGGCGTCGAACTCGCGTGTGAGTTGGCCTGATGGATCGGTTCCAGTTTCTCGACTACCGTGCTTTGTTCCCAGCGCACCTTTCCCGATTGGCAGTCGAGGCAGATTGTGCTGAGCTTATTCCCATCAGCGCCGGTCAGGAATATCTGGCCATTCCAAATCGCCGGTGAAGAATGGCCGCGAAGGATTTCCGTTTTCCAAAGCAAGTTGCTGGTTTGACTAAAATGCGTGGGCGCCTTTTCCTTTTCAGCTATCCCGTCTGCTGCGGGTCCGCGGAAGCCGGGCCAGTTGGCTGCATGCACGCAAGCGAGACAGGAAAGACAACAGAGGCACGAGCATAAACTGAACGCCACACTGCTTTGATGGCTACACGAATTCAGCCGCCTAATGGGAAACATGCTAACACCCTAAGCCTCGTTTTTATTTTGGCAAGGACCGGATCGTCCGCATGGCCGCTGCGGAGTATAGGGCCAAATTACGCGGCCCAGGAATCCTGACGCATGTCATCCCGGCCCGCAGCTCACTTGATTCTGTACGCACCTCGCTACTGGTGTAGTGTCTCGCAAATGAATGGTGGTATTGCTAACAGGAGGAAACAGAGAAAACAGAGTTTTCATCTCAGTTCCCTCCGTTCTCTCCTGTTCAAAATAACTCCAGTATTGGGCCAAGTTGGGTGAGAGCCTGCGGGGAGGGTTGCGCGCTGAAGCTTTCGGCTAGTCTAGGCGCAAATAATTTCTGTCTCAAAAGGCGAGTCAGCCTGTACCTTTTGGACAGCGTCGGGATTCGGTGAAAGCATTCTGGCAATGGTCTCCAGAAGGCTGGCGGAGTTGAAAGGCTTATGCAAAACTGCATCGACAGGGTTGCTGACACCCGGCTTATGGTCAAAAGCAGTTATCATGAGAATGGGCTGACGTGGCGCCACCTTCCTGATTTTGGAGGCAAGTTCGTTCCCCTTGACAAAAGGTATCTCAAAGTCAGTCACCACCAGGTCGAATTTCGCCCCAAGAAAAGCCGCGAATGCCTCGGCTCCGTTGTTGGCTTCGACCACTATATGCCCCGCAGTAGCAAGCAGAGGGCGCAGTGCATCTCGCACAGCTCGTTCATCTTCAACGAGCAAGATACGCTTGCCTGTGATTGCGGCGGCCTGCAAGTTCATATTCGCGCTGGTGTAATAGCAAGTAGCTTGCCACGAAACCACCGCTGCTATGCGCCGACGACGCGGCTAAAGGTGACTTGGGACAACTTCCGACCTTCGTAAAAGATTCAGAGCACCTTTAGGCGGTAGAAGCGTTGGGTAACCGAGGCAGGGTTGTTGGTGAAAACAATTGGAGCGCCGGTGCCGGTTACCGGAGATCCCAGCGAAATCCAGTTGGTGGCGCCCAGGTCATCTTTGTATTGGATGTCGTAAGTTTGGCCGGAAATACCGGGCCACGACAAAATAAGGTTTGTGCCGGAGATTTCCGCGTTCAGATTGAATCCCGGAGGTCCACCTGGCTGGTCCGATGCCGAGAAGGATAGGTTATCAATTGCCAGGCCTTGGGACTTGCCGGTCGGATCAACCATTCCCCACACCAACCACAACGCCGCATCTGGAGGCCAATTTGTGATGCCCTGGTTGATCACGCTTAAATTGGTCTGGTTGCTTGGAGCGGTGCCATCCACCGCCGCTCCGCCGACTGCAGTTGCGCTGGTGGCGAAGCTCACGTTTAGACTGGGGATAAGAGCCGTCGGATTGGGCGGGAAAGGAGCGGTTCCACTCGGGTCTACGAAATAATAAAACTGGAGCTCCTTGGGCAGATTGGATTGGCGCCAGAGCTCGCCGACAAACCCCAGGTTGATGTAGTTGAGCCCTCGCCCGGTCTGATTGATGAACCGGGCTCCAAAGGCCGTCGCGCCGGTGCTGCTGGTGGCCAGGAGGCCTAACGCGCGGCTGGGACTGCCCGGTAGCCCAAAACTGATGACTCCTCCCGTGGTCTGATCGCCGTCGGTGGCCCCGAACTTCGCAGCCAGCGCGCTCAGACCATACCAGCCCGCCAGGCCCGCGAGCCCCAACCCTCCGCTGCCGCTGCTTTGCGCCGGGGCCGCGAAATCAAATGGATTCGCCAACGAATAGGTGATCCCGTTGATCGTCACCGGATTGGCCGTATTGACGGAAGTCAGCCCTGGATTGGGCAACTCATCAAAGTTCTGCGTGTACACTGCAGCTACCATGGAGTAGCCAATGTACGAAGGTGGATTGGTGGCGTTGTTGGCGGCTCCCGGGGTAACGAGGGCAAACTCCTGTCGATCGAAACTCTGTCCGTCGGGGACCGAACCAAACGAGTGGTCGGGCGGCAGATTGTTGTAATCGATGTAATCGAGCACCTGCGCTTGCCCCTTGAAAACGCGGCTCAACGCGAGTGAACCCGAACCGCTGCTCAGCCTAAAACTCGTATGCAATTCGTTGAGAGTCGAGAGACCCGTTTGGCCGTCGGCGAAGATCACCTTAAACTCCGAGGGATTCACGACCGCTCCGGCGGGGAATGCCCATTCCGTCAAGCTATTGTAGTTAGCGCTCAGGAACAGGCCGCTCAAAGAAACCACATTCGTACTGGGGTTGTAGAGCTCGAGCCACCCTGCATGCTGGCCGGCGCTGTTGGTGATCCCCGTCAGGTTATCGGCCTCTACCTCATTAATCCAAAGCGGCGGGAACGAGGGCAGCGACGCAACATCGCCATTCGCCGCGCCCGGCGTAGCTGGAGTAAAGGCCTGTGCGGCGGCCGCGGCGGTCGTATTGAGGGGCCCGCTGCTTAAGCCCCCGCCGGAGAGTTCGACCGTCAGAGCAGGCCCGTTGAGATTCGTTGTTTGTAAATACCAAAAGCTGAGCGTGTAGGTCTGACCTGGCGTGAGCGGTGGGTTGATGTCCTGGTAGATCGAGTCCCCGCTGTTGCTATCACCTGCGGCAGTGGCCACAATCTGCAAACTTGAGCTGCCCGCATGTTCGGTGTTTGTGGTCAATGCAGAAAGGTTGTAATCCGGTCCCAAATTCCAGCTGCCCGCCAGCGATGATTCGAAGTCCCCATCGGCGATCAGATTGGCGCCGCTCTCGGGCACGCTGCCGGCCACCAGCTTCACGTCGTCGATGTAACTCAAACCGGAGCCCTGCAGATAGATATTGAGCCGGGAACTCGCCGCGGTCCCGCTGACTGTGAAATAGGTCCACTGCGCCGCGGTCCCATTGGGGTTGATGCCCGAGCTGGCCGCCCAGTTGCCCACGCGCCAATTGTCCTGGTGCGGATCGATCAATTGCAGGGAACTTCCCGGATTGTTTGCCGAGGGCGGCCAGGGCGCCTGGCTGCCGTATTGCACCTCGCTCACGACGAGTGCGGCGGAACCGGCGGTACCAGGTGCAACCAGCGTCAGCCGTTGACCGAGGTTGGACAAGGGGCCCGGGTAAGTGTCAAAAAGCGCGATGTTGCCGCCATAGGCTGATGAGAACATTGACCGGTTGCCCGCAAGGACCAAATAGCTGTTGGGACCCAGCATGGAGCCGCCGGGGAAGGTGTAGCCCAGTTCGACCAACCGCCAGCCCGACAGATCAAAGCTCGTTGTTGGCGAATTGTTGTAAAGCTCAACATAATCCGCGCCTGCAACCGCCGGCTGATACATGATCTCGTTGATCACGACCCGGCCCTGCGGTGAAACAGAGGCACCGCTATAGACTACAGCCAAAGTGTTGCTGGCCCCGGTTACCGGCTGGCCATGCAGATCCACACCCACCACGCTGAAATTGTTGGTACCCGCCGCCAATGGCAGGACCACGTTCCAGGTAGTCACCGTGTTCCAGGTTACCGGCCACTCGACGCCATTGAACCAGACAGTTTTCACGGCCACAGGCGCGGTCCCACTGACGAGCACGACGTTATTACTCAAAACGTTCGAATTTATCGCGAACGGAACATTGCTGACGCCCTCGCTCACCAACGCCGCCAGGAGAGAGTTGTGCATCGTGCCGATCCAGTTTTCCAGCCCGCCGGACGTGGCTGGATTCTTCACGGTGAGGCCATTATAAGAAGTGGTCGTCAGCCCATTGGCCACAAAAGAAGAGTACTTGGCATCCAGCAGCGGATTAATCCGGGCGTTGTTCATGGCCAGGTTGGCGATATCCGCAAACGCGCGCAGGTATGCGCGCCGATAGGGCGGGTAAGAGTGGAAAGCCGTCATTAATGGGTCGTAGCCGCCATACTGCCCAGGGCTCGTCGTGCTGAACGTAAAAAGCTGCGCACCGTTCGGGCCCCAACCTGGGCTGGTCCCGGCTCCCAAAGTGATGTTCCAATCCCATTTAAGCGCGGTCCATTTGCCCATCGTCGGCTTGTACTGATACATGTTCCAATGGACCAGCGTGAAAAAGGAATCCAAGTCACCGGTCGCGTGCTCGATGGCGGAGAGCCGCAACCACTCTTCGGTGTCGACCTGGCTCTCCATGTTTGCGTAATAAGCCGTCGTGTTGGTGGGCGTATTGGCCGCATCGATCAGGGCATACAGCTGGCTGAAATCGTTGGCCGAATCTCCGAATTGGCGAATCCACCACATCCATCGATAGCGCGCCAGCTTGTATTGGTTGGGGGCCCCGTTGACGGTGGTAGTATACCGGCCCAGCAGGCAAAAAGACATGTTATTGACGTTCATGTAACCACTGGGCTGGAGCGCCACATCGCCTTCAAACCAGGCATTGTTTTTATACAGAATACCATTGTTATCAGTCGGCCAGTATTCCTTGAGCATTTCCGCCCCTGGAACCTGCGTGTCTTCCATCAAGGGACCGTGCCGGTTGCCGTTAACATAATAGAAATAGTAGCGCCGGTTCAGGACCGGGAGTCCGAGCTGGCGCGCCATCCAAAACGAAGCCTGCTCGCGTTGGATCGTGTCATCATCGAGGGGGCCATTGCCGGGTACGTGTTCCTTGTTGAAAGTGGTCGTGCCGAACACCTGATCATCGTCCGGCATAAGCCAGTGCATGCCCCCAACGGTTGTCACGGGCGAACCGAGATACTGGTGGTAAGGGCTGCCGGCATAGCGGCCCATCCAATTATAGACAATGCGTCCGCCCCCGTCGACCCATGTGCCGTGGTAATACTCATGTGACACGCCGCCCCACTGCGCCCAACGCTGGGCCCAGTTTTGCGTGATGAACACATGATGGTGACTGAAGCTCCCTGACGGAACGGCGTCGCCGAAAGCGATCACGCATTCGCGTGGCAGCCCCGCATTGTTGGTCAGGTCCTGCGGAAATATGCTCGTCGCGCCGGCAGCGTCGCGCGCCTGAACAACAAAGGCGACCACGGTGCCGGCCGGCTGCGCAGGAATGGTCGCACTGAAAATCCCGTCGCCAGCCAAGGCATCGCCTCCTGTGCCGTTATCGACCATTGGGGTTGAAATATAAGCGGGATTGGGATTGACCCCGGTGTCAATGCGGTAGAGCAGGTTTGCCTGAAACGAGTTCAGATCATGCAACCGGGCGCTAACCACCACCGGTTGACCGGCCGGTGGAATTGCCGGCGAATGCCTCACTTCGTAAATGGCGGGGGCCGGATTGGCCCTGTACCGGCTGTTGGGCATTCCCGGGGTGCCGAGGTTGACGGGCACGGGCATCTTGCCGGTCACTTCAAGCCAGTTGCCGCGCAAACGCATCAACACCTCCGGCCAGCCATGCAGCCAGCGGGCCTTCAGGCGCATTGTGGCAACCTGGCCGGAACCCAGAGTCGCTTGCGTCAGCACCCCTTGCACGCTGTCAGCCAACGTCCAGATCCCATCCGACGAACGCAGGTGCAGCGATTGACTGCTTTGATAGCCGCCCAGCCCGGCGCTGGTTTCCAGGCTCGAACGCAAGTGATCCCCTTGCGGCGTCCAATTGGCCAGGCCGGCTTCAAAATCGCCGTTAGCGACAATGTTGGCGCCGTTGGTGCCGCCGGGCCGGACCTCCAGGTTGTCTACCAGGCATTCACCAACATCCAGCAGGCCCACTTGCACCAGGTTGACAGGACTGCCGTTGAAATTGGCCCCCAAATCTAAAACACCCGTGAATTCCAGATTGGTCCAAGTCGATTTGGCGGTCTCATCGCTATCGCTCCAACTGTAGGCCAGACGGTGATTGCTATTCGGGTTGATGAGTTCAAGGCTGCTGCCGCCGCCGTGAGCCCATTGGCCCCAATTCCCGCCCGCGCCATAGGTCAGCTCATCCTCCACGACATAAACGGTGCTCGTCGTGGTGATCCCGTTTGGCCCCTTTACCGTGATCAACTGCGGCATTGATAATGACAGTCGCTCGCCCTTGTGTGAGAGCTTGCCGCCGTAATTGCCTAGCGTGTTGGCGGCGCTGAGGTTGGGATACTTCGCCATCAAATTGGTTTGGTTGCGCGCCACTACCAGGTAACTGTCGGGCGCCAGCGTGGCGTTCGCTGGAAAATTATAGGATACACCTGAGCTGAATTGCCAGTTGCCCAGGCGCACCGTGTTGGTGCCTTTGTTGTAGAGCTCGATGAACTGGTCATCGTCGTTCCCGCTGATGGGGTCATACATCAGCTCATTGATTACGATGTCGCCGATGAGGATCTGGCTATTGTGGGTGCCGGGTGTGTTGGCGGCGAGAGGATAAAAAACACCTGCTCCATCCGGATAGCGGCCGTAGGACACTCCATCGGCCTGGGGCTCGAATTGCACCGCATCGAGCACGCGGCTGCCATCGGGCTTGATGAAATAGAGCGTCCCGCCCGCCGCGTTGAGCTCAAAACCCAATTGGCCTTGATTGAAAGAAACAAATCCCCCCGGCCCAATCCAAGTGCCCGACGGTACCACGAACTTGTTGGTGGTCGGATCATCGGTCAGAATGCATCCCGACAAATCGTTGGTCCGCGCGCTATGGTTATAGAGTTCAATGAATTGAGGCACATTCGGGTTTTCCGTGTGCGCTAAGACTTCATTGATAACCACGTCCCGCAGAGGGCTGGGTCGAAAGGATTCCATCGCCCCGGGAGAGCCTCCTATCGTGTCGCTGATGTCCCAGGCGCGCGGGTCGCCTTCGCCGTAGGTCGGCCGAGCGAGAACCAGAGAATGGCCGGTCCCATCGGCGGCAATCGGCCATGGCGAGACATTCGAATAAGGAACAGTCAGCACGATGGCCCCGGCCTCATCGAGCAGTTGCAGTACGTCGGACTTTTTGAGAGTCCCGTTATACGGTCCCACAACATTGGTAACGCCATAAACGGCCTGGAGATCCGCAGGCGCGGCAGCCACTACCGTGAAGCCTCCGCCGGGAAGGATCGTTCCAGCCGGAAACTTGTAGGTCAGAGCGCTACCGATGAGTTGATAGCCGCTCAGATCTTGAAACCATGGATTGGAGTTATAGAGCTCGACGTACTCCAGGCGCAGACTATCCGTGCGTGGCGCGGGCCGATACATGATCTCCGAAATCACCACTGGCGTTAGCCGGCTACAGATTCCCAGCGGTTCATTCGGATTGTTAACCACTCCGACCGTGGCATTGGCCGGGACATTGGTGATTTGCACAAACTGCGCTGCTGTCAGTTGATTGGTGTTATGACTGCTAACCGCCAGGCCCACAAAGATCTGACTTGGCATACTAATGGTCGCGCTGCCCAGAGCACTCCAGACCTGCCCGTCATAGCTACCAAAGCCGCTGAACGTGTTACCCGCGCGTCTGAGTCGCAGCCAGGTGTTCGGATAGTTGGCGGGAAAGCGGCTCTGGAGGTTGGCGGCGCTTCCGGCCGGGTCACGCGCTTCGAAGAACATCCCCATCATCGCAGGGGTCGCGAGGGTGGCGGCGAAGCGCGCGGAGGGATCCAGTGTTTCACGCGCCATCAAACCTGCTTTGGCAAATGCATCCGACAGCGCCAGCCCGCTGAGGTTCACACTCAGATCGAAATCACCTGTCCGCGGTTGATAACCAAAAAAGAATTGGTCATTGGTCCCGCCGATATCCGCTCCCCCGCTCGCGATTCCGAATCCATTCGGGATGCCATAGATCCCTCCGGGCAAAGGCGCATTGCCAATAGCCAGGGGCTGGTACGGACTGGCCATGAAATTGGTTTGCGAATTGGGTGCGATCAGGGTTCCGGCGGCGGTCTGGGCGGCCAAATTGTTCACCGTGACGGTATACAGGGTCCCATCGACCAGACTGCTGAGGCCAAGAATAACGTTCGTCTGAGAAGCATCGAGTGCAGCGCTCAAAATAGACGGGTTTCCATTTGTCGAGCCG
>Ga0210409_10007416_pt1 | contig 11301 bp, 8 predicted proteins | sample IncBWH17MmetaG_FD_161649 | JGI IMG/M metagenome (GOLD analysis project Ga0210409, IMG submission 161649) | Forest soil microbial communities from Barre Woods Harvard Forest LTER site, Petersham, Massachusetts, United States - Inc-BW-H-17-M | ecosystem: Environmental > Terrestrial > Soil >...
AGGACTGCAACAGGCTGCGGGTCGAACAGGTGTTGTTGCCATAGTACTTGAGCGGCAGCGCCACGGACTCAGGCACCACGGTATGTGCGGCGAAATGCATCACCGTATCGACTTGGTGCTCCGCCAAGAGACGCGAGACTAATTCGAAGTCCCCGACGTCGCCAACGATGAGATCGCCGGCGATGACGGCCTGGCGGAACCCCTTGCTCAAGTTATCGATGACGACGACTTGTTCGCCGGCATCGCCCAACTGGCGAACCACGTGACTGCCAATGTAACCGGCGCCGCCGGTGACCAGAATCGCCCCGTTCGCCAAGGGTTCCCCCCACTCGTCGTAAGACTTAGTTCGGCCTTGCGGTATCCGAAGGCCCGGTCATTCTAACAACTCGTCGGGGCTTGAGGCTGGTCACTTTCCGGTCGTCGGTGGTGATCGCGGTTTGACGCGCCCACATGAGGTCATGCGGTTGGGGTGCGGGCGTGTACTCGGCGACCACATCGCTCAATATTTGCAGGGAACGCTGGCAGTCATAGCGGCCCATGGCTTCCAGGATCTCGTTCAACAACTCCTGCACCCGATCCCACGACAGAGAGTGTTCGATGGCGCGAAGAATCATGGGATGTTGCGTGCCGGTGACGTTATTGCCGATGAGCAGTTCCTCGTACAGCTTCTCCGCGGGACGCAGGCCGGTATATGAGATCTCGATGTCGCCTTCGGGATGCTGGTCATCGCGCACGGTCAAACCCGCCAGATGAATCATGCGCCGCGCAAGATCGCCAATCCTCACGGGTTTTCCCATGTCCAGCACGAATACATCGCCACCGTCGGCCATGGAGCCCGCCTGAATCACGAGCTGCGCAGCCTCAGGAATGGTCATGAAGTAGCGGATCACTTCCGGATGAGTAACGGTAACAGGGCCGCCGGCCTTGATCTGCTCATTGAACAAAGGGACAACCGAGCCGGAAGAGGCTAAAACGTTACCGAATCGCACCATGCAGAACAATGTCTTGCTGCCGCGCCGCTGCAGTCCTTGAAGAACGATCTCGGCAAAGCGCTTCGTAGCGCCCATCACATTGGTGGGGTTGACCGCCTTGTCGGTCGACACCAGCACAAAGGTCTCGACCTCAGCCTCGTGCGCGGCTTCCGCCGCGTACCAGGTCGCAATGACGTTGTTATTAATACCCTCGATGACGTTCTGCTCGACGATCGGCACGTGCTTATAGGCCGCAGCGTGATACACCGTCTGTACGCGATAGGCATGCAAAATGTCGCGCAGACGATTCCTGCAATGCGCGTTGCCTATGAGGCCGACCAGCTCCACTGGCAAGGAATTTCTCTCGGCAAACGACCGCAGCTCGCGCTCGATGTTGTAGAGGGCGAGTTCGGACATTTCGAATAGAATTAAGCGCTTCGGCCCCAATCCGATTATCTGCCGGCATAGCTCCGATCCGATCGAACCCCCAGCGCCCGTGACCAGCACCACCCTGTCGCGGATGCAGGCATCGAATAATGCGGGTTTGGGAGGTACCGCATCCCTGCCCAAGAGATCCGCGATATCGACTTCACGTAGATCCGCCAAATTTGCCTTACCGGTCACCAGCTGCTCGATGTCAGGCACCGTCTGCACGTGGACACCCAGTTGCTCGAGCTGGGTCAAGATCTCGTGCCTGCGGCGGCGAGTCAGCGACGGCACAGCGAGCAGAATCCGATCGATACCATGGGCTTTAATCAGTATCGGCAGGTGATCCGGCGAGTACACTTTGATGCCGTTGACCATGCGGCCGTGCAGGCTCTTGTTATCATCGACAAACAGAACCGGGTTAAATGAACGGGTCGTCAATAGCAGGGTGGAAAGGTGCGCCCCGGCATCGCCAGCGCCGTAGATTGCGACGCGGGCAACGGTGGGTTGAATGTATCGCCGCAGCAAGTAGTACCGGACCACGAAACGCGATCCTGCGACGTACAGCAATGCCACGCAGGAATAAATCGCCACGACGCTCCATGCGAGCGATGCGACATGAAGCACTGCACCCGCAAGCCCCAATATAACGGCGCTCACGGCGACAGCCAAAGCTACTGCAAATACGGCCTGATGTCCCAAGAAGCGGATAACCGCGCGGTAAAGCCCTGCGCGGATGAATATCGGCAGGCTGACGGCGATTACCGCAACAAAGGCGGGCCACTCATTCCAATCGAATACGGGATAACCTGTTTTGAGACTGATGGCAGTCCACAGCGCCAGGGGAATCATCAGGCAGTCGGTGCAGATTGAGATGAGCCGTTTCACAGGCCGCGACAATTCCACCGTCTTTCGCGCGAAACCTCCGCCAATCAAGCCCGACTTGGGATCCAAACGAACCTCCTTGACACAGCCTCTGTAGCCGTTTCATCGTCGAAGCGCATCTTGCTTATTGCTTGAGCTTCTAGGATGAGTATCGCTCCTACAGCACAGTGTACCGAACAAACTAGGAATAAAACACTGTGATAGAAAGTTTTTGTAGCATGGATCAACGCGTTATCTTGACTCTGGTTGACAAAGTTACAGCGCTCGAACCGCGCATCCAAAGCGATTCTCTTTTGAACCACCGTACGTGAATTCGGTGTCCCCGTTAAGGGAAAACCCTTCGGTGCCGCGAGCGACATTCAACCACGATACGTCGGGCAGTTTTCGAAGCGTACCACCAGGCTTGGCTGGATCAAACAGCACACTGCGCCGATGTATCTAATCGCCGACACTATCATCGCCTCAACCTCGCAAATCGAGTGGCGCCACTTTTAATGGCTAGTACGCATCGACGCCTGTAGATTGACGCAATGTGTCCAATTAAGACTCTTGCGCCAACGCTGCGCGAACTGAGAGTAGCGTCTGCGCCCTTGGCGGCCTAGAGACAACCCAGCGCAGAATGCGCACAGCGTGAGAGATTCTGTACCAAGGGACGGTGGAGGGTCCGGAATCTGGGCGACACCTTGCTTCAATTCCAGCCGAGCCTCAAGGCTCGGCCAAAATCTGCCTTGCATAAAATCGAGCGCCTCCCTTAAAGACCGAGCCCATTCAACCCCAGGAAATGCCTCGATGCGTATGTTCGACCAGGAAACAACAGAATCAGAGGCAAGGCGCGGGCCCGGGTTACGAGGCACCTATTGACCAGCGCAGCTACGGCGTCAAATGTCTGCCGTCTGACACTTAGATCCCAAGGTTTACGGTTTTCCAGCGCCGGCCATTGACACGAGGACCGTCAATGGGAGCAGCGATATGATCAAGGATATCGTGGCTCGCTCAGGGACCAGCAACGCATATAAGCCCCAAGGAAACAGCCAACAAATGTTTATCAAGGAAACGAGCAACGTGACCGGCAAGTGACCCTGCAAACGTACTGCAAGATGCTGGTATGCATGAGTTTTATGAGCTTCGAACCACCGATCGCCGCGAGCATATCGACGCAGCAGCGTAACAGAGGCATCCGCTATAAAAACTCCACCCAATATTGGCCACACTTGTGCCGGGATAGCTGCGGTGCTGCTGGCGACAATAGCCAACGCCGTCAACATGAAACCAAGGAATCCGCTGCCAACGTCGCCCATAAATATCCGGGCTGGAGGCATATTCCAAATCAAAAATCCCATTGCCGCTGAAGCCAAAAACACGAACGCCAGGGTTACCCCGGAATCACCGTTGATAAAACAATTCAGCCAGGCGCCTGACCCAGCGACAAACACCGCCTCGCTGGCTGCAATTCCGTCAATGCCATCCATAAAATTGAAGACATTCACCGAAGATAACAGAGCGAAGACCAGCAATCCCCCGCCAAACCAAAATGTATACGTTGATAAGTGAATTGACCTGTTATTCAAGAAGACAACGAATACGAGCAAAAAGGCAATGGATGCGCCGACATGGACAATAAGTCGGACGCGCGCCGATAGCGATTTTAGATCGTCGGCATACCCGACGCCGGCGATGCCGGTACCCCCAATAACTAACGCCATGAATAACCGCAAATCCCATGCGTCACCAACTGTCTCCAAAAGCATCCCCACTAGGGCCACTAGCGCGATGGCAAGTCCACCTCCTCGAGGCACGGGCGATTGATGCGAACTACGATCGTTGGGAATATCCAATATGGCATGACGGATCGCGAATCTACGCACGAGTCCGGTAGCAATCCACGCGACTGCTGTCGCTAATACGCCGGATATGACCAATACGGCGGTCTTATTCAACGAACCCTGCGCATTGAAGGTATCCGGTCACGATAACTTCCCGCGTTCAAATGCGATGTCCCGCAAGCTCCACAAGTACTCTCTCGGTTTGATACAAGACGGCTCCCAAGCTTACGAGAATTGGGCCTTAAATGCAGTCTGATGTACAGTAGCGACGGACGTAAGGCTTTTAGGTGTGTATGTCGTGCAGCTCGAGAGCTAGCCAACCGGGTGCTGCACCGCGCCCGCGAACAATGAAAAATTGAGCGTGCTGACAAACTGACGAGTTGAGTTTGCGCTTAGGGAAATGAAGATCAATATGGGAAAGAATCGAAGGGCTCTCTGGCAATCGTGCATGACGGGGTTCGCGAGTAGGTCGACTTCTCGCGAAGTTTCTGCCGGCAACACCCCGCAGCACTAATACCCATGTCTGCCACTGACCCAACAATTGGCGGACCCCTCACTCTGTTGGAGCTGATTGCAATATTGAAAGCGCGAAGGCGCAGCATACTCTGGGTTAGCGTATTCGTAGCCGCACTTGCGGGTGCCTGGCAGATCATCACCCCACGAGAGTACCGGGCATCCGTATTGGTCTCTATTGCCTCCGACGATCGCGGCCGTTTGGGCGCCCTATCGTCGATCGCGTCGCAACTGGGACCATTGGCATCATTGGCCGGAGCCGCAGGAATTGGTGGGCCACAGAAATCAGAGCCTCTGGCTGTTCTAAAGTCCCGTTTTCTCGCGCAAAAGTTTATCTTGGAGAATAACGTTCTGGAGATCTTTTACACGCCTACGTCGGTTCGACAGAAATTTCTTCAGGCTCTAGGGCTGCGCAAGAAACCTACGATTGGCAAGGCTACCGATTACTTTATCGAAAAAATAAGCCGCGTTGCCCTGGACGCCAAAACCGGACTGATAACTCTGAGCGTTACTTGGCGCGATCCAAAATTGGCTGCGCTCTGGGCCAACGGAATGATCGAATTAACCAATCGCTACCTGCGTGACAAGGCGATTGCTGAGTCTCAACGACACATTGAATATCTAACCGATCAGGCGCTCAAGACAAGCTTAGTCGATCTACGAACTGCTGTAAGTTCGCTTATAGAAAACGAAGTGAAACAGTCGATGTTAGCGCGAGGGAACGATGAATTTGCTCTGGTTATAATCGATCCAGCCGTGATTCCCGACGAGCCATCCTCTCCAGGTTTCGCATTGTGTCTGTTGGCCGGAGCGCTGGCTGGATTCGCCTTATCAGTCTTTGCCATATACTTATTGGCTACTGTAAAAAGAGGCTGACTTCGATCTGCATTCGCTACGCCGTACCAGTTGCGCCTACACTGGGCGTAATTCGACGTGATTGGCTATTTGAATCCTTGCGAACCAGTCAATACTAAATCCGTCAGTACGTGACGAAGCGGCGCATGACCTTCCCTACCCGTATTGTGTGCGAAGAAATAGAATTTTCCAAATGGAGAAAACGTGTTAAATGATTCAACAATCCTAGTGACCGGCGGCACAGGGTCGTTCGGAAATGTCTTTGTGCCGATGACATTAGCCAAATTTAATCCCAAAAAGCTGATTGTCTATTCACGGGACGAAATGAAGCAATGGGAAATGGCCAAGAAATTCGCAGATGACGAACGCGTAAGATTTTTCATTGGCGACGTGCGCGACCGGGATCGCCTCTATCGCGCATTGGATCGGGTCGATTTCGTTGTACATGCCGCGGCTACAAAAATAGTTCCTACCGCGGAATACAACCCGTTTGAGTGCGTCAAAACCAATATCTTGGGCGCGATGAACGTAATCGACGCCTGCATTGACAAGGGAATAAAGCGTGTCATTGCGCTTTCCACGGACAAGGCCAGCAGTCCCGTAAATCTGTACGGCGCCACGAAATTGGCATCTGACAAACTTTTTGTAGCGGGGAACTCATATGCTGGAGGTCACGTCACCCGCTTCGGTGTGGTCCGTTACGGCAACGTGATGGGGTCGCGCGGCTCGGTTTTGCCATTTTTCCTTTCGTTGAAAGATAAAGGCGTGCTGCCAATAACTGACGTGCGCATGACGCGATTCATGATAACGCTTGAACAAGCGGTGGACTTGGTCTGGCACGCTATCGCGGACATGCAAGGTGGCGAAATATACGTCAAGAAAATCCCCTCTATGAGAATAACCGACATAGCGAGAGCCGCTGCCCCCGATGCCAAGCATTGTATCGTAGGCATTCGCCCCGGTGAGAAACTTCATGAACAAATGATCGGCATAGAAGACGCCTTGTACACCTTCGAATATACGAATCACTACAAAATACTTCCCGCGATACACAAATGGAGTACCGACCCTTACCGAATTAAGAAAGGAAAACCGGTACCCGAAGGTTTTGTATACTCCAGCGACAACAATGCGGATTGGATGACGGTCGAAGAGCTGCGCTCGTGGATTGACGGCAACCACGATAAGATAGGGTTCACTTAACGATCTTATTTAATCGTGCAAATGGAAAGTCGCTTGAGTATCGGAACCGCGCAGTTCGGCTCGGCTTACGGCGTAGCCAATAAGACGGGCAAAGTCTCGCATCATTCCGTCGGCGAAATTCTGACTCGCGGCTGGACGGCCGGAATTAGGACGATAGACACGGCCATCGCATACGGCGACAGTGAGAGCAGGCTCGGCGACATCGGAATCAAGAACTGGCGCGTGATAAGCAAGATTCCATCCATACCCCGGAACTGCGGTGATGTTGAATCATGGGTCCTACAATCCGTTGTGGGATCGCTCGGGCGTTTGCGGATCGCACGATTATACGGCGTATTGCTACACGATCCGCGGCAGCTTCTTGACGCCAATGGATCTGCTATTTTTGCCGCGTTGCTGGCCGCAAAGAGAAATGGTTTGGTCGAAAAGATTGGAGTATCCATTTACGATCCTGAGGAACTAAGCGACATCACGGCACGCTTTTCGCCGGATTTAGTCCAAGCGCCGTTTAGCTTAGTCGACCGGCGCCTAATTAGTTCCGGGTGGCTGAATCGTCTGAACAAGGCCGGCATCGAGGTGCATGCCCGCTCAATATTTCTTCAGGGGCTTCTACTGATGAAAACCACTGACCGTCCGGCGAAGTTCCGTCGATGGAACCAACTCTGGATCGATTGGCAGGAATGGCTGGAATTTCATCAATGTAGCGCCCTCGACGCTTGCATAAGTTTCGGTTTGTCCCATCCCGAAATCGCTCGCATAGTTATCGGGATCGACAGCCCCGAACAGCTCGATGAGGTTATTGCGGTTGCGCTGAATCCGTCCGCCTTGGCGCCCCCCGATTTGGCGAGTGAGGATATTGATCTGGTCAATCCGTCCAGGTGGACTGGATTGTGAGGACCATAGCGATAATGCAGGCTCGCATGGGTTCCGCTCGGCTCCCGGGAAAGGTCTTGGCGGACGTCGCCGGCACGCCGATGCTTCTGCGAATTATTGAGCGCACTGCTTCCGCTAAACTGATTGATGACATCGTAATCGCGACAACCACCTCGGGCGCGGACGACGTGTTAGCCCGCTTCGTGGAGAAAAATACCACGTACCAAGTCTACCGCGGCTCCGAATCCAACGTCTTGGATCGCTATTATCAATGCGCTCGCAAGCACATGGCCGATGTCGTTGTCAGAATCACCGCAGATGATCCGCTGAAGGATCCCGGCATTATTGACCATGCCATACAAATGCAGGCAGCTGCGCCGGGTATCGACTATTGCTCCAATACAATAAATCCAAGTTATCCGGAAGGACTCGACGTCGAGGTGTTTAGTTATTCTGCGCTCGAGAAGTCACACCGTGAAGCCCGCCTATCGTCGGAAATGGAACATGTTACGCCGTACATTTATAGGCATCCCGAAAGATTTACAATTTGCGATTTCAAGTACGAGCGAAACTTGAGCGACTGGCGGTGGACCGTCGATAGAGCGGAAGACTTGCGATTCGCCAATGCAGTGTATTCGCATTTTAATGACCAACCGCTGGTCTCTTATATTGATGTCATAAAGTGGCTGGAAGAGAACCCGCGAATCAGTGAGATAAATGCCCATGTTATTCGTCGTGAGGGTTACTTGAATTCTCTCTCATCAGACGAATTGGAGCGGCGATGACTGATTTTCCCCGATCGAGCAGAATTTATGGAAACGAACTGAAATATTTGCAGGAGGTGTTGGAGACTGATTTTCGCAGCTCCAAGGGTGCAACGATGATGAATCGTCTAGAACAAGGTTTCGCACGGCGATTTGGCACCGAATATGCGATTGCGTTCGTAAATGGAACCGCCACCATGCACGCGGCGCTGGAAGCGCACGGGATTCGCCCGGGCGACGAGGTAATCGTTCCTCCGCTGACCATGTCAGCGACAACATTTGCTGTCCTTCAGGCGAATGCCACACCAATCTTCGCTGATGTAGATCCGCATACTTTTCAAATATCGGCGTCATCAATAGCTGAACGAATCACCTCAAAGACACGCGCCATAATCACGGTTGCGCTATACGGCCTTTCGCCCGACATGGATCCCATCATGTCGCTGGCGAAATACCATGACCTTTTTGTGATAGAGGACAATGCGGAATGCTTTCTGGGGAAGTATCGGGGACGCATGGTCGGTACTTTGGGGCATTGCGCAAGTTTTAGCTTTCAGAGCTCGAAACACCTTACGAGCGGCGAAGGCGGGATACTGATCACGAATGATGCCGTTCTGGCGGAGAACACGCGAAAGGTCCAGTCGCTGGGCTACGCAGGGGTTGGCGCAAAAAAGGGGAAGATTACAAAAAGAGATATTCAGAATCCGGATTATTCGAGACACGTCATGTTGGGATGGAACTACCGAATGGCTGAACTTTGCGCGGCCGTCGCTCTCGCGCAATTGGAAAACATAGATACGTTGGTCTCGAAACGCGTCAAGGTCGCTGAACTATTCAACCAGTCCGTTGAAGGGTGTCAGTGGTTGGTGCCGCAGAAAGTGGCCGCCGGTGACATCCACTCGTATTGGACGTGGGTTGCACGTTTGGATCGACCCGACATCGGGTGGCTTAAATTTCGCGACAAGTTTTTGGAATTTGGCGGAGACGGAATATATTCAGCATGGAAGCTCACTTATTTGGAACCAATGTTCGAACACTTGTCGTTGCTCGGACGCGAGCAGTTCATAGCCCCGTCAATCCGTTCATCTTACAAGCGCGGGCTTTGCCCAGTGGCAGAAACGCTCCAGCCTCGTCTACTGCAATTTAAGACCAACTACTGGGATCTAACTGACGGCGTACGACAAGCAGAAATATTGAAGAAAACCCTAGAGTCGTTCTGAGCATGCCCACAGTTTTAGTGACGGGTGCTCGCGGTCTCCTTGGCAGCAGCTTGGTGCCCTACCTGAAAACGGCGGGAAATCGCGTAATTTGCGTATCGCGCAAACCAGGTACAGACGTATGCGCAGACCTAACCAACCGGAGCGAAGCTCTCCGCTGCGTTTCATCGATCAAACCGGATACCATTATCAACCTTGCGGCGCTGACCGACGTCGATGCGTGCGAGCGCGACAAGAATTCCGCGTACATCGCCAACGTGTCGATCGTCGAAAACATTGTAGCATCGTTGCGCGCAGCTGCCCTTAGCTCGCATTTACTGCAAATTTCCACCGACCAACTTTATGACGGCCAGGGTCCGCACACTGAACCAGACATCACTCTAACGAACGCGTACGCCGAATCCAAGTACAAAGGCGAAATTGCGGCTGCCGCGGCCCCGAGCACCATCCTTCGCACAAATTTCTTCGGACCCAGCCAGCGCGCGGGCCGCGCCAGCTTCAGCGATTGGATCCTCGCGTCTCTTAGATCGCTGACGCCGATTACCGTGTTTGATGACATTCTGTTCAGTCCGCTGTCGATAAGCTCTCTTGTCGCACTCATAGCCATAGTTGCTTCTCGACCGCAGACTGGTATCTTCAATCTTGGATCCATGCATGGCATGAGTAAGGCCGATTTTGCGTTCGCACTGGCGAATGTGTTTGATGTGCCGACCGGTACGATGAAGCGGGGGTTTTCGAGCAGTCGCAGCCAATATGCTTATCGCCCCAAGGACATGCGGATGGATTCGACACTATTCGAACGTACATTCAGTGTGAAGTTGCCGACGTTGATGCGAGAAATCGAGTCCATGCGAGAGGACGATGCCCATGCCTCCAGATAAGCAATTGAAAATCGGTGCGAAAACCATTGGCCGCGATGAGCCAACTTATTTCATCGCTGATATCGCAGCGAATCATGACGGAAATCTCGATCGGGCTATCTCTTTAATTCAGTTGGCGGCTGGTGCGGGAGCTGATGCCGCAAAGTTTCAGCACTTTACCGCCGAAACTATTGTAAGCGATGCCGGATTCAAAGCGCTCGGAAATGCATCGGCGCACCAGGCCGGCTGGAAAAAATCTGTATTTGAAGTGTATCGCGACGCATCGGTTAATTTGAGCTGGACTCCTATACTCAAGCAGGCATGTGACAGCGCAGGGATCGCCTTTTTTACCAGCCCATATTCCCTTGATCTCGCTGACGAGGTTGATCCATATGTGCCCGCATACAAAATAGGATCCGGCGATATAACGTGGCTTGAAATCATCCGGCACATAGCCGCCAAAATGAAACCCGTAATACTGGCAACCGGCGCTTCGAGCATGGACGATGTAATCCGAGCCGTAGATGCGGCACTCAATGTCAATTCGCAATTCGCGCTGCTTCAGTGCAATACCAATTACAGCGCGAGTCTGGAGAATTTTCGATACATTCACTTGGGCGTTTTACGGACGTATCGAGAGATTCATCCAGATCTTATATTGGGATTGAGCGACCATACCCCCGGCCATGCGACTGTTTTAGGCGCGGTTACGCTCGGCGCAAGAATCATCGAAAAACATTTTACGGACGATACGTCTCGGATCGGACCCGATCACGCGTTTTCCATGGATCCAGCTAGCTGGACCGAAATGGTCAATCGAACGCGGGAACTTGAGAATTCTCTCGGAGCCGGCGTAAAGAAAGTAGAAGAAAATGAAAAAGAAACGTCTGTCCTACAGCGACGCGCCAGCC
>Ga0210409_10007418_pt1 | contig 11297 bp, 6 predicted proteins | sample IncBWH17MmetaG_FD_161649 | JGI IMG/M metagenome (GOLD analysis project Ga0210409, IMG submission 161649) | Forest soil microbial communities from Barre Woods Harvard Forest LTER site, Petersham, Massachusetts, United States - Inc-BW-H-17-M | ecosystem: Environmental > Terrestrial > Soil >...
ATTCGTCATTATGAATAAAAAGTTATCGGAGAGGATAAATGAGGGCCGCGCGTTTGCGGAACGCGGGCAGGCATTGCTGCGTGCCACGGCTGATGTGGGCCGAAAAAGAGTCGAGGAGGCCGGCAGGGGTTTAGCGGCAGCGCTGGAACGTGGCCGACAAGTTTGTGGCACGGTACGCTCCAAGATGGTAGAAAGCGCTAACGCCAGGCGCGGATCAGTTGTGAAGACCTTGATCAGCCTGTTGGTCGTAGTCAGTGGCGGACTAACATCGGCCTGTAGCGCGACGAATGATGTTCCCGAGGCCCCGGGCGGAATCGTGATCGCGCGGTTGGGCCACCAATCGGCGTCCCGATCGCTACCCGGTGTCGTCACAACAACCCTTTCCGAAAACGTCCTGTTGCAACTCGCCGTCAAAGGGGTGGTCACGAATAGCCTGAACGCCGGCAGCAACGGGAATCCTTTGGAGCTTGGGCAGCAACCAGCATCCACAAATAGCGTGCCGGCCAAACAACGAACCCCATTCGGGCCACTCGATATCACAGCGATCACACGAGTAAACCAACGTCGGGAATATTTCTCGGACCATGATAAATATGGCGGGATCCTATACAGAGCATATAGAGCAGATAGTCCGCTCGAGTTGCTCAATCCCTTTGCGCCACGGGACTATGGTCGACATGACACCGCGGAACTCCTGCGCGAACCGAACACAGGCGTTCCGAGCGGGCTCTCCTTGTTCTCGATCCGGTTCAAATGACACTGGCCCGCAGCTTCATGATCTGCCGCCGGTTATGGATCCTCAAGGGGCCCACATCAGGTCCGTTCCGCGTCTAGAGGTAGCTGGGAACCTACGGTCGGTTCTGCCGGTCAGCCTAGCGCGGATATTTCTACCGCAATTCCGATGCTATTCAATCGGGTTTCGCGTCGTACTCTCTCCAGCCAGGTAAGCTTGTGGAATGTTTGATCAGAAACCGAACAGAGCGACCCGCCGCGCTGTTTGGGTATTGGCACGCAAGGAGATTTAACGAAGCTCTCGGATACCATACGGGGGACGCGACTGGCGGCAATTGCGGAAACGTAAGCACTATGCTTGCGGTCGTATTCGCCGGTAACGTGATTTGGGTTAAATGCACCAGCCCATCACCCTTCTATTAATAAACAAAGAAAGCAGCGCAAAAGCCGCTTCTCGAGCAATTCAAGGCGGGGTGAGTCTCGCTGGGAGTCGAACAACGCAAACTCCGCGAACCTAATTTATCAATTTTCTTATCCAACTGACTTCCCTGGATGGAATGGCAAGTCAGCAACGCTGCCCGCCCAGGTCGGCTCGGCGCCAATAGAATCAGCGGATTCAGTCCCTGGGCAATCTGGGCTCGGAGTTGCAACTTGTAGCTCAGCGAATCGCTTTGCGCAGATGTCCAGGAGAGCGCTCGTCACAGTGACAATCACGGGTCCAAGCACGAGTCCGCTCCAGCCGAATAGGAGTAGCCCGCCTACAAGGGCGATGAAGACAGCCACTGTGGGGACCTTAAGACGATTTCTTACCAGCACCGGATAAAGGAAATTCTCGACCCCGCGAACCATGAGGCTCCCCAGCGCGGCTACGACGAGGGCTTCTCCCCACCTGCCTTCCAATCCGAGATACACTGCTGCTGGGAGCCAAAGGACAAACGTGTCCAGCACCGGCACGAATGCGAATACCGCTGCCACCAGCGCCCAAAACCAAGGAGAAGGAACCCCAAGCCACCAAAACATCAACCCGCCAAGCAGCCCCTGGAGCACAGAGAGGGCGAGCATGCCATAGAGCGTCGCATGGATTGTGTCATTAACCCTGGAAAAGACTGTGTCGATATCGCTTTCGCTCAAGGGCAAGAACCAGCGGATGGCCTTAAGCACGCGAACGCGATCGCGCAGAAAATAGAACAAAAAATACAGTGTCAGGCAGACCTGAATGGCCGCAATGGCTGATTCCTTTATCAACCTGGAGATGACGGTCTTCAGCCAAGTTGTGGCCATGGAGGCATTTTCCGGCGAACTAACCTGCTGTTCAACCCAAGCTACAAAGTGAGCTAGGTGCGGATGTTCGTCCCCACGCATGTGCCATTTACCGGCTGCGATTTGCTTTTGGATGTTTTCGGGGACCGACGTGGCTTGTTCCGCGAGCTTTTGCGCAAACCATGTAGCCGGTACGACAACGAGCAATCCAATGATGGCCAAAGAACATATCGCGGCCAGGTTCGGTCTTTTGCCCCTTGCCTCCATCCATCGTTGCAATGGGGTAAAGATCGGCGCCAACGCGCCAGCCCAGACCAATGCTGGGATGCAAGGCCGGGCCAGGCGATAGCATAAGTAAACGCCACTTGCCGTGAGCAGCGCCAACGAAACCGCCCGCATGCGAGTACGAGACCACCCTCCGTTCCCGCTAAAGGACGCTTCATTTGAACTGAGCTCTTTCATTTGGGACATAACTTGACGCGAACTCGAAAATTCGAATTCTCGCGATCCGTACCGGTCGTGATTGAAGACAGACACATGTTCTGTGCCACCTCAGATAATGCGCCGTTTCTGATGAATGTGCGCCAGTTATGCGACCCTTTGCTTCGCGGTTTCCTGGCGGAACACGCACGAGTTTTCGTGGATTCAAGAAATCGCACCAGCCTACGATGGGTCCTCGACGATCCCTCGTACCTTCAAGTTTTCGATGGGAACCTTACCGGCGTCTTGTTGTGCTAAGATCGCTGCCAACAAGGCTCTTACGGACGAAGCGAAGCATTGGCACGCCCGGTGCATCCTAAATGAGATCAGAGTCAACGATTGCCAAGACTGTGAATGCGATTGCGGTGCTTGGCTGCATTGACCGAACGAAGGAAAAATATGCTTAGCGCGTACGTTGTCATTACATTGGTGTTTGGAATTGTGCTGTCCTACCTCTGCCTTATTCACCGTCTTTGGCTGCGGAGTGTTTTCAGCGAAGACCGTAGGCCCAAGGCCGACACGAAGATTGCCGGGGACGTTGGAAGTTTCAGCGAGTCAAACCTCGGATGGCCTGGGAAAATGGTAGCGGCACAGACCGGTCGTCGCACGATGGAGGCTAGAACTAAATAGCATGGCTCAGGGTGTCCCATGCTCCGGCCGCTTCAGGCCCCACTTGGTCATCCTGGAGAGCAGAGTTGTCGGCTTTAGGCCCATGAGTTCCGCGGCGCTATCGGGTCCGCTGATCTTCCAATTGGCCGCATCCAAGGCTCGCACAAGATTGTCACGCTCGAAGCGTTCAACCTCGGCTTCAGTGAGGAATTTGGTTTGCGCCGGGCTGCCCTCCGACGAATCGATCCGAGGGTTCGTTCGAGCCGGGGGTACCGCTTGGCCAGAGAGGGGCACGTCAAAGTCCAAAGCTCCGCCGCGGGCTAGAATCACCGCGCGCTCAACCACGTTGCGCAATTCGCGCACATTGCCCGGCCAATCGTAATTGTGCAGTTGGCTGACCGCAGCCCTCGTCAGCCGGGGCTTGGCGCACTTCATCTCCCGAGCGGAAAGCTCCACAAAATGTTGGGCGAGTAACGGAATATCATCCATCCGATCTCGCAGCGGCGGGACCTGAACAGGAAACACGTTCAGCCGATAGTAGAGATCCTCCCGGAATTTTCCTGCTGCGGCTGCTTTCTTCAAATCGCGGTTGGTCGCAGCGACAATTCGCACATTGGCCCGGCGCGTCCGGTCGTCGCCCACTCGTTCATACCGCTTTTCCTGGAGTACGCGCAGCAGCTTGTTTTGAATATCCAATGGAATCTCACCCACCTCATCCAGAAAGATGGTTCCACCTTCGGCGGTCTCAAAGCGCCCCGCTCGATCTTTCACAGCTCCGGTAAATGACCCTCGCACGTGGCCAAAAAATTCGCTTTCGAATAGCTCCCTGGGAATTGAGGCGCAATTAACTCGAACCAACGGGCCATCCTTCCGACCGCTGCGGCGATGAATTTCGTGAGCGACCAATTCTTTGCCGGTTCCGGTCTCGCCGAGAATCAGCACCGAAGCTTCGGTGGGCGCGACAACATCAATCTGGCTGACGACATTCTTCAAGGCCGCGCTTTGGCCGATCAGGTCACCGAAGGCCTTGGCCTCCACCACCGCCTCCTGCAAGTAAGCATTCTGAAGTTCCAGTTGTGCCCTGAGATGCTGGATTTCGTCAAAGGCGCGCGCGTTGGCGATGGCGGCCCCGATGTGATCAGCGAAGATCCGCGACCAGGGCGCGATTGTTTCCGGCATATCTTCGGGACTAAAGCTCGCGATGGCTCCCAGGACCTCTCCTTTAAACACGATGGGGCGGATCCCGTACTCAACGATGCGCTCTTCTCGCAACCACTCGAACCCGGGGACGCAAATCGGCTGGTTACTGGGATTTTTTGTCACTTTCAACTGACCAGTTGCCACTGCTTCGCCAAGCGGGCCCAAATTCAGCGGCACCCGAGCATTGAGATCTTCGTACGGCTGCGGGCCCTTTCCGTAACCCGGAAGCGATCTGCCTCTTCCCGCAACCAGGTGCAGGCACCGGGACTGGTCAGCACATTCGGACCGGTACTTGCAGGTCGCGCAAAGGTCACCCTTTTGGACCAACCAGATCGTGGAGAATGCGAACCCCGTGCGCTCCACCGAGAAATCGACGAGCTTTTTCAGGATAGGCTCCACCGATCGTTCCTGGGCAATCTCGAGGAGTAACTGCGTCGCCATAAGCGGATCGAACCGTTTGTCGCTGGCGGGTTCCATATCAAAGCAATAACTTATTTTGGATCGGTTTCAAAGCTGCGAAACGCTATCGCGGAGCAGCGTTGAGCTGGGGAGACGGCGCTTGCGCGATCAAACCCCGGGCCTCCTGCAGCAAGAGGCGAACGACAACCCAATGCCGCCAATGCCATACGTCGTAATCGAGATCAAACCCTGTCCTCAGCACGCTCTCCGCCCGGTCCAACTCCGACAGAGCCGCAGGCCGGTTTCCCAGTTGGTTCAGAGAAAGCGCCGAAATAATACCAAGCTCGGCATTGGGTAGCTGGGTGCCATCGCGCAGCCGGGCAAGGCTCTGGCGGCCCAAATCCATCGCACGGGCGTAATCGCCCTGCCTATAAGCATGAAGGCTCAGCAGCATAGGCGCCCAGTAGTCATTGGTTTGATTTCGACTCCAGCCTGCCATCCCAGCTGCGAAATTGTTGAAGGTGGCCGCCACCCGGTCGTCTATAGGACGAGCCAGCCCAACCTCCAAGAAGCGCCAAGGAGCAACTTCATCAGCGTCTTTGAACCGTGTTGCCATATCTTCACGCAGCTGGAAATAGGCCTTCTCGTCACCCACTTCCAGGCAAGCAATGGCGGCGTTCACATAATCCATCGTCGCATGGTCTAGCGAGTCCTGCTGGTTGGATTGGCGACAAAATTGCGCGCACGTAAGCGCTTGAGCCCATTCACCGCGCAACGCGTGGCACTCACCCGCAGCGCGCACGATGGCCAACTCCTCCAGACTTGGTGCGCGGCCCTGCATTTTGCTCACCGACTGCTCAGCTTCGCGGATCATTTCATCCCATTCGCGCAGGAGGAGGTCGGCCACTGCCCAATCGTACCAAGTCCCCTCAAGGTAATCCGGCTCGCTCATTCCCGGAAAAATCTCTGATTTCACAGGTAACATGACCAGACCTTGCCTGGCACCGGCCTGGATCAGAACATATGCCTTGGTCCAAGCCGGCGCCATGGCGCCCCAATAATCTTTCATGCGCCAGGTGGCCATCGCTTGGATAAGCCAGAAGGTCGCCAGCCTCGGCGGATTATCCGCAAGGAATTTCTCGCGCAGAACATCGGCAAGATCACCGTGGCGATACTCAAACAGTACTTTCGCATCGGACCAAGCCACCGCATGACTGGCAGCCCGGCGGAGACCGGATGGATTGCCAGTTGTGGCGATGTCAGTTTCCGATGAGGTAGCAAGCCGCTGAACCAGGTCCGATTCTGCCGGCAGTAACAAGCACGCTTTGGTGATTGAGGCTGGAACTGAACGCACCCCGGGTGTGAACTTCGCAACTATGCTCTGACGCCACTCTTCGTAGCTGCGGCGTTCTCCCGCTTCAAGCAAGGCTGCCGCCAGCCTTAATTGATCCAGCGAAGTTATCTCACGACCGTCGAGTTGGTCCACCTTGACCAGCTGGGCAAAGCGCTCAGCCGCTTGCTGCCAACGGCCTTTGGTAGCATGCCAGTCGCCTAACGCACGCAGTTCGCCGGCGATCTCAATCGAAGGGTTATTAAGAGGGATTTCCGCCAACAGCTTATCGGCATCTTCAAAACGGCGTTGTGCCACCGACAGCGCCACCTGCGATCGCACTTCAGCGTCTTTCCTCAGTCGAGCCTCCGAAGTTCGGGCCTCACGCTCTTTAACAAACATCAGAATCGAAACGATAGTACCCAGTAGCAAGGCCGCAACGGCCACTGCTCCGGCCAGGAACACCATTCGGTTTCTGCGCACCAGTTTTTGCAGCCGATACAACCGGCTGGGTGGACGCGCAAGAACAGTTTCCTCCTTCAAGTAACGCTCTATGTCCATTGCCAGCCCGTTGGCTGTCGCATAGCGGCGGGTGCGGTCCTTCTCCAGGCACTTGAGCACAATCCAATCCAAATCACCTCGAAGCTGAGTTAACAGCCGGGGCGGTTCGATGTGTCGCCTCCTGGCCGTTTTGGTCAATTCCTCGTTGTTCAGCGTTTGCAGTTTCGCCGATGGACTCAACGGCTCCTGCTCACAAACCGTGCGTCTCAGTTCATCCACCCCCAGTTTCAGCAGATCGGTTGTGTCAAAGGGAGTTCGGCCCGTCAGGAGTTCGTAAAGCAATACACCGAGGGAGTAAATATCGCTGCGAGTGTCCAGGTTCAGCCCGCTCAGTTCCATTTGCTCGGGGCTCATGTAGGCGGGCGTTCCCATCAATTGCGCGTACGACGTGAAAAGCGTCTTGTCTGTAAGGCGTTGCTCGGTCGCTTTGGCAATGCCGAAATCGATCACCTTGGGAACCGGAACCCCGTCATGCATCGTCACCATAATGTTGGACGGTTTAAGGTCCCGGTGGATGATGCCCTTTTGATGCGCGTGCTGGACGGCGTTGCAGACCTGCATGCCCAACTGCAGCCGTTCTCGCATGCTCACGCGGTTCTGGTCGCAGTAGTCGGTGATTTTGACCCCATACACCAGTTCCATCACGAAGTAAGGCCGGCCCGTTTCGGTCGCGCCGGCATCCAGCACCCGGGCAATGTTGGGATGGTCCATCAGAGCCAGGGCCTGGCGCTCGGCCTCGAACCGAGCGATCACATTCCTGGTATCCATCCCCAACTTGATGATTTTGAGGGCGACACGCCGACGAATCGGCTGTTCCTGCTCCGCCATGTAGACCACTCCGCAACCGCCTTCCCCAAGCTTTTGCAGCAGCTTGTAAGGTCCGATTCGCCTATTTTCGGGGGCTTCGCCCTCCAGCGCGGATTCGGCCACCGCAAGGACCTGGTCAGCATCGGCGGCTGCCGGTTCAAGGGCGGGTGCACATTGTTCAAAAAAATTTCCGGCGTTTGGTGAAACCGCCAATAATCTCTCAACCTGCTGGCGCAAAACGTTGTCGGCGCCGCAAGCTTCGTCGAGGAATCGACGCCGTTGCTCCAGGTCGCTTATTTCCACGGCCTGACAAAACACCGCCTTCTCGCGCGGGATCTGGTTGCTCATTTGTCTACGTAGCTAACTATCCATGTACCGCTAATGCGATAAATCCGGAACAATTTCGCCAAAATATTCAAACCGGGTTGTAGTCCATTGGGCAGCGCTACCGGTGACCGGCTTGCGCAGAGAGCTCCTGACACTCGCGCGAAAGGATGCGTGCAATGATCCAGTCGAACCAGAATCCTTCCGCGTTGTTTCCTTGGACAATTCCGCGCTGAAACCTGTCCTGGATTTTTTGCCAGCCTGTGTTCCAGGCCGCAAGCGCCTCCGAGTTTTGGTTCGTGCGCCAGTAACACAGGGCGAGGATCAATTGTGCGGTGGAGTCTCGATGTGGAAGGGACAGGGGATAGCCCAGGCAGTGGTGACACCAGTTCGTCGCCTTCGCATAATTCCCTCGCCGATACTCCAGCAGTGCCAACGCTAGCGAGTCCCACCCCCCTTCGTAGGCGACCGCGGCGTGGCCACCTCGATCCATCGCCCCAACATTTTTCTCCACAACCTCTCCCTGCCGTTGAAGGTCTTGCATGAATTCTTGATTGGCGGGCAGCAGAAGACTGGATTTGAGAATTCGGCTCGCAAAGAGACTGTCTGTCTTGGCGAATCGGGCTATAACGTCATGGCGAAAACGCTCGTACCCGCTCAGATCACCGGATTCAATCAATGCCGGACCTAACCTCAAAAAATCCATGGTAGTGACGTCCAAATTATTGAGGCGGCGGTTCACCTCGTCCAATGCGCCGAACCGCTCGCCCGCTTCCCGCCACCGGCCATTGACGACGTGCCACTCTCCTAACCTGCGCAGAACGGTTTCCATCTCGATTGATGGTTTTTCCAATGGAATCTCGCCCAACAGCCTGTCGGCCTCCTGGTAATTCTCTCGGGACGTCAATAACGCGGCTCGAGTAACTTTTTCGCGTGACTCCGCCTCGCGCCGCAGTTGTGCTTCTTTGGCACGGGCGGTTTCCGCCTGCCGCAAGGCCTCTCGTTCCTTAATCAGAAGCCAGGTAGAAGTTATGCTGCCCAGGAGCAAAGCGGCGACCGTCGCTGCTCCGAACACGAACGTCACTCGGTTCCTGCGCACGAGCTTATGAAGCCGGTATATCCGGCTCGGCGGACGGGCTAGAACGGCTTCCTCATGCAAGTAACGCTCGATGTCCTCGGCCAGCCCATTGGCTGTCGCATAGCGGCGGGTGCGATCCTTCTCCAGGCATTTGAGCGCTATCCAGTCCAAATCGCCGTGCAGCTGGGACACCAACCGGGGCGCTTCGATATGGCGCCCTTTGGCCGTCTTGGTTAATTCCTCATTATTCAGGGTCTGCAGCTTTGCCGAAGGACTCAGCGGGTCCCGCTCACAAACAGTGCGTCTCAACTCCTCCACCCCCAATTTCAACAAGTCAGTCGTGTCAAAGGGAGTGCGTCCCGTCAGCAGTTCGTAGAGCAATACCCCCAGGGAGTAAATGTCGCTGCGGGTGTCCAGGTTCAACCCGCTCAGCTCCATTTGTTCTGGGCTCATGTAGCTGGGAGTGCCCATCAGTTGGGCATACGAGGTGAAGAGCGTCTTGTCCGTAAGTCGTTGCTCGGTGGCTTTGGCAATCCCGAAATCGATCACCTTGGGAGCTGGAACTCCGTCATGCATCGTGACCATGATGTTCGACGGCTTAAGGTCCCGGTGGATGATGCCCTTTTGATGCGCATGCTGGACCGCGTTGCAGACCTGCATGAATAACTCCAGCCGTTCCCGCATGCTGACGCGGTTCTGGTCACAGTAATCGGTGATTTTGACGCCGTAGACCAATTCCATCACGAAGTAAGGCCGGCCTGTTTCGGTCGCGCCAGCATCCAGAACCCGGGCGATGTTGGGGTGATCCATTAGAGCCAGGGCCTGGCGCTCGGCCTCGAACCGAGCAATCACATTCTTGGTATCCATCCCCTGCTTGATGATCTTCAGAGCCACGCGACGGCGAATCGGCTGTTCCTGCTCCGCCATATAAACCACTCCGTAACCCCCTTCCCCAAGCTTCTGAAGCAACTTGTATGGGCCGATGCACTTGGTCTTGGGAATTTCAGGCTCCAGCGCCGATTCCGCGGCCGAAAGGATCTGCTCCGCATCTGCGGCTTCGGGCTCCAAGGCAGGAGCACAGTCTTTGAAGAAATCGCCGGCGCTTTGCGAAAGAGCCAATAACTTCTCAACCTGTTCGCGCAACGCAGAGTCGGCGCCGCACGCCTGGTCCAGGAACTGACTGCGTTGCTCCGGATCGGCTATTTCCAGGGCCTCAACAAACACGGCCTTTTCGCGCGGGACTCGAGTACTCATTTGCCCATTGACCTCTAATGCGACAAAGGAAGACCACTTTCGCCAAAATGAATCAGAAATTCTCGGAGCTCACTTCTGCTCGCCGATATAGCGAAACAGCCAGGCCCTGGCATAGGCCCACTGCCGGTCCAGCGTGCGTGGCGCAAGTTCCAGGGTTTCAGCGATTTCCTCATTGCTCAAGCCGCCAAAGAATTTGAGCACGACTATGCGCTCCAGTTCGGGATCCTCGACTTTGAGGCGTGCCAGGGCTTCGTCAACGAGCAAAACCTTGTCGTCGGGCGTCGTCTCAGCCAGTTCAAGGTCCTCGATGTTCAGCCGCGACTGACCTCCGCCATGTTTAAGCCGGGATTTGTGACGTGCCCGCTCAATCAAGATGCGGCGCATCGCTTCGGCGGCGGCACCGAAAAAATGCGCGCGGTTTTGCCACGTTCGGTCACCATCCTTGACCAGCCGCAACCAGGCCTCATGCACCAAGGCTGTTGGCTGAAGCGTTTGGCCGGCCATCTCATGCGCCATTCGCGCGGCGGCTAATCGCCTCAATTCGGCATAGACGAGCGGAAGCAGCTTTTCAGCAGCACCTTCTTCGCTGCGACCGATCGCCTGCAGAACCTGGGTGATTTCAGCAGTCTCAGGCATGATTCCCAACCTTATACATCCTCATACATCGAAGTCCAAGACAAAGCGCGCTGAGTCGGACACGCCTCTGTCGGCAGTCATTAGCGGCTAGTCTTTCCAGGAGCAAAAGATTTTGGCGAACATTCCAACCTTTTCTACGCATTACGGGAAGAATGGACAAATGTTCTCGACCATTGGACGTAAACGGCTGTGATCGAAGAACGCAATGCGTCGGCACCCGACGTCCAGGAAACACTTGCGTATGAATCTCACGATTTTGGACAGCGTAGGACACCAGCGTAAGGAGACGGACAGTCTCCGGAGGTTCGTGTTACCAGCGAACCGCCCCACGCGCGCCGTTCACAACCCTTGTTCGTTACCTGGAAACGATGCCAGGGGTCTGCAACCAACTGAGTGCCCGACGAGGCGGGAAAGCATTCAAGGAGCTGGTGAGTTTCGGGGCCGAAATGAGAACCTCGAGTTGCTCAAGACGATTGCCAACTCCAAAGTGTTCACTGAATTTGCACGTGCTTTCACCCGGGCTACCGGCTTGCCGGTTGCCTTAAGTCCGGTGGAGTCTCTCCAGCTTGCGTTTCACAACTGCAGGGATCAAATGCCATTTTGCGCGCTAATGGCACGAGAAAGCCG
>Ga0210409_10007420_pt1 | contig 11294 bp, 15 predicted proteins | sample IncBWH17MmetaG_FD_161649 | JGI IMG/M metagenome (GOLD analysis project Ga0210409, IMG submission 161649) | Forest soil microbial communities from Barre Woods Harvard Forest LTER site, Petersham, Massachusetts, United States - Inc-BW-H-17-M | ecosystem: Environmental > Terrestrial > Soil >...
TACAAGATGTCATCTCTGGGTGCTCCGAAAGAGAATGTTGGGTTCGCTAAAACCCAGTGTTCATCAATCTTTTAGAGCACCTTTTCTTTTTTTGCTAGCAAAATCGTGAATAATCCAGGCTAGGTGTGGCGATATTTTACGGCGGACTCATCGCTGGAATACTCGGTGCCGCTGACAACATCACGGCCTATTACTTCGCAGCCGGATGCCTCAACTTCGTTATTCATCCCGCTGCGCTGACGTTTTCATCTTATATTTTCCTAACAAAACGCGCCGGATTTGCTCCGGGTCTTCTTCCTACAATATAGGTCCGTTGTTAGGGCCCGAGGTGTCGCTCAAAGCATTCGTGGCGGTCGTGATGATTTTTCGAATCTCCTGTGGGGAATGCTCATCGCGATTCTCGAAACGTCAACCTGATATGGCTCGTGTCAGGATCCGCCGTGCAGTGAATTGATAACGAGGGCGCTCTCGCCTTCTGCGTCCTAGCGAGTATCCGCCCGACGATCGAGACAGCTCCTCTCGAACAGGCAGCGGATTCGTCCACACGAGACAAGGAGGGAAAGGAAATGAGTATGCCATCTAAGCCAAACAGAAAACGAATTTCAGAGATCCAAGCAATCTCTACCCAGGTGGGGACGGGAGAGGTTTCCGTAGTGAACTCCACGCGTCACGAGGAAATCAGACGTCGCGGGTACGAAATCTATCGCGAACGCGGCGAACAACCAGGCCGTGAGCTGGACGATTGGCTCCAAGCGGAACGCGAACTCGAACGGGGGATGTTCCTGAACCCTAAGCGCGGGTCAGCGACTACTGATATTGATACACGCCCACTGCTGAATTGCCATGATCTTGGAGATTGCCGACCATGACTGACGTAACTTAGAAGAGAAAACGGGAACTGGCTTTATGCTGCCTGGGCACCAGCAGGAAGCGGCGGAGGCCTCAAATGGCAAACCTGGCAAACTTTTGCAATTCCGAAAAGTCGGTTAAGTTGTTTAGAATCTGGTGGACGAGAGGGGATTCGAACCCCCGGCCTCCTCGTTGCGAACACTGGGGAAAATAAGCTAAGGCAAGGCGCCACAATCACTTAGCTATTTTCACGGGGCCCTTAATTGGAAAGTCTGGCAAGCCGGTTTTCTCTCTGTCTTTCCAGTGCAGTTCGATGATGAGAAGCAGGATAAAATCACGCACGTTGCCTGTGCCTGATAACGACGACAGAGTCATTTCCGAGAGCCCTCTGGACAAAAGCGGAGCTTCATTTTCGCGAAGCAGGGCGTCTTCATGCATGCACGTACCATGTTACGAGGCGTTTCCGTATCTTGCTGATTCTAAAGTCGCCCGAGTTTTCGGGAACCACAGATGTCTGGTTTCCGCCTGATCGGTGCTTATCTGTCTATTGATCGGGCTTGTTGTTGACGTCGGGGCGAGGATCCGGAACGAAGCCGTTGCGATTGGGCATTTTTACGCGAGGCAGCGTCGACTCGTTCAACTCCGCTTTTTCGTCGACTATTCCGTTCAGATACAGAATGAACGCCGTAACCGCATAGGTCTCGTCGGGGGTAAGAGTTCCCGGTCGCGAATAAGGCATCGTGCGATGTATGTAATCCCAGACGGTGGTCGCATAAGGCCAGTAGCTGCCCACCGTCCGCACCGGATTCTTGCTCCACAGCGTGCCCTGGCCTCCGGCAAGCGCGGGATACTGCAACATTCCCTGACCGCGATCTCCGTGGCAGTTCGCGCAGAGCGTCTCATAGACACGCTGTCCTTGTACGACCGTGCCCCTTCCCTTGGGCAAGCCAGAGCCGTCCGGTGCCACGGAGATATCGAGTTCGCGAATTTCTTCGGGCGTCGCCTGTCGTCCCAATTTGTATTGCTGGTTTTGTCCGAGCGTGCCTGTGGTCCCAGCGATGACAAAGCAGCAGATGATGCAGAAAGCGGTTTTATTCACGGCTCACACTCCCATCCGCGTGGACGTACCAGACTTTGATTCCGTTGTAGTGGTCGGTTGCATTGAGCCCGCGAACCGCCACGAGTTCCTCTCGCGTTGGCTGGAGATAGCCGGTTTCGTCCGTACATCGCGATTGGAGGGAAGTCTCTTTCCCGTCCCACCACCAGGGAAGCCGGAAACGAGTGAGCGCCTTCGGCAAAATCGGCTCATTGAGCTGTGCGTCTTGCCACCTTCTGCCGCCATCAGTGGAGACCTCAATTTTTGCGATTCGTCCTCTGCCAGACCATGCCAACCCGGTAATCTCATAGAAACCAGTACCGGATAATTGTTGGTCTCCCGCGGGGTGCGTAATCACGGACTTGGCTTCCATTACAAATGTAAACTGTCGCGCAGTTCCATCGGGCATAAGGTCCGTATAGTGGCCCGTTTCGTAAGCGGTCATGTAAGGTTGATCGACGACTTGCACGCGGCGGAGCCACTTTATATTGGTATTGCCCTCCCAGCCTGGAACGATGAGCCGGACCGGGTATCCCTGCTCGGGCCTGAGCGCTTCGCCGTTTTGCCCGTAGGCAACGAGCACGTCGTCGACTGCCTTCTCAAGCGGAATGCTTCGCGCCATCCTGCCCGCGTCCGCCCCCTCAGCGACAATCCAAGTCGCGCCCGGTTTTAGCCCCACTTGCTCCAACAGAGTTCGCAGCGGCACGCCTGTCCATTCACTGCAACTCAAAAGGCCGTGGCTTCTCTGCGGATTGATCGCGGGCCGTCCGATTTGCTCCCCGCCACTGTTACCAGCGCATTCGAGGAAATGAATCCTGGAAATGGATGGCAAGCGATGGAGATCCTCCATCGTGAAGATTAGCGGCCGTTCGACCAAGCCGTGAATCATTACCTCGTGGTATCGAGGGTCGATTTCAGGAACGCCCGAATGATGAACCTCGTAGTGCAATGCCGAGGGCGTGATAACGCCGACCAAATCTTGTAGCGGCGTCCTGCTGTGGCTCGATGCGGGCGTACTCGACTTCGGAAGGAAGCGAACAGAATGCTCGAAGGGCGAGCGTTCACCGTACGGGCGCGGCGGTGCGCCTAGTTCCTTCGGAAAACCGGTTGCAGAAACGTGCATGGCACCGAAACTTGCGCCCGCCGTTGCCAGGAAGGTTCGTCTAGTGAGTCGATTTCGCATCGCCGCTTTCTCCGTTTTATCAATCGAAGATTGACGATATTCAATGAATTAGATTGGTTTTCCTTGCATACAGTCACTTTCTGACTACACGTTAAGGATTACCCGCGCGGTATGGGGAAATTCCGCCAAGCACTTGCGGTTGACACGGTAATACATGAAGGTTCCGCGCCGTTCTGCGAGCACGAACCGGCAGTCGCGAAGAATCCTCAGATGATGTGATATCGATGGCTGCTGGATGGGAAAGCGCTTCACAATTTCGCAAACGCACACAGGGTCGTCATTGCTAGCGAGCAGGTTGAGAATGCGAATCCGCATCGGATCGGCAAGCGCTTTGAAGCAACACGCGTACTCCTTCGCGCGCGACTCGGTGACCTTGGGAGACTTCACCGAAGCGCAACAACTGGCAGCGGCGCATTTCGGGTCAGTAGGCATGGACGAAATCAAGGATGGCTTATCCATCGACAAATGTCAATGAATGTAAGTCCTTTTGAGATTTGGTGGACGAGATGGGATTCGAACCCACGACCTCCTCATTGCGAATACAGACGAAAAAAAGGACACCGAGTGACAGGAGTTTCCTAGAGCGGCCTACTTTCTTGAAAATACTGCAAGTTGCGCGTATTGAATTGGCCCTGAAGTGTCTCCAGGAGACAGTAGGTGCCGCAGATGCCCAATGGGGTTATGGCACAAAGTACGACACAAAATTTGGCACAGCGTGCTCTGCGCTCTCGTATCCGACCTGTATTGCCCCGGCTACAACCCGAGGCAATCCCTTGAGAAGAACTCGAACCTAGCTCAGGCTGCGTCACGGTACAAGGTCGATACCGCCAAGGTCGCTACAAATGTCAGAGCGGCGTTGTCGAAAACAAAGAACAGAGCGAACGACAAACGCCAGCCGACAAAGAAGTTAAACACCGTAAAGTCGCAACACCCCAAGCGGGCCTAAGCACAATGACAAAACCTCAAGCCCGAGAGGCCACATCCCCATTCCGGCCTCTCGGGTCGTTTTTTTGAACCAGGTTCGATTCCGTCTTTGAGCCAAAGCCCCTAACAGTTCGCCAGCCAACAAGGGTCTTTTCCTCATGAATTTTGGGATCTTCTCCTCTTGACAACCAGTAGGAGAAGAGTATTCTCCTCTTGGTAGCCAAGGGAAAGAAGGCTTTATGCCAGATAAACCGAGTGATCTCGTCCAGGGCACTCTAGACATGCTCATCCTAAAAACGTTGGCGTTGGAACCTATGCATGGATATGGGATTTCCGTGCGAATCGAACAGATAAGTAAGGGCGTTTTCCGTCTGAATGCAGGTTCGTTATTTCTCGCCATTCAACGATTAGAGAGGGATGGGCTAATCGATGGGGAATGGAAACCCACCGAAAACAACAGGCGAGCGAGGTACTACACTCTGACGGCGACGGGACGAAAGAGGCTCAACAACGAAACGCGAGAATGGGGCAGGCAAGTCACGGCAATCGCGAGGATTCTCGAGGCTTCTTAAGGTGGAATGATGTCCTTTCTGAGAAACATTGCGAGCGGGCTTCGATCATTGTTCCGAAAAGAGCAGGTCGACCGGGAGTTGGATGAGGAGCTTCGCGCCTACCAGGAAATGGCAACCGAAGAGAAGATCAAGCAGGGGATGAGCCGCAAGGATGCCCTTCGCGCTGTGCGCTTGGAGCGAGGCAGTCTGGAAATTACAAAAGAACTCGTCCGCTCTGGCGGCTGGGAATTCTTCCTGGAGACGTGCTGGCGGGATTTGCGCTTCGCCTCCCGAACGCTACGCAAATCCCCTGGATTCACCGCCGTCGCCGTTCTTACTCTCGCTCTCGGCATCGGCGCCAACGCCGCCATTTTCAGCCTGTTCAACGCCGTCCTCCTTCGCAACTTGCCAGTGAAAAATCCAAACGAACTTGCGCTCCTCGGAACCGGACGAGGCTCCGGAAGCACCGGCGGTGTGAACGACGTACTTTACTCGTACCGCTTTTACGAAGAGCTCGCGCAGAAGAATCAGGTGTTCTCCGATACCAGCGCCATGATGAGCGTGCTGTTTGGCGGAATCCACGGCAGAGTTGATGGGAGCGCGAACCTGGAGCCGATGAATGTGCAGCTGGTATCCGGGACTTATTTCTCCGTGCTCGGGGTCCAACCGGTTCTGGGCAGGGAATTCTCGAAAGCTGACGACGAACCCCTGGGTGTGCACGCCGTCACTGTGATTAGCTATTCCTGGTGGACGCGCCGCTTCGCCCGCGATCCTGCTGTCATCGGCAAGGCTATCGCTATCGGCTCGACGCTTTACACTATCGTCAGCGTGACCCCTACCGAGTTCTCCGGCACCACAGTGGGTGAGTCTCCCGATCTCTGGATTCCACTTTCGATGGAAAAGCAGGTTTCGCCCGGCTGGAACGGCTTGGAAGATAGATGGTGGGATTCTCTCTACATTATGGCGCGACTTAAGCCCGGCATGTCCGTTGCCCAGGCTGAAGCTGGCACCAACGTTCTTGCCAAGGCAATCTGGCGCGATTTCGCCGGGCCGGTCATTCCGCCTGATCGCCAGCGCAATATCGACGAAGCATGGATTCCACTCACTTCTGCCGCGCGCGGTCTTTCGGAACTGCGTGAATACTCGTCGCCTTTGCAAATGTTAATGGTTGTTGTGGCTTTGGTCTTACTGATTGCCTGCGCGAATATCGCCAACCTATTGTTAGCTCGTTCGGCCAACCGTCAGCGAGAAATCGCTGTGCGCACCGCCGTTGGCGCTGGTCGCGCGCGAGTGTTCCGTCAATTGCTTACGGAAAGCCTGCTGCTGGCTTGTCTTGGCGGGGTGCTAGGACTTTTGTTCGCCTCATGGGCCAGCCGGGCCATCCTGGCATGGATCTCTGCCGGACCGGAACCGCTCCCGCTCAACATCGCGCCTGATGTGCGTGTCCTTGCTTTCACTTTTCTGATCTCGCTTGTCACTGCGCTTCTTTTTGGCACGCTGCCCGCGCTGCGCTCCGCGCACGTTAACCTCACCGACGCGTTTAAGTCTGGACGAGGTGCCGCTGCGTTGGGCGTGCGCAGCCGTTTTTCCAGTGCGTTGATCGTTTCTCAGGTCGCGCTTTCCTTTGTGCTTCTCATCGGCGCCGGCCTGTTTCTGCGTACCCTGGTCAATCTCACGCGCGTAAACCGGGGATTCGATGAAAAGAAAGTTCTGCTTTTCTCAATCGATCCGCCGGCCCTTGGCTACAAACTGGATTCTCGCCTCGTAAATCTCTACCAACAGATCGAACAGAGAGTAGCTGCCGAACCTGGCGTTCGGGCTGACAGCGTGTCTCTGTCGACTTTCAGTCAGGGAGCGTGGCGCGCACCGGTCTCGGTGCTTGGGGCGACTCCAAATGCGGGAGACAACCCGCATGTCATCCACAACGCAGTCGGAGCGGGCTACTTCGCCACGATGGGAATTCCCTTACTCATCGAACGCGTTTTTGGCCCGCAGGATGCTGCCACATCGCCGAAGGTCGCCGTAATCAACGAAACGATGGCGCGCTTCTATTTTCCGGGCGGTTCTCCAATTGGCCGCCGCTTTGGCATCGAAAGCGGTCCTGCGCACGCCGCCGATTTCGAAGTCATTGGTGTGGTCAAGGACGCAAAATACGAGAGCCTCGACGAGAGGCCGCAACCGGGCGCTTACTATCTCTATTCCCAGGTCCTTAAGCACTTTTACTACGATTTCGAGGTGCGCTATTCCGGCGACCCTCATGCCATCATTCCCGAGGTCCGTAGCGCCGCCGCTTCGGTGGATCCTAGCCTCCCGCTCGTTTATCAAGGTACCCTATCAGAACAAGTGGATCGCTCGGTTGCGAGCCAATCCTTGACCGCCCGCCTTTCCGCCTTCTTCGGCTTTCTAGCAGTTTTTCTGGCTTCGATTGGAATTTATGGGTTGATGTCCTATGGAGTTGCTCGTAGGACCAACGAGATTGGTATCCGCGTTGCGCTCGGAGCTCCGCGCTCTCACGTTTTTTGGATGATCCTGCGCGACGGGCTGCTCTTCGCCAGCACTGGGCTTGCTCTGGGTGTCCCGATCGCGTTGGCTGCTGGCCGACTGGTATCGGGCATGCTGTTCAGTACCAAGCCAGCCGACCCCGCAACGATGCTTGTCGCGGCGACTCTGCTGATAGTGCTAAACGTGACGGCCGGCTATCTACCTGCACGGCGCGCAATGCGCGTCGATCCCATCGTGGCCTTGCGTTACGAGTAGTTCGGCCTATTTCGTTCCCCGAGTCTGCCCCTCCGATTTTAGTTGGGTTCGGTACGTGGCCTTTTTCTGCCGCTCATTTTCCTGGGCACTGCTTCAGGCTAATTCCTGCGTCTGGCAGCTTCGCGGCTTTCTGCTTTCCCGGTTCCTCCCGAACAACACAGGCTCCTCCCATAAAGCACCCGCTCGCCTTGGAAGCAGCGGCCTCTCGCTTTTGGGTGCCCCAGGAAAATGGTGAGCGATTAGCGAACCCCATCTTGTAAAAGAGTGTGGCAAGAAAAAGGAGACGGGTCAAAATCATTTGATTTCAGAACAACCAGCGCCTTGAAGGTTCGGATGTGCGGTTTCGGTCATTTAAAACAATCCACCCGAGATGGGTTTTCGGTCCCCGTGGGTGCGACAATCGCCTCATAGCCCGTTGCTGGGCTGATTCTCAAAAACCTTCTTTAAGGTGGAAGGAGACTCGTTGGGGTTCTACAAGATGAATTTCTCGCCGTCGCTCACAATCACAAGAGCCCACGGGAGGCGGGTGCTGGTTTCCTAAGTGACCAATAATTGGGTTATCTTCTCGGACCGTGAATTCAAAGCGTCCAAAAGTCGCGCCGATTCTCAGCCCAACCCTCTTCGAGATGGAGAAATTGGAAGAGGCAGACCCACTCTCAAAAACCTTCGCGGCTCACCGCCCTTATTCTGTGCCCGGCATTCTTCTCGGCACTTCGGCGTTCACCGCAAAGGGTTGGGAAGGCAGTTTCTATCCACGGGGAATGCAATCCCGCGATTACCTTTCCTACTATGCCACGCAGTTTGCGACGGTCGAAGTGGACTCGACCTTCTACGGATGTCCTTCTGCTCGCACAGTTAGCAATTGGGGCGCTCGAACTCTAGACGATTTCATTTTCTCAGTCAAAGTCCCGCAGATCATCACGCATGAAAAAGCACTAGTGGATTGCAATTCTGAATTCGAAGAGTTCGTGAGAACGATGGATATTCTCGGCCCAAAGCTTGGTCCGATGGTGTTTCAGTTTCCGGTGTTCGACAAATGGAAATTCCCGAAGCAAGATAGTTTTCTCGCCGTGCTGGCACCCTTCCTGAAGAAGCTTCCTGGCGACCACACATTTGCAGTCGAGATTAGAAACAAGAAGTGGCTTGATGCCAAATTCGCTGACATGCTCCGGGAGCACAATGTCGCGTTGGCACTGACCGACACCTCGTTTGTGCCCCGGCCTTTGGGAGTTGAAGGAAAAGTTCGACCTCATCACGGCGGATTTTGCATACGTGCGCTGGTTGGGGGACCGCAAGGGAATCGAAAAAGTGACCGAGACATGGGACAATCTGTCGTTGACCGTCGAGAGGACCTCACAAACTGGGTCGAACTGTTTCGAACGTTTATAGCACGAAATCTCAAGATATTCGCTTACGCCAACAATCACTATGCCGGACACGGCCCCGCGACGGTGAAGCTCTTTACTGAGTTGTGGGAAAAGAATTGACTAACTGTTTGGGATATCGAGGAAGGCCGCGATGACGCCCCCGGAGGCACCCGAGTGACTGCCATCGCGGACCCAGCTCGCATTCTCACTATCAAGTAGAAGTTATGACTCGGGCTGACAGTCTGTCTGTTCACAATTGAACACCGGGCAGGTGTAGCTCCTCGTCTCCAAACTCCTGATTGACGCACTAACCGAACAAGGATACCTGATACTCTTTGGGCCATCGAAAAGGAGGAAGCGATGAATTGGGCTATTCTCGTTGTCGCCGGATTTTTTGAGGTTGGATGGGCCATCGGGCTGGAATATACCGTAGGCTTCACACGACTGTGGCCTAGCGTCTGGACAGTTCTGGCGATGGTCATTAGCCTTGGACTGCTTGGCATCGCTATGAAGACACTTCCAGTTGGCACAGCGTACAGCGTTTGGGTTGGGGTCGGCGCTGTCGGTACCGTCGTACTCGGGATTGCGCTGCTTGGAGAGTCGGCGAGCCTGCCTAGGATAATCAGTGTTGCCCTCATAGTTGCGGGCATCGTGGGACTCAAGTTCTCAAGCTAGACCGCTTCGCAGACACAGCGCCAGAAGAATTTGGCGGAAATGGGCAAGGCATCGTTAAGTTCTTTGGTTGCTTTGAGTAATTCCTCGTCTGAATAAAAGAGCAGGTGCCTGTTACGCTAGCAAGCACCTGCTCAATGGTAGGTAATCTGTAGAAACTGCTTGCCCTTCAGCCTACTCAACACGGTTGGGAGCACAATCAGGTATTCACTGTAGATACGGCGTCGGTGTTAATCGTTTCGTGGTCGAAAGCATCAATGCGTGCTTACATCATTTGGCGATTGACCAAGCAAATTCTCGATAGCCTCCCCCAGCGTCCTCATTCCGTCAGGCTTCGACAGCACTATATCCACACCAATGGCGGAGGCGAGTGACCTTCCGAAATTGTCGCTGAACATCGTGAACACAATGATAGGCACGTTCGGCATCGCCTTTTTCAACACGGACGCAGCTTCGGCACCGTTCATTACTGGCATGGCGAGGTCGAGCAGAATTAAATCTGGTCGTAGCGTCTTCGCTTTCTCGACGGCTTCAAAACCGTTCGCCGCCTCACCGCAGACTTTGATGCCGTTGCGGTCTTGAAGAAACATCTTAAGAACGCGCCTGACGGTGCCGCTATCATCGGCTATGAGAATTTGTTTCGACACTAACAGCTTCCAGTAAAGAAATAGGTGCTCGGTCAGCCCGTTTTTGCGAGGGGAGGCTTGCCAAGAACTGGACGTGGGTTTCGTCCGCAAAGGAGTAGGGTATCTTGCGAAAGCTCCACAGGGAATACAGTAAACACCCTAGGCCGAGGCTAAGGTGAACCGCTAGCCTCAAGAAAATCCAATTGACAGAAAAACGTATCCCTTGCTAATAAATTAATTATCCGCAGCGAAGGCCCGCCCTGTTCGGAGGGTGCTATGTCGAACCGCGATTCTGTTCACGTTCAGATGCAGATTCAATGCGCGAAGTGTCACAAGAAAATGATTCTAAACATTGGGCTGGTTACCGACACGACCGACAACGTACTCGAATGCCCCAACTACCAGAACACGCTTATTCCTCTGGTGCCCGGACCAATTGTTGGCGGCCCGTTTTTACTGGATGCGTGATCAGCTATCCAAAACAGGAGATTTTCTCCGCCCGTGATACGCTTTCACCGTGCCAAGAATCCAACCCTGCCGCTGCGGTCACGCAAAGTCCATTCATAACGCGAAACCTACGAATAACAAGTCGCAAAGCCTGTGCAGTTTTCCAAATTGTAAGTGTCAAGCGTATAAGCCGAGAGGCTAGTATCAAGAGTCCAAAAACCGGGCAGTTTTGTTTCTAGTTCTGTCAGACTATCTTTCGATGAAAAAGAAGGGTTTAACCCCGAAGCAATTGTCCTCGGTCGATTGCTCAACATGCGGCGTGTCTGTTGGGATGCGTTGCATACTTGAGTCTGGTGGTCTGCGGTCCTCCCCGCACGTAAACCGAAAGCTAGCTGCAGCTGAGGCAATAGAAACAAAAGCAAGTCCTCGTACTTGACCTCGCCAATTCCAGAGGCATCAATCGTTAGGATTTTGTGTCCTGTAGTGATAACGTCCTACTAAACTCGATAGTGCATCGCGTCATGCCAATAATTCGAATCTTGGTCGTTGATGATTTCGATCCAATGCGGAAGACTGTCCGTGCGACTCTGCAAGAGAGGTGCGACTTGCAGGTTGTTGGCGAGGCTTCAGATGGACTAGAAGCGGTTCAGAAGGCCGTGGAACTAAAACCGGATTGGATCCTAATGGACATCAGACTCCCATCCCTAAAGTGAGCGATACGTGAAGTGCAGGTGCTATGGATTCGGAGGAGCGGGAATTCCCAGATCGGCGCACCGAGCGATATGAGTTTGTTTCCAACGGTCGGGAAGCCAGGCGTCGAGG
>Ga0210409_10007422_pt1 | contig 11293 bp, 6 predicted proteins | sample IncBWH17MmetaG_FD_161649 | JGI IMG/M metagenome (GOLD analysis project Ga0210409, IMG submission 161649) | Forest soil microbial communities from Barre Woods Harvard Forest LTER site, Petersham, Massachusetts, United States - Inc-BW-H-17-M | ecosystem: Environmental > Terrestrial > Soil >...
CCAGCGTGGTTGGCGGGCTCGTGCCCGTGCCGGTAATCGCTGTGCCGACCAGTACGGGCTACGGCGCGAGCTTCGGCGGCGTTGCCGCGCTTCTGGGCATGCTGAACAGTTGCGCATCGAATGTGACCGTGGTCAACATCGACAACGGTTTCGGTGCTGCCTGCGTGGCGTCGTGCATCAATCGGCTCTGATCCCAGTTCACTCGCCTGTCGTATGCTCAAGAATGGATGCCGCCAATAAAGGAACAGCCGATAAGCGATCTTTTCCTTTTTCGAGCGCTCGCGATTGGATTCGGATCCGTGGCCCTCGGGATGGGTTGGGGTGCAATTTCACAAGGATTGCAGTGGAATTCCGGATACAACGCAAGAGTGGGAACCGAGACCTCGGTGCCGACGCTATCATGGGTCATCTATGGTGTATTACTGATCGCGGCCGGAATTTCCCCCTGGAAGTGGTTCGGCGGGCGGCGTAAGCGCTAGATTATCCTCATTTCATGTCTATGGCTTGAGCAGAACCTTCATCACGCCGGATTGTTGGGCGAACCGGATAGCTTTTTGCGCGTCGGCGAGAGGAAACGTGCACGTGATCAGCGGGCGAGGATCGACCTTGCCAGCACGGAGAAGTGTGAGCGCTTTTGCAAAGGGACCGCAGCGCGAACCCACGACATTTAATTCTTTGACGACGATGGGCCAGGTTTCGACAGGCGTTGCGCCGTGAAAGGTGGATTTGAGCACCAGCGTGCCGCGAGGCTCGGTCATTTGTTGAGCGAGAGCGAATCCGCTCGGTGAGCCGGTCGCCTCGACGACCAGCGGAAACATTTCTTTGATCCGTTTCAGGTCGCCGGCATTGCCACGAACGCGTTTCGTCTCGATTCTTCCTCTGCGCGCGAGGGCAAGCTTTTTTCCGTGCTTACCGTACATAACCACGCGTCGAACTTTGGTGTGAAGTACGCGCACGATCAACTGCGCCAGCTTGCCGTCACCCAGAACCGCAGCCTCCCCGAATTGGCCAGCGTCCACCTGATCGAGAATTTCGCTTGCTGCGGCGAGAGGCTCGACGAAAACGGCTTGTTCATCGCTCACGGAAGAGGGCACTCCATGAAGATTCTCAAGCGGCAGCGCAAGATATTCCGCGAATGCGCCATCGTGCGCAATAATCCCGAGGACGGTGCGGCGAGCGCAGTGCGTCCTCAGGCCGCGCCGGCAGAAGGCGCACTCCGGCCGGAATCCAAAGGCCGAGCACGCGACGTTGATCTCTCCTACGACGCGCCGGTCCAGCCATTTCGATTTTTCACGTGCAGAAACACCGTGCACATCCGTGACTTCGCCGACGAATTCATGTCCCGGGGTGCCTCGAAACGCGTGGTACCCGCACAGAATTTCCACGTCCGTGTTGCAGATTCCGGCAAGCCGCACGCGTACCAGCGCCCAGCCGCGTCGCAGCTTCGGCAGCCGTTTCTCCGTGGGCTTTAGTTTTCTGCGAGCGGCTTGGAAAGCAAGCAGAGCGGGATCCTTTCTTTGAGGAACCGCTGACTACCTTACTGGATTTTCCGCCCTTGTGGAATGAAATGGCTCGGCCGGGCTCTATTCGTAGCGCAGCGCCACAATCGGGTCCACGCGCATGGCGCGGCGCGCGGGAATGTAGGAAGCTGCCATCGCGACTCCGACAAGCAAGAGTGCGACACCCACGAACGTAACCGGGTCGTACGTGCCAACACCGAAGAGGAGGCTTGCCAGGAAGCGCGCCACAACGAAGGCGCCCGCCAGCCCAAGTCCTACGCCAGTGAGCGTCAATTTCAGAGTTTGACCGAGGATCATTCCGCGCACGTTGCCAAGCTGTGCCCCAAGCGCCATCCGTACTCCAATTTCCTGCGTGCGCCGGGTGACCGTATAGCTCATCACGCCATAGATTCCAATCGCAGCGAGCAAGAGTGCGAGCCCCGCGAAGATTCCGGTCAAGACCGCCGAAAAGCGGCGAGGCGACAGGGAGTCTGACAACAGCCCCTCCATGGTCGTCACGTGCGCAATCGGCAGATTTGGATCGACTTTGTGCACCACATCTCTCACGGCGACCCCGACGCGTACGGGATCGGAAGCGGTGCGCACGACAAGAAAGGGAGTCCATCCGCCGGTGAAATAAACGTCGTATGTAGGTTCGGCATCGAGTCCAAACTGGTGCACGTTGCCGGCGATGCCGACGATCGTAAACCAGCAAGGTTTGGGGTCGAGGGTACAGAAATTGACGCGCTTTCCGAGCGCATCTCCTTGCGGCCAGTAGCGCCGCGCCATGTTCTCATTGATGATAATGTTTAGGACTTTCCAGTCGTCCTCGTTGAAGTAGCGGCCCGCACGCAGGGGAATTGCCAGCGAGGAAAAATAGCCGAGACTCACGGTACGAGTCTGCGCAATCGGCCGTGCACCGGCGACGGGAACTGGCTGGCCCTCAATCAGGAATCTAGACGCCTGGCGTAACTCGTTGCCGAGAGGCAGATCGTCGATTCCGCCTGCTTCTTTGACGCCTGGCACGGCGCGGATCTGCGCGGCAATTTGTTCAAACTGCAGAGACTGCTTCTCGCCCAACTTGAGCTGTTCTTCTAGAGAGAGCTGGTTAGCTTGCGCAAACGAAAGCGCGGGCTGCTGGATTTCCATCGTCAGGATGTGGTCCGGGCGAAAGCCGGGGTCCACCTCCAGCAGATGTTGAAAACTCCGGAGCAGCAGGCCCGCACCGATGAGAGGAACGAGAGCCATCGCGATTTCGGAGATCACCAAAAGGTTGTGTGTTCTGTGATGTCCGGACGCGCTAGTTCCCTTGTTTCCCTGCTTCAGAACGCCGGCCAAATTTGCATTTAGCGTCCTTAGGGCCGGCAACAGTCCGCAAGCCAGGCCCGTCGTGAGGCAAACCACAATCGTGAATCCCAGGACCCAGCCATTCAGGCCTGTCTCACTCAAAATGGCGAGGTCGGCAGGGACAAACGCCATCAAGGCTTTTAGACCCGCAACGGCGAAGAACAGCCCCAGCACCCCGCCCATCAGAGAAAGCAAAGTGCTCTCCGTGAGCAGCTGCCGGACCAATCGCCAGGGGCTCGCGCCGAGGGCGGTACGCACGGCAACTTCTCTTTCACGCGCCGCGTTGCGCACCAGCAGCAAATTCACAATATTCGCGCAGGCGATTAGCAGGACAAGTCCAACGGCGCCGGATAAGACAAGCAGCGTGCTGCGCAGGCCGGCCGCGGAGGGATCCTTAAGTTTTTGCACCAAAACGCCAAAACCCTTATGAGCATCCGGATAGGCGATGGCTTCCTGTTGATTGAGTCTTCCGATTTCGTCCCGCGCTTGTGAAAGGCTGACGCCCGGCTTCAGCCGGGCGACGGCGACGAATGCGTGATGAATGTGCTCGGTCAAGTCGTCGTCAAATTGACCAAGGGGCATCCACAAATCGGACCAGCGCAAAAGTTGAAAACCCGCAGGGAGAATCCCCACAACGGTGTAACGCTTGTTGTCCAGAGTAATCGTGCGGCCAACAACTTGCCGATCGCCGCCAAATCGGCTCAGCCAAAGACGATGACCCAGCATCACCACCGGCGCGCTGCCGGCTCGGTTTTCTTCCGGGACAAATGAGCGGCCGGCAACGACGCGGGCGCCGAGCATCGGGAAGAGATCAGAGCTGCCATAGCCAACCAAAACACGCTGCGGCTCACCTTCTCCCGTTAGGTTGAACCCTTTTGAGATTTCCCCATAGGCCCCCATCTCCGAGAAGCTGGTGGCTTGCTGATGCCAATCGGCGTAATCGCCGGGAGACAATGCGCCACGGGGCACTTGTGGCGGGTAGGTGTTCCGGATTTCGACCAGGTTCTCCGGGTGAGGATACGGCAGGGGTCGAAGCAGCACATTTTCGACCACGCTAAAAATCGCCGTGTTCGCGCCAATGCCCAGCGCCAGAGTGAGTACCGCGACGCTGGCAAAGCCAGGGCTTCTTGCTAACGTCCGGATGCCGTAGCGGATGTCCTGTAGGAAGCTTTCCATCGAGCCATTCCTTTACAACGAAAATCGATCGCTATCCACTTCACAGCCGTTCCATTGGACTGTTGGACGTACTAAGACGCTGAAGGGATGCTGAATATCGTGCGCTAGCGAAGGACGGCGGCAATCGTCTTCATTAGCAGCAGTTCCTGTTCCTGGGAGACAGTGCGAAGGTCAAGAATGAGACGGTCGTCTTCAACGCGGGCGATGACCGAAATTCCTGTCGGTGCGCGGCGCAAGCGCTCTTCCAGTTGAGCCGCGGAATAGCGGGCGCTGGCGATGCGCATGAGTTTTGTCGGCAAGGATTGCGTCGGCGTCGAGCCACCTCCTACGAGCGAAGTGCCGTCCACGATCTCGATCTCAACTTCATCGACTGGCAACTCCGGCCGAAGTTCTCGAAGGAAATTTTCGGCGCGCCGCTTGATTTCTTGTGCGCTCGTTCGAATCATGCGCAGCGCGGGAATTTCGTCCCAGGCGGCGCGGAGATAAGCGCCGAGTGTTGCTTCGAGCGCCGCGATCGTCAGTTTGTCCACGCGAAGCGCGCGAAAGAGCGGATGCCGCCGCACGCGCGCCACCAAATCTTTTTTCCCTGCGATGATGCCTGCTTGCGGGCCGCCGAGAAGTTTGTCCCCGCTGAAGGTGACAATCGAAACACCTGCGTCGATGCTCTGCCGCACGACGGGCTCGCTGATGCCGCTCCCTATAAGATCAACAAGGCATCCGGAGCCGAGGTCCTCGACAAGCGGCAAACCACTGCGGCGGCTGAGTGCAACGAGTTCATCGAGCGAAGGCTTTTCCGCGAAGCCGGTAATCGTGAAATTCGAAGGATGTACGCGCAATAGCAAGCGTGCCTGATCGCCGATGGCGTTTTCGTAGTCCGCTACACGCGTGCGGTTGGTCGTGCCGACTTCGCGAAGCACCGCTCCACTCTCCGCCATGATGTCCGGAATGCGGAAACCGTCGCCGATTTCAATCAACTCGCCGCGGGAGACGATGACTTCGCCGCCTTTTGCCAGCGCGGCGAGCACCAGCAGCACAGCGGCAGCGCAGTTGTTGACGACAATCGCAGCTTCGGCGCCGGTGAGGCGTTCGAATAATCGCGCCGTGTGCACATCGCGTTTGCCGCGCGCGCCTGCGGCGAGGTCATATTCAAGGTTGCTGTACTGTGTGGCAACGCGGCGAAATTCTTCGACGACAGCCCCAGGCAGCGGCGCGCGGCCAAGATTTGTGTGCAGGATCACGCCCGTCGCATTGATCACGGGCTGCAGGGAGCGCGCGAGAATCCATTCGACTTCTTTGGCGATGTGATCTTCGAGCGACCCGGGGCTGAGCGCCACTACCGCGGCGTTTCGCTCATTCGTGACGCGCGCGCGAAGGTCGGCGAGCGCGGCTCGAGTGACTTCCAGGAGCAGGCCTCGGTCCACCTTGCCCGCGAGCAACTTGAGGCGGGGCTGCGCAAGCAACTCGTCGACCGAAGGAAGTCGGCGCAAGAGCTCCGCTTGCTCGGCAGAAATGCTTCGCTTGGATGCGGATTCCATGCGGACATTTCAGCACAGTGGGCGCCATCCGGCAATCCGATAGAATACATACTGAGGCCAGCGGCGAGCGGCGCCAGCGTGACGTGTTCGATGCGCGTCGCCGCGAATGCATACGGTTGACGGCTCTCTCGCATGCTTCTAGCATGGGGGTTTGAGGCTTCTCCACGATGGCGACGATTGAAGAAGACCTGGGTCAGATCGAGCGCGACATCCGCCAGCTGAAGATCGAGTATGACCAATACTTCGGCGGCGGCAGGAAACGCCCGCCGTCGGAAATCGAATGGCGCATCGATCAGATGATGAAACGTTACGCGGAGCGCGGCGGCGAGCTGAAATTTGCGCAGCGCTTCCGGTTCAACAACCTCTCACAGACTTACGCAAAATATAAGGACATTTTCCGGAAGAAATTGCAGCAAAAAGAAGAGGGCAAGGTGCAGCGGCATTTCGGCGCCGCTGCCAAAGCCATCGAAGCGGAACGCGCGCAGAAGCAGGAGGCGGAAGCGGCGGCTGCCGGCGCGGCGTTCCGCATAACCTGCTCGGAGCCGGACCGGGAGAAGGACAAAGTCGAGCAGTTGTACCAGGCGTTTCTCGAGGCCAAGCAGAAAGCCGGCGAACAAACCGGCAAGCTGACGCAATCGAGCTTCAACGAATTTGTCCGGAAAAAGACGAAGGATTTGCGCAAGCAAAAGAATTGCAACGAGGTCGAATACGTCGTCGAAGTAGTGAATGGCCAGGTCAAATTGAAAGCCCTCGTGAAGGCGTGATTTTCACCAGAATCTAGACCGAGACTTTCCCTTCGTTTCCGCTTCCCGAATTCCCCCCGCCCGCTTACACTGTTGTGTTTTTCCCGTGTTGGAGGATGGTGATGGCGGTGGAGCGCGCGTTGATCAGCGTGTTCGATAAAACAGGAATTGTCGACTTTGCGAAGCGCCTTGCGGCACTGCGCATCGAAATTCTCTCCACGGGCGGCACGGCAAAACTGCTGCGCGAGGCAGGCGTTGCGGTGCGCGATGTTTCGGAGTTTACCGGCTGGCCGGAAATGCTGGGCGGACGCGTGAAGACGCTGCATCCGAAAGTCCACGGAGGATTGTTGTTTCGCAGGAATCACGCCGAAGACCAAAAGCAAGCCGCGGAGCACGGGATCGCGCCGATCGATCTGGTGGTCGTGAATCTCTATCCGTTTGAAGCCACTGCGGCGAAGGCGAACCTGACCGCGGAGGCACTGGTCGAAAATATCGACATTGGCGGGCCAACCATGTTGAGGTCGGCGGCAAAAAACCTCGAGAGTGTGACCGTAGTGACCGATCCGCAGGACTACGATCGAGTCGCGGCAGAGCTGGAAAGCTCGCGTGAGACGTCGCTGGTTACGCGGCTGGAGCTGGCGCGAAAGGTCTACGCCACGACATCGCGCTACGACGGCATCATCACAATGGAACTGGAACGGCTTTCGGCCACCACAGGGCGAGTGGAACTGGGCGCGAAGCCACTCCTGCCCGAGCGCGTTCACATCGCGCTGCGCCGCCAGCAGGAATTGCGCTACGGCGAAAACCCGCACCAGGCAGGGGCGCTCTATGGGCCTGCCAGCCGCGCGCCGCAAGGACTCGCCGCAGCGAAGCAGTTGCAGGGCAAGGAGCTTTCTTACAACAATTTTGTGGATCTGGAGGCGGCGCGGAGTCTGGCCGCGGAGTTTCAACGGCCCGCGGCTGTAATCATCAAGCACAACAACCCATGCGGCGCGGCGGAGCGGGAGGCACTCCTCGATGCGTACTTGCGAGCGTACGCGTGCGATCCGGTTTCGGCGTTTGGAGGAGTGCTGGCGTTCAACCGGATTGTGGATGCGGCAACGGCGGGCGAAGTGGCGAAGCTTTTTGTCGAATGCATTGTCGCGCCGGGTTTCTCTGACAAGGCGAAGGAAATTTTCGGCGCGAAGAAGAATCTCCGTTTGCTCGAATTGCCCGTGGGCGGGCTGGAGCCGGATCGGGAACTTCAGCTCAAGCGGATTCTCGGGGGAATGCTGGTGCAGCAGCCCGACCTCGGCGCGTTGAGCGATAACGAGTTGCGCACTGTGACGAAGCGCGCGCCTTCGCCGGAAGAAATGCACACCATGCGGTTTGCGTGGAAGGTAGCGAAGCACGTCAAGTCCAACGCCATCGTATTTGCGAAGGACGGCGCGACGCTCGGCGTCGGCGCAGGACAGATGAGCCGCGTGGACTCCGTAAAAATCGCGGTGATGAAGGCGCAATCTGCTTTGCACGGAAGTGTGGTGGCTTCGGATGCTTTCTTCCCGTTTCCCGACGGCGTCGAGGAAGCCTCCAAGGCCGGCGCAGTGGCCGTGATCCAGCCGGGAGGCTCGGTCCGCGACAACGAGGTGATCGCCGCCGCGGACCGGCTCGGATTGGCCATGGTGTTCACCGGGATGCGTCATTTCCTGCACTGAAGGCCGGTGATCCGTGTCCCGCGACTCGTGATCCGTGAAGAGGGCGGGGCGGCTCCAACCAGGTCGGCCGACCCTTGGGGGGCGCGCAAACCAACTATCATCGGTGCCTCTGCGCTCAACGAAATTGCTCAAACGTAGTCCAAGAAGCTCAAGGGGGTCACCTAATAGGAAAATAGTTGCGCACTTCAAATTTCGAATACCAATCTGTGCGGATAAACGATGGCAAACAAAGGCTTTGTTTTCTGGGAATTAGCCGAAGTTTGGCAATTTGATTGCCATGAAGAACGTCGCTTTTCGGAAGTCTTGGTGTGCGGGGGTGCGTTTGTGAAAATCTTACGCTGCTTACTGATTCTATGCATTCTTGGGCTGTCGTCCTCCGCGGCGCTGGCGAACGGCATTCCCGACCCGGGTCTTGGTGTAAAAGGCGGAACGGGATCTACACTCTGGCCCGGCTCGGTTACCTTCACTATAAATCCTACTACCACCGGCTCAGACTGCTCTGCCGAGACTACGTGCAATTTCATTTCCCCGGCTTTTTTCATTAACACCGGGACTATCACCAATTTTGATTTTAATTTCGCTACTACACCGCAGATAACAGGATTCAGTGTACTGGCAGACTCTGTATTTCCGACCTTGACGATCGTAAACGCGACCACAGAAGCCATCTTGTCGGGAGGGACCATTTCCCCGGCCTGCGACTGCAGTAACACGGCAAACCACATATTCGGCGATTTCTATTTCGAATTACAAGGAGTCCTCAACCCAACCGTGGTGACGATAACTTCGAACGTGCCTGTGCCTGAGCCCGGAACGATGATTCTGATGCTGTCCGGGCTGGGAGCTATGGGCCTACGCCGTCTTCGCCGTAACAAAGTTTCAAGCTAATTTGGCTGGGCAAATTCCCTAACAAGTTTCTGGAAGCCGGGGTCTTTTTGCAGGCTTTGCAAGTCTGGCTCGGCCTGAGCAATCGCTGGGGGCTGCCCCTTTTTAAATGCATCCCGGAGGGCCGCCAGAGCGCTGGCATTATCGTTGGCCAAAGCGAACGCCTGAGCCTGGTAATAGATTAAATCCACATCATTGGGATCGATCGCCCGGGCTTCCGCGATGAACTTAAGCGCCTGCCGTACGTCTCCCTTCTTGGCATACCAAAGCGCTAGCCTGCCCTTCGTGGTAGCGTCGCGGGGGTTAACCTGAAGATCCTTATAGGCGAGCGAAATTGCTTGTTCAAACGTCGCTTGCGCGCGATCTTTCTGCCCGACCAAGTAGCATGCTTCCGCGAGATTCCCTACGAACAGGTTGGAAGTCGGCGCAAGCTGAACGGCTTTTTCGTAGGCGGAGATGGCCTTGTCGTACTGCTTCAAGTAGAAATATGCGGCGCCGAGATTGCTGTAAGCCTGGCCGTCGGTGCTAAATTGTAAGGATTTTTGCAGAGGCTCAACCGCCGCTTGAAATTTTCCACTCTGAATCAGGACCACACCCAGGTTGTTGTACGCGTACGGATTTTTTGGATCGAGCTCAATCACACGCCGGTAGGATTCAGCGGCCTTTCCATAATCTGCCAACTGATAATATGCGTTCCCGATGGTGTTGTGATTGACCCAGTAATAGGGATTCATCTCGACAGCCTTCTGGTAGGCCTGGATTGCCTCAGCGCTGCGACCACTGTCCAAGTAGGCTGAAGCGAGACGACGGTAGGCCTCATCGGAATTGGGAGCGAGCTCGAGAGCCCGCTTTAGTTCGACAATGGCTTCCGCAGTCCGGCCAGAAGCGGTATAAACGCTTCCGAGGGCCAAATGAACTTCGGGTTGATCCTCGCTCAACGCCCGCGCCTGCTGCGCCGCGCCTAAGGCTTTTGCCGACCAGAAGCTGTCATTTGTCTCACGGTACATTATCAAGCTAGCGTCGGCGACACCCGCGTAAGCAAGAGCAAAGCCGGAGTCCTTTTTCAAGGCCTGCTCGAAGAAATCGATAGCGGACCGGACGTTCTTGAGATCCTGCTCGCCACGCAGGGCGTTGCGGCCCTTGAGATAAGAGTCGTACGCCTCGATGTTTTGGGTAGGATGCGCAGTGGCGCGCGCCAGTTCTGCATTGCTCGGCTTGAGGGCGAGAGCGTCCACCAGCTGCGCGTAGATGTGGTCCTCGATGGTCAGCAGATCGCCGGTCACCCCCGCGAACTCCTGGCTCCACACCAGCCGGTTTTCGGCCACATTCTCTAGGTTGATTGTGACTCGAAGATTATCCCCGGAGCCTTGAACTGTTCCATGCACAATCAGGTTCACACCTAATTCCTTCGCTACCTGCGAAAGCGGAGTCTTCGGGTCGGTCTTGGCAGCCGCCGTCGAAGAGGCTAGGCGTACGTCCTTCAGCTGAAATAGTTTCGCGGTAAGTGCTTCGCCCAGTCCGTCCGCCACATAACCCAAAGCCGTCGCATCCCCCAGCACTCGAAACGGCAGCACGGCCACAAACTTACCTTCCGAAAGAGAAGGCAGGCCAGCCGGTGTTGCCGCGACTCTTGTTCCGCCAAACCTGCTTGGTAAGACCAAATGCCGCGTCTTGGGAATCGCGAGAAATAGAATCATCAGGATTGCCACGCCGGATCCAGCAATCCAAATTCGGTGCCGCAGAAAACGTGAGACCTCGGTGGATTTGAGAGCCGCGGCTATCAGCGGCAGTGCGGGCGCAACCTTCCGCACGCTCGTAGGCGACTCCTGGCCGAGGTCTTCGAGGATTTCTCTTGCGTTGGAGAAACGCAGGTCACGATCGATTTCCAGACATTTCATCACCACATCGCTGATGGCCTTGGGAATCGTGGGATCTACTTCCGCGGGAGGCTGCGGCCGCTCTTGGGTGCGTTTCAAAAGTGTTGCCAGCGCTGTGTCGGCCTTGAACGGCGAAATGCCGGTCAGCAATTCATAGAAAATGATGCCGAGAGAGAACAGATCCGAACGAGGGTCCACCTTGATGCCCTTGGCTTGTTCGGGCGACATATATTCGGGCGTGCCCATTAGCGCGCCCGTCTGCGTCATGCCGGGCGTTTCGAGAGAATGCGCGATGCCGAAGTCCATCACGTAGACGCGATCCTTCGCGTCCAGCATGATGTTTTGAGGCTTCAGATCGCGGTGAACCACGCCGGCGGCGTGCGCGGATTCGAGCGCGCGGCAGACCTGCGAGATGATTCGAACGGTCTCTTCGGGCGGAAGTTTTCCGCGCTCCCGGAGAATGGCGCGAAGGTCGCGGCCCTCAACGAACTCCATGGTGATGAACTTGAAGCCTTTGGTTTGCCCCAGATCGAAAAT
>Ga0210409_10007423_pt1 | contig 11292 bp, 15 predicted proteins | sample IncBWH17MmetaG_FD_161649 | JGI IMG/M metagenome (GOLD analysis project Ga0210409, IMG submission 161649) | Forest soil microbial communities from Barre Woods Harvard Forest LTER site, Petersham, Massachusetts, United States - Inc-BW-H-17-M | ecosystem: Environmental > Terrestrial > Soil >...
CGCCCCGGCGCGTGACCCGTCATGACCAAATCAACAACCCAGGCGGGTCGTTTCATCCAAAATATCTCCAGATGTTTATTAGCTAGTCAACAACATGTGTCGTTTCGTCGTCTCTATCTCCTATCCCACTCGCCGATTGAGGCCTGCTTTGAGACAGGCTACTTACGGCGAATACAAGGCGAATATGATAGCCTGCGTCGATGGTTCAGAACAAGCCGGACTGGTGAATGATCCTGGAACCACAGCGCACGATGTGTGCCAAGTGCGGTCGAGTCATTGAGCCAGCAGAGACTCGACAGGTGGCCTTTGATGGAGATGGCTGTCCGTCCTGTGGCTCACCGTTCAGCCGGGAAGGGCGTCAGTTGAAACGGTCTGCCTGGACGTTATCAGCCCCAATGCCTGTCCCAGAGAAGTTGGATTGCATGGTAGATCTATGCAAACAACCGGCCTTGCGGAGGCGCTTCAATTTCAATGGGCTTCGCGCACTCTGCATCATCATTCGCCGCGTGATTGACGCGAGTGCTTACAGCGTATGATCGCATCGACCGCGCGTCGTAGGGCTTCAACGTGTCGGACACCGCAGTCACGTCAGTAAACCCAGGATCGAGCCACAGGTCGTAGTTGTCTGGATGAAGGATGACCGGCATCCGGTCGTGGACGGCCGCTGTCACGGCGTTCGGTGTCGTAGTCAGAATCGCGCAACTCTTAATCCAGTTGCCGCTCGGGTCCTTCCACCGCTCCCAGAGTCCCGCGAAGGCAAACAGTTCGCCGTTGTTGACTTCGAAACAGTATGGCTGTTTGCTTTTGCCTGCTCGAATCCACTCGTAAAAACCATCCGCAGGAACCAGGCACCGGCGCAACTTCAGCGCGTCGCGGAATGCGGGCTTGATGGCCGCTGACTCCGACCGCGCGTTAATCATTCCGGCAGCCTCGGACGCGTCTTTGGCCCACGACGGAATGAGACCCTAGCGGACCAGTGACGTCTCCCGGTGTGGTTCTTTCGGATGCTGACGGACAATAGGAACGGGCTGGGTTGGGGCCACGTTGTATCCCGGGCTCCAGTCTTCCTCACCAGAGACGCTCTCGAAATGCTCTTCGATGATTTGCTTGCGCCGGGAGAGTCAGTAGCGTCCGCACATGAAGAGATTATTGCAGATCAGCTCCAGCCACCGTGCTTCCCGACAACCCCTGGCCTCGCCTTCCTTGATCACCGCCAGAGTCGGTATGCGCTTGGCGGTGGGCGATGTTCGAAGAGATGCGGTGTTCACTCCTGGCGTGGTTCATCGAAGTGTGGGTCATAGTCGTTTGTGCTTACGACGTTCGTGCCTTCGGCGTTCATGACTGTGATCGAAGCCTTACCTGCCGTGGTGAAATACTTCACGACCGCCGTCGTTGATACGGACGTGTGTATGTATCTTTGCACCCTCTGTTCGGCAGCAAGGATCTCGTCGTCTGTCAAATGTTCGTGTCCAGCTTCGATGGGAATCCATACAAATGAGGATGATCGTGTACCTGGTTCATGGACTGAGAAGATGTGAACGTCTTGGTCGGCCATCTTAATCCTTTCAAATTCAGCGATCACGCTTATGCCAAATCACTCCGCACGTATCGCCAACTTCGCTGGCATCCGGCATGTCGAACTGCATAACAACCTCGATACCAAGGAATTCAGGCACCCCCAACACTATCTTTCGAATCTGGGGATTGGTGTTTTCTTTGTGGGCAAGCATGTGTCCGTAAAGAAGATTGTTGAGATCGATGTCGCTAAAGAAGAGGGACGAGTAATCAGTGCTGTGGTTCCAGTAGTACGTTTGTAGCTTGCCATCATCAAGCCGGTACTCCACCGTCGTGCGGATGCTGGCGTCACTTCCAACGTGGGCGTCAACTACACCACCAACAAAGATGTACCCATCCAAAAGCTTTCCGTGTGCGAGTCCGTGAGCATACCTCCCCGGCGTGCAGCGCAGAATGATAGACGGAGTAGTACCTGCCGCCGCATTCCGTGGCGGCGTCAGATACTCACCCTCTAGCGAGTACTGAACGTATTGTGTACCTCGCAGTGGATCTTGCTTGTCAGCCTTCTCCCATCCTTTTGACGGTGCATCCTGGGAGGCTGCGCCGATGGCAAAGACAATAACAGTGATAATGACGCGAAGCATAATCACTCCTTCGGGGAACGGGCAACTATAGATCGGGGAACCGCTGCTTGACAGCCTGTCTCCAGTTCTTTGGCAGTCTTCCCTTGTCCTCAAGCTCTGTCAGCAACCAGTAATACATCTCAGCGTATGGGGCATAATCGTGAATCGTGACCCCGCCGCCCATATCTTTCCCTAATTGCAGCATGTAGTCACGGTTCGCCTTGGCCAGTTCGATAGCCTTAGTGAAGACCAACTCCTTACGCTGCGCACTCCGCTGAATTGCCTGAGCGACGAAGCCAAAGATGCCCGTTATCACTGTGGACACGGCAGCAGAGGTCAGAATGATTGTGGTAACTGGATTCATCGAGTCTCGTTCGGGCCTACTTCCCGTCCTTCAGCGCCTGTGTCACCTTCTCGGTGACATCCGTACCAGGAAACAGGTCGCTCTTACCGAACGCCTTAACCTTATTGCAGTACCCGCCCCATCGATCCACCTGGTAATTCCCGCTGTGGTCCGATGCCATCGCTCCGAAAACGCCGCCTTCGTCCATCCACTTTCCCTTTCCCTTGTGCGGCCACACATCAGTGAGATAAACGACACGGGAAACTGACATCCCGCCCATCCCGTTCTGTCCGGCGATCTCCAGGCGAACGGCACCGTCATCCGTGACGTAAGCGGTGTGGATCTGCATACTGTCAGGATTTTTCAGCCGTGTCCGGTACTCCTTAACGGCGCTGAGTGCGGCGGCTGTCTTCGGGTCAGGCGGTGCTTCGTCTTTCGCTTTTAGCTGCTGGTAAATTTCCGGCGTGCATTTGTCAGCGGGAATGTAGTGTTTCGCACATGTTTTGTATTGGGCTTCCAGCGCAGAAGCGTCCTGCGGCTGAGCTGGAGTCTGAGCGATGCTTGCCAAACAGCTTGCGAGTACAAAAAGAGTTGTGTGGGTGTAGCGCATAGTGCTCCTTAAACGGTTTATCTTGCCGCTCTGAGTCGAATGTCACTGTGCCAACTGGTCGTGCTACTGGAGTTGATCGGCTTCCGTAACGAGCGCCTTCCGGTGTTCTTCCGCTTCGACTTGGAGTGACTTCAGTTCTGATCTCTGCTGCATCACCCTCTTGAATGCAGGAATGAACTTCTCGCGCTCTACCGCCGCCTCCCTGCATGCGCGCTCCCAGGATTCGATGGACTTGGCACTGGCGCGTTGGTGAAGGTCGGTAGGTTCAGCGCAGGACCCATCCCAAGAACCGAAGTCGCGGGAAAGATTACTTCCTTCATTCTCGATGGCCAGATCCCATATCTGGTTGATCTCAATATCGACCTGACCTCCCGCGATGTCGCCTTGTCCTACCGCGACAGAGATCTGGACGTTGGACGGAATCTGCAGTTGTCCGCTCGGCTGCAACCATCGAACGCATCCTGGCCTCGATTTGCTCGTAACGTGCCTTTACATTCGGCAGTCTCTGAGCGTGCAGTTGTGCATTCGCAATCCACGCCTCGGAACGCGACACGAACTCGCGAAGCTCCTGGGCGCGATCCGTCAGCTTGCGGCTGTTGATGATGAACGTGCCCTGCTTTCTCAGTTCGTTCGATTGAGCTTCGAACGTAGCCACGGAAGAACGAGTGAACACATCGGAAGCCACCGCTCCGTGCCCATCGACATTCTGAAGCTTGATTGTGTTGCCGCTGATAGTTCCCGCTACTGTGGTTCCAAACAGGAAGGATTCTAGGCCGCTTCCGATCTTAATGACGAGCTGATCGCCATCCGCAGATCCTGAGATTTCTTTCCGACCGGACTTCACGTCACCGTTCTTCCCCAGCTCCAGCCAGCTAACGATACCGCTGATCTGCCCGTTGTTCGTCTCGGTCAACTGCAACATGAGCGTGTAGTTCACCGTGTGGCAGACGTATTTCCCGCTGATCCGAGACGCAAATGCCAAGGACAAGAACAGCAAAAGCAGTAATAAAAGGGAAGCGCGCACGGCGACGTCCTCTTACGGTTCGACCCGGACCTTCAACGATATGTCCGACGTGGACGCAGACAGAATTCCCAAACTGCTATCGCGCATCACCACAAAGTAAGTTCCCTGGTTCAGTCTGTCTGAGTGTTGAAACGTCATCGCCTTGGGTGCGTAGAATCCGCCAAGATAAGTCAACTGGCGGCTCCCTGATTTCAACTCTTCAACGTTCTTATTGTCAGTGACAACGAGTTCAACCGGGTTTCCGCGCTGTACCTGCATGGTGACGGTGACTAAGCCAGCGTAGGGCACTTGTAGCGGTACGGCTTTCCACGAGTTGGCGGGCAGATTCTCTACTTCATTTTTCAGGTCAACCGGCATGTGAGCTGCCGCCTTCAGCGCGGTGCTCGTTGTCGTGCCCTGATTCTGTACACTGACATACCAGACGAAGAGAATAAGCACGAGGCCCAACAACAGCAACCATAGCCCAATGTTTGACTTCTTCTTCTGCGCTGGTTTGCTGGTCGCGATCGGAGTAGATTGATGCTTCGAGATGGTCGCAGTTTTAGCGGCTGCGAACTCCGCTTCGGTCAACGTACCTTTTACCTTCATCTCTTCGAGCGATTTCAGTTCTTCGGTGATGCCCATGTTTACCTCGTTAGCGCTGTGGTCCGCGCCGGTTCAGTTCCGTTGTCACGATCACCCTGCCTGACGCCGACACATCACGCAACATGCTCTGAAGCGCGGGAGTTTGCATGTTCGGGACAAACACTCGCTCCCATCGGGCAGTGATGTCATCCGCGTTGTTAACCCAGCGGATGATGTTTCGCGCCCGCTGTGGAGAGAGGCTATGCCGATCGTCCATCCAGATCTTGGCTATGGCATCTCGCTGGCTTGCGCCCTGCGATGCCCACCACTGTGCGGCGTCAAGTGCCATATTCTTCTGTTTCGCCATAAGGATGAGGGCAGTGGCAAACTCGTCAGCCGCATCTTCGTTATCCCACATCGGCAAGCCCCATTCCTTCATCAGAGTGTGGCCTAGTTCATGGAACAAGACGAAGGCGGATACTGAGGCGGCGTTCGACGGTTCCAGTTGTTCAAGGAGTTCAACGCACATCGTGATGTTCGGGTTGGAGAATGCGTTCACAACTCCGCAGTGCCGAACCGAAATACGAAAGTCTGCAAAAACGAACGTCGATTTTAGCTGCGCGTACATCTGGTTAAAACTTGCCTGCATCTGTTCGGATTCGGGCGTGCTGTGGGGCAGGATAGCGTCAACGTGCAGCGTGACTTTGCGCGGCATCAGCCAAGCGTGGCCGTTGTCCAGAAGCAGGTAATAAACGTCATCGTGCGTGATCCTGAAGTTGTGTTTGCCGATACCCTGGATGATCGCCGAATCACTCGGAGTTTTAGCGAACGGGCGATGGGCCGTGTAGAGCTGATAGTTGGCTGAATCCAGCAGTAAAACCTGCACTTTGTCATTGATGCCGCCTTCGACGTGGAACAACGCAGCTAGTCTGGTTCCAGCCTCAAGCGTGAAGTTGTACTGAAGCGCCTGTCCTGCATTAACTGTCACAGTGTCACGAACGAGCGTCTTCCAGGGTTCGATGAATACACCCGGCTTCTGTTGCGCGGCGGCAGTCTCGGCATCAGGAACGCAGGCGTAGACCCGGTTGGGGTCGCCTTCGATGTGTTGGCCGTCCGGACACGGATCTTTTGATGCTTTTTGCTGGGCGAATACGGTTCCACAGAGGGCAACACAAATCCACAACGCTTTCATCAAGCCTCCGAAGGCAGCTACACCTTGGAGCCCTTTGTATTACGTCCGTTCTAGGCAAGACAAATTACGAACGTCATGGTCGTGAATATGTTACGAAAAGCGAACAAGGGCCGCGTGCTGGCAGATTGTCAACTGACTAGTGAGGTCCGGGCGTGCCGGACGCGGGAAACGCAGACTGTCCGCTGCGGCCCGTGCGGGGATAGCGGCGGCACAGCGAGCGCGATGGGCGAAATCTAACGCGAAGAAGAAGAAGATAGGTAAGCCAGCTGAACGCCCCTCATCAAAATGGAATGATGTGGGCAATTTGTTTAGTGGGACCTCACTCCATTAGTTCCGCGATTGTCATCACAGTCTGCTTAGGCTTCATACTGCCCGAGTAGACGGTGGCGATCAGTGTCTTCGCAAGGTCTTCGGGGTTCGTTCTGACCTGATCTCGCACCGCATAGTTAATCGTGATGAGAGGCGGGGTCCTAGAACCCGGATAGAGATACTTCATCCCGAGCGCTTCGTCGTCGTTCGTGATCTCAAATGAATCGAATCCGGAAGTGGCAAACCGGGCGCGCAGCCTGTGCCCTCCAGCCCCGTCGAGAAATCCCAACGGAATATCGACACGCAATTTGAAGTCTGTCGCCGCTTGTTCGCCGTCGCTTTCGACACTGACCTGCAGCACGAAAACGTCGTCAAAGCCACCATTCCCGAGAGGGTGTCTTTGCTGCAGTAGGTGCTCGATGATCGCCCTCAAAGACAACTGCTCTTTGATCCGCGACCCGAGTTGCAGTAGTGGTTTCAACTTCCGTTCGAACTGATCGGTAAGACTTCTGCTCTCTGCCTCAATCTCCTTGCGTTCAGCATCCGGAGCGAGATCAGAAACCACCGCTCCGCCCTTGTGGCGCAGATCGAATGGAAGATCTTTGTACTCACCATAATGTTTGTTAAAAACTAAGACAACCCGCGCATCAGTACATGCGTGCAGAGCATACCCGAGTTCGATGGCGACGTTCGGATTGATAAGTGGCTTGCCGTCGTCCGTCTTTCCGACAATGGTTACGTCCGCAACTACAACCTCTGACTTCTCCACTTTTTCGAAGATCGTTCGTACCAAATCTGGACTGCCGGGTGTTCCCTGGATGTCTTGATCGACGTGAAGCTCATTCCGCGAAGGTTCTTCGACATCAGGAGACTGTTTCAGTCTATCAACGGCATTGCGAAGGGCATCTCGTCCGAGATGGCGACCGATCTTTCCGGGTGTGTCGGATTGCCACGACCAAAATATCTTCATCTTCTCTATTCTCACCCAGAGCGCCTAGCAAGCAGCGCTCATAGTCGGGCCATTGCCTCTCGCGGTCCGGTTTTCCGGAAGCACGGTGGGGGCGTAGGTCCACTACCGATGCGGTTCGTTCCGGTTCTGCTAGCAGGTGAAGCTCCTCCAGCTGCGCAGGCGTCATGATGTGGCCGGGATGCGCTTCGAGAATCGAGACCGCCGGAGGATTGAGTAGGTACTTGGTTTTTCAGGTCTCTGTGCCGGCAAGGCGCGTGGCATGGGAGGCTGATTTGTCATTGGCGCCTACTGCGCGCCGGACGCGGCGCGTGAATTTCCTTGAACCGCTCCTTGCCTTCCGGTACTCCGGATACTACTATCCACGCCTGGCGGTTGCCGGGGCTCGTTCCATGGATGGTGAAGGCGGCGGGACGGACGCGGTCGATTTGCTCCTGGCTGCTCCGATCGCCTTCTAACCCATTGATATAGCTTATGTTACAAAATGGCTGGGAAGGCATGAGCGATAGAACTGGTTGCTATCGCTCACAAGATGCCGCAATATGAGTGATAGAAATGGTGGCTATCGCTCATGACCTGGAACTGGCAGCAGCCTGACTGGCCCAGATTCGCCTGGAATCCGTCCCGCCTCGCCGCGGCCGAACAACAGTTCCTCGTTGGGGGAGGGACGCTTGTCGGAGCAATCAAGCATCTTGGCGACGAAGACCGTAATCAGCTGACGGTCGAGGCCATGAGCACGGAAGCGCTGACCACTTCGGAAATCGAAGGCGAGATTCTGGACCGTGCAAGCGTCCAGTCATCCATCCGGAGGCAGCTGGGGCTCACTGCAGACAACCGGCGTGCAGCACCGGCCGAGCGCGGGGTTTCGGAAATGATGGTCAATCTCTACAAGACCTTCGCCGCGCCGCTTTCGGACGACATATTGTTTGAATGGCATCGCATGCTGATGAGCGGCAGGCAAGACCTGAAGGATATCGGCCGCTACCGCACAAGCAGTGAGCCGATGCAGGTTCTCTCCGGCGCGATGGGCTCGCCGAAGATTCGTTTTGAGGCGCCGCCATCAGCGAAGGCTCCCGCGGAAATGAAGCAATTCATTACATGGTTCAACCGAACCGCTCCCGGAGATGCAGAGCCGTTGCCGGCGCTGACAAGGGCAGGGGCCGCTCACCTGTACTTTGAATCGATCCATCCGTTTGAGGATGGCAACGGTCGCATCGGCCGCGCGCTCGCGGAAAAATCCTTGGCTCGGAGCCTAGGGCAGCCGTCCCTTATCGCGCTTGCGGGGACGATCTTAGCGCGGCGCGCGCGCTACTATGCGGCGCTGGAAGCGGCGAACAAAAACAACGAAATCACCGAATGGCTGGCCTGGTTTGCCGGCACGGCAATCGAAGCGCAGCGGCGCACCCTTGCGCTTATCGAATTCCTCATCGACAAGACAAAGCTGCTCGACCGCATCCGCGGAGAGCTCAACGAGAGGCAGGAAAAAGCGCTCCTTCGGATGTTCAAGGAGGGGCCGGAAGGATTCGAGGGCGGCATGAGTGCTGGCAAGTACAGCACCATCACCGGCGCGTCTCCTGCCACAACCACGCGTGACCTCGCTGACCTGACGGAGAAAGATGCGCTCATCAGAGAAGGGGAGCGCAGGCATGCGCGTTACAAACTGAATGTTCCTTTGCGGCACGTGCCGTATATTTCGGTGGGCGAACGCGGTGAGCTGATCGAGGAGTAGGTGGAAGCTGTCTCGAATATTGGAGCCTACAAGAACTCTACGGCTTCCAGCTCTTCGGTGCTGAGCTGATAACGCGGGATCTGATGTCCAACCCGCTGCGAGAGCGTGGCGTACCACGCTGTTTCGAGCCTGGCCTGTAGCTCACGTAGCGTACCACTGCAAGTTGGCCGCTGGCCATTCAGCCAGAAAAAGGCAGGGCCGGGTATACGCGGAGAGGAGACCAAGAGCCGATATGAAAGGGCCGAGACGGCGTGAATGCTCGAATACTGGAGCGAACCGTCGGGTTTGCGCTTCTTCAATATGTTCGCCACCAGCAGCATTAGGTTGTAGGGCTCGAAGTCGGGGTTGCCCTCATTGGCATAATCAAAAGGCCTTGAGCTTCAGGCTTGTTCAGTATCTTTTTTGTTTCCTTAATTTGGGTATTAGCAACACTGATTCGTTGGTTTGAAGCGGGAGGGTCAGCAGCCGCATCCATTCGCGCTGGCACGGCGGCGGCAACCGCAATGTTCTTGGCCCGACCATTTCAGACTACAAAGTCTGTCCGTGTACTGACATCTCGTTATCGAGCGAAATCGTCAGACTTGCGATTTTCCGGGACAACAAAAGAAATCCGCCAAGCTGTGCCGGAAGTTGCAGGCGAGGCTTTGGGCGGATATGTGGGCGGCATGTGCCCTGATCTTCTGGAACCGGCAATCTCGTCCTGGCACAGGGGTCCAGCTCGTAGTTACGCCGCTGGCGGTGGAATAGTAGCGATCAGGAAGGGACTGGAGGCATTCGCGGCGGTGTGTCGCGAGAATGCTGAGAAGTGTAAAGCGATCGATATGATCCAGAGTGGAAGCGTGTTCGTCCCCGCAATTCCTGACCCTCTTTCGCTCCTGCTCTCACCGGTGTTCGAGCTGTTGTGGCGGTTGATGGCGGGCTTCGTGAGCGGGTTCGCTGCAGGCTACGTTTCGCATTTGGCGCTAGACGGAATCATTGGTAAACGTTCAATCCCTATATTGACGAATGGCTTCTGAAGCCGGGCGTGGTTGTTTGCGTGATGGCGTGCGACCGGCAGGCGGGCGAACCTACTTCCCAAGGATCGCCGAACATACCGCAAACAAACGCTCAGCCCGCTCCAGTAGCTCGGTCCAGGTGTTCAAACTCCAAACGGTCGGGGACGCCAAATCTTATCAACGCTTTACACGGAAACCCCATCGGCATCGCGATACACAGAAAATACACGCTCTTTCGGCCGGATCATCCCTACAACCTTGCTCTGCGCGGCCCGCTTGTCGGGGCCGAGAGCTTGGGTGTAGGTGTCCAGCGTCATCCTTGAAGTTGAGTGTCGCAACAACTCCTGCACGACTTTCACATCCTCACCATTGCCCTTGAGAATCGAGGAAAATGTGTGTCGAAAGGTATGCCACGACATCTTCTTTCGGATGCCCAACCTTCGGGCCATCGGCTGGATGTAGTCGCGCATCACCGCGCTCAGCCAGACCGGCTGCTTCCCGCGCTTGGCTCCGGCGCGGTTGGCGTCGGTGGCCCATACATAGTCGGACGGCTTCTTGTAGGGCGTCACCGCGTGCCAGGCCAGCAGTTCACCAGCCACGAACTCGTCGATCGGCATCAGCTTTCTTGAGGTTTCGGTTTTGACCGGGCCCACGTGCTGGTCAACCAGTGATCGAGTGACACTCACATGGAGCTTCTTGAAATCGAAGTCTTCCCACTTCAGCCCAGCCAGTTCGCCTCGGCGCAGCCCGGATGGCATGTCGAGAAACAGCATGGCCCTTTCCCGGACACCAAGAGCGGACAGGAGTAATTGCATCTCTTGGATTTCAAGAATGTCAGGTGTACGTTCTCTCTTTGCAGAAACCCGCACTCCTGAACGCTTTGTTGGACCAGTGATGGGGTTCCGCTCCGTCAGTTCCCACCGGATCGCATGGTTGAAGATACTGCTCATTGCGTCGCGAATCTTTTCTCTCGTTCCGCCGGCAAGAGGTTTGAGCTTGCCGAACTTTGTTGTGACAAGTGTCTTGAGCCATTGCTCAACCGCGACGGTCTTGATGGCCCGCAATTCCAGCCTCCCCCAGTGGGGAACAACCCACCGGTTCAGAAGCTGCGTCTTCCTGGAGCGGGTAGAGTACGCTTTGCCTTCCGCACCACAGTCGGAAAGTTCGTGGACGGTGTAATGCTCCACAGCCTTCGCCATGGTGATCGAAGTCAACTCCGTAGGGCCATCAGTGTTAATGTTTACTCGCAGTCGGGTCAGTGCCTGGTGCAGTTTCTTGCTCTTTGGCGGATATACATCCACTGTTCCGATGACCTTGTTTCGCTCCCGCAACGTTCCGTCAGTGCTACGTTCGCGCCAGCGAAAGAGCCATCTTTCCACTCCATCCTTTCTCCTGATCGTCGTCAGACAGCCATTTCGGAA
>Ga0210409_10007425_pt1 | contig 11288 bp, 9 predicted proteins | sample IncBWH17MmetaG_FD_161649 | JGI IMG/M metagenome (GOLD analysis project Ga0210409, IMG submission 161649) | Forest soil microbial communities from Barre Woods Harvard Forest LTER site, Petersham, Massachusetts, United States - Inc-BW-H-17-M | ecosystem: Environmental > Terrestrial > Soil >...
GGCCGCGGTGTAGAAGAGGTCGGCGCCGAGGACGAGGACCACGTTCATCGGAATCATGCCGGCGAGCGACCACGCGAGGTAGCGGCCGAACGTGATCGCGGTGAGCCCGAAGCCGTAGTTGACGACCGCGAAGGGGGCGAGCGGCAGGATGCGCAGGACCGGGATCACCACCCAGTCGTGCGCCTCGAGCAGCGCGGAGAGGCGGGCGAAGCCCGGGGTCCCGGCCAGGCGCGCCACGAAAGCGTCGCGCGCGAGATAGCGCGCGATCAGGAACGCGGCCGCGGCGGAGCCCCCGCTCGCCACGATCATCACCGCCACCGCGGGCCACGGCCCGAAGAGAAACGGCGAGAGCAGGGTGAACGGCATGCCCGGCACCCCGAGGAGGGTGGCCACCACGTACACCACGACGAACGCCCCCGGCGCCAGCGCGCCGAGTGGCTCGACCCAGGTCCGGGCGGCCTCCAGGTAGGCGGCCACGTCCACCGTGCGGGCCACCACCACGAGCGCGAGGAGCAGCGCGCCCGCCCCGGCCAGGGGCCATCCGCGGGGGCGGCGCGCCGCGACGGGGCGCCGCCCCCCCGCGGGCTGCCGCGCGAGGAGGAGAGGCACGGGAGGCCTCGTGTCAGGCCTCGGCCTCGCCGAGGGCATCGGCGCCCACCGGTCGGCTCGCCGCCTCGTCGATGGCGGCCGTCCAGATCGACGCCTCGTTCTCGGTCATGCTGCCGTGCGGGAGGAGCCGCGCGTCCTCGTAGCCCCAGAGCTGGACGTCCACCAGGTACTGGGCGCGCGAGGTCATCGGCCCGCGACAGACCCGCCGGGCGGGCGCGTGCCCCATCTCCTCCTCGAGGAGCTGCAGACAGCGGCGCATCAGGGGCTCGGGCACGCGGGTGCGCTCGGACGGATAGATGAAGCCGAAGAGCACGAGGTGGCTCAGGAGCACGCGCCAGTGCCGGCCGAAGCGCCGGGCCAGCCGGCCCCAGTCGAGGGCCTCCGCGCGCGCATGGATGAGGTGGGCGATGTCGGCGCCGTCGTAGCGCTCGCGCTCCATGACGAAGGCCTTCGACCAGATCGTCTCCTCGGCCGGGCAGAGCACGACCGGCTGCCCCATCACGGTCGACGGCACCGCGTGACGGAACCAGTCGTCGTCCACCGCGCACACCCCGTTGCCGGAGTTGAAGATGACGTCGATGTGGTCGTGCTCCGACCGCTTGATCTTGGCGAGCCAGTGCGGGAACGTCACCTCGGAGGCGTAGCCGAGGCGCTCCTCCACGAGGGCCAGCGCGGCGGGCACGTCGCGCTCGCGCATGAAGAGGTCGAGGTCCTTCACCGAGCGGCCGATCCCGAGGTAGCACTCGAGCGCGTGCCCGCCGCCCACCAGGAACTCGACGCCGCCCGCGTTCAGCTCCGCGAGCACGCGGCGGTAGAAGCGGGCGGTGACCGCGGACGGCTCGTCCGCTCGGGCCCGGACCCGGCCCGGCGCCGCCGGCGACACCGCGGGGCTCATGCCGACACCGGCCGCGCCGGCACGGTGGGCTCACCGGGGCGCGCGAGGGTGGCGCTCGGCCGCGCGTCGGCGGCGACGGTCTCGGGCGCCTCCGCCCGCGGCACCTCCACCACCCGGAACGGCGGCCGGTCCGGGTCCAGCCGGCGCAGGAGCGGCAGCGCGACATTGTAGACCGGCACCCCGGTCGAAGTGGCGCCCTCCGGCTGCCCGCGATGGGCGTGACCGTGGAACACCACGCTCGGCCGGTAGCGGTTGAGCGGCTCCTCGAGACGGCTCGAGCCGAGGAACGGGAAGATCTCGGTCGGCTCCTCGCCCACCGTCGCGGCGATCGGCGCGTAGTGCAGCACCGCCACGCGGCCCGGCGTGCGCAGCCGCGCGAGCGCCGACTCGAGCTTGAGCGCCTCGTCGAGCGCGGCCTTCACGAAGGCCTTGATCGGCTCCTCGCCCCACGCCTGCAGCGCGCGCTCGCCGAAGCCGCCCGCGAAGCCCTTCACCCCCGCGAAGCCCACCCCGAGCACCTCGGTCGCGGTGCCGTCGAGCATGCTGACGCCCGCCGCGTCGGCGAGGATCTGCGTCACCTCGGCCGCCGCGTTGGACTCGAAGTCGTGGTTGCCGAGCACCGCGAGCTTCGGCAGCTTGGCGGCGGCGAGCTCCTTGACGAGCACGCGCGCTTCCTCGGCCGTGCCGTAGTCGGTGAGGTCGCCGCACAGGACGAGCACGTCCGCGGCCTCCGCGATCCGGGCGAACAGCGCCTGGAACGCGCCTTCCGAGGTACGCGTGCAATGGAGATCTCCAACCGCGGCGACGCGGATCGACTGGGGCATAGGGTCAGTGGAGGGTGCAACCGCCATGCCCGGCGCAACGTCGCCTCGGCTCGGCGATATTCGGATCCCGCGTCCCGGCGATCGAGCGCGACGGAACGTCTTACCGGGTACTTTCGCCTCGCACGGGGATGCGCGCGGAGGGGCCGCGCGTGAACCCGCGCACATGCGCCGCGCGTCGATGGCAGCGCGCTTGCACTTTCATCGGATCATGCGATGCCTCGCGGGTCGGCGACCGCTCGCTCATCTCGTCGGTCGCCGGCTCGGCGCGGTCGCGGTGGGCCTCGCCGCGCTGCTCGGGGTCGGGGTCGCGAGCGCGCCCGCGGCCCCGATCGCGGTGCGCTACACCGAAGGCGTCACCCACGGCTTCTTGGTGCTGCGCGCGGCGGGCGGCGAGGTCCTCGCCGAGGGCGACCTGCTGCAGACCGCGCGGCCGGAGGGCGTGGAGTCGCGCCTCCTGTTCCGCTTCCGCGACGGCTCGCTCTACGACGAGACGGCGGTCTTCACTCAGCAGAAGGTCTTCGCGCTCCAGAGCTATCGCCTCATCCAGCGCGGACCCACATTCCCCGAGGAGATGGAGGTCACCCTCACGCGGGAGCGCGGCGTCTACCAGGTGCGATCCCGCAAGCCAGGCGCGGAGGCCCTAACGGTGTCGGGCGAGGTGGAGCTGCCGCCCGACACCTACAACGGCATGATGACCACGCTGCTGAAGAACGTCGCCAAGGGCGCGGTGGAGACGGTCCACGTGCTCGTCTTCACCCCGAAGCCGTTGCTCGTGCAGCTCGAGCTGGCCCCGGTGGGCGAGGACCCGATCGTCATCGCCGGCGAGCGGCGACTCCAGGCCACCCACTACGTCATGACGCCGAAGCTCGGGGTGGTGCGCGGGGCGGCCGCCAAGCTGCTCGGCAAGACTCCGCCCCCCTATCACTGCTGGGTGGTCACCACCGGCGCGCCCGCCTTCGTGGCCATCGACGCGCCGCTCTACACCGGCGGTCCCATCTGGCGCGTCGAGACGGTGAGTCCGCGCGGGCCGGCCCGCCCCGCGGCGGCCCGCTGAGCCGGGCCGGTCAGTGAACGCGCGCCCGCGCTCAGCTGCCGCGGCGCGGGCCCGCGAGGTCGACCGCGATCTCGATGAGGCGGGCCGGGTCCACCGGCTTGGAGAGATGCGCGTCGAAGCCGGCCACCCGCGCCCGGCGCGAATCCTCCTCGCTGGCGTAGGCGGTGAGGGCGATCGCGGGCAGGCGGCGGGCCCCGTCCTCCATCGCCCGGAGCCGCCGCACCATCACGTAGCCGTCCTCGATCGGCATGCCGATGTCGCTGATGACCAAATCGGGCCGCTCCTCGCGAACCGCGTCGAGCGCGGCGGCGGCGGAGTCGGCGATGCGCACGCGGGCGCCGCCGCGCTCGAGCATGAAGCGCATGACCTCGCGGGCGTCGGCCTCGTCGTCGACCACCAGGATGTGCAGCCCGGTCAGGCTCGGCCCCGCGGGCGCGTCGCTGATGACCGCGACCGGCGCGCGCTCGGCGGGCATCCGCACCGCGGAGGCCACCGGCAGCCGCACCGTGAAGGTGGACCCGCGCCCCTCGCCCTCGCTGGCGACCGACACGGCGCCGCCGTGCAGCTCGACCAGATGCCGGACGATGGCGAGGCCGAGCCCGAGGCCGCCGTAGGCGCGGTTGGTGCTGCTCTCCGCCTGGCGGAAGCGCTCGAACACGTGCGGGAGGAACTCAGGCTTGATGCCGGCGCCGGTGTCGGCCACCGTGATCAGCACCTCGTCCGCGCCGCCGGTCACCGTCACCATGACGCGCCCGCCGCGCGGGGTGAACTTGATGCCGTTGGAGAGCAGGTTCCACAGCACCTGCTGGAGACGATCGGGATCGCCCAGCACCACCGGAATGTCCGGATCGATCCGCGCCTCGAGGGCCACCGCCTTGGCGAGCGCGGCCGCCTCCACCGCCTCGATCGCGGACCGGATCACCGCGGGCAGGCGCACCGGCCGCGCCTGCAGGCGCAGCTTGCCGGTGACGATGCGGGAGACGTCGAGGAGGTCCTCGATGAGCTGGCCGAGGGTCTTGGTGCTCCGCTCGATGGCGTCGAGGGCGCGCTCCGCGCTCGCGGGGTCGAGGTTGGGCGAGCGGAGCAGGTAGGCCCAGTTGAGCAGGGGCTGCAGCGGGCTGCGCAGCTCGTGGGAGATGGTGGCGAGGAACTCGTCCTTCATGCGGCTCGCGCCCTCCGCCTCCGCCCGCATCTGGTACTCGTGCGCGAGCAGCCGCATGTTGTGGATCGCGATGCTCGCGTACTCCGCGAGCAGGCGCAGGATCGTCTCGCTGCGATCGGGGAAGGACCGCGGCGTGCGCCGGTGCACGTAGAGCAGCCCCTCCACCCGTCCCTCCACCATGATCGGCACGATCAGGGTGGCCACGAGGCCCTCGCTCTCGATGAGCGGCTCCTGATCCCGGGCGATCCGGCTGTCCCGGCCGATGTCGTCGGAGCGGAACGGCTCGCCGGAGCGCAGCACCAGCCCGCCCGCGCCGCGGCCCGGCTCGATGACGAGGCGGTCCTGGGGGCCACGATACTCGCCGGCCCGATTGCGCATGACCACCTCGCCGCTGTCGGTCTCGCGCAGGGCCACGCTGGTGAGATCGCACCCGCACAGCTCCTTGGCCCCGTCGACCACCCGCTGGAGCACGGTGCCCACGTCGTGGGCCGCGTTGATCGAGCGGGCCAGCTCGGCGAGCACCTCCGCCTCCCGCCGGCGCCGGCCCGCCTCCACGAAGAGCGCCGCGTTGTCGACCGCGACCGCGGCCTGCACGGCGAGCCCCTCGAACGCGACGAGGTCCTCGCGCGAGAAGGGAGGGGCCGCGGCGCGCCGGGCGAGCACCAGCACCCCGAGCAGGCGGCCGCGGCTCACGAGCGGCACCGCCATCGCGTGACGGACCCCGAGCCGCACCACCGCGGGCAGCGCGTAGGGCGAGTCGGGATAGTCGTTGCCGAGCAGGCCGTGCCGGGCCGCCGCGCAGCTCGTCACCAGGCCGCCCGCGGCCGGCACCGGCGCTTCCTCCGCCGGCTCACTGCGGCTCCAGGCGCGGCTGCCGAAGACGTCGCTGTCCTCGTCGACCAGGTAGGCGAAGCAGCCGCCCGAGAAGAGCCGTCCCGCGCGCTCGATGATCAGGTGCAGCAGCCGGTCCAGGTCGAGCTCCGCGCTCAGGTCGCGCTGCACCGCCGCGAGGTCCTCGAGGTGCGCGCGCCGCGCGGCCTCGAGCGCGAAGAGGCGCGCGTTCTCGAGCGCGATGGCGGCCTGGTTGGCGAAGTCCTGCAGCCGGCGGATCTCCTCCGCGCCGAAGGCCCGGCCGGTGACGTCGCCGACCGCGAGCACCCCGGTCACCCGCCCGCCGATGGCGAGCGGCACCGCGAGGACCGAGCCGTGCCCCGACTTCTCGACCAGCGCCCGCGTCTCCGCGTTGAGCACCACGCGGGGATCGGCCAGGACGTCCGGCGTGGCCACCGGGCCGCCCTCGCGCACCGCGAGCCCCGCCACCGCCTCGTCGACCGGGATCGCGGTGCCGGGGGCGAAGGCGTCGCTGGAGCCGGCGGCGGCCACCGCCACCAGCCGCGAGGAGGCCGCGTCCAGCCCCCACAGGACCGAGACGCTGCCGCCCAGCAGGGTGCGGATGCCCTCCACGATGTGCCGGCCCACGCTCGCGCTGTCGAGGGACTGCACCAGGGCCTGGCCGACCGCGGAGAGCGCGGCCGCGTCCCGGCGCGCGGCCTGCTCGCGCGCGATCACCGCGGCCTGGTCCCGCTCGATGCTGCGCCGCTCGGTGAGGTCGCGGAGCACGAGCACCGCCCCCGTGACCTGGCCGCGCGGGTCGCGCACCGGAGCGCCGCTCTCGTCGATGGCGCGCTCGGAGCCGTCGCGCCGCACCAGCACGGTTCCCGGCCGCTCGGGCAGGCCGCCGTCGCGGATCACCCGCATCGCCGGGCTCTCCACCGGGGCGCGCGTGGTCTCGTCGACCAGGGGGCAGACCTCGGTCAGGACGCGCCCGCGAGCCTCGCCGGCGGGCCAGCCGGTGAGACGCTCGGCGGCCGCGTTCATGAAGGTGACGCGCCCGGCCTCGTCCGCGACCACCACCGCGTCGCCGATGCTGGCGAGGGTGACCGCCAGCTCCTCGGCCTGCCCGCGCGTCCGATCCTCGGCGCGTCGGCGGCCCGCCGCCGCCACGCAGATGGCCGTCGCCATCACCAGGAAGAGCAGCGTGCGCACGACGTCGTCGCCGTACGGGGGCTCGACGAACGCGAGCTGGGCCACCGCCGCGAGCCCGGTGGCGACGAGACCGGGGCCCGACCCGCCGTACCAGGCGCTCAGGACGACGGCGGCCAGGAAGAGGAAGAGCTGCGAGCGCTCACTCAGTGGCAGCGCGAGCGCCGTGCAGGCGAGGGCGATGGCCACCGCCAGGACAGCGGCGGCGTAGCGCATCAGGAGTTTCGCCGGGTACGTACCAGAGTCAGACACACCGAGGTGGGCCGTATCATACCTCCGCGCGGCCTGAGAGTGGTTGGTGCAGCAATCGAGGTGCCGGAGGGGACGCTGATCCAACCGATTGATTTGGCGGCGGGAATGCGAATCGCCGGCGGTGGCGACGGAGCTAGTCGGGTAACCCTGACCCGGTAAGGTCGACACCCCGGCGCCCGGCGGCCGGGAGGAACAGGATGGGAACGATGCGCGATGTGGCCTGGCTGATCGTCGCGGTGGTGGTGGGTATCCTCGCCGCGTGGGGCTGGCTCGCCCGCGAGCGGTGGATCATGCGCCGCCGCCGTTGAGCGGGCGCCCCTTGCGCGCCTACTTGCCGCTCCGGTAGCCTACCCGCGGCGTCGCGACATCCACGGCGGACGTCGCGAGTCGGCGGGACATCCTGGACGGACGAGGAGGGCACATGGGCGCGGAGCGGGCGAGGATCGGCATCATCGGCGCGGGCGCGATCGGCTGTGTGGTGGGCGGGCTGCTCGCGCGGGCCGGGCACGACGTGATCCTGGTCGATCCGTGGCCCGAGCACGTGGAGCAGATCAAGGCGGTGGGCCTGCGCCTGTCCGGCAGCTGCGGCGAGCACGTGGTCCCGATCCCCGCGCTCCACCTGCACGAGCTGGCCACGGTGCGCGTCCCGTTCGAGCTCGTCTTCGTGGCGGTGAAGTCCTACGACACCGAGTGGGCCACCCAGCTCGCGCTGGACCATCTGCGTCGGCCCGACGGCGTCGTCGTCGACTTCCAGAACGGCATCAACGACCACCGGGTGGCTCACGTGGCCGGGCGCGAGCGCACCCTCGGCTGCGTGATCCTGATCAGCGCCGGCATGTACGAGGCGGCCCACGCCATCCGCACCGACCGGGGCAGCGCCGCGTTCAAGATCGGCGAGCACGACGGCAGCGACTCGCCGCGCGCGCGGCGGCTGGCTGCGATCATGAGCGACGTGGCGCCCGCGGTGGTGACCACGAACCTCTGGGGCGAGCGGTGGTCGAAGCTCGCGCTCAACTGCATGCTGAACCCGCTCGCCGGGCTGAGCGGCCTCGGCACCGCCGAGGTGCGATCGGAGCCGCTCACCCGCCGCCTCGCCGCCCACCTCGGCGCCGAGGTGGTGCGGGTGGGCACCGCGCTCGGCCACCGCATCGAGCCCATCCTGGGCATTCCGGCCGAGCGCTTCGCGGACGCCGCCGACGGAGGGGCCATCGACGTCCTCGGCAAGGAGATCGCGGCCGACGCGGGCAGCCGGAGCGGGGGCCGGCCGTCCATGCTGCAGGACGTGATGAAGGGACGGCGCACCGAGATCGACTACCTGAACGGCTTCGTGGCCGCCGAGGGGCGCGCGGTCGGCGTCGCCACGCCGTTCAACGACGCGGTGGTCGACGCCTTCCACGCCTACCCGGTGGGCGCGCTCACCCCGTCGGCCCGCAACCTCGACTCGCTCGTTCGCCTGCTCGGGTAGCGCCGGCCTCGCGCGTGGAGGTCCTGGTGGTGCTCGCGGTCGGTCTGGCCGCCGGCACCATCAGCGGCATCGTCGGCTTCGGGTCGTCGATCATGCTGATGCCGGTGCTGGTGATCGCCTACGGCCCGCTCCACGCGGTGCCGATCATGGCGATCGCGGCGATCCTGGCCAACCTCTCGCGGGTGATCATCTGGTGGCGCGAGGTGGACTGGCGCGCGGTCGCGGCCTACTCGGTCACCGGGGTACCCGCGGCGGCGCTGGGGGCGCGCACCCTGCTGGCCCTCCCCCCGCGCCTGATCGAGGGCGCGCTCGGCCTCTTCTTCCTCGGCATGATCCCGGCGCGACGCTGGCTCGCCTCGCGAGGGATCGGCCTGCGGCCGCGGCACCTGCTGGTGATCGGAGCGGTGGTGGGCTTCCTCACCGGCATCGTGGTGACCACCGGGCCGATCACCGCGCCGATCTTCCTCTCCTACGGGCTCGTGAAGGGTGCGTTCATCGCCACCGAGGCCGCCGGCTCGCTCGCGGTCTACCTGAGCAAGGCCGCGGTGTTCCGTCGCTTCGGCGCGCTGCCGCTGCCGGTGATCGTGCAGGGCCTCATCGCGGGCACCTCGCTGATGGCGGGCGCCTGGATCGCCAAGCGCTTCGTCCTCCGCCTGCATCCCGACCGCTTCCGCTTGCTGATGGACGGCCTCATGCTCCTCTCCGGCCTCACCATGCTCTACACCGCCCTGCGGTAGATGGCGGTCAGCGAATCTCCGCGTTGTGCTCGCCCAAGCGTGGGGGGGCGCGGCGGATCGGGGGGCGCTGGCCGTCGAAGGAGATGGGCAGCGAGACCACGTCGTAGTCGTCGCCGGGCAAGCGCTGAATGATGCCGATGGCGTCGGCCTGCGGCTGGGCCACCGCCTCGGGCAGGCTGTGGATCGGGCCGCAGGGCACCCCACCCGCCTCCAGCAGATCGATCCACTCGCCCTTGGTGCGGGTGAGGAAGATCGCCTCCAGCAGGGCGAGCAGCGCGGGCTTGTGGGCCACGCGCGCCGCGTTGGTGGCGAAGCGCTCCTCCTTCGCCCACTCCGGGTGGCCCACCACCGTGGCGAGCTTGGCGAAGAGGCGATCGTTACCCGCGGCCACGATGATGGTGCCGGTCTTGGTCTCGAAGCCCTGGAACGGCACCACGCGCTGGCTGCCGGTGCGATGGCGCTCCGGCACCTCGCCGGAGGCGCGGAAGCTCGCGAAGTGGCCCTTGAGCCACGCGAGCCCGGTCTCGTAAAGCGAGGCGTCCACCACGCAGCCGCGTCCGGTGCGCTGCCGCTGCACGAGCCCGGCGAGCGCGCCCATCGCGGTCCACATGCCGGTGCCGTAGTCGAGGATCGACGTGCCGATGCGAGTGGGCGGGCCGCCCTCGTCTCCGTTCATCATCATGAGGCCCGAGAAGGCCTGCACCATCGGCTCGAAGCCGGGCTTGAGCCTGAGCGGGCCGGTGCTCCCGAACGCCCACACCGAGCAGTAGACGAGCCGCGGGTGGCGCGCGAGCAACACCTGGGGCCCGAGCCCGAGCTCCTCCAGCGAGCCCGGCCGCAGGTTCTGGACCAGCACGTCGGCCCCGCCGAGATAGTCCATGAGCCACGCGACCGCCTGCGGATCCTTGAGGTCGAGCGTGATCCCGCGCTTGTTGGCGTTCACCGCGAGGAAGCCCGGGGAGACGCCCTTCCAGAACGGCGGGCCCCACTTGCGCGCGTCGTCGCCCTCGGGCCGCTCCACCTTCACCACGTCGGCGCCCATGTGGGCGAGGATCTCGGCGGCCATGGGGCCGGCGAGGTTCTGCGCGATCTCAACGACGCGAATGCCCTCGAGCGGCAGCACCGGGGCCGCGCTCACGCCCGCGCCGCCGCGATCGGGTCGAGCATGACCGGCTCGAAGCGGTGGCTCGCCCCGTCGCGCACGATGCGGCCCGGATGCGGGAAGTGGGCCGCGAGCACCAGGTCGCCGGAGGCGGCGTGCCGCTCCACGAAGGCCTTGCGCGTCACCGCGGCCTGGCGCCCGTCGTAGCAGAAGATGCTGCTCCACTGCGGCTCCGCCACCTGCACCACCCGGTGCATGAGGTCGCCCGAGAAGACCGCGTCGCCCGCGCTCGTGTGCACCCGCACCGCGGCGTGCCCCGGGGTGTGCCCCACCCACGGCTCGTACGCGAGCCACGGGTCGATCTGATGCGTGCTGCTCACCATGACCGCTTGCCCCGCCTCCACCACCGGCACCACGCTGTCCGCGATGCAGCCCGACTTCTCGCGGCCGGCCTGCTCCTCGTACTTCCAGAACTCCCACTCCTCGCCCGGAAAGACGTACTTGGCGCGCGGGAACGTGGGCACCCAGCGGCCGTTCACGAGCCGCGTGTTCCAGCCCACGTGGTCGACGTGGAGATGGGTGCACAGGACCAGGTCCACCTGCTCGGGGGTGACCCCGGCCGCGCGCAGGTCGTCGAGGAAGCTGCCGCTCCGCCGGTTCCAGAGCGCGTTGTCGCCGCGCTCCTTGTCGTTGCCGACCCCGGTGTCGACCAGCACCGTGTGCTCGGGCGTGCGCACGATCCAGGTCTGGATTCGCGAGCCCATGTCCCCGGTCACCTCGTCGAAGAAGTGCGGCTTGAGCCAGCGATGGTGCGAGGTGATCCGCCCCGCGTCCGACTCGGGCAGCATCTGGGCGGTGGGAAACGACGAGCGGCCGATCTCGACAATTCGAGAGATGCTGATGTCACCGAGCGTGAAGGTGTGCATGCGCTCTCCTAGCGTCCCGCCATGTGGGGCCAGAGCGCGTCCGCCCCACGGGCGGCCACCTCCCGGCCGAGCGCCACCGACCAGTGGCTCTCCGCGCCGAACTCGGCCCGCCAGGACCACAGCCGTCGCGTCACGAAGTGCAGCGAGTGCTCGTAGGTGAAGCCGATGGCGCCGTGCGCCTGGTGGGCGATCCCCGCCCCCAGGCCGGCGGCCTCGCCG
>Ga0210409_10007429_pt1 | contig 11287 bp, 14 predicted proteins | sample IncBWH17MmetaG_FD_161649 | JGI IMG/M metagenome (GOLD analysis project Ga0210409, IMG submission 161649) | Forest soil microbial communities from Barre Woods Harvard Forest LTER site, Petersham, Massachusetts, United States - Inc-BW-H-17-M | ecosystem: Environmental > Terrestrial > Soil >...
GCCTGCCTCACTAGCACCGCAATCGGTCTCTTGGCTCAAACTCGAGGAGAAAGGGGCCTTCGAAGCCGCATACGACGCCGCGTCGAGCGCAGGGCTGGCCTCTATTCTTCGGTCGTCGTCAGCCGACGACCTGCTCCGCCTTGCTCAGGTGGCTCGCCTCTCCGGACATCGCGACACGGAGCGCGACGCGCTCACGGCCTGCCGCCATCGCTATCCAGGATCCGAGCGCGCAGCGGTCGCGGCCTACGAGCTGGGTCAGTCGTCACCGCCCAACGAGGCTTCGGGCTGGTTCGATACCTATCTTCGTGAACAGCCGAACGGATCGCTGTCGCGCGAAGCCATGGGGCGGCTCATCGAGGCGCGTGCCGCGTCGGGGGATGACCGGGGCGCGCGCGATGCGGCTACGCGTTACCTCGCCCGCTACCCGGGCGGCCCCCACGTCCTGTTGGCGCGCCGTGTCCTCTCCGGAGCGCGTGACTGATGCGGGGGGCACACCTCTGCATCGCCATAGCAATTCCCACTGCCTCGCTCGTCAGCGTCTTGCCGGTTCGCGCTCAGAGCGGTGCGACGCTGGTCGCGATTGTCACGACCGAACCAAACGCATCGCTGACCCGGCGTGTACGCGCCGAGCTGCAGGGTCTCGGCCTCGATGTCATCGTGCTCAAGCCGCCGGAAGAGGGTTCGGCCATGCGAGCGCCCCTCGAGCTCGCGGCTCGCAGCGTGGGCGCGATCGGCGCCGTGCGCCTGGTTCCTTCGGGAGAAGGCAAGGTCGAAGTGTGGGTCGCGGATCGCGTGACGGGGAAGGCCCTTGTGCGCGAGCTGGCTGTTCCTCCGAGTGGGGCGTCGGATGCGGCGCTTGCCGTCGGCAGCGTCGAGCTCTTGCGAGCGAGCCTCATGGAGCTGCACTCGGGCGAGCCCCCACACGGGGACGTGCCCGTCAACGAGAAGGTCCGGGCGCTCGCTCTGCCGGCGCAATCGCAGCCGAAGGTCGCGCGGCTGGGGATTGCCGTGGGAGCGGGTGCCGAACTGGGCGTGCGCGGGCTCGGTCTTTCGGCCGACGCCGACATCGGCTTGTGGCTGCGAATCGCTTCGCGCACGGCCGCGCGACTCATAGGGTACACGTCGCTGTCTCCCGCTCACGTGGTCACGGGAGCCGGCGCGGTCGATGTCACTTCGCAACTCGTCGGCGCAATGGCCAGCTATACGTTCACCGATGCATCGAGCGAGTGGGCGCCGAGTGCCTCGATAGGGATCGCGTTGGCTCACGTCACGACGACCGGAACGGCGGTCCCACCGTTCATAAGTGCCTCCGAGGCCGCGTGGGCGGCCGCCCCGCTCGCCGATTTGGGGCTGGGCTGGTCCTTCGCGCCGGAGCTCCGGATTCGGGCCGACGGTCTTGGACTCTTTGCTGTCCCGCCGATCCGGATACGGACGCCGGCCCGCGAGGTGGGCTGGTGGGGAGGCCCTGGCGTGATTCTCTCGCTTGGTGTCGAAGTGCTTTGGGCGCCCTAGTCGTCCGTTTCACGGACTCAGGTGAGCGATCACAAACGTGAACAGGTTTCTGGCCGGCGCGCGACCAAGGAGAATGGCCCGTCGACCGCATGCAAGTTGGTTCGCGCTGAGCCTCTTGGGGGCTGCATGCTCCTCCGCTACCCCCGCAGACAACGGCGGCCACTTCGATGGCTCCGCAAGCTCTCTCGGCGACAGCGGTCAGCCCGTGCGCCCCGGCGACGATGGCGGGACGCTCGGTGATTCCGCAATGGACTCAGGCGCCGTGCTGCCGGCCTCCGCCTCGGACGCAAGCGCGCAGGGCGCAGGGAGTGCGAGCGATGGCGCCGCGCCCTCGGGGTTTTGGGATTCGACCAACATCCCGCCCGCACAAAACGTCATGATGTTCAAGTTCCTCAACCGGACGAACGGCAAGTTCGCCGACAGCGAGGTGTATTGGAGTTTCAAGCACGGCACCGTCGTCGAAGTTCACTCGATCGCCGATCAGCCCACCTACGACATGCCGGCCAACGCTTCCGGGCGACTCTATGTTTACTTGTGCGCCGCCTCGGATGCGAGCTGCGCGAGCGACCCGACGAAGAGCAAGTATTTCGACTTCATCGAGCACACGATCGGGGCGCACCAATACAACGGCAACACCACTCGTGTGGATGCGTTTGGAATCAAGATCGCCATGCGTTTGCACTGCTCCGATGGGTACGACGTCGCCGTCGGCGAGGACTACGAGACATTCCAGGAGGACCGCGCCGTCACGTTCCAGAAGTTCATCGACTCGGTTCCAAGTGAGTTCAAGCCGCTGGCTCAACCGCCCAACGCGCCTTATCGCATCGTCCAGCCGGGGGCCGGCGGCTTCGGCCAGGGCGGTGCAAACGCGAATTACTACAACTCATTCGTCGACGCGCTGTGGACCGCCAACGGCCTCACCATCGCCAAGCCCGGCCCGAACGCGAGCGGTCTCGGTGCTGATCCGGATGTCTCTGCAGCGATTTACCGGCACGTCGGCGCTGTCGCAGGGACGTTCAGCGCGGCGGGGAAGCTCCTCGACCAGAAGCTCTGGACCGATAGCAGCCGCTTTTACGCTGCCGCGCCGGCCGACTACTATGCGCTGTTTTGGCACGCCCACGCGCTGAACGGAAAGGCATACGGCTTTCCTTACGACGACGTTGGCGGATACTCGAGCTACATCTCGCACGCGAACCCGCAGTATTTGCTCGTCGCGATCGGGTGGTAGTGACCTGAGTCCGTCCGTCATTCCCTTACGAATTACGAACTCAGGTCATTACCTCAGCGCGCGCACCCGCCGTCCTTTGTGCGCTTCAGACCGGCGCGGCATTCCATGCATTGCCCGGTTGTCTCGTCGCGGAAGGCCGCTCCACCCGCGATCTTCGGGCATGGCGGGTAAACGCAGTGGCCGGTCGCGTCGGCGGTTTTCCCCTTTTCCCGGCAAATGCACGTCCCCATCACGACGTCGCCATCGACGCACGGCGGTGCCGGCTCGGCGGAAGCAGCTGGCGCGGGCCCAACGGCTTGGGGCGCCGGAGCGACGGGGGTTGCATTGGCTGGCGCCGTGGCCGAGGGCGCCGACGGATCTGCGGCTGCCGTCGGGGCGACGGCTTGAGCGGGCTGGCCGACATTCGGCGCGGGCGCCACCCCAGCCGCCCCGCAGGCGCAAACGCAAGCGTAAGCCAGAAGGAAAGCCGCACACATAGACGTTGCACGCACGAAGGCGACTGGAAGATGAGACTGCATCATCGGGCTACTCTAGCGGGACCTGAGGGGCGGCTCACACCTGCTTGAGCATCGTCGCGGCGTCGCTGACTTCGAACTTGCCCGGCGATTCGACGTTCACGGTCTTCACCACGCCGTCGACGACGAGCATCGAGAAGCGCCGACACCGCGGCCCCATGCCACCCCCACTCAGGTCGACGTCGAGGCCCAGCTTCTTTGCGAACTCCGCGTTCCCATCGCCGAGCATTCGAATCCGTCCGGCCACCTTCTGGTCGCGGCCCCACGCCGCCATCACGTACGCGTCGTTCACGCTCACGCAGACGATTTCGTCGACGCCGTTCGCCTTGAGGGCTGAATGCTGCTCGAGGTAGCCGGGAACGTGCTTGCCCGAGCACGTGGGCGTGAACGCGCCAGGCAGACCGAAGACGACGATCTTCCTTCCTTTGGTGAGCGGTCCCAAGTTCACGGTCTCGGGAGAGGTCGGGCAATGCGACGACTCGTCGTAGCCCGTGGACTCGCGCAGCGTCGCATCCGGGAGAACGTCACCTGGTTTGATCATTGGGCACCTCCGGCCACTTGGAGGGTGCATAGCGCCCTCGCCGTGCGACGCCAAGTCCGCTACACCCGGCCACTATGACGACGTTCTGCTGTGCCCGGCTCACCGCTGCCCTCTCTCTTACCTTGCTGGCATTCCTCGGAGCGCCGGCTTGCAACAGGACCAAGACCAACGCCTTGGCCTCGGCCGATGCGGGGCGCGACGGCGGCGCGCGGGCGGCGGCCGCTGCTACCGGGCTGCCGGCGCCTCCGGACGTCTCTGCGCCACCGGCCGATGCGATCAAGACCGACAGCGGCCTCGCCAGCAAGATGCTCGCGGCGGGCACCGGCGCCGATCATCCCGGCCCGAACGACGCCGTGAAGGTGAACTACACGGGCTGGACCACCGACGGAAAGATGTTCGACAGCTCCATCGCGCCGCTTCAACCGGGGCGCAAGGCGGAGCCAATCAACATGTCTCTCGGACGCGTGATTCCGGGTTGGGCCGAGGGAGTGCAGCTCATGGTCGTGGGCGAGAAGAGACGCCTCTGGATCCCACAGGAACTCGCCTATAACGGCAAGCCAGGCGCACCGGCGGGAATGCTCGTGTTCGACATCGAGCTACTCGACTTCACGCCGGGTCCGAAGTCGCCTGCAGACGTGGCCGCGGCTCCCGCCGACGCGCAGAAGACCAAAAGCGGATTGGCGAGCAAGGTCACGCAGCCAGGCACGGGCACCGCGCACCCGCAGGCGAACGACGCGGTGCGCGTGAACTACTCCATTTGGCAGACAGACGGGAAGCTTCTCGACGCTTCGAAGGACAAGCCGGCCGTGCGTCCGGTGACGGGCCTCTCCGACGGATGGGCGGAGGGATTGCGGCAGATGGTCGTAGGCGAAAAACGTACGCTCTGGGTGCCGGCCGCATTGGCGTTCCCGCAACGCCCGGGAGTGACGACCACGGATGTGACGATGGTGGTCGAGTTGCTCGAGATCCTTCCAGGACCGAAGACCCCTCCCGACGTCAAAGCGCCTCCCCCGGGCGCCATGGTCGAGAAGGACGGGCTCGCGACCAAGGTGCTCACCAAGGGAACGGGCACGATTCACCCGACCGCGATGAACAGCGTGACGGTGAACTACGCGGGCTGGACGACGGACGGGAAGATGTTCGACTCCTCGTACACGCGAGGCGAGCCGGCGACGTTCGGCGTGAGTGCCGTCATCCCAGGCTGGACCGAGGCGCTGCAGCTGATGGTCGAGGGGGAGAAGCGTCGCATCTGGATTCCCGAACAGCTCGCCTACAAGGGAAGACCCGGCGCACCGGCGGGGATGCTCGTCTTCGAAGTGGAGCTGCTGAAGATCGGTGAAGCGCAACCGCCCCGATTCCCAGGTGGCATGGCGGGCCACCCATCGTTGGGGGCGCGCCCCTGACGCGCTGGAAAGGGACGAAGATCACACCGCCAAGATCTCTGTAGCTCGCTCAATGTCCTTGGGTGCGACCTGCACCCGCACGCCGCCGGCCGCGCTTGCGAGGTACGGCATCACCCCGGCGGTCTGCGCGCCGACGACGAACGCGCGGATCCCTTCGGTCTCGAGTCGCTCCCTTGCCAGCTCGGCTTCGGCGACATCGGGAAAGGACGCGACGGTGACCAGATCGTCCATCGGCGTGACGAACTTACCATGGACACCACCGGATCTGCGCGAGACGGCGCAGGACGGCGGTCTCGAGCGTCTCGGAAGCTGTCTTGCCCTTGAGAAACGCCGCGTGACATGTCAACAAGCATTCATCATGCCCCTCACCGATCCACAGCGCGCCGACTTCGACAAGCTGGTCCGTTCGGACCGCATCGTGCTCTTCATGAAAGGAAACCGCCATTTCCCCGCGTGCGGGTTCTCCGCGACGGTTGTGGGTATCCTCAATGAGCTGACTCCCGGCTACCAGACCGTGAACATTCTCGAGGACCAAGCTGTGCGCGAGGGCATGAAGGAGTTCTCGAGCTGGCCAACGTTCCCGCAGCTCTACGTGAACGGTCAGTTCGTTGGCGGCTGCGACATCGTGAAGTCGATGTACGCCTCGGGTGAGCTGCAGAAGCTCCTCGGCGTCGAGGGTGAGCGCTCGGGAAAGTCGCAAGAAAAGGAGCTCAAGCGGCCGGCGGTGACGATTTCAGCGGCGGCAGCCAAGGCATTCAAGGACGCTGCGACCGAAGGCGGGAACGAAGTGCTTCGGCTCGAGATCGACGACCAGTTTCAGTGCGACCTCCACTTCGGCTCGAAAGTGCCCGGCGACGTCGAGGTGACCTCCGGCGGCGTGATTCTGCACATCGCTCGCGCATCGGTGGGCCGCGCCGACGGGATCACCATCGACTTCGTCTCGGGACCGCAGGGCATGGGTTTCAAGATCGACAACCCGAACGAGCCGCCGCGCGTCAAGACCGTCGGGCCCAAGGCGCTTCGCGCAATGCTCGACGCAGGGCAGATCGAGCTCTTCGACGTGCGCCCCGATAGCGAACGGGCCAGGGCATCGATTGCGCAAGCGAAGAAGCTCGACGCCGACGGTGAAAAGTATCTCTTCGGACTCAAAAAAGACGCCGCGATCGCGCTGCATTGCCACCACGGCACGCGGAGCCGGGCGGCAGCCGAACAGCTCCTGCGCGAGGGATTCACCAATGTGTACAACCTCGAAGGAGGCATCGATGCCTGGTCGAGCGAGGTCGACCCCTCCGTGCCGCGGTACTGAGAGGTGCGCCGATTCTGCCGACACTAGGGGCTGAGACATGAGCGACCATCCGACGGATTTCCAAGGGGACGTCCGCGCGGCGATAAAGGACGCGATTTGCGCGAAGATGCCCGGCGCCCGCGTCGAAGTCACGGGCGGGGGAGGGCACTACTCGATCGGAGTCACGTCGCCGGCGTTTTCGGGGATGAGCATGCTCGCGAGCCACCGGCTCGTGTACGCGGCGATCGCGCATCTCATGAACGGCGAGCGACCGCCCGTACACGCCGTGGACACGCTGACCACGAAGGCGGGGTAGGGACAGAAGGGCAACGTGGACATCGACGGCAACGCCCTGCTTCTATCGCTCCTCATCGGGACCGTCGGCGTCGCGTGCTTTGTTTACGGCAAGCGCCAGGGTCGTCTTCCGCAGATGCTCGCGGGAGTCACGCTCGCCGTTTATCCCTACTTTGTATCCAATCTGATCCTCATGGCCGCCATCGCGGCGGCGGTGCTCGCGCTTCTCTGGCTCGCGGTTCGCCTCGGAGCCTGAATGTCGGCCAGGTCCGACGTGTGCTACACTGCCATTATGCGCCCAGGCAGAACGAAGACCACGAGCTTCTCGCTCGATGACGCGACCCTCAAGAACCTCAAGGCGCTTGCAGCAAGGCGCCACAAGGGAAACGTCTCCGCCCTGCTCGCGGAGTTTGCAGAACGCGAGGCCAAGTTTCTCGCAGCGGAAAGGCTGTTCGAGAGGTACGGAATCCCGCCTCTCGACGACGAAGCCGCCGAACGCATCGAGGCCGAGTGGCGGGGTGAAGCGGCGCCGAAGAAGAAGCGGCGGCGGGCGGCGTGACCTTCACGTTCGACACCGGGATGCTCATTGCGTTGGAGCGGCGCAAGCGCGCAGCGTGGGACGCTTTTCGCGCGATCGTACGTCGTGGTCTCGTGCCGGTCGTTCCCGCGGTCGTTTATGTCGAGTGGTGGCGCGGTCGCCGCGACGACCGTGAAGCGATTCTCGAAGCGGTGCTCGTCGAGGGAATGGAACCGGCCCTCTGTCGCGCTGCAGGTGAAGCCCTCGGCGCGGTGCGAGGGGCAACCTTGGCCGATGCCGTCGTCATGGCGTCGGCGGCGTTGCGCGGCGGTGGGGTCGTCTACACCAGTGACATCGAGGATCTTCGCAACCTCCAACGCCACTTCCCAAACGTCCTCGCGCTCCCCGTGTGAGCTTGCAGCCTGGAGCGAGCCCATCAAGCGTATCGCAGAGTTGTTCTTGGCATCGAAGCGTCTCAAGATATGGACGATGAGCCGGCGCAGCATCATCCCAGGGTGGGCCATCGGCGCAATCGCCTCCGGCGCCTCCTTCCTCACGTTGCCAGTCGCCTGTGGCAGCGGCGGGGACCAAGGCTCTTCTGCCGGGTCCCCCTCGTCGTCGAGCGGAGGTTCCGAAGGCGGCGGCGACGTCTTCTTGGGCGGTCTCGTGCTCGGCGACGGCTCTCTCGATCTCGATGGAGGAAACAGCCCGTCTCCCGGTCAGCTCCCGTCGGATTTCGTCCACACCGAGATGGGGGGCTACGCCCTGGGCCCCCCGCTCCAGAGCGGCGGCACGGCCAACGCCGGCCTCGTTCAAAATGCGGTCCCCGGCAACTGCAACCTCGTCGTAGGCGTCGTCCGCGATTTCTTGGGCTCGAACTTACCGCCGACCGACGGCGGGATCCCGCATCCGGACTTCGAGGCATTCTCGGGAAGAGGAGCGACGCCCGGGCTGGTCCAGGTACCGATCGGCACCGATCGCAAGCCGGTGTACGCGGGCGAGTGCGACATCGCATCCGGATTCTCGAACAAGGCCCAGTGCCCCTATGGGCAGCAGCTGACCACCCAGGCGAACTTCGACGAGTGGTACCGCAATACCCCAGGCGTCAACCTACCGTACCTCGTCTACTTGCAGTTCGTGCCGAACGGCAATGTCTTCACGTTCCAGAGCAACGCCTATTTTCCTCTCGACGACGCGGGCTTCGGCGACACGCCGGGGCACCTGCACCACAACTTCAGCTTCACGACGGAGCTGCATCTGCGGTTCCAGTATCACGGCGGGGAGACGTTCTCTTTCACAGGCGACGATGACCTTTGGGTGTTCATCGCTGGGCGGCTCGCTATCGATCTCGGTGGGCTCCACCCTGCGATCAAGGGATCCGTGGACCTCGACACACTCGGCTTGACCAAGGGACAAGAGTACGACCTGGAGCTTTTCAATGCGGAGCGCCACACGGCCAACTCCGACTTCCAAGCCGACACAAACCTCGCATTCACCAATTGTGGGACCATTACACTTCAGTGACGCAAAAAGCGTGAAGCCGACGCGCGGCTCGGGGCAGCGCAGGGACCGAGCGAGGAGCAAACCTCCGAGCCCCGCCCCCGAGATGGTGGAATGCGATAACATTCGCCCATGCCTTCGTTCGAACACACCCGCTCAACCGTCATCGCGGCGCCGCCGTCCACCGTGCAGGGGCTCGTCGCTGATCTCCACGCTTGGACGAAGTGGTCGCCGTGGGAAGGGCTCGACCCCGACTTGAAGCGCAACTACGACGGCCCCGAAAAGGGTGTCGGCGCGCGCTACGGATGGGCAGGGAAGAAATCCGGAGAAGGCTCGATGGTCATCACCGCCGCTACGGCCGATCGCGTCCAGCTCGACCTCGACTTCGTGAAGCCGTTCAAAGCCAATAACAAGGTCGTCTTCCGTTTCGAGGCCGAGGGGAACGGGACGCGCGTGACCTGGACGATGTCGGGGGCACGCAACCTGCTGCTGGCCGTCATGGGCGCGCTCCTCTTCGACCGGATGATCGGAAAGGACTTCGACAAGGGGCTTGCGAAATTAAAGGGCGTAGCGGAGGTCTAGAAATCGCCACGCATTGCTCGAGCCCCTCTACCGATCGGTGCCTCAGACTTGAGGTCCCGCGTGGACGAGGGGCAGTTCGAATACCGGGAGCATTCGGCCGGGTATGCTGCCCGCTTCGCGCGAGCCAACCTGTGCGCCGCCCACCGCGCGGTAGAACTCGGCCGCATGCGGGTCGCCTTGATGACGAGAACGCGGTATCCCGACTTCCGGGCGCGGGCGACGGCGTCGCGTAAAAGTGTGGTGCCGTGGCCCTTGCGCATTTCCGCGGGCTCCACGAGCAAGTGGCCGAGTTCGACGCACTCCGGGGTGAGGTGCTGCATCGAATAGAAGCCTATTGGCGCGGTCCCCCGGACGAGGACAAACACCTCGGGCAAGTCGTTTTCGCGAATCGCAAGCTCGTCGCGGCAGGCATCCGTGAATGCTGGCGAGTAGCCCCAGACCGCCTTCGAGCGCAGCGCGAGGTCTGCCAGCGGCTCGAGGTCTTCGAGGCATGCGGAACGAATCATGAGATTCACCTTCACACGTAGCGGGCCAGACCATAGCGAGTACGCTGGCCGCTTGAACAAAATCGTCAAGGGCGTCGCCATCGTGCTCGCGAGCGTCATTGTCCTCCTCGCCTCGGTCGCGGCCATGCCTTTTGGACGGCCTTCGGTCACAACCGGCCGATCGTCGCGATCTTTCTGACGCACGGCGGCGACGACGACTGGTCGTCGGGGGCGCTTTCCTCGGTTACAGTTCACAGCGTGGATGATCCCGTCGCCCATCTTGCGCGTTGTCTTGTGCTCGGCTCCCTGCTCGACGAGGTGCAGCGTCGCTTCGGCGGCTACGACCTGATCGCCCACTGGACACAGGGTGAGTTCCACCACGACGTCGTGCTCCGCCTCCCGGAGTCCGCATCTTCCGTCCTGCCGGGCCGCGTGCTCGTCGTCGCCACCAACTGCAACGGTGGTGTGAAGGAAATCCTCGCTTTCTCCGACGTGCCGGATCGACGCGCCCTCTGGCACCACCGCTGCCCGCGGATCCCGGAGTTCGGCGGCGTGCTCGGGCCGATCCTCAGGCGCGCGGTGACGGAGCACTGGTTCGACCCTTGCGAGTTGCTCGCTGCCAGCGCGCGCAGCGAGCTGCGTCCCGAGTTTCGACGCAGGCAGCAGGGTGGTGGGTGGGAGCAGGTACCCGCCGAGGGAACTTGCGGTAAGCCTGCCAAGTAGGCGCAATGGCCCTCGTCTCGTGCGGATAATGCGCTGACGTTGGCTGCGCCGCAGGGCTCGCGCGAAGTCGGTTCGGCTGGAGTTCGGGAACGGCCTTCATGATTGCTTCTCCGTGTACTCCACGTAGAGCGCACGCTCCTTCTGGGTGGCCAGCGAGCGCTGAGGATGCACGACGGACGGAGTTGCGCGTCAGTCGTTCGCCGGCCTCCACCTAGAGCGAGAGCGGGCGGATCGCGGCTTGCGTGCAATGGCTCGTTGCCAGCGCGCACCCAAGGTGCGAAGCTGCTTGTTGGTGGCGTCTACATCGAAGTGCTCGGGGTGCAAGTCCGGACCTGCCCACTCAAGCATCTCCGCATGCTCGGGGTGACTCGGATCGGCCAGTACCTCCAGCAGATTGCCGTAGCCGAACGGACCGCCGCAATCCTCCGGCGGTCCCGATCGACGGCCGTCGAGGCAAGTCGGCACCGGGTTTCTCACCGCGTCGGCGCGCTCGACCACGATGTCGTGTTCCCACCCATCGCCAAAATCGTACTCGTAAAGGAGCTTTGACTTGACGTTGACCACCTTCTCCAAACGCACGCGCCGCTCGTCGATGACGTCTGATCCTCCTCCGTCTGGGTCGGGCATGCCGAAGCAGTCGCGACCCACGCGGAACTGATGCAGGTGCGAGTTGGTCCACCCGAACGCGACTTGCAACACGTC
>Ga0210409_10007430_pt1 | contig 11284 bp, 13 predicted proteins | sample IncBWH17MmetaG_FD_161649 | JGI IMG/M metagenome (GOLD analysis project Ga0210409, IMG submission 161649) | Forest soil microbial communities from Barre Woods Harvard Forest LTER site, Petersham, Massachusetts, United States - Inc-BW-H-17-M | ecosystem: Environmental > Terrestrial > Soil >...
GTGTTACACGGGTGCCCAATGTTGCGGTGGTTATTGCCAGCACAGCGAGGCTGGCCTGGCATGCACGTCGAACGCACCCAAGTGCTCGGCCGAATACGATAAGTGCACGAAGGACTCCGATTGCTGCGGAATGTCCCAAGGCATCACCTGCATCAACAACATCTGCAGCCAGTCAAAGCCGTTCTGAGTCATCCGCCTCCGCCACTTCGCCGGGGAAGCGCGCAGAGGACGTCGTCACTTCCTTGGGATGGCTGTGATGGCCTTTTCGAACTCGGGGAAGTAGCGACCGATGACCGAAACGTCGAAGTGCCGCAGGATGGATTCTTTGCTCTCACGCTCGAGAAGAAACACAAAGCAGCGCTCGACGAATGCCTCGGCGGATTCGCCCGGCGCCAGCCGAAGGAGCATGTCGCGCCCGAGCGCTACCTCATGCTTCGTCTCGTCCTTGCCCTCGCGTACAATGGCGACCAGGCCAAAGCAGCGAGCATCCTCTGACACGAGGCGCACGGAGATGTCCACAGCCGACATGAGCAAACAGCCTAGCCGGATCCGCGCAGAGGGCGCTAGTCTGCGCCTGCCGCGACCGTCTGACCCGAGCCAATGTCTGCCGATCTGACCAAAGACACGCGTGAGGACGCGGTCGTTGCCGTACCCGGCATCCTTTGCGTGAGCCCATCCCAAGTAGGCCAAGCTGGCCGAAAGGTCGTGCACCTCGGGCCATCGGCTGGATGGATGATTCCGCGGGGCCTGATGCTCTGGGAGCAGGAGGTGTCGTTCGTCGACCGAACGGACATGACTCCGCAGCTCGCGAAGACGCTGCACGCGACGCTGCCGCATGAGCAGATAGCCGCCAAGCGATTTTCGCGGGTTGCGAGTGCGGTTGAGGCGAGTCCCCTGCTCGCCATCTCCAGCAATCTCGTCGACGCGGCACGCAAAGAGGGCGTGCGCGTGCACACAGTGGGCGTCGATCGAGTGTCGGCGGACTTCTACTACTTCGCGGAGGGCGGGAGCGGAGAGTCGTTGCGGGCGCAAGGCAATCTGGTCGAGATGCTCGCTGATCGGGTGAGCGCCGGGACGACCAACGCGGAAATCGAGGCACTACAAGTCTCGCTTATCAATCGCCTCCTTTCGTCGTTTTCCAATGGTGTGGTCTCGGAGCTGCAAGTGGAGCTAGCAGGGGCGCTGCCCCGGTTGTCGCGAGACGGGACTGGGCTGCTGGGCACGGACCTCGAGGCATTCGAAGCCCAAGCGCAGGCGCTCGTGCGCGGATCCGCTCGCTTCGAAGTTGCAGCACGCCAGCTCGCCGAGGCTCTTACGAGCGCCACGCGCAAAGGGCAAAGCCACGCTCGCGTGCCCCTTTATGGCGACGCACAAAGGGAGACCATGGCGCCCCTGGAGGTCCAGGTGATGGGAAAGCCTCTGCAACTGCCAGAGTGCTTCGTCTGGACCGTCACCGGCGTTCCCCGAGAGACCCGCATCGAGTCGCCGGCGAAACCGGTGGCAAAGCCGATCGAGACGCCGGCTTCGGCGCAACCCACCTCGGCTGCCGCGGCGCAGCTCGAGGGGGCTTCGACGAAACCGACCCCAGCGTCGCCAGCGACTACCGTAACTGAGCCAGCGCCCCCGGTCGCAGCGTCGACACGCCCCAAAGACGAAGTGGCCACCCAACCCTCTGCGGCGACAGCCGCGCCGCGTTCCGCGCAAGGTGGACAGCGCCTTGCGCAGGCTGCTCCATCACGGAAGCGTGCTCATGCGCCTCCCAGGCGCTCGCCTTGGGTACCGATGCTGCTCCTGTTGGGGCTCGTAACCTCGTTGTATTTCCTGTGGCAAAGTCTGCACTGACTCCCAGGATGAGGGCTCCCGCGTGCTTGGCTGTCGTGTGCCTCACGAGCATTGCTGCTGCGTGCGCGCCTGCGCAAGCTGTCCCCGCGGGTACACCCTCCGCCAACCTCGCAGCAGGCCCGGGCACCGGCTCCCCAGCGACCACCCAGCCATCGAAAGCCGATGCGGAAGCGGCGGCGCACGTGCCGGCAAAAACGAGGGGCCAGAACCCCTTCTCCGGCGTCCGTCTGTATGTGAACGACTACAGCCTGGCCGCGCTGGCGGCGCAAAACTGGAGAGCGAATCGGCCGACGGATGCCAAGCTTCTCGACAAGATTGCAGGGCAGCCGACCGGGCAGTGGGTGGGCGAGTGGAGCGGCGACGTGCAGACCACCGTTCACAACCTCGGGAAAGCCACCAACGAAAGAGGCATGGTCCCCGTGGTCGTTACATACAACATTCCGAACCGCGACTGCGCGCAGTACTCGGCAGGCGGGGCTACGTCCCCGGATGCGTACCGGAAGTGGATCGACGACTTTGCAAGGGGGGCAGGCCCGTTTCGCATGATCGTCGTGCTCGAGCCGGACGCGCTAGGCCACCTGACGCAATGTCTTTCGACCTCCGACCAGCAGGTGCGCACGGGTTTGCTCAAAGGTGCCGTCGAAACGCTCGAGGCGGCACCGGGGCTGTCGGTTTACATCGACGCCGGACACGCCAAATGGATCCCCGCAGTGGAAATGTCCCGGCGGCTGGTCGCCGCAGGGATTGCAAATGCCGAGGGATTCGCGCTCAACACCGCAAACTACGTCACGACCGAGGAGAACATCGCGTACGGCCATGCGGTGTCCGCGGCGACGAGCGGGAAGCACTTCATCATCGATACTGGCCGCAATGGCAATGGCCCCACGACCGATGCCCAATGGTGCAATCCGGACGGTCGCGCGCTGGGCAACGCTCCGACGAGCAGCACGGGCGATCCATCGGTCGACGCGTTCTTCTGGACCAAGCCGCCCGGCGAATCCGACGGCACATGCAACGGCGGACCCAAGGCCGGCGAGTTTTGGCCCGAAGCTGCGCTCGGGATGGCGAAGCGCGCGAAGTGGTGACTCAGGCCTGAGGTCTTCGCTCCTGGGGGAGCCCAGTGATGCGCGGAGCTACCAGCCATCGGTCTCCACGGGCGTCGTAGACAGCGCCTCGTCGCTCCGCGCAGGCAAAGCACAGGTAGGTCCGTGCAGAGCACGAAAAAGCCTGATCCACGTCCGGCCAAATCTCCGCGCCGCAGTCGCTGCAACTCGTTTGCTCACCCCACTCGAATAGACTCATGGTCTCCTCCGAATCGGTCAGAAGACATGCAGAGGGCATGCCTACATCGACGCCATGGTCTGGAATGCTGTTCATTGCGCACCGCATCGCAAGAAACGTCCGCTAGCATCGTTATGAGAGATGCAAGCTGTCCGGTTGTGTCTCATCTTCGTGCTTGGCCTCGCTTTCGGATGTGGCTCGTCGCCTTCGGAGGGTCCCCGGGAGGCAGGAGCGGACGCGGCGACGATTGCGGCCGACCGGTTTGCGGGCGACTCCCTCGTGGATGCGCCCGGGGGCGATGCCACGTCGCTCGGAAGCGCTGACGCGGACAGGGGATCCAGTGACTCGTCGGCCGGTGACGGGCCCGGCAGCTCGAGCGACTCGTCCAGCGATTCTGTAGCGCCGAGCAGTCGATCGTTTTCAGATACGAATGCAACGATCGCCATCCTCGCCGATCAGTTTCCGGCGATGAGCGCTGCGCAAACCCAGTTTGCGGCGACGCACTACGCCGGAACACAGAAGCAGACCCTCAGCTTGACCCGCACGCTGAGGGCAATCAATCCGAACTTCATCGTTCTTCACTACCACCTTGCAATGTGGCAGTCGGCGCCGATGACGAGCTTTATCGTCGATGGCACGACGTGGGGAAATGATTACTCGACGGTGACTACGCACGAGGACTGGTTTTGGCACAACGCCTCCGGTCAACGAACTCCCAGCAGCGCCGATGGCAAACTCCTCATGAATGTGTCGGTCCAGGGGTTCCAAAGTTATTGGGCAACGTCGCTCGCACAGCAGGTCAAGGCCGGTGACTACGACGGGATTTTCCTCGACTCGGCGTCGCCCTCGTTGCTTCAGGGTGAATGTAGCGGCACCGACCCCCGCCTCGCCGCCACGGCTGCGCGCGACACGACGTTCACCGAGCTGGGCAACACGACGTGGATCAAAGCCTGGCAGGCGTGGATCGCCGCGCTCGACGCCGCGCTGGCTTCTCAGGGAATTCGGCTCATCCCCAACACGGGGCCCTTTGTCACCTCGTGGGACAACACCAACTACGGGCTCTCGGCCGGGATCTTCTCCGAAGCCTTTGCAGGAACCGGCTTTGCGTTAAGCGATTGGCAAGCATCGACCGACGAGCTCTTGGCGCTCGCCGCGGCCGACAAGATCATGATCCTGCAAAATTACCTCTCGGCGAGCAGCGACGTCGCTACGCGCCTCTACTATCTGGGCAACTACTTGCTCGTGAAGGCGCATCACACCTACCTCGACTATTTCGCCTCGGGCCCGCTCGAATGGTACCCCGAGTGGGCAATCGACCTCGGCGCGCCGACGACTCCACCGACGACGCAAGTTTCTTCGCTCCTCAGCGGTGGCGTGTATCGGCGCGACTTCGCAAGGGGGAGCGTGCTCGTGAACCCCTCATCGTCACCCGTGACGGCGCAGCTCGGGTCGACGATGAAGCAGGTCGTGCCGACGGGTGGAGGGGGGGTCGATATGGCGGGTGCGGCGAGCGGAAGTCTGACGATGTCGCCCGTGACGTCTGTTGTGGTCGGCGCGACCTCCGCAGTGATCCTTCTCCAGTGAAATCGTAACGACGCTAGAGCGCGGTCCCGAGGCATGGAACGCGACCGCGGGACCGCGCTCTAGCCAATCCGCGGGAGCGGATTGGGGGTTTGGGGCGGAGCCCCAAGGAACGAAACTTGGGCGTCGTTCCCCCAAAGGGCGGCCGCGCAGCGGCCGGTGGCGTTCCACGCCACGGAACGATGCTCTAGAGGCGTCGCACGAGCTTGCTACGATGAGCGGGGCTGAGGGCTCCCTTGGACGTGCCGGATCTTCGAATCGCTTCCATTTGGTTTCTCGTTGCCTCCTTCGCGCTCGCCGCCGGGGGCGTTCACGCGGACGACAAGCCGCTGGCGCACCAGTGGCGCGAGGTCGGAAAGAACCACTGGCAGATCGTTACACCCGATGGAGAGGCTCCCGAAGCAACCGACGCCGCGGAGGGCAACCGGGGCAATTGTCCGCCGGGCATGGTCGAGATCAAGGGCCGGATGCGCCAGACCCCGATGGGGGACTACCTTCAGCAGGCGATCTGTTCGCACTGGATCAACCGAAACTTCCCCGAGCGGTGCGCGTTGTTCGACCAGGGAAAATGGGAGGCCGTGCGCGACAAGCTCCCGACGAAGGACATGCACTTCTGCATCGATCGCTTCGAATACCCCAATCGCAAGGGCGAATACCCCGTTATCTACGTCAATTGGTACGAATCGAATCAAATCTGCGAGGCGCAAGGCAAGCGACTGTGCACCGAAGAAGAGTGGACGTTCGCCTGCGAGGGCGAAGATGCTCTGCCGTATCCGTATGGCTACGAGCGCGACGTGGACGCGTGCCTCGTCGACAAGCCGTGGCGGTGGTTCGATCCATCCGCTTACGGCACGAGAAAAGCAGCCCTCATCCGTGAGCTCGATCGGCTGTGGCAGGGCGTTCCCGCGGGATCGCTGCCGAAGTGCAAGAGCCCCTTCGGCGTCTACGACATGACCGGCAACGTCGACGAGTACACGAAGTCGATGTCCTCCAAGGGAAGCCCTGCCATCCTCAAGGGCGGCTACTGGGGTCCGGTTCGCACCCGGTGCCGCCCGACGACCCGAGCGCATGGCCCCGAGCACGCGTTTTACCAGCAGGGCCTTCGCTGCTGCAAAAGCGAGTGATGCAGGGTCACGATGGGGGGGCTTCGTCTCTGACGGCCGAGCGGTGGCGTTCGATCCACACACCCCAAAGCGGAATGAGCCACAGGGCGAGCGCCGACCCGGCGACCGCGCCAGCCGACGGCGGAGTCGGACCGACTACGTTTGCGACGTAGACGACAAGTAGGAACGCGGCGAGCGTCAAGAAGGCGCCAGTGCCGACGCGGTCCTTTGCGCGAGTCGAGCGCGCATAAAGGAAGACGCCCGCGACGTACATGACAATCTCGACCGAGAGAGTGGCGGGCACGGACCGCCACAGACCGAGACCAACGCGCGGTCCATCGGGCCACAAGGGCAAGTCGGGACGGTGGCTCACGAAGTCGAGAACCCAGTGACTTGCAACGAGCGTCGCGGCGATTCCCGAGGCGCGCCAGGATGCGCCAGATGCGCGCAGGGCAGCCCCCATCAAGAGAGACCATATCAGCGACGCGACCAAGCTATGCGACCATGGGTAATACGTGAAAGCCAGCGGCGTGAACGCCGTGTTGCCGGGCGCGATCACGACCCGCTCGACTCCCGCGAGCACGAGAACGGGCCATACCAGATCGAGGAGCTGCGGCGCTGCCAAGAGCACACCGAGCGAAAGGCGAGGCTCGATCGGCTTCGCCGCGAAGCCGAGCGCGAAGTGTCCGATGAACATGCGCCCCACCGTCGCGCCTCGCACCGCCTGCGTCAATCGAGCGCCCTCCGGCGAGCGGCTGCGGTATTATGATAGCGATGATTTCCGGCGCGCACGTCATCATCTACAGCAAGGACGCTGAAGCCGACCGCGCTTTCTTCCGCGACGTACTCAAGTACCCGAGCGTCGACGCAGGGCACGGCTGGCTCATTTTTGCACTGCCGCCCGCCGAGGTCGCGGTGCACCCCTCCGACGAAAACGACACGCACGAGCTGTATTTTATGTGCGACGACGTGCACGCGTTCATGGCGGAGATGAGGGCGCGCAAGGTCGAGTGCTCCCGTGTCGATGAGCAGCGCTGGGGTTCGATCACCCGCGTAGCACTTCCGGGCGGAGGCAAGATCGGCGTCTATCAACCGAAGCACGCTTCGCCGCTACGAACCGGCCGATAGCCGCATTGGAAGTTATGCTCGCAGCGAATCTACTGGCTTGCCCGCTGAGCAAAGTGAGGCTCGGCTGCCAGACGCGCAAAGGCGTCGGCGATGCCGATGTTACCCGATTGCAAGGCTGCGACCTGGCTCGACCCAAGGCACGCTTCCGCGGTACCGAACGCGTATGTGGAGAGATACCCCGCAAAGCACTGATAGCTGGCGCCCTGCGCGGCGAGCCCCTTCATGAGGTCTTCTTCGCCGGAAAACGCAAATAGGACGCTGCCGTCCGGATTGGGCACAGCGGCGGACGTGTCGATGGGCAACCCGCTTTCGTCCTGCCGATAACGTCCGCCCTCGTCGTAGTGCTCGAAGCCGAAGCCGATCGGGTCCCACTGCTTGTGGCACGCAGCGCACGCGCCAGCGGACGCGTGAAGTTGTTCGTAGCGCTCTCGAGTCGTCACCTTGCCGGGCTGCGGAACGCCGATCTGCGGGACGTTCGGAGGCGGGGTTGGCTTGTCATGGCAGAGGAGGCGCGAAAAGACAAAGAGGCCTCGCTGCGTGGGAGACGAGGAGTTCGAGCTCGCGTGCGTAGCGAGAAACGAGCCCTGCGCAAGAATGCCGATACCGCGTCCGCTGGGCCTTTCGATAGGCAAAAAGTCGCTAGAGGGCGCGGGGAAACCGTAGTACTGGGCGAGCTTCTGAGATGGATTCGTGCTCGCCGCGGTCAGAAGGTCCTTCAATCCCCCGCCCTTCTGGAAGACAACATCGTCGATGAACGAGTTGGTCTCCTCGATCATGTCACCGCTCAAACCGGCAAAATCAGCGATGTTTGGCTTTTGGATCGCTGTCGCGCGCGAATAACCCAAATAACTGTCGAAGAAATGCCGCATTTGTTCTTTTCCCGAGTCCGTCGCCAGCATGCTCCTCGCGAGCGCGACCAAGTCGCCTAGGTTTCCACTGTCAGCCTTGGTCAACAGATCCAGAGCCGGCGTCGAGCCCGTGTACGTGTAAGCGAGCTCAGTCGCGAGCTCATAGGGCGACAGCAAGCGGTTTCCGTTTCCGGTGTCCGTTCCGATTTCACGACGGTACACGGCATACGGCGACTGAATCAGGCCCACGGTCGTCCACTTGAGCGCCGTCTTGAAGTCCGATTTCGACAAGGACGAGTCGAAAAAGCCCATATAGCGGTCGTGTTCCGCTTGGGCGAGCGGACGACGAAAAAGGCGCCGACCATAGGAGAGCACGAATTGCTCGGCGCACGCGTGGTCGGCACGGGTCGCCGCGCAGGGCAGAATACTCGACAGAGCTGTGCCCGTGACGGCAGTCGCCACCGACAGGGCCGTGTCGAGCAGCGCGCTCGCGCGCTGGTTGCCCACGTCGTTCAAGCTGTCATTGTCAAAACCGAACGCAGAGACAGTGTCCGACGGAAGTGAGTCGGCCCATTGCCCGGTGACTTGGGGAAACACGTCGTTGAGCGTCCGGTCGAATTCCGCTCGGGTGAGGAGGCGCAGCAAAGGGCTCCCGAGACTCGGCTGCGTGCACGCAGAAGCGAAACCGGCTGCACTCGTGGTGGCTCCACCGGCGTCGGCGCCCGGCTCCGCTCCGGTGCCCGTACCGGCACGGACGCAAGCCGCGGATAGAAAAAGAACCACCGGGGCGAGGTGCCCGGTGCGTTTCACGCGAGCACCTCACCGACGACCCCCGTCGTACCCGGAAAGGAGGCGCCGGTCACACCCATGGCGGTTGCGAACGTGAGATAGAGGTCGGTACAAGGGCGATTGACCATCTTCGCGCCGCTGAGGTCCGCACCGATCGGGTACTGGACCACCTGTCCGCTCTTGATGGCGCCTCCGCACTTGCCAATGGTCACGAGCGGCAAGAAGGACGGCACTTGCGGGTATTCGAGCTCGCTCACTCGCGTGTGGCCCTGCCCGTCGCCAATTTCGCTCATCCAGTAGATCAGCGTGTTGTCGAGGACCTTCGTTCCCGGAGCCGCCGGATCGTCGGTCGTCGCAAGCACGCTGACGACGTACTTGACGAGCTGCTGCGAGAACCAAAGCTGGGCCTTCGCGAACGAAGCGCGCGCGTTCGGGTCGAAGTTGTTGACGGAAATGGGAGAATTGTATTGGGCGCCAGGTGCTGTCTGGTAATTCGTGTGCGAGAGCCCATTGTGGTGTGACCCTGGCGCGCCCGCGAAACTGAAGTCGAAGTCGCACGTGGCGTACATCGGCATCAGCGCCACGACTTGCGCAGCGCTGCAGACGAGCGCCTGGGCGACGAGTTCGAGCTGAGCCTGGAAAAGCAGGGGGAAGTTCTTTTCTTGATAGAAATAGTCGTTGCCCCCACTGGAATCGACCACCTGCCCGGCACTGGCCGCGCGCACTTGCTCGACGGTCGGAAGAGCCGGCTTCATCGTACAACTCATCGAGGCGGAGCCGTTGCTATTGGTGGCGCTACTTTGCAGCCCCTGAACCGCGGCGAGGTGCTTCTGCAGCTTGGTCTGCTCGCTGGTCAAGCCGCCGAGTTCGGTTTGGAGCCCTCGAATCTCGCCCGCGGTGAGGGTGAGCAAATCATTGCGAAGTTGCGAATCTGCGTTGACCGAGGGCGCAGGCATCGGACTCGTCGAGCCGAACAGGGCGTCCGCAGCTCGGGCTGGATTCTTTTCCGGATCGACGGGCGTGCCGTCCCAGAAGAGCATTCCGTTCTTGTCGAGTCCGTAAGGCTGGTGCGAGCAGGCGCCGAGAATAAGAGGCTTGACGCCGAGCGCGTTGGCAATGACGTGTTCGAGGCTGGTTCTGCTCGTGGTCGTATCGACTGTGGTCGTGCCCGACAAGCAATTCACGATGCCGTCGTGCGATTGGGCATCTCCGACATACTGGAATCCAGAATAGACGTTGACGTATTGCTTGTAGGGCTCGAGCGGGCCGAGGATGCTCACGTTGGTCTTGTCGAGCGCGAAGTCGGTGTTGCTGTTCGCGGACACTTGCGGGTTGTAGTGCTCCGGAGGGATGCCATGTGGCACGTAGAGAAGAAAGAGACGCTTCGGCGCGGGGTTCGTGGCCGCGGTGGCCATGCGCGCGAGCTTCGCCGCGAGCGGAACCGAGAGCCCGAGCGCCAGTGCCTTGAGGAACATGCGGCGACCGAGCCGCTGCGATGCGCGACTGGCTGAAGACATACGTCCTTTCTGTACATGTGCACCAACGCTGCGCCTGCAGCTCATCAAAAGCGCGGTCGTTCCACGTGCTGGCCTTGGCGGCTCCTTACTTCAGCCTGCCATCGAGAGCGATGGCCGCATTCGCCATCATCGTGGCCTCGCGAAGAAGGCGAAGCGCCGACGTCTGATCGACCGACGGCGGGGTGTTCGCCAGGATGATCTCCGCGAACCGCTTGGCTCCCGCGTGGACGGCATCGTAGTGCTTCAGCTTCTCGGGCGTTGGGGCGTGATGAGAAAAGACGTAGTCTGGGTCGAATTCGGGGTGTTTCATCGATATCGTCCTTTCGTGGCATGCTCTGGAGTGCGCGCCATTCGCGGCGGTTGGGGTGAACATCGGTTTGACCAGGCGCCGGTCGCGTTTTGGGAATACTCGTGAATCAGGTGGCGCGCGCGCAAGTACCATCCCATACTGATGGCTTTGAAAAGGGTGGTCGATGCTTTGCTTTGTTGGGACACGCCGTTCTTCTGTTGCGTCTCGTATTGCATGTGGCTTTGCACTGCTTTTCTTGGCAGCGATGACGACGAGCGCCGATGCGCAGTCGGAAGATTCGGCGGACGATGGCCCATCGCTGCGTGTTCATCTTCAAGAAACGCGCAGTCGCTTGGATGAAATCAAGGCCGAGCTGCGCCGAATGCAGGCGCGACTGAAAGTCGCAGGAGCTGCCTTCGAAGCGGCGCCGCAAGCCGACATCGCCGTCAGCGACGCGATGTCGGGCGCGTTCGTCTTGACTGGCCTGCACGTGTGGCTGGACGGGGCTCCGGTATACGAGCGCGACGACGATAGCGGCGTCCTCCGTTCGGACCTGCACTTGTTGAGCGGGCCGATTGCCACGGGCGACCACGAGGCGCGCATCACCGTTCGGCTCCGAGGAGACGGCACGCTCTTACCTTACATGCGGGCGTATCGTTTCGAGGTCCACTCGACCCACAAGTTTTCCGCGACTCCAGGTCAGATTGCAACCGTGTGCGTACGCGCCTTCGAACGCGGCAACCCGATAACACCTTATGTGCAGCTCCCTGCTCTCGAATGGAGCGAGAAACCGTTCCCACGACGGTAGGGATGGTCTTGTGGGGGCTGCGCCCCCCTCCAGCGCTTCGCGCTGGAGTCCTCCCCCGCATCGCTTTCGCGAACGACTTCGCTCGCGCGAAGTCGCAG
>Ga0210409_10007432_pt1 | contig 11283 bp, 9 predicted proteins | sample IncBWH17MmetaG_FD_161649 | JGI IMG/M metagenome (GOLD analysis project Ga0210409, IMG submission 161649) | Forest soil microbial communities from Barre Woods Harvard Forest LTER site, Petersham, Massachusetts, United States - Inc-BW-H-17-M | ecosystem: Environmental > Terrestrial > Soil >...
CTTCGGCTGCACTTGTTCTGCTATCCCCAGTTTTTTAAGAACTTCAATCACAGCCACCCCCGCAGCCGCGCCGCTCGAGGCGTCAGGATAGGAAATCGATTGTGCCGCGAGGAGCATGCGTCTGACCGCGTCAGCCGAAGAGATATCCGGGTGGGGAGCGCCCTTACGCACCGCGACACCAATAGACACACTCGCTAGTGTTTTGGCGCTGTCCGGCACCACGTTACCGGACTTGATGACTTCCGCATCGTAGGGCACTTCGACCAGGGCCACATCAACTTCATTGCCGCGGATGATCTGATCCTTGGTTGCGACGACCGCGCCGAACGTGGCTTTGACCTTATGTCCGCTCTTTGCCTCGAAGCCGGGAATGATCTCCTTTATTGGCGCATCAATGATGTTTGGGCCGAGCAGCGCAATATCATCTTGCGCCCGCATAGCGCAGACACTCACAAAGCTAAAGAGCAAAATGCCAAGAACGAAAACCCTGCGCCGCATCATCGGTTCTCCGGTTTATGCTGAGGCTCAAGCGAACGTAAGTTGCTGACGGTTCGCTCTACTTCTTATCCACGCCGAAAGCTGGTTTGCTAATCAGGTTCATGTAGTTGATCATCTCGGAAGGAACGCACATTTGCTCTTCTGCTTCCTGATCGGGAATCCAGCGATATTCGTTTTTCGAGAGCGCAAAGGATTTGGTATAGATCTTTGGATCGTCCACGGTGACCACCATCTGTATGTGGTTGTGGTCCACCCGCGTATATCGCTCTTCGATTCGAGCATCCACACTATGGGGATGGCCGGCCTTGTCCAGCCAGCTTTGATCGTTCGTGCCTGCCGTGTCGATGACCAGCGTGTAATCGCCATCCCAATGGCCGACCGAATATCCGTACCAACGCGACGGTACACCATCTTTCGTGTCGAACTTGGCCGGGAGTTCGTGCTTGCCGTCCATCCATACGTATCGCCATATCCTCTGATACTGGTGCAGGACGGCGATTCTGTCCGGCATTGTCGCGAAAGCAAGACCTCTGGTCTCAAAAACGAGATTTCGCGGGATACCCAGCGGATCACAGGTGTTCAACGGATCGTTGGAATGGCCCGTACCGACCTCCGTTTCGGGCTTATTCATCGCGAATAGCTTTTGGCCAAGAGGCGTCAACGGGGGGATTTCCAGACGTTCCGGCGTCAGATTTCCAGCCCACGAACCGCTTACATCACGGACGGGCGCCGGCCCGCCGGGTGTTGGGTCCGGTTTAAGCCTGTTTCCCCTGTATAAGCTCTCCTTGGATCCGAGCTTAGACGCGCCTTCCTGGGCCATAGCAGAGGTCGAAAAGCCCAGCCCTAATCCCATTGCCAGAGCCACGAGTAACCGCACTCGCGAATACCGCATCCCGCATTCCCCCTTTTTATCTCGTTACAAGCTTTTCGGATCGCAACTCAAGCGTAGTGCATTTTCCCGTTTTTGAGCGATGTGTGCAACTTTTCCCTGCTAGCCGGCGCGTGGCTACGTGAGAGTCACAATCTGTGTTATCCGACCCAAACTGGGACGGCTCGGCGCGCCTTCACGTTTCCAATGGTGGCTCGAGCTTGCGTAATGATGCGCGTCGGTGAAAGTCTCAGCCAACACATCGACGTTCATCTTGGGAGTCTTTCTCTTTCGAGGAAAGCAGCGTTTGGGCAAATGGGACACAATGCCGGCGAATTCTTCGGCCCGCACATGGAAGCGGTCGACTCGGGCAACATTTACACGGGCGATGTTTTTGGCGGTGAGCGTATTCAGAAATTCGTGCCTGTCAAATAGCCAAGCGCGAGGTTAGAGGGCAAACAAGGCTCGATCAAATTGTCAGGCGGTGCTGGGCCGGCATCGGCCACCATGACCGAAAAACTACTCACCACGCATCGTTGACTTTATTATTCCGCTGTGCTACCAAAGCGCGCTAGCCGTTGTGCCGAACCAGCGCTTCTTAATTGCACGCGCTAAAAAAAGGGGAGTTCTATGAATCTCGGGTGTGTAGGGTGTGTGGCCTGCGTTCAGTCGTTTCTCAAGATAAACGACGCACCTATAAATAAGGGAGTGGTCCGATGACTCCTTCGGCCAACGGACTAGGCAGATCTTCAAGCCCTTTGAAGAGAGCTGCAGAATTTCTGTCGATCCTCATGATGCTCCTGTTAGGTTCTCTTCCTCTTTTTTCCCAAGCTGCCGTGGGGACAATCCTCGGAGGCGTTTTTGATTCATCCGGTGGCGCCATTGCCGGCGCGCAAGTGACGATCATCGACGTGGCTCGCGGTACTACGCGAGCGCTGACGACCGACTCCGCTGGACAATATACGGCTCCCAGCCTGCTTTCCGGCACCTATACGGTGCGTGCCCAGGCCCAGGGCTTCCAGACAGTCGAACGCACCAACGTGCTTCTCGAAGTGGCGCAAGACGTTCGCATCGATCTCAGACTGTCACCGGGTGCGCAGGCCCAGACCGTCACGGTCACAGCCGAAGTCCCGGCCATCGATACGACCAACTCCACGCTAGGCGGAACCGTGACCAACCAGGCGGTTGGCTCGCTGCCCTTGGTCACCCGCAACTTCCTGGACCTGCTACAATTGCGCCCCGGTGTGGTGAACGTGCCGGGGAATCCCACCGCCACCACCACCAATGGCCGGCGTACGGGAGCGGACGTTCTGCTGATCGAAGGCGTCACTCAATTCGATCTGGCGACCAGCAACGTCCTAATCAACGGATCGCAAAAGGGCGGCGCCGTCGACGAACTGCCCCTGGATTCCGTTCAGGAATTCAGCAGCCAACAGAACCCACAGGCCGAGTATGGTTGGCGCGATGGATCGGCGGTAAACGTTGCGGTCAAGTCGGGAACCAACAGTATTCACGGGTCGGCCTATGCCTTCGGCCGCGACGCGGCGGCGACCGATGCCAAGCAGTTCAACGCGCTCCCAGGCATCCCCGAGACGGTTGGCAACTTGACCGTCGAGCAGCCCGGCTTCACGCTGGGAGGCCCGCTACTCAAAGATAAGCTTTTCTGGTTTGTCTCCGCGGAATTTATCCGCCAATCGAGTTTCGCAACTTCCGGAGCCACGGTACCAGCGGATGTTCCAGGGGTAACCGGCAGTATCGTCGATGCGTGTAATGCGGTGGGACGCGCGAAAGTCAATTCTTTAAGCGCACAGATCGCGGGGCTGCTCCCTGGGAGTTGCACACCGACACCGGCTAGCTCGACATTCGAGAATCTGTTCCCGGCTAGCAGTTCGGGTGTTATAGCGCTTAATCCTGTCACCAGCGTACCGAGCAATAACGGGTTAGCGAAGGTCGATTATAGCCCTAATGCGAAGCATCATTTTGATGGGTTCGTGTATATCTCTAGGGAGGAGACAACAATTGGTGGTGCTATTCAACCCTTCTGGGGCAGTGTCGGTACCGGCAGCACCTCGGAGTACGCTGGAGCTTGGACCTGGACTCCGAAATCAAACTGGGTGAATGACTTCAGAGTGGGCGCCGCCCCCAACACAGGTCTCCAGTTTGCTGGAGATGCGAGCAAAATTCCCGGCAACGCGTACCCGGGTGGGTATAGTATCAACACGGGGATATCGACTGCCGGGCTCGGTTTCATGTGCCTGCAGATCACAGGCACCTTAACGTTTAACGGCTCGAACACCGGCCTCGGGAATTGTTCCAAATACGGTGCGCGCGGACCCCAGTACCAGCTGGACTTCACCGATAAAGTCTCGTATTTGCACGGCAACCACGCCTTCAAAGTTGGCTACGAGGAAGTCTTCGTCCACTTCGATGATGCATCAACGGCGACCGAGAATGGTACCGTTACCTTTAACAACCTGCAGCAGTTTCTGCAGGGCACCACGAATACTGGAACTGTCATAATCGGTAATAATACTGACCAGTGGCGGGAGCACTGGCATGCCGCCTTTGTCCAGGATACTTGGCGCATCACTCCGAGGGTGACTCTGACTCCAGGCATACGCTGGGAATATATCGGCTCTCCGCATTCGGCCGTCAACCACTTGGGCATTTTCAATCCCAATACGATTGGAGGCGTGGAGCAAGTCGGCCCTGGCTTGCCTCAACACACGTTGATACACCCCGAAAAGGCGAACTTTAACCCGCGAGTTGGCGTCGCTTGGGACATATTCGGTAATGGCAAGACGGTCCTACGTGGCGGAGTCGGCAACTTTGACAGCTTCCCAGCCATAAATGCGGTCGCTGGGGCTTCCGTTCCGTATGGCGCTACCTTGTGCTCGGCCACGCCCTGCGACGCGGCCCACCCGGCCAACATCGTTGTCAATAATTTCGGGCAACCCGTCCAGGGGTTTTTCCCTGAAACCTTGTCCTTCAGGAAGGGCTCGCTACCCTGGCCTACGAATTATTCCTGCACGGACCCGACGCAGACGTCAACCTGCAGCGGAGGAGCAATATTCACGCAAGCGTCCACGGCCATCAGTGCCACGTCGGGTCCCACGTGTACACCTACGACTCAGTGCTCGATGCTAACCGTAGATCCGAATTTCAGGTATCCGAAATCTCTTCAGTGGAATGTGGACCTTCAGCGAGCCATCACCAACAATCTGACCTTGGATGTAGCCTACGTGGGCGTCCATGGCTACCACGAAACCCACACGGTAGATGTGAATGAGCCCGCTTTAGGCACAGGGTGGAACCCTAACTCTAAAACTCAAACAATTTTCAAGGCTGGCTGCCTAGGGACGGACCCGGCGAATCCAGTTGTGTATGGCCCGTTAACGAGCTTCACCAGCAATTGTACGCCCGATAGTGCCGCTGAGCTGGCCGCGAGACCCTACAACGCCCAGTTTCCCTATCTCGGGTTCATTGCTCAGACCCAATCCGGATTCCTTTCCAACTACAACGGATTACAAGTGACCTTAGATGCCCGGAATTTCCACGGCCTGAGCTTCCTGACGGCCTATACCTTTAGCCACGCTCTCGATGATTGGACGAAGAGCTCGCAGGCGACGGAGGCGCTGGCAGACCCGGCCCACCCGCAATATCAGTATGGAAACAGCGACTTGGATGTCCGCCATCGCTTGCGGTTTTCGCCGACCTATGCGATCCCGGGCAGGAAGGGTTTCGGGCAGATGCTGGAAGGCTGGCAGGTCAGCGGCATTTGGGCTCTCCAGAGCGGCTTTGCCTGGGCTCCGAACGATCAGAGTACCGATGATTGGGGCGGTACCGGTGAAGTCGGTGACACGGGCATTCCCAGACCGAACAACGGGAACTGGCAGAGCTGGAACTATACCGGTCCTCACTCCGCCTTCAACGGAAATGGCGACGTTCCCATTCCCTGTTACGGGCAGGCCCCGGGCTGCACGCCGTGGAAGAACGCGCCCACGGCGACTTGGCAAACCTGTTCCGCGGCTGCACAGGCTCCTTACGGTACGCCACTGCTGCAAGACCTTGCTCTTGCGGCGCTTACCAGTGCCAACGGCGCTTGCTATATCCAGAAGGGAGGAATCCTGACTCCTCCCGCCTATGGAACGCTTGGTAACGCCAGCCGCGGCCTTTTCGTCGGGCCTAAATACGAAAATGTGGACGTGGCGCTCGAGAAAATGTGGCACATCAAGGAGCGATATGCCGTCCAGTTGCGGATCGAGGTTTACAATGTGCTTAACCAAGTGAGTTTCATGCCATTTTCTGACGGCAGTTCTGACCCCAGCGCTGGCGGCGGCGTGATCGCAGGCGGTGGCCAATTCGGCTTCGCCACAAGCGGGCTGATCGGGGACGGAGGCTCGAGTAATCGGCAATTCCAGTTTGGCTTAAAGATCATGTTCTAGGAATGAGATCCGCCCACACTCGAGGATGGGCGGTCTGAGTACTTCCCGATCGGACTTAAGCTCTGCTCTTCTCGAAGGGCGGGAGGCTTGCTCAGCACACGCTTCGCGAGTCGCCCGCCTCGATAATCGGGGGGAAGGGATCCGGTCGGGATTGGCGCCTGGCTTTGATGCCTCCAGAAGAATCGGGGGTGGCGTACGACGAGTCCAAATCCAAAGCAAATCGAGAAGCGAAGCCGGGCGGAAAATGGCACGGGCGTCCTCTCACGACGTGATTTTATTACCGCTGCCGCCGCAACCGGAATTGCGATGGGATCCGGGCAATCCGGTGTCTCTGCTCCTCAGGTCCTAGCTCCCCAGCCTGAAAACGCACTGCCAAATACGAAACTAGAAACCTTCACGGGAACCCCCTCCGCCGCCGTCCTCGCGCAGCTCAAGGCTGCCGGCATTCGCACTTTATTTCACACCAATACAAGCGGATTCGTGCCGTTCTGGGAAGCCATCTACAAGGCCGGTGACGTGCAAGTGATCAACATGACGCACGAGGGGCAAGCTGTCGCCGCTGCGGCCGGATACACGATGGCGAGCAGAAAGCTGGGATTCTTTTTTGGCAGCCACGTCGGAATATTTAATGCGCTGAGCAATATCTACTGCGCCTGGAAAGATCGCGTTCCGCTGCTCGTCACGTTCTCTGGCGGTGGCTTGGCCGAGCAAGGGAAGGATAGTTTCGAGTCCTGGGATAATGTGTTGGGACCAACTCAGCCCTTTACGATGTGGACCGCAACTCTCCTGCCTGAAGATATGACTAGCGTACTTCGCCGGGCGATGAAATTCGCGTTCGGGCCGCCTGGTGGTCCAGTAACTTTGAACTGGGGTGCAGGCGGACCGCAGCAGATCAAGGCCCCAATTTACAACATTGATCTCGCTGAGATGCGCTATAAGCCCCGAGCCCAACCCGATTTAATCGAGAGAGCCGCACAGTGGCTTGTGGAGGCGCAGAATCCGCTTTTCGTTGTAGGCTCGGAAATTGGTGTAGAAGGCGCGTATAAAGAAATCCGCGCCCTCGCAGAGAAGCTCTCGGTTCCCGTGGCTGAGACGATACACAGCCTCTATGCGAATTTTCCGAATGACCATCCACTGTTTCTAGGGGAGTTGCAGGCCCAAAGATATCCGCGCGAGCACGACCTGCTGATCAGTTTTGGCGAAAGTTTTACGGCGGGCAACGAAGATGACAGAGGATTGATGGGCCCAGACAGGCCGATCGTACAAATCAGCCACGATCCCAATACTCTGGGGCGTTCCATCGTTCCGGACTTGAGTATTCTTTCTGAAGTACGCACTGCGATCGGCGACCTCTCCGATGCGGTGGACGCGATGCTGACCAACGATCGCATGGCCAGGATCCGCACCAGCAGGTTGGCGGAAATCTCGGCGTTCACAACCCAGCTGAAGCAATCGCGTGAAATCGCGCTCCGCGCGCGATTTGATGATAGCCCGCTCACTTGGGAGCGCGTGGGCTATGAGCTCGAGAAGGCGCTCGATACCGATGCCGTAATTGTGCCCGAACTAGGCACGGAGTATTACAAGCTACTCAGGCAGTTGAAGCTGGGCGGCGCCAACAAGCAAAAGATCGGGCGGACAAAAGGAGATGCGCTTGGCTGGGGGTTGGCAGCGGCTTTCGGCGTTAACATCGCTCTGCCGGAACGGCAAATCGTCGCCTTGCAGGGTGATGGCGGTTTCCTCTTTGGTCAGTCGGAGACACTGTGGAGCATCGCGCGTTATGAGGCGCCCATGCTCATTGTGATCATGAATAATCATCTTTATAACGAAAGCCGTGACCGGAACATGCTCAACGGCGGTCTGCTTTACGAAGCGGGAAAGGATTTCAACGGGTATCTCGGCGCTCCGAACGTGGAATTCACGAAAATTGCTGAAGCCTACGGGTTGAAGGGCGAGAAGGTGAAAACCGCAAGTGAGTTGCCGGCCGCGCTCCAACGCTCCATGAAGATTATGCGCGACGGCAAGGCCGTTGTCCTGGATATCGAGATTGCTCCGGATGGGCCGAGTTTGAGTCAGCCAACCTGGTATCAGCGGTACTCGCTCGCGGATGTGCGAAAAAAGCGGCTGAACGCGTAGTCCGGCTTAGAGTTCATAAGGATACATGCGGTGCGGCGAAGGGCGAAAAGCATCCTGAGTCTTGTGATTTGTACTTCTCCGGTATTGTGGAGCCTGCCACTGCGGAGCCAGGATTCTCCGGTCTCTCGAAATGCCAACGACAATGCTCTGGTTGAGAGAGGCAGAAGTGTCGTCGGCAACGTTTGTGTCGCTTGTCACACCAATATCCTGAGAATGCTGCAGGTGCATAGAAAATCTCCCGCCCAGTGGAAAGACACCGTGTACTCTATGGTTGGCCGGGGTGCACAGGTCATGCCTGATGAGATCGATGCGGTTACCTCTTTTCTTTTAGTCAGTGCCGGTAACGCTCAGTCCGCAACATCGGCGGCACAAGCATCAGGAACGCTTGGGAACCAAACTACGGGCGGGGAGGGTAGAAACCTTCTCGAACGCAATTGCCAGCAATGTCATGATCTCGCCACGGCCTCAACAAAGCTACGCTCAGAGGACTGGAACGCAGTTATCGAGAAGATGCTGACTTATGGAGTACGACTGAGTGCCACCGATCAACAAAAGCTAATCGATTATCTTAACGGCCTTGAAAAATAAGGGAGAGGCGGCATAACCTCACGCTAGACACGCCGCAGGGCCAGCCACGAACCATCTGAATCAGTTGTCGGAACCCCCGCGCTTATAGTCGCCCCGGTCGCCGCCGCCAGAGCTATCCTTCAACGCAGATCCATCCGCGAGCACGACGTGATCGATGCGGCCAACTGGGTTACCGGTCTTCGTTTGATGAATGTATACCGTAATCAAGTCACCGGGCTGTACGGAACTCTTCGTCCAGCCGAGATTGGTGAGCGCTGAAGGGCTGCCCAATTCGGCATTCCAGTGCTCCACTTTGCCCTGATCGTCTTTCGCGTCGAACGAGATGATAGAATGAGGATTCGCCCAGGCGAATTTCGTCACGGTGGCGCCTTTTAGAACTACAACTTTGCTCTCGTCGTATGCCGCGTTTCCATGGTGGGCTAAAACAGGTACACATAAGACGAGCACACTTGCGAGTGAAACGAGCCCGAGCACAGACTTCTTCATTGGGCGGCTCCTTTCATGAACTGAAAACTCGTACCAGAACTCGAAATCACAATTTCTCTACATCAACTGCACCGCAAAACCTAGCGGTCAATAGGCACTCCTTGCTGAGTCTTTCCGGCCTTTTCGTAGTTGTCTTTCTCTTTCTGGTCCATGTTCTTGTATGACTCTGGGTCCTCGTTCTCCGTACAGATGTATTCTGTCCAGACATCGTTAGGATCTTGCGCCAGCGTCCAGGTAAGAGGTGCCGAAGTGAACGGCTTCACCAGCACCACGGGATCCTCAACGTGGACTTGGTAGACTACGTAGTTTTTCGAAGGGCGGCTAAAGCGTTCCACAACATGCTCCTGATCACTGTGAAGCCATGCGTTTGCGTCGCCGGGCAATCCAACGGAGATGTTTCTCATTCGGGTTTCAATCGCGATTGTGTCCACGACAAGCGTATCCCCCTCCCAATGCGCCCTTGAGTCACCGTTGAAAGTGGTATCCGGATCCTTCGGATGGGGACTGCCGTCGGTAGGAATTCGCCGAATCGTTTGTGGGAATTCAGATAGAACCCACAAAACCCCTGGTTTTTGAACCAACTCCATTGGGCCGTGCTCAGTAGCCTGCGTTGTTATCGAGGTCGGAGTACCCCCGGGAGGACAACTCCCGTAGGGAGTTGCTTCCTTGAATTTTTCGATTGCTTCTGGCCTGAAGACGGGATTCTCTTGTGGCGTCACGGCAGGATCGTATTGCCGCATTATGGACGACGGAAGTCGGTAACCGCCTTCCAGCATCCGACCAGCATGGTTCGGATAATAGCGTCCGGTAAGGTCAACATGCCCGTCCTCTGTGCGAGGTGCTGGATCGCCGGGAGGTAACACATGCACCTGATCGAAGTTGCCGGCTATTTTTACCGGCGGCTTCGCCGTCTGATTTGGAGAACTCTGCGCAAACATGGGGAGTACCGAGTAAGCTGCTAGCAAAGCTCCAGCACTCCAAAGCCGAGGCGCGAGTCGCCAATGCTGTCCCATCATTACAGGTCCCCCTTCGTAGGTTCTCTCAGTGCAGTTTATTTAATGTCTTCGTTGTAGAAACTGAGTTTCTCGGGCGTTATATTCCGCTCAGGAAGTTGCCCAACGATCCGTATTACGTTGTCCGCGAGTTTAATGTATTCCGCCGCGCCCCTGTTATCGCCGGCCTTGGCCGGGCATGCCCGCGCGGCCATTGGCTTATTCATATTGCTGAGAAAATCCTCCCGAGTAGTGCCGTTCCTTTTCAGCGCATTCGGGGTGATCATCTCCAAGTGCCAGGGCACTGCTTTTCCGTCAGCAGCTTTGACATCCACCTGAAGATACGCGTGTGGGTTTTCCCAATCGATTCCCGAAAGGGTCCCTCGTAAATCCATGCACTTGCTCCCATCGAACTCGACGGAGAAGCCGTGGTGCGCAAAAATGGGAACCGAAATGCCGACGATAGCAAGAGCTACAATCAGACGGGGAATACTGTTCCTCATCGAATATTTTCCTCCATAGGCCCTTTGACGGGTTTTCGCCCTAGTCGGTTACCTGATGCCGCGCGGGTCACGCTTAACATACGCCATAGCCGATTTTTACGTCAAGGTATCGGCGTGTCACGAGGCGGTGAATAACGCTTTCGTCTCCAGAATCTCGTATCTTTCAATCTTTACTGCTCGGCGCTGGCCTGTTTAGGTCTCGGTGGTGCGGGCATGGCGAATCTGGCCGGATCGATCTGGGTATTCGGCTGTATTTCAGTGAGGGTAACCGTGGACCGTCCATCCGTCCACGTTACGACCCAATGGAAAGGCATTTTGATTCCTGCAACGTCCCGGTAATCCGAGTAATCCACCTGTGTTGGAATGACGCCGACGGCGGTGTCGCTGTAGCGCACCTGCCGTACGAGAAGTCCTGTCTCCTTATCAAAGTATAATTTCGCGCCAAGTTCACCCCCTGCTGCGACTTGGATGACTTGAACGGCGCGGTTGTCGATTGCTAGTGACGGAAAACCCGTGCGCCACTTGAACTCCTCTTTGAGTCGTGCCGGAAACGAAAGCCACGCGTCCATTCTGACGCCCTCCAGATCTCCTCCGAAAAGGGGAAGCACGCGCATCAGTTTGTCCGCAGCCGCGATCCATCCGTGCGTGCCATCGAAAGTGCTGACGCTGTCGCCTTGCTGGGTATGGACCACGGATGTCAGTTGATTCGGAGCCTTTGCGTAAATTTCGATGGGCACCTTCTCGGATAAGCTGTCGTAGCCCTCATACGT